>Ga0185307_1001341_pt1 | contig 13804 bp, 9 predicted proteins | sample LHCtaG_FD_128010 | JGI IMG/M metagenome (GOLD analysis project Ga0185307, IMG submission 128010) | Hot spring microbial communities from Little Hot Creek, USA to study Microbial Dark Matter (Phase II) - LHC4sed_matched (SPADES... | ecosystem: Environmental > Aquatic > Thermal springs > Hot... | reverse complement strand
TGTTGTCATAAACCTCAATGGCCTGTAATGTTAAACCTACAGATGGTAGTATATAGCCTTCCCAGTGACCCTGATACCTCCTCTCACCGTAGCCTACTTTATCGATGGCTAGAGCCACATAGCCTCTTAAGGCTAAACCTATGCAGGTAGCCTGCACGGCATCTTGATGCTTAGCATGAGGCCAGTGGCCATGTACTCTGAGAACTGCTGGCGCTGGTTTTTCAAGTTTTGAAGGCACGTATAGGTTTGCTGAAACGTATAAGCCTGGAATGGTCTCAAGGACTATCTTCTCTAAAACGTAATCTTTCTTCTCAACTCTACCGACAACTTCAGCCTTAACCTCTCTCTCGGGAAGAACATCCACCCCCATAGCCTTCCTCAACTTCGTTAAAACATCGTCTCTCCTCTCAAGCCAGCTTGAATAATCTCCAGGTCTACTTCGACCCCTCTCGAGCTCGTCGCAGAGCCTTGCGAAGTGTTCTCTGAGCATAGAACCGTATCCCATGTAGAAAACGTTTAAATCACCCCACACATCTCTACTCAATGTTTCACACCCTCCATTTCCACCTTACTAACTCCTACAGTGAGTACTCATATAATAACGTTTAATAGTGTAGAGTAATGTGAAAAATAAGGAAGTAACCCGCCACAAGGATTATTCGTAGTTAATTTTTAAACCCTCTGAGACCCCTCCGATTTGTAGACTATTGTTCTCATCAGAAGGTGAATACTCCATAAAATTTTTGAAGTTTATGAACACCCTCTACCAATCTTTAGGGCAAATGCGCAGGCTTCTACTCTCAAGTGGTAAAGTTACTCTCGCTCCTCCTCTTCTATGGGATTCCACAAAGCCAAAGACCATTTCTTGGCTTCGCCTAGCTAAAAGAATGTTGCCCCTAGTTTCTCTACCAGTTTCGATGGCTTCTATAAGATCCCTTATACAGTTTACCGTGCCACTTTCAACCTTAAATTCTGGAAAGGAGGCCTCATCAAGGATACCCCATTTTCCGACCTTACGGATCTGACAGCCAAGGCCATTGTTCAGGATCCTTATCCTTCCCTTTGTACCGCTAACCTCAAACTCGTAACCTAACCCTGGGATGATGTATCCAAGGACTCCGTTTCGAAACTTTACGAAGCCTAGGAGAATTTGAGGATCCGTTTCGATACAATTGTCTTCAAAGTCCGCCGCATCCACTACAACCGTTCCCTGAACATAGTCCACTTCAGGGTCTCCTGCTAAGAACATCAGCATATCCGTGGTATGTGTGTGAGTCCATTGGGCGCCTCCAAAACCGTATCCTATGATGCAGTGAATGTCTCCTATGTCTCCATCTTCGATAAGTTCCCGAATCTTTTTATATAAGGGCATGTAGCGTCTCTGGGCGCCATAGTTAAACTTCACGCCATACTTTTCACAGGCTTTTATCATTGCATCAGCCTCCTCCATTGAGCAACAGAGGGGCTTCTCGCAGTAGATGCCCTTAACTCCATGCTCGGCGGCGAACATGGTGATCGAGGCATGGGTCGATGGGCGGGTCGCTATACTAACAATGTCGGGCATCTCCACTTCAATCATTTTCCTGTAGTCCGTATAGCCCCTTGCAACTCCATACCTCCGTTTCGTAGCTTCCACTCTTTCAGGTATTATATCAGCCACTGCTACGAGCTCTACATCCCCTATGGATTTGTAAGCCGCCGCATGGGAGTAGGGAAGGTAGAGGGCGCTGTCAGGACGGTTTCGGACCTCATCGTCTATTGTCGCCCCCATTCGGCCGCAACCTACTAGGCAGGCTTTATATCTCTTCGCCATTTTCACCATAATGTTTCGGATTCGTTGTAGCTATTTAAGCCTTCCTTGCTATGTTCTGATGCCGCTCAATAGCCCTCAAAGGCTTAAGTGTTGGCAAAAGGAGGGCGCGTGGTCTAAAATAATTGGATTCGTAGTCAGCATGGGCTACGAATCTCTACTCAATACCTACACACCCTCATTCTCCTTACTAACCTTTACCTAGAAAATACTTATATAACGTTTAACCTTAGAAAGGAGCTTAGGGTTGAGAAAATGTCTGAGGCAGGTAAAGAGCAGATGCCTTGGGCTCTCGTGATAATTCTAACGATTCTAATGGGCTCTATTGGAACATTCTGGATATCCACCCTTCCTGGAAGCCTAATCTCAGCATACGACCTTGGAATAGTGGTCTGCGGTATGGAGTTGACATCAGCCCCCTTCATAGTCGTGCTAATCACTGGTTTAGGCAGATTCTTTAAAGGATTTAAAGCAAAGATAAACACAACCCTTCTAACCTACGTATACACCGTTGCAATTGTAAGCTCTTACTTCATCTCAACGCACTGGCCATGGAATATTCCTCTACGCTTCTGGCTGGACAGATTCATGTACCCTGAAGACTCACAGGCATTTGTCCCACTGTTTATGGCCCCTCCAGCTGAAATAGCCCGGCAATTGACGTTTGGAAAGGTGCCGTTTCCATTGGCTGAGTGGCTCCCATCAATATTGTACTGGTGGCTTTGCCAAGTGTTGTTTGGACTATTCATGCTATCCACCGCCAATATACTACGTAGACGATACATAGATATTGAAAAGGTGCCGTTTCCACATGCTATGGCCACGTATGAGTCCATCAGACAAGTCTCTACGGATATTAAAGTCCCCGAAAGAATAGCTAGATTTTTCCTATTAGGTTTAATCGTAGGTATCTGTCTTCAATTACCCATATATCTGCAAGCGGCTTTCCCATGGTTTCCAGATATATTCTCCTGGCGCGTCAATACATGCCCATCCGGACAGCAGTATGCGGGTTGGGGTGAAACAGTACTGGGCTTGGTATCTCTAACGGCTTGGAATAAACAGCCGTTAGCATATGCCATAGCTTACATGATGCCACTATCCGTCTTATTCAACGGCTGGTTCTGGTACGCTGTCCTCTTACTGTTGACGCAGGTAGCCTACACGGTTGGATATTACACAGGTATACAAAACATAGGCGGTTGCGGTAGAGCCTGGTGCCATCCATCACCGTTAAATGACCCGCCGTTTAAATTCCACGTCATGACTTTCGTCGGGGGAAACCTTGGAATAGCTGTTCTATACCTCTACCTTAGTAGAAGCTATATAATTGAAACGCTCAAAGCAGCCTTCAGCTCGAGAAGTAGCGCTTCTAAGGAAGTTGAAACCGCTGAGCCCATATCTTATAGAAACTCGTGGCTGATGTTTCTAACATCTCTTATACTTTGCATAGCCTTCCTACTAGTAACGGGGTTAAGCATACTATCGGCTTTAATCTTCATGTTTACGATATTCATATTCTGGATAGCCTTCTCTAGAGTCTTCGGCCTCGCTGGTCTACATACTAGGAGCGATAGTTACGGTATGATCTTTTGGAAACCAATATGGCCTATCGTTCCGGAAACTAGGACGAAAGACTTCGTCCTCTCAGTATGCCTAGTGAGGACAATGGGTATAGACACACCATCGTATGGGTGGGGTGGAGCCCTCTTCGGAGCCTTCTGTAGCTATAGGATCGCTAGTTTAACTGGCGTGAGCAACAAAAATATATTCAAGACGTTAATGGTCGCCATAATATTACTGCCTATAGTGACACTATCTACGGTGCTCGCCATGAGCTACAGTGTAGGCCTTAGCAAGTTTACCACCTACAACTGGGGTTATGGTGATGGAATAGTCCACCATCTGGCTAGTGAATGGTACTACAACGAGCAACCTGCAGCTGGATCAATGTTCGAATACATTTTAGTTGGATTCATAATAGCTGGAGCTCTCTCAGCGCTTCACGCGAGATTCATATGGTTCCCGTTTGAACCCATCGGGTGGATTGTAGGCTGGAGCTACCTATCAATTCTATGGGGATTCTGGCTACCGTTCCTAGTAGCTTGGATTTTGAAGTTCCTAACTTTAAGAGTAGGTGGAAGTAAGGGTTATGAAGAAGTCGGGCTGCCGTTCTTCGGCGGGGTCGCTGCCGGATGCATGACAGCGATATTCATAGGCGGGCTGATGAGTATTATAAGGTTCTTCATACCGTTCTAAACTCATCCCCATATTTTTTTAAGTGGAACATGTGTTAATTAAATTCGGGTCTTCCACTATGAATGTAGGTAAGATGTTAAGGTTTAGGAGGTTATTCACCCGTGGTAGAAGCGTGATAGTTGCAATAGACCACGGATCCTACTGGGGTTATATAGCTGGTCTTGAGAATCCAAACCGTGTAGTTGAAAAATTGAGCGAGAGCTGTGCCGACGCCGTAGCCGCGACGCCTTTTACGTTGAAGAGGATATGCGATTCTATGGGAAATCTGGCGGCTGTGGCTAGAGTCGATAGTAGCGTGACTGTGTATGACGATATGGAGAATGACATGCCGATTACAACAGTAGAACACCTGGTTGCTATGGGGGTTGATGCCGCCATGACTATGTGCTACTTTGGAGGAATACGTTCGTCTGAGCAGCAGAGGAAGCTGGGAATGCTTGCAACAGAATGTGAAAAATTCGGTCTACCGTTAATAGTTGAAGCGCTTCCGGCTAAACTAATAGATTACCACTTCAACCGGGAAAAAGCCCGTGGAAAGGCTCTAACTGATTTCATAACACTTGAAGATTTGCTTATTGTAAGTAGAGTAAGTGCAGAGCTTGGAGCAGATGCTATTAAAACTTACTTTTTAGGGTCTGTAGATGAGTATAGGAAGGTTGTTGAAAATGCCCGCGTGCCGATACTAGTCCTCGGAGGACCTAGAGTTAAAACGTTTGAAGAATACTTGGAGATTGTTAGAAAAGCTATGGACGCCGGAGCTAAGGGGGTTGTAGTTGGTAGAAACGTATGGCAGAGGGAGGATATTAAAAGCGCTATAAAGGCAATATGTGCAATAGTACATGAAGATAAAGATGTCGAATACGCTCGAAGACTTCTAGAGTAAGTGATTACTAATCGATTTTAGAATCTACTCGAAAATCATGGCTAAAGCTCTACATGGACCACCATCAGCGTCTTTAAACGCTATCGGCGCATAGATAAAGTAAGCCCTCCGACTTCTTCTACCGTCTAGCACCAAGTCTAGATTCGTTAAAGACTCTATGAGTACTATACCGGCACCGAGTAGGATACGGTGGGTTCTAGCTGGCGACCCTTTAACCGCCACTGGTCCGTGTCCGGGTAATTGCCCATCCCAACCACCAACGCTTAACGTATCAACTCCGAGGGCTTTTACCTTTTTCTCAACCAAGTATTCAGCGGTCTCCTCTACCACGTATGGCCATTCGAAAAGGTACTCTGGGTTAAATCCGAGCTTCTTACCCCATCCAGTGTGAAGCATTAAAACGTCTCTAGGCTTTATCTCATCCTCATAAGCTTTGATATCGTTAACGGTTATAGCCTCTCCGGGCCTCTTGTATGAGAGGTCTATTGTTAAGCCTTCACCGGCGAATGCATCTATCGGCATTTGATCGACAGACTTCCCATCAACAATAAAATGCAGAGGTGCATCGACGTGCGTACCGCTATGTGTGGTCATTTGCCGAATAATATGCATAGTGCTTCCGTCACGCGCAGCGTTACTTAACATCTCATATAGAAGATTTGGCTGAGTAGGCCATAAAGGCATACAATTGTACAGTACCTGGCTTAAATCAATTATTTTAACTGGCTTCATATAAATCGTTTCAACTATTCACGTAAACCCAAATTATACTTTTCTACAAACGAATGCTACTCCACCGTTAAGCTCTTCAACAGATCTTTTAAATTTTCTACTATCATATCAGGGTGTGAATTCTCAAGCTCCTCTCTAGATGTGGCTCCCGTTAAAACGGCAACTGTGAATACATCAGCTGCTTTGCCTGCTTCAACATCGTACACAGTATCGCCTACATATATGGCTTCATAAGGTTTCACGCTTAATCTTCTAATGGCTTCTTCAACCATATCTGGATGTGGCTTCCCCCTCTTAACGTCTTCGGAACCGATTACAACATCTACGTAACCTAGTAGGTTGGTTAGATTTAACACTTCAACTACAAGCCTCCGTGGGTTTGAAGAAGCCACGGCAATATCTAAACCCATCTCTTTAAATCCTTTAAGAGCCTCTGCTACCCCTACGATCGGCTTGACCAAGCTTAAACAATTCTCCATGAATATTCTATCTTTAAGCTCAGCAAATCGAATAGCATCCCCAGCTTTGTCGGGTGGTAGAAAAGCCTTAGCCATATCATGACTCGACTTACCGAATTCAGACTTTATCTTGCTTTCTGAAACACAGACGCCTAGCATCTCAGCCGCCTTAGACCATGCTTTCAAATGTGCTTCCGAAGAATCTACGAGAGTACCATCCATATCAAGCACTATTGCTTTAAACTTCAAAGCTGACATCTGAAATCGTATTATAGCAACTACGGCTATAAAAATCCGTTGAAATTCGCAACAGTAGACGCGTTGTCTCCGTTTGAAGTCCAGTCTTAGTAGGGGCTCTAAGCTATACTACCTTAGCTAGGTTTTCAATCAATTTAACATACTTATCCAGTAGCTTCGAATATTTTACATGGTTTTCCATATTCGGCTTAAACCGCTCCCTTATCTTAACCACTTTACTCACTATCTCCTCTATTTCTCCCCCTATACAGCCCCACATAGCTAATATAGCCGAGCCAACCGCAGAATTAGGCTCTTCAACTACGTAAACGTCTTTACCTGAAACGTCGGCTATTATGCTCATAAATAGGTCATTTCTAGAAGCGCCTCCGCTCACCCTAAGATCATATACCTCGATCTTCGTCACCTCCTCCACAGCATCCAGCATAAGTTTAAGCGCTAGAGCAGACCCCTCCAACATGCTTCTAAAAATAACACCCGGGTTTGCTGTGATTTCTGAAAGCCCAATGAAAAATCCCCTGACACTAGGATATGTCTTTGGCACCCTCACACCATACCACTCTGTACACGCAATTAGACCTTCGCAACCCGGTGGGATCTTCCTAGCCATATCAGTGAGCTCTATAAGGTTTTTACCTAAAAGTCCACTCATAGTGTCTAAAGCCGTTGTCCCTGCGTTTGTAAACCCTCCCGCTAGGAACAAATCGTTAACGTATGTTTTGTAGTAGAATCGCTGAAAGGCGTCTGGTACGGGTTTATCGACGACCACGTGAACTGTTAAAGCCGTACCGATTGTTGCATTTGCCTGCCCGGCTTTTATGGCTCCTGAAGTTATATCTCCGGCGCTTGCATCTGTAACCCCATTTATCACAGGTATTCCACTCGGTAAGCCAGCTTCCACGCTTGCATTCTCCGTCACATAGCCCACTACTGAGCCTATGGGCTTCAACTCAGGCATGAAGTCGACTGGTACGTCTACGTCTTCATATGCCTCTTCAAGGTACTTTAAACAGTCTAAAAGTGCGTGAGATTTTCCAGCGGTGTTACTAGATGATGCAAATAGCCCAGTCAATCTGTAGACTATGTAGTCACTTTCATGGAGTATCTTGTAAATCCTTCTGTAGAATTCGCAACTCTTCTTCATCCACATTATTTTAGGCAGAACCAGCTGAGGTGTTATTGGGAGAAAACTTTCAAATTCACGCGCTTTAGAGCTGGATCTTCTAAGCTCTTCCGCCTCCGCTACAGCTCTGCTATCATTATACATTACAAGGCTGTGTAGGGGAGTACCCTTATCATCTACTGGCACAATCGTGCCACTTGTAGCGTCAACGCAAACACCTTCAACTTTATCTTTAAGTTTAAGCCTCTTTAAACTGTCACATACTCTCCTCCAAAGCGACAGCGGATCACGCTCTACAAACCCATCTCTAGGCTGATTTATCAGGTCGTAAACTGGCGTTGAAACCTCTTCTTCGATATTTCCCTCATCACTTAAAACGACCGCTTTAATATTCTTAGTACCTATGTCTAAACCTAGGAAATACCTCATATTAAATCAGACACCTCTAAAAGTAACTTTCCTCCAGTCTAGAATTAATAATTTCTCCCCAACATTGTGGATGGAGACTTAATGTAGTCGAAGTAGAGACCCTGCAGACTTCCAGCCGCAGATTACCTATAAAATCAGGTTTTTATATTAGTCGGACTAATATTGTATGGGTGTAATTTTTCATGGGCATGGGGAAAGAATGGTTTGAGGAGGAATTTTGGATAAAAACCTTCACGGCCAGCGTTGAGGAAGTAGACCCTGACAGTCACGTTATATGTCTCTATCACATAACGCCGAAGGAGAATGTCAGCCTTCAAAGTGCTGCGATAAACCTTGCAGCCGAACAGTCAATAGGAACGTGGACAAAAGTCGTAACGATAACTGATAGAGTATTGAAGCTAGCTGGTAAAGTCTTCCACATGGAGAAGTTGAACGGCGGAGGATTAGCGAAAGTAGCATTCCCTCTAGACTTATTCGATTTAGAAGCCGGCATTTCCCACATGCTTTCAATCATAGCTGGCAACCTATTTGGAATAGGCGCTTTAAAAAATGTGAGATTGCTGGACGTGAGTCTACCTAAAGAATACGTTAAGATGTTTAAAGGACCGAAGTTCGGTATAGAAGGCGTAAGGAAAATAATAGGCACCTATGGAAATCCAAGGCCCCACCTAGGTACGATAATCAAACCTAAAGTAGGTCTTAACCCCGCGGAGACAGCTAAAGTGGCATATGAAGCTGCCATAGGCGGCGTTGACTTCATAAAAGACGATGAAACGCTTACAAGTCAGAAGTTCAACCAGTTAGAGGAGAGAGCCTCCCACGTGATGAATGCGCTCGATAAAGTTAAAGAAGAAACCGGTAGAACCGTATTATATGCGGTTGATGTAACAGCCGATTTGAATGTATTATGGAAGAACGTTGAAACAGCCCTCAGTAATGGTGCCAACTGCATAATGGTAGACGTCCTCTGCACGGGTTACCCTGCTTTAAGGGAGCTGGCGGAGGATCCATCTGTTAAAGTTCCAATCCACGTCCACAGATGTCTACACGCCGCTATGACGAGAAACCCCGAGCACGGCATTCACATGCTAGTATTGGCTAAGCTCGTTAGGCTGGCTGGCGGAGATCAACTGCACACGGGAACAGCTAAGGGTAAGATGGAGAAACCCGGTAGCGGAGCGTTGAAGCAGCTTGAAAACTTCTCCGGTCTTACTGGAATCCGCTATATGAACGATTTTCTGAGAAGCGACTGGTATGGCCTCAAATCGACATTACCCGTAGCCTCCGGTGGGATACATCCAGCTTTAGTTTCCGCAAACCTACAACTGCTAGGCTTTCCGGATATTCAGCTGAATGCCGGGGGAGGAATCCATGGGCATCCGATGGGGACCAGAGCTGGTGCAACGGCTATGCTACAGGCCATGGAAGCATTTATGAAGAACATCTCCTTGGAAGAGTATGCTAAAGACCACGTTGAGTTACGGAAGGCATTAGAACACTGGGGTACGAAATTCCTCTCAGAAGAATGACTCTCATTATTTTTCTCCTTAAAGGAGGCCTGAGTTATGAACGATGTTAAACTATGGTTCGGCGTAGACTATTATCCTGAACACTGGCCTGTTGAAAGAAGGGTTTTAGATGCCGATATCATAAGCGGCGCTGGATTTAATGTTGTTAGGCTTGCAGAGTTTGCATGGTGTAGACTTGAACCTTCACCAGGCAAGTTCAACTTCCAGTGGCTTGACGATGTTATAGAACTTTTGTCGGCTAAAGGTGTTAAAGCAATATTGGGTACTCCAACAGCGGCTCCCCCGCCCTGGCTTGTAAAAATCCACCCAGATATTCTGCCAGTGAACTTTAAAGGCTATAGAATGCCTCCTGTCGCTAGAAGACACTACTGTCCAAATAATCCAAACTACATTAAAGCTTCTGAGAGGATTGTAGAAGCCATGGCTGAACACTACAAGGATAACCCGAATGTTATAGGGTATCAGATAGATAATGAACTGTCTCTTGGCGACGAATACTGTTACTGTGAACAATGCATTACACTTTTCAGAAACTGGCTTAAAGGCAAGTATGGATCTATAAGCGAACTTAATAAAGCGTATGGAACAATATTTTGGAGCCATGAGTATGGTGATTGGGATGAAATACATCCTCCAACTCCACCATTCGATGAATGCAACCGGGGACTGAGCTTAGACTGGTTTAGGTTTAGATCAGAGTCTTTTGTGAATTTTCTCAAAATACAGGTACGTATACTGAAGTCTGTAAGCCCCAATAAGAGAGTGACAACGAATCTTATGGGGCTTTTCCCAGGCATAGACTACTACAATCTTAGTAGAAACTTAGACTTCCCCTCGTGGGATTGCTATCCAAAGTTTAGTAGTCCATATTATGACCCCGCCTGGATATCCCTGCTTCACGACGCTACTAGATGCATGGGTGTGGGGAACTTCTGGGTCATGGAGCTTCAGGCCGGGCCAACCGATGGTTATGCTGGGAATCCGATAGGGGTAACACCTGATCCGGGTGAATTGAGGAAATGGCTTTACCAGTCGATTGCCCATGGGGCTGAAGGCGTCGTCTACTTTAGATACCGGACAGTGTGCTTCGGCAAAGAGCAGTATTGGCACGGTATTCTAAACCACGATGGTGAAGTGAACCGTAGATATCTGGAGGTGAAGAAGGCTGGTGAAGAGCTGAGGAAAATCGGTGAAGTCTTAGTCGATGCTGAATATAGGAGTGATGTTGGACTTATATTCTCATACGACTCTCTCTGGGCTACATTGGTCGAAAATAGGTACTATAGTACAAGCTACCATGAGCAGGTGTTGAACGCATACAAGGGCTTTTGGAGCCGAGGCGTAAATGTAGATGTAGTACCTCCAGACAGAGACTTTACAAAATACCGAATACTGTTAGCTCCATTCCTATACTTGACGAGTAAAAATCTTATTGAAAGGCTTAAAAACTATGTAGAGGACGGGGGTTTGCTCATAGCGACGGCTAGGACCTCGGTTAAAGATGAATTCAACCGGGTATATTCGAACGGTCTTCCAGGCGAACTTGAAGACTTATTCGGTCTACGGGTGACGGATTATACCTCCATCCCACCCGGAAGAGAGGCTAAAATATCCACTCAATACGGGTTAATAACGGCTTCAGGTTGGCTGGAAGAATTGACTGTAAAATCCGCCCAAGTCTTAGGGCTTCATGATTATGAGTGGCTTAAGGGGAAACCCGGTCTAACGGTTAACCATTATGGTAAGGGTTACGCTGTATACGTCGGTTGCTTTCTAACTCAAGACACGTCTAAACTGATGGCTGATAAAATCGTCGAAAGGGGGTTGGTTAAACCTCCTGTTGAACTTAGAGGTGAACCAGTTGAACTGGTATCTAAGGAAGGCCGTGATTACAGACTACTGTTCTTGATAAACCATGATCCAAGAAGTAAAACAGTAGAATTGGACTTCGGCGGCGTCTTAGATGTCAAAAGCATCCTCAGAGACCTTCATGTAGAAGGTAAAACCGTAAAGCTTACGCTTAACCCGCATGACGTTGAAATACTCTACTTTGAAGATTAGCGTGGCCTTACATTAGTCAGAAAGCGAAGCCTTATTTTTTAACAGCCCAATTATGATTAGATCAGTATGAGTCAAATCATAATAGGATTAGATATTGGTACTGGCGGTTGTAAAACCGTAGCATCCGACGTTGATGGGCGTATCATCGCGGAAGCCTTTGAAGAGTATCAAGTCTACCATCCTCAAATGAACTGGGCTGAGCAAGACCCTGAAGAATGGTGGAAAGCAGCTCAGCTCGCCTTGAAGAAGATCACTTCTAAAATATCGTCTGAGAGAATAATTGGTATTGGTTTAACGTCTCAAAGAGAGGCATTTGTCCCGATAGATAAAGCTGGAGAAAAACTCTACAATAGCATAATATGGCTAGATATGAGGGCGATTCCGCAAAAAGATAAAATTGAAAAACTAATCCCCCCTGAGAGAGTTCTAAAAATAGCTGGTGTCCCAGTTGATCACATTTTCTCAGCCGCGAAGATTCTATGGTTGAAGGATAACCTGCCGAATATATTTCAAAAAATAGACAGCATTCTATTCGCTAAAGACTACATAGCGTTTAAACTATGCGGGGTTAAAACCACCGATCGCAGTATGGCCTCACGTACGATGTTGTTCGACATCCATAAACTCCAATGGTCTGATGAGATATGTGAACCCTTAGGAATACCCATGGACATACTTCCAGAGGTCAAGGGGTCTTGGGAAGTAGTAGGTGAAGTCGGCAGCAACGCCTCTGAACAGACCGGTTTACCACAAGGGGTTCCAGTTGTCTCCGGCGGCGGAGACCGCCCCTGCGAGGCATTAGGTGCAGGCGCATATGCAGAAGGCGATATAAACATAGGCACTGGTACTGGAACGGTTTTTGAAGTCCCCCTCTCCAAGGCTAAGCCGGATCCTAAAGGCTTGATCGACTGCTGTTGCCATGTTGTACCGGATACCTGGGAGTATGAAGTGATAATAAATGCGACAGGTGAATCTTTAAGGTGGTTTAGAGATAACTTCGGCTATGAAGAGGTGTATAAGGCTAGGGAGGAGAACATATCGCCCTACGTACTTTTCGATAGAATTGCGGCAAACGTGTCCCTAGGAGCTGGAGGCCTCCTCTACTATCCATACCTATGGGGCGCTAGGGCTCCTAAATTCAACCCCCTAGCCAGGTCAGCGTTCATAGGGTTTACACACGCCCATAGAAAGTCCGACTTCATAAGAGCAATACTCGAAGGTGTCGCTTTCCAATACTCTGAAACTCTGCAGCTCGTCAGAGAGCTTGGAGTAGATGTTAGAAGAATTACCGTGACCGGTGGTGAGGCTAAAAGCAACCTGTGGAATCAGATAAAGGCTGATGCTCTAGGCATGAGTCTACATGTTCCCGAGGTGCTCGATGCCGCAGCTCTAGGGTCCTGCATACTTGCCAGTGTAGGTGTAAAAGTATACGCGAACTTTCAAACGGCGGTAGCTCAAATGGTTAGAATACCTAAAACCTACAATCCAAACCCAAAGGCTCATAGCGAGTATACTAAACTAATTAAAGCCTATCAGAAGGTATACGAACACTACAAGGAATGCTTCAAAATACTGGCTGAGCTATCCACGGCTGAAAACACATAGACCTCATGCTTCAACCACATATTTTCCCCCGCTTATGCGGAAACTGTGTCAGAGTCGATACCAGCAGAAAACCTAGAAACATACTTTAAAGCAGTGAAGAAATACGGAAGAAGCCCCCTCAGATCACCATTAAAAAAAATACTTACTTTCATTGTCAAATTAATCGTAAATGTTGGACGGGCCACGGGCCGTCAAATATTTACTTAGAAACATGACTTACATAGTTTAGCGTTAAGCTTAACGTACACCCTCAACTCTTACTACATATTCTCTGTCGAGCCCCGTTGTTGCATTTGAGTCAATTTTATGAAGCTCACTGCTTTTACCGTTTCACCTGCCATTTTTCTCAGCTTAGCATCTTCAGTTACTAGTGTAAGGCTTTCCCTCCGCGCTAAGACGAGGTAGGAGGCATCATATACCGTTAAGCCTGTTTCCATGGCTGTTCTGAACACCTCACTTTCTGCTCCTCTGACATCTATAGTATTCAGGTATCTTAGAAGCTGAGCGAATACGTCTGCTAGATTCTCTGCCTCCTTACTGCTTATCTTTTTTAAGACACTTGATTCTTTCCACAAAGCATTCAATACTTCATGTATAGTTAAATTCTGTATATAGTTTCCCGCTAGAATACCGATCTTCTTAAGCTTCATAGCGAGA
>Ga0185307_1001339_pt1 | contig 13805 bp, 17 predicted proteins | sample LHCtaG_FD_128010 | JGI IMG/M metagenome (GOLD analysis project Ga0185307, IMG submission 128010) | Hot spring microbial communities from Little Hot Creek, USA to study Microbial Dark Matter (Phase II) - LHC4sed_matched (SPADES... | ecosystem: Environmental > Aquatic > Thermal springs > Hot... | reverse complement strand
GCTTCCTCAAGCGCGTGAGGGGGCTCGCTGAGGGCAAGTTCCTGGTGCTCAAGGTGCTCGGCCCCACGGAGACCGCTGAAGGCTTCTTTGCGCCGCCGAGGGGCGGGAGAGGGTTGGAGCTTGGGCAGATGGCTCACCGCTTCGGCTTCGGAGCCCTCTACCTGCTCGACAAGGCGAAGGCGCTGCAGGTGTACGGGAGGATCGCGGGAGTCTTGCTCGAGGTGGTTAGAGCCGGTTCAGAGCTGGACGAGGTCGACGCTGTGAGGATCGCCGACGACGCTGCGACGTACGCGGGCCCGGCGTACGGCAAGAGCTTCTACGAGGAAGCGTACTTCCCTTGGCACGAGAGGTTCGCAGCTGCCGCCCGCTCGGCTGGGAAGCGCGCGATCCTCCACTGCGACGGGGACTTGAGGAAGAGCGGTTTGCTCGAGCGGTTAGCCCGGGTTTACGACGGGCTCCACCCTCTCGACGTTGCCCCCAAGCCCTCGCCGCACGACGCGCTCCGCTGGGTGTCGGAGGTGGCGGCGCTGAGAGCTTCAGCGGGGCGAGCGGTCTTCTTCACGGGCGCCCCCGTCGAGCTCGTGTTCAACGACTCGGTGGGGGTCGAGGACTTCCTGCGAGTGCCCCGCGCACTCATCGAAGCCCACGGGATCAGGTTCCTCGTGCTGGCCACGACGCACAGCGAGTACCCGCTGCGCAGCTACCGCGAGGAGCTGCCGCGCCGCAAAGCGGAGGCTCTGAGGGAGCTCGCTCTGAAGCTGGCTAGGCGCTAGCGGAGCGCTAGAGCGCGCCCCTCGGGGGTGCAGACAACAGCTTTCGGCTTCTCAGCCAGCAGCGCGAGCAGCGCCACGACATCGCCCGCGCACATCAACGCCCACAGCGCCGCATAGACCCCCGGAAGGCCAGCGAGCTGGAGCGGCAGGAGCACGGGCGTCGCCAGCAGCGGTGCGAGGTAGGTCAGAGCGGCCTCCCGCAGCGGGAGCGGGTCGAGGAAGAGCGTTTGGAAACCGAGGGAGAACCCCCTCACGGCAACCCGGCTGCCGAAAGCTTTGGCGGCAGCCACGTGGAGGAGCTCGTGGAGGACCGCGAAGGCCAGAGATGCGATAGCTACCGTGGCGACCGTTTGCACGAAAGCGCTAACCGCCCGAGAACGCTGCAGCACGTTCAGGAAAAGAGGGATCAGCAGCGCGAAGACGAACACGATGATCACTACGCAGATCGTCGCCAACTCGACCGTCTCCCTGCGCGCCAAGCGCACGCTATCTACCGCTCTTTCCGCTTTATTAATTATTCCACGCTTTAATAAGGGTTTATTCCCGCCCGCTGGGAAAAAGCTCTTTATAGACCGGGTTGGCCAGTATCAGGCCATGATCGACGCGTGGAGCACGATAATCAGTTTCGGGTTGGGCATAGCCACCCTGCTAGGCGTGGTGCTAGCGGGAGCGGTCGCTGTAACGCTGCTGGCGAAGCTCTTGAAGCTCGTTGAGCGCTCACTTTAGCATGACGCTCCGAACCCCTTCCGCTGACGCCGCCTTGTGGAGGTCCTCGTCCCCCGTGTACAGCTCGTTGGCTCCCACGTGCTTGGCCGAGATTATCTGGAGCGCGTCGGCTTGGTAGATGTGGTGCTTTTCGACAAGTCTCCAAGCGTTCGCGAGGAGCCTGATGTGGAGAGGCACGAGCAGCAGCACCTTGAGCTTGAGGAGCCTCACGGTTTCGCCGATGAACATCGCTCTCGCCGCCGCGTAGCTTTCGTCCTCCAGCCACCCCCTCCTCCAGTACCTGTCGAGGACTCCCAGCACTTCCCCGATGTTCCAAGCGGAGAAGGAGAGGGTCAGCTCGCCCGCTAGCGCTGAATCGTAGAGTTCGCAAACGATCTCGCTTCCAGCTTCCTCCACGTACCGCTTGACGATCGCGCTGGAATCGAGATAGACCCAGCGGGGCTTCAACCCCCTTCGCCCCTCCTCAGCTCCTTCACCGCCCTCCCAGCGTCCGTCGGAATCCTCGGCTTCACAGGCTTGACTTCAAGGGGTGCGGGAACCTTCAGCATCTTGGAGAGCTCCTCCGCCACTACGCGCTCAGCGACACCCTCTTCCAGCAGCTCCTCGACCGCCCTGCTCAACGCTCTCAGCCCAACCCGGCTGCCCACCTTCAGCTTGAACTCCTCCCAAAGCTCCCTGTTGATGAGCAGACTGGTCTTCACCCTGTCACCCATACTCTCTGCCTTACTTACTCCTTGGAGTATAAAAAGTTTCCGAGGGCCGCGGCCCGCTACGGCCGGTCTAACGCCGCTGCGCACTAGCTGATCGAACACTAAGACATAAAAATAAAAGCGGGATAGGTGCGCTTAAACGACCTCAACCTCTGTGAACCAGACTCTCCTTAGGTCTTCGAGCTTCGCGGTCCTCGTCACCCTGAACGCGCCGCGCAGCTTGATGTCCTCGGAGGATGAGCCCACCATCACCTCGTAGTCGCCAGCCTCTATCACCGGCGTCATGTCCCTGCCGTAGAAGGCGAGGAGCTGGGTCGGCATCTTGAAGACGAGCCTCCTGCTCTCGCCCGGCTTCAAGTGCACTCGCTTGAACCCTTTCAGCTCCTTTACGGGCCTCGTGACGCTCGCCGCGACGTCCCTCACGTACAGCTGAACCACCTCGTCGCCCTTCCTGTCCCCAACGTTCCTCACGGTCACGGCGACGCTGACAGTGCCGCCCGGCTCGACTTCCTCCGGCTCTACCCTCAGGTCGTTGTACTCGAACTTCGTGTAGCTTAGGCCGTGGCCGAACGGGAAGAGCGGCCTCCAGTCCTCGTCGATGTACTTCGACGTGAAGCGGTCGGGGCCCGGCGGCCTACCGGTGCGCTTGTGGTTGTAGTAGATCGGGACTTGGCCGACGGCCCTTGGCCAGGTGACGGGCAGCTTGCCTCCCGGGTTGTAGTCGCCGAAGAGCACGTCCGCGATCGCGTCGCCCGCCCTCACGCCCAAGTGCCAGGCGATCACGACGGCGGGGATGTGCTCCGCGGACCACTTGATGGTGAGCGGTCTCCCCGACATCACCACCTCGACCACCGGCACCCCCCTGCCCTTCACCGCTTCCCACACCGCCTTGACCAGCTCCTCTTGGACACCCGGCAGGTCGAGGTAGGCTCTCGACGCCGCTTCCCCGCTCATGTCCGCGCTCTCGCCCACGACCAGCACCACCGCCTCCGCCTTCCGCGCGATCTCGACAGCCTCCGCGAAGCCGCTCCTGTCCTCGGAGCGGACGTCGCAGCCTTTTGCGTACAGCACCTCCGCGTTCGGGACCTTTTTGCGCACGCCCTCGAGCACCGTAATCGCGTCGCGCGGGTCGCCGAGAGCCCGCCAGCAGCCGAGCGGCGCGTCCCTGTCGTCGGCCAGCGGCCCGATGACCGCGATCCTCCTTAAACCCTTGCTCAGCGGCAGCGCGCCCTCGTTCTTCGCGAGGACGATGCACTTGCGAGCGATCTCCAGCGCCGCCTCGAAGTGCTCCCTGCACTTTACGACCCGCTTAGCCCTTTCCGGGTCGGCGTACGGGTTCTCGAAAAGGCCGAGCTGGAACTTCACCCTGAGGATCCTCCTCACCGCCTCGTCGATCAGCTGCTCGGGCACCTCCCCCTTCTTCACCAGCTCAAGCAGGTGCTTGCGGTACACGTCTCCCTCCATGTCCATGTCCACGCCGGCCGCGACGGCCAGCTTGGCCGCCTCGGCGGCTTCTGCCGCGATCCCGTGGACAACGAGCTCGCCGACCGCATTCCAGTCACTGACGACGAACCCCTGGAAGCCCCACTCGCCCTTCAGAACCTTCCTCAGCGTGAACTCGTTAGCCGAGGCGGGGATCCCGCTGAGGTCGTTGAAGGCGCTCATCACCGTCGCTACGCCGGCTGCAACAGCGGATTTGAACGGCGGCATGTACACCTCGCGCAAAGTCCGCTCCGAGATGTCGACCGTGTTGTAGTCCCTGCCGCCCTCAGCTCCGCCGTAAGCCACGTAGTGCTTCGCGCACGCCGCGATCTTCTCCGGGTCGCTGGAGAGCCTGTCGCCCTGGAAGCCCTTGACGGCGGCCCAAGCCATCACGGAGGCGAGGTAGGGGTCCTCGCCAAAGCCTTCCGCGATCCTACCCCACCGCGGGTCTCTGGCGATATCGAGCATAGGGGCGAACGTCCACTTAACGCCCTCAGCAGCCGCCTCTCTGGCGGCCAGCGCCTCCGCCAATTCTACAACTTCAGGGTCCCAGCTGCTGGCCAGGGCTAGCGGGATGGGGAAGATGGTCTTGTAGCCGTGTATCACGTCGAAACCGAGAATGAGGGGTATGCCGAGCCTCGATTCCTCGACCGCTATCCTCTGGATCTCGTTGACGTTCTCGACCCCGACGGCGTTGAGCAGCGAGCCGGCGAACCCTTTCCGGACGAGCTCCTTCAGCCTTTCGTTCAAACCCATGTGAGCGCTGTACTGGCACATCTGCCCGATCTTCTCCTCCAGCGTCATCCTCCTGAGGAGGTCCTCGACGCGCTCCTCAACCGGCTTGGAAGGGTCTTTGTACGTTTCCATCAACCCAAGGGGGGAGCGGAGATGTAAAAAACGGTAACGGGCTTCAAGAGCTAAACCTGTTGCCGTAGCGGTCGAGGTGGACGATTTCGCTCAACTGCTTCCTCGGCTTTGGTTCGGGTCTCTCATCCGGGTAGCCAACAGCGAAAAGCGCTACCGGGTAAAGGTGCTCCGGCGCCCCCACGATTTCGCGAACCTTATCCGCCACAGGGACCGTGTGGAGCCAAACAGCGCCCAAGCCGAGGCAGTGAAGGGCGAGCCACAGGTACATGGCCGCGAGCGACCCGTCGATCATGTAGGAGTCGGGGGCGAGCCTCGTGTCAGCTAGCACGACGATCGCAGCCGGCGCTTCGGCTGCGTACCTAGCCCACCTGTGAACTTGCCCGAGCTTTTCCCTCCTCTCCCTCTCCTTCACGATCACGAACTCCCAGGGTTGCCCGTTTCTCGCGCTGGGGGCGAAGCGCGCTATGTCCACGGCCTCGAGCAGCAGTTCAGTGGGCACGTCCTCCTTCTTGAACTTGCGTATGCTCCTCCTCGCCAACAGGAACTCTTTACAGAGTTTTCCGCTCACGCGAACCCTATCTCCCAACCCTCGATATATTTCTGCGCATTAGGGGAAGGTTGATAACCGTGCTCAAACAGTGCTGATCGTGTGCGATACGCTTGTCGCGCTTCGCGGGTGGACTAGGGAGGGCGCCACAATCTTCGCGAAAAACAGCGACCGCGACCCGAACGAGGCTCAGGTTCTCGAGTTCCACCCTCGCTCGAAGCGCAGCGAGGAAAGGGTGGAGTGCACGTACATCAGCGTGGAGCAGGTTGACGAAACTTACGCGGTACTGATCTCGAGGCCCTACTGGATGTGGGGGGCGGAGATGGGCGTCAACGAGCACGGCGTCGCGATCGGGAACGAGGCTGTTTGGACCCGAGAACCCTACGCTGAAAAGGGTTTGACGGGGATGGACCTCTTGAGACTGGCTCTCGAACGTTCCCGTACGGCGAGCGAAGCGCTGAAGTGGATTACCTCCCTCTTGGAGCAGTACGGGCAGGGCGGGAACTGCAGCGCCACGAGGAAGATGCTCTATCACAACTCGTTCATCGTAGCCGACCCCCGCGAAGCCTGGGTCCTCGAAACTGCCGGCCGATACTGGGTGGCTGAGCGCGTCAAAGACGTGAGGTCGATATCCAACGCCTTAACCATTGAGGACCGCTGGGACCTCGCTTCCAGCGGAGTCGTTGAGCATGCGCGGGAGCGGGGCTACTGTAAGGACCGCTTCAGCTTTAGGGACTGCTACTCCGACCGCTTCTACACGCGCCTGGCGAAAGGCTGGGAAAGGCAAGCACACACCCAGAAAGCGCTGGAAGAAGCTAAGGGTTCCATCGACTTCCGCTTCGTAGCCTCCCTGCTCAGGAGCCACGCGAGAGAGCCATACCACCCGCCCGAGGGGTCGAACGCGGACGTGTGCATGCACGCCGGCGGCTTCACGAGACCCTCCCAAACCGCTGCCTCGATGATCGCGATCCTCTACGAGAGGGTTCCGGTGGTCTTCGCCACAGGAACCTCCACGCCGTGCATCAGCGCTTTCAAGCCCGTCTTCCCAGAAGCCGGTCTACCAGACCTCGGTCCGCGACCGGGCAGGGTTTGGGATGGGGGAAGGAGCTACTGGTGGAGACACGAGCTACTGAGCAGGAAGCTCTCCTGTAGCTACAGCCGCTACGCGTCCACAATTAGGAAGGAGATTATCGAGCTCGAAGAAAGGTTTTACGCGAAAGCTATGGAAGCGAGGGAAGCGTACGTGCGCGGTGAAACCTCACCTGAGGAGCTGAGGGAGCTCACGCGCGAAGCCTTCGATGAAGCCGCCAGGCTGGAGGAGAAGTGGCTGACAGCCGTCAAGCCCTCCCGTTGCTTAAACCCGCTCTATACGCTCTTTTGGCGCAGGGTGAACAGAGCCGCAGGGGTCCCAGCCTAAACTTTTATCAGCTCCGCCGCGCTTGGGTATTGTGGAGCCCGAGGAGCGTCTCAAAGCTAAAGTGCGGGCGTCTCTGGGGAGGTTGCAGGGCGCTAGGAGGCCCGAAACCGACGATCTCTTCAGGCGTCTGGCTTACGTGTTCCCGCGCGATGTGAACGTCTCCGGCTACCCGAGGGAGCCGAGAGCGGCTTTCAACCCTGGCGCGTTGTTGAAGGGTGAGAAGCTTCTCGTCTTCCCAAGGCTTGTCTTCGACTACTACAGCTACACCTCCAGCGTTGGGCTCTTTGAGGTGGACGTGGAGGAGCTGCTCTCCGGGAGCTTGAGCAAACCGGTGGAGGCAAGGATCCTGCTCTGGCCGAGGGAGCTATGGGAGTTCAAGGGATGCGAGGACGCTCGAGCCTCACAGCTTGATGGAAAAGTCCAGCTGCTGTACACAGGCTACGGGTACCACCCGCTAGGGGAGGGGCTCGAGCTGAAGTGGGTGCAGGGTTTCGCGGAGCTTGACCAGGGGTTGCGAGAGCTCAAGAGGGGCTTCTTCACTGTAGCCAGTGAAAGCGAGCGGTTCGCGCCGAAGATGAAGGACTCCGCGCTCCTGCGCCTCTCCGGCGGTAGGGCTGTCCTTCTGTGCCGGCCCACTCTCGACAGCCTACAAGTCTGCTGGCGTGCTGAAGTCGACCTGGAGGAGCTAGCGATCCCCGAGGAGAGCATGGAGCCCATCCTCGTGCACGAGAAGTGGGAGACGCACGTGGGTTGGTCCACCAACGCCCTCCGGCTCTCCAGCAATGAGTGGCTCGTCGGTTGGCACGGCGTCCTCAGGAGCGACCTCTCCTACAGGAACGGACTAGCGGTGGTAGACGGCGACGGGAGGCTGCTGGCGGTCAGCGACTACCTGCTGGCTCCCAGGGGCCTAGTGGAGGAGTACGGCGACCGCCCCCTCGTGATCTTTGGGTGCGGCTTCGCGAGGTACGGGGAGCTCCTCCTATGGGTCGGCGGCGTGAGCGACTACGCGATCGGGTTCTTCGCGGTGGAGCTGGAGAGAGCCCTCGAGAAGCTCAGGTGGCTGAGCGGCTAGCGCTTGAACGTCAGCAGCTCGACGATCGCCCCTAGCGTCTTTCTCGCGTCCACGTAAGCGTAAGAGCCGCCCTCGAAATCCCCCCTCTGCACCACCACGCCCCCCTCGCCCTCGAGCTTGCGTATCGCCCCGTCCATGTCGTCCACGACGAAGGCGATGTGGTGTATACCGGGTCCCTGCTCTTCTAAAAACTCGCTCCACGTGCTCGGGCCGCCTACCGGTTCGATCAGCTCGAGGGTCACGCCGCCTAAGTTGAAGAACGCGAGCTTCGCCCTACCGCGCGACGGGGAACCCCTGTACGTCATCCGGGTCTTCTCCCACTCCCCCGTCTCGATCACCTGCGGTTTCGGCACGCCTAAAAGCCTAGCCCACCTTTCGGCAACCTCTTCGATGTTTTCCACAACAACCGCTACTTGGACCAGCTTAGCTAAACTCTCCATCAGAGCCCGCGCCGCGCGCGCTCTTAAAAAGCTTGCCGTAAGCCATTTTTATGGCAAAAAGCCGCTTAAGCGCGTGAGCGCGCTGCAGGAGCGCGTTACCCTCCCCACAGGTCTCACCACCATAGCGTACAAGTGGCTCCCAATGGGTAGACCGCGCGCACTCGTCGTCGGCATCCACGGGTTCGCGGAGCACGCAGGACGCTACGAGCACGTCGGCCGTTTCCTCGCAGAGAGAGGTTTCGCCCTTTACATGTACGATTTAAGGGGGCACGGGCGCTCGGAGTGGGAGAGAGGTTACGTTGACAGGTTTGAGCAGTTCGTTGAGGACACGGTGGCTTTCGCGAAGTATGCTAAGAGAGAAGTCCCTGCTAAAACCTTCCTCCTGGGTCACAGCATGGGTGGTCTCATCGCCGTATACGCGGTAGCGCGGTTGGGAGGGGAGCTTAACGGTTTTTTGACGAGCGGAGCGGCGCTGGAGGTCAAGGTGAACCCTCTCGCGCGCTTCACCTTGCAGCTGGCCGGGCTGCTCAACCCGAAAGGGAGGGTGCGAACGCCGGTCGCCACCGACTGCCTTTCGAAGGACAAGAGCGTGATAGAGCGGTACATGAGCGACCCGCTTGTCTTCAAAGACCCAACCTACAAGCTTCTCCTCGAGTTCGGCAGAGCTGTCCAGCGCGTATGGCGAGTAGTCGGGACTATCAGCCTCCCCGCGTTAATCATGCACGGTGGGAGCGACTGCCTCGTGCCGCCCTCAGCTTCCCGCAAGCTCTACGAAAAGCTGCCTTCACCCGACAAGAAGTTGAAGATCTACGAGGGGCTGCGCCACGAGATATTCAACGAAGTTGAAAGGGAGGAAGTGCTCACCGACCTCGCCGATTGGCTGAGCGCGCGCGCCAGCTAGGGAGTTCGCGAGCCGACGACCCGCTCCACCGCAATGCCGAATCTGCTTGCGATCGATGGCCGAAGCTTCCGAAAGGGGTGACGCGTGCTCCCGTAGGCGTCCGCAGCTGGCGTACACCGAGACAGGCAGGCGTTTAACGCTCTCACCGCTCAGCGTTCATAGCGAAAGCGCCGCTATCCCTTAAACTGACAACAACGAGCGGTATCTTCGCCTTTACCCTCTCCTCGTTCAGCTCGTCGAGCGGTATCGAGTTGAACCTCGACGCGAGCTTGAGGTCTCCCGTTTCAACCAGCAGTTTAAGCGCTGTCTTCAAGGGTTCCGGCCTCGACTCGATGTAGCTCCAATCCGCTTCCCTCCTCCTCAACTCCCTAGCCCACTCCAACTCCTCCTTAAGAAGGGAGGTCAACCCGGCGTACGCTTCCCAGTTTACTTTAAGCCCCTTCTCCTCGAACAGCTTCTTAAGCAAGTCCAAGCTCGCGCAGTCTTCTCGCCGAGAACTTGACACCTGTATCCTCCGTAAACTCCCTCAAGGCTTTTAAAAGCGTTTCCCCGGAGTAGATCGCCTGCAAGACGTCCAGCGAGTCGAGGACAGCCACCCCGCTCAGCTCCTCCAAGATTAGCGAAGCTAGTTTAGGCGACGCGTTGTCCGTAAGCAGCGGCAACCCCGCGTGCTTCGCGAAAGCCAACCCGTAGGCTTCCGGAGGATCTATGGGCGGGATGCTGGGATCCGCGTTCACCAGCTCAAGTATCCTCAGCGCCAGAGCGTCGACGGCCTCGAGCCTCGGCACCACGAGCAACCTCCTCTCAACGGCGAGCGCGAAAGCGAAGCTCCTGGCGGGCTCGCGCTTGATCTCCGAAAACACCGCGAAGGGCACGAGGAGCCGGTTGTAGAGGGAGAAGAGGTCCATCCGGCGCCTAAACCTGGACCAGTTTATGAAAAAGCACGCGTCGACGACAGCAGCGCTTAAAGCTCGGGCAGCCAGCTAGACCACCACTAAGGGGATCCTCGCCCTTATCCTCTCCTCGTTTAGCTCCTCTAGGTCGACCCCTGTCAACGCCGCCGCGTACCAGAGATCGCCGGTTTCAACCAGCAGTTTAAGCGCTGTCTTCAAGGGTTCCGGCCTCGACTCGATGTAGCTCCAATCCGCTTCCCTCCTCCTCAACTCCCTAGCCCACTCCAACTCCTCTCTGTACCTCGCCACTAGCTCTCCCATCACCGCTTACGCTGAGCTAGAAATTATAAGGCTAGCGCGCCTAAAGCTAGGGCTTGCACTATCGCGATCGGAACTCCTCGACCCGGCCGAGCGCCGGTTAGAGTGTCAGCGAAGCCGCAGCCTCCTCCACTGCCACCACGGCGGCTCTTACCTGCATGCCTAGGGGGAGGCTGGGCGGGGGCCCCGGCTTTTTAGACGCGATCTCGGGCGTGTAAGGCAGGTGGATGAAACCCGCCCTCCTCGGGTAGCCGTACAGGTCGGCGCGGCGGAGCAGCAGGTACATCGCGTAGTTGCAGAGAAAGGTCCCTGCCGAGTTGGAGATCGCAGCCGGCACACCCTCCCCCTTCAACCGCTCGAGGATCCTCCTCAGGGGGAGCGTGGAGAAGTAAGCAGTGGGCCCTTGCGGGTCTATCGGCTCGTCCACCGGCTGCGCGCCGTCGTTATCCGGCCCGCCCGCGTCCGCCAAGTTGATAGCGACGCGCTCCAACCTCACGTGCGTGACCCCACCAGCCAAGCCGAGAGCCACCGCCACGTCCGGCTTCAACCGCCCCAAGAGCTGGGCGAGCGCTTCCCTGCACCGCTTGAACGAGACGGGGAGAACGGCCGAGTACGCGTCGAAACCCGCCCTAGCGAGCTCGGCAGCGGCCAGCTTCGCCGCCCGAGCGGAAGGGTTCTCCCGCTCGTCGCCGAACGGCTCGAAACCCGTTACGAGGACCGTGGGCACGCCGAGCCCTCTAGCGGCCGCTTTTAAACCAGACACCTATATCGCTGGGCGCCCCGCGGGCTGGAGCGTGGAGGTCTCGCCGGAGGCTTCGACCGCCGCCAGGCTGCGCGCCCTCGCCGCGCTAGCGGCCCTCAAGGTGCTCTCCCGCGCAGCTTGGGGCCGGCTCCGCTTCAAGAGCTTGCGCGTGCTCGTGCCGAAGGGGTGCTTCGCCCCCGTCTTCGTCTCAACATCCATGCTCAGCGACGCTGCCGCAGCGCTCGTGAAGGGGGGTTTGGTTGTGGAAGTGGGCGCGGGCTGCGGTTCGCTGGCTCTCTCGCTCGCGCGAAGCAGGGGCGTAGAAGTCGTAGGGACGGACGTGGACCTCCGCTGCCTTAAAGCTTCGCTCGCCAACGCGAAGCTGAACGGGCTGGACGCGCTCTACCACCCGGTAGCTTGCGCGGAGGCGAGCTGCCTAAGGAGCGGCGCCTTCGACTACGCGCTGGCGAACCCTCCCTACCTCCCCCTCGACCAGCGCTTCAGCCTCTCCGCCTGCGGCGGCGCCAACCTGGAGGTGTACAGGAGGATCCTGGCGGACGCCGCCCGCGCGCTGAGGGAGGGCGGTCTCCTCCTCTTCACCGCCTCCACGCTGACCGGCCGGGTGAAGGGGGCGCTGCCGCTCGCCGAGCGGTGGGCTTTCTTCGACCGCGTCCGCGCTTACGCGTGGAGGAAGCCTAGCGGATCCTCACCCAGTCGACCTCGAGGTAGGTGCGCTGCCGGTTCTCCTGCGTGAGGTGCCGGTAGACGCGGCCCGCGTCCCTCCTGTTGTAGCCGAAAACCGCGTTGTCGATCCAGAAGTCGGCTCTAGCCTTGGACTCGTAGCCCCTGTTCGGAAGCTTCGCGGCGAGCTCGCCGTCCACGTAGAAGCGGACCTCCCGCTCCAACCACTCCACCCTGTACACGTGCCACTGGGTGAGATCCAAGTTCTGCATCGAGGGATTGCCCGAGTGGATTACGACGCCCAGCTTCCCACCCGCCAACCTCGTGAGGGCGCTGAGGAGCGAGAGCGAACCCCCGTAGAGCTTGATCGGGTAAAGGTGGTTGCGCACCTGCGCGAAGAAGCCCCGGAGCATGTAGGGACCTCTGCTCTGCAGGTGGATGAACCAAATGGGCATGCTCGAGTCGAAAACCATCGTGTGGTTCCAGAAACCCCATCCGGCCGACCCGTAGTGGAGCCCGCTTAACCTGACCTTAGCCTCAAACGTCTTCCTGAACCAAGGCAGGTCGTCGAACTCGCCGTCTGAAAGCTCCGCGTTCGAGTAGTAGAGCGCTTCGGTCGGCCCCACCCACAAGCGGAGGACACTGCCCTCCTGCTCAAAGCCGGCAAAGTTGTCGCGCCTGTAGCCCCAGTAAGGGCTCATCGACTCGAAATCGTCGAAAAGCTCACCGGACTCCCGCACTCTCTTCCGCAGCTCAGGGGTCTCCACGGAGGCTGGGCGCTGAAAGCTTTCTTAACGTTAACGCTAGCGAAGAAGGTTGAAAGCGCACGCGCCCGCTACAGCGAGAGCTCTCAGGAAGTTGACCACAAGGCACGGAATAAAGAACGTTGATAAAGGAGATTAAAGGCTGGTAGTAGCAGCGCGCGCTGGGTGGATCTCAGGCTCTTACCGGGCGTTTACGAGTCTTAGGGGTGGCTCGGGCGGCATCCTGGGGAGGCGCGCGTGCAGCGCGGCTGGGAGCGCGAGCTACGTGGGTTTCGAGGGGGTGGGCTCATTCACCGTGAACGTCTGGGAGGCGCCACCCCTAGCCCGCTGGGGTTACGCTTTTATGCCGAACCTCGAAGGCTGATTGTGGAGCTTACAGCTGAAGCGATTGTTGAGCTTTTTAGGGCGGATGCGAGAGCGAGAAAGGAGCTCGCGGAGCTGCTGGTTTCCGAGCCGGACGTCAGGCTTGTGATCATCAACGCGGTGCTAAGGGACGTGGCGACGAAGAGCGACATCGAGCAGCTTCGCGCGGATTTCGGGCGCGATATCGAGCAGCTGCGAACGGAATTCAGGCGGGAACTCGAGCAGTTACGAACGGAGTTTAGGCGCGAGATCGACACGCTAGCACGCGAGATCGACCGGCTCTACAAGCTCGTGATCGTGAGCGTGCTCGGCATCCTTATCTCCATAGCGAACACGATCCTCGTCAGGCTCCTGCTGCCACCTTAGCGCCACAAGTACCATCCTCGCTGAACAACGGTTCTGCTCAGCGCTGCCGCGCGCAGCCCGCGCTCCCCTAGCGCGCTGCAAAGATCCCATCGGTTTTCCCGCTCCCGCTGGGCATGGGCGGGATCGAAACGCCTTTAGCTCCGCGTGAAGGCTGCAAAATATGCCTGAGACAGTGGCGCGCCTCTCTCGGCCGGTGCTGGCCCCCAGCGCGGCGCCGAAGCTGATAGGGCTTCAGGAGGATGGGACCTTCGTGGTTGAGATGGGAGGATCGGAGGAAAGAGGAATTGTCAGGCTCGTAGCTGTCGGGGACGACGTTGTGCGCGCCTCCCTGAAGGGTCTATCCTTCGTGGCAGCCAAAGTCTTCCTGCAGGAAGCTGTGGACGAGGCGAGGAAGAGGGGGTTGAAGCTGGTTGACTTGGAGGCGCTGACGGCGTCGTTAGCGAAGGTGCTCGTCGACCTAGCATTTCAGCGCCGGGCCGATCTGCTGATCAAGGTTCTAGACCAGCTTCTGCCGCCCAAGATCCCCCGAAGCTACAGCTACTACGAGTACACCTTCATGGGCAGAATCGCGAGCGTGGACGCCGGCTTCCGAGCGGATCTATCCGCGGCAGAGCCAGACGCCGTTGGGAGCCTGCTGGACTTCTTCACGGAACTGGCCTCGCGGGTCGCCGAGATCGCCGGAGCCGGCGTGGAGTACGCGGTGGAGAAGAACTCGGACCGGTACGTCCTAAAGTTCAGCTTCA
>Ga0185307_1001338_pt1 | contig 13809 bp, 14 predicted proteins | sample LHCtaG_FD_128010 | JGI IMG/M metagenome (GOLD analysis project Ga0185307, IMG submission 128010) | Hot spring microbial communities from Little Hot Creek, USA to study Microbial Dark Matter (Phase II) - LHC4sed_matched (SPADES... | ecosystem: Environmental > Aquatic > Thermal springs > Hot... | reverse complement strand
ACCAAAAGTAACAAAAAGCATTCCAGAAGCGACTTTAGAATATTATAGAAAAGATAAAATCTTAAAAATTCCATTTGATAATGATGAAATAAGAATTTTCATAAAAAATGAAAATTTAGAATATATTAGAAATAATAAAAAAATTAAAGTTTTTCCATCAAATAAAGAAATTCATTTTTTATGAAATAAAACCTGAAATAAAAAGGTTCATCGTCACACTTCGAGGAGCATGGCCCATTAATCAGAAATAAATATGCGAAGTTCAAGAGAAGTTTCATGGGCTATCTTTCATGGAAAAATTAATAAGATGAGTGAAAATGAATTTAATAAATTAATCAATGTATGTAAAGAAAAGAATTATAATATTCGATTATATATTCATAAAAGAATATGGTTTAAGGATGAAGTATTAAGTAGAACAGAACATAAAAGTAGAGTCGAAAATGCCTAAGAAAGAACTCGAACTATTAAAAAGTGAAGTTGAAACCTTTTTTATAAAAAATATTTTAATAATTAATACAAAAATAGCACATAAGAAATTTATAATAGTCTAAAATAGAATAAATTAAAGAATTAAACAATAGTTAGTACCAACATATGAATGACGATTTATTTCACACAACCTGTCAAGAAGAGTTAAGAGATACTTTACTGAGAGAAAACTTTATAGCTTTATATTCTATAATATGACCTAACTTTATGAAGAAGTAGGAAAGGTAAAGGAAGGATTAAATAAACTTTAGAATCTTTTTATTTCCTAGGAAATTTATTAATACTTCTTTTATTCAATACTTTCTAATTACTTTTAATATTCCTTTTCCAGAATTTGTTAATATTATTTTTAAATTCTTCTTTTTTTAAAATTTTTTGGACTAAAAACTTAAATATCTGTTTTATATATAAAAAAGTGAGAAAATGAGCGAAGTTAAACCTAAAGGATTATCTACATCATTAGTTGTTGCTGCTGTTATTGTTGCTTTAATAATAGGTGTTGTTGCAGGATATTTTATAAAACCGACAGCACCAGCAGAAGTAAAAACTGAAACAAAAACAGTTGAAAAAACTGTAACGGTAACAGCTACGGCACCCGTAACACCTACTCTTCCGAAAAAAGGTAAACTAACAATGATATTCCACTGGAGCGAGCCTGACCTTCTTAAATATATTGATGAATGGATTAGTTTATATACAAAATTAAATCCTGACGTTGAAATAGAGTATATAGCTACTGGTTTTGCAGATTTACTACCTAAAATAATGTCATTAAGAGCCGCTGGTGAATTACCAGATATTATAATCTATTATTGTTTATGGGTTCCAGACTTTGTTGAAGGAGGAATCTTAGCAGAAGCTCCTTCTGATGTAGTAGAAGATGTAAAAAAGAATTATTACTCATCTGCTATAGAAGCTGTAACTTATAAAGGCGCTATATATGGTTATCCTACAGAATTCTGTCCGTATGGTTTGATATACAATAAAGATATATTTGAGAAAGCTGGAGTTTCTGTTCCTAAAACTTGGACTGAATTAAAAGATGTTGCTAAAAAACTAACTGTATGGAAAGATGGCACATTAGAACAATCCGGCTATGGCTTTCCTATGCAGTATGCTTCAGGAATTTATCATGCTTTTGTAACCAATTTATGGTCAAATGGTGGTGAACTTGTAGATTTAAAAGCAAAGAAAGCATTATTTAATGGACCTGAAGGATTAGAAGCATTACAATTATGGTATGATTTAATATACAAAGATAAAGTTTGGTCAAAAGAATTGCCTGCTGAAGATGGTATACCATTAGAAAAAATGGCAATGACTATACATGCAGCATGGTGGAAATTTACCTTAGAGGGACAAATGGGTACTGAAAAATTTACTGGAAAAATAAGGGTAGCTCTTCCACCTTACTCTAAGAAACCTGTAACACTTGCCTATCATTGGGGAATGGGAGTTTCAAAAACTTCTAAAAATCCTGAATTAGCATGGGACTTCTTAAAATTTATAAATACACCACTTGAACATACAGGCGTTAGTAGAGTAGGAGCTTTCTTTAAAGATTTTGGTATTATTCCATCAAGAAAATCTGATGTTTTAAAACAACCATATTATGAAAGCGAACCTTGGCTCAAAGGTATGAAAGACTTATTAGAGTATGCACGTGTTGAACCAGAATTTATAGGCGCAGAGAAAGTTAAAATGGCAATCTATGAAGAACTTGAAGCAGTTTTAACAACAGGAAAAGATCCTAAAGCAGCTTTAGATGATGCGGCAAGGAAAGTTGAAGAAATTTTAGCTAGTCTTTAGAGGTAGCAAAAATGTTCCATATTAAAAAATCCAATTACCTCCCTTATTTTTTTATTTCTCCTGCTTTATTACATTTTATAATTTTTTGGATATTCCCTATAGCATTTACATTTATTTTAAGTGTTATGGATTATAATCCTCTTAATCCATTAACTAGTATGTCTTACATAGGTTTAAAAAATTATGAAACTATATTTAATAGTGAAGAATTTTGGATTTCCATTAAAAATAGTTTTTATTTTGCAATAGTTTCACAACCAATAACCATGGTTATCGGTCTAACTCTTGCATTACTCTTAAAAGATAGAAAAGGGGGGAGCATTTTTCGTACTATAATATTCTTACCTGTTATAACATCCTCGGTAGCAGTTTCAGCAGTATGGGCTTGGATGTATAATCCAACTTATGGAATTATAAATGACATTTTCTCAAAAATTGGTCTTCCAAAAAGAAACTGGCTTGGAGACCCTACTACAGCTCTTCCGTCAATAATGATTGTTGATATATGGATGTGGGCAGGTTACCATATGGTGCTTTTTCTAGCAGGTTTGCAATCTATTCCACCAGATTTATATGATGCTGCTAAAGTTGATGGAGCCGGTAGGCTTTCAACACTTTTTAAAATAACTATCCCACTATTAAAACCTATTATATTATTTATAACGGTTATGGCAACTATTGGAGCATTACAAATATTTGATCTAGTATACGTACTAAGCGGCATGGAGTATGCTGGTGGTCCTGCGATGAGTACACTTGTTATGATTTTAGAAATATATAAAGTTTGTTTCAGGAAACTTTTGTTTGGGCAAGCAGCTGCTATGGCTGTTATTTTCTTTTTCATAATTTTAATTATTTCTCTTATTGAAATTAGATTGCTTAGAGGAGGCGTATATACTTAATGAAAAGAAAGAATAAATATATTGAACTAGTAGTAATCTATGCTGTGATTATCATTTTTTGTTTAATATCAATTTTTCCATTCGTGCATATGATACTATCTTCATTTAAGACTCGAGAAGAAGCTTCAAAATTGCCACCAACATGGTTGCCCGAAAATCCGACATTAAATAATTTTTTTGAAGTTTGGAATTTCGTAGGTTTAGGTCAAGCATTTTTAAATAGTATAGTAGTTACGATAAGCACGATAATTTTAGTAATTTTTACAAGTTCTCTTGCAGGTTTCTCTTTTGCAAAATACAATTTTAAAGGAAAAAACTTCATTTTCACAATGTTTTTGTCTACATTAATTTTACCTCCGTTCATTACATTAATTCCCAACTATCTCTTGATATATTGGCTTGGATGGAGAAATACTCTTTGGAGTTTAATAATTCCTTTTGCATGTAGTTCATATGGCATCTTTCTTATGAGACAATATATGCTTACAATACCTAATGAACTACTTGATTCAGCAAGGGTAGATGGGTGCCCAGAGTATAAAATTTTCTTAAAAATTGTTCTTCCACTTAGTAAACCAGCTTTATCTGTGTTAGCACTATGGACGTTTATGACTTCCTGGAATAGCTTTTTCTGGCCCCTTATTGTTATAGATTCAAAAAAGATGTACACAATACCTCTTGCTATTATGAGTTTATTACAATCAAGTTTACAAGTTAGGTACTATCATTTAGCTATGGCTGGTGTAACAATTGCAACCATACCTTTACTCATTTTTGCAATTCTAGTTCAAAAATGGCTAATAAAAGGAATGAGTGGTGCGCTAGGTTTAAAATTATAAGCTAGAAAGTCTAATATGAAAAAAGATGTATTAAATAAATTTAAAAGTATTTCTACTATAGTTATATTTTTCGTAATTTTTTCTTAGCATTATTTCTCAGATTATATAATTATGAAAATTATCCAGATGCTGGATTTAATTGGGATGAGTGGGCATTTGCATGGTGTGGTGAAAGTCTTCTTCTTTCAAACAAGCCCGCTTCTTGGTCTGCTTACGAGAAAATTTATAAAACATATGGGTATGTTATTGGCTTGGCTCCTTATCCAGTGGGATATACAAGATTTGGATTTGAAAAAAATACTTGCTTGTAGGTCCACATTATTATTAAAAAGAATATACGGAAGAAAAATGGAGAATTATTAATAAATTCTGAAGAAAGAAACCATCTTATACTCCCAAAAAAGACAGTAAATATAAAGATGAATGCATCAATTAAATTAGTTTCTTTAATAAACTTATTTATAAAACAAGCATTTGCAAGACAAAAGAAGGGATAAAAAGGGATCATACACCATCCATATTCAGTTCCTATAAGAATTAAAAGAATTACTAATTAGATATTATTCCTAAATAGTATAAAGTGATTTTGCTCATTAAAGTTTTTATTCAAATATAGAACTGATATCCAACTAAATATTACCCACCAATCAATTATGTAAACGTCAAATATAAAACCTGTTGCAAGAAATACACGTTTTAAAATTTGATCAATAAAACCTACAATCGTTAAGTTAAGCCAATTAGATAACACTGAAGTTCTCTTTGAATGCTCCAATAATATTCTATAAAAAACATTCCAATTATAAACAATACCTGTGAGAGGGTATATCATAAATAAAATTATTCCAATAGCAAATGAAATAAACGCACTTTGATAATGTTTTTTATATAAAAGAATAGCTGCAAGGAAGATTATTGACGCGATACCAGAAACTTTACATAAACTAGCTAAACCACTACTTACTTATAGCAGCAAAATAAAGCCATCTTTTCCTATAATTATCAAAATATTTTAAAATCAAATAAAAAGATATTAAAGTAAAGAAAATAATACCATTCTCAGCGAGTGCTTGACGATTAAAAATTATGATTGATGGCACAAAAGAAAAAAATAAAGATGCTAAAATTCCAATTCTATGATCATAAAGTTTTTTCCCGATCAAATATATAAGTCCTGCACAAAAAGAAGTCATTAAAATTGCAGGAAGACGTATTGTAGAAAAACTACATTCATTTCCTAATATTGTAGCTAAACCTGTTATTATAGCAAACAACCATGGATGATCCATCTGGCTCCATACATAATTAAATATTTCTTTCCTTTTAAAAAAATAGAAAATACATGTATGGTAGTTTCTATGATTCTTTTCTCTATTCTTTTGATAACTTTTGTAATAACCACTTTAAATTTTAAAAGATATATTTTCTCAATTCTATAATTCAAGAATCCCTACAATTCCTTAGTTTCAATTCCATATTTATAAAATATTTATTATAGAGAGATATTATCCATTATTATGATATTAACTGGAGTTGTTGAAGGATTTTATGGCCAACAATGGACTCATAAAGACAGATTAAATTTTATCGATTTTTTACATCGATATAATTTTAATACTTACATTTATGCACCAAAAACTGACCCTTTTCATAGAAAAAAATGGTATAAACTTTATCCTGAAAGATATTTAAAAGAATTTTATAAAATTGTAAAAACATGTGAAGATAATGGAATATTCTTTGTTTATGCTTTAAGCCCAGGCTTAAATATTAAATATTCTTCTAATGAAGATTTTAGTAGATTGATTAATAAATATAAACAAATGCTAGATCTTGGTATCGAATACGTTGGTCTTTTTCTGGACGACATCCCACTTACTTTTCAATATTCTGAAGATAGGAACTATTTTAACTCTCTAGGGAATGCGCATAATTATATTACTAAAAAACTTTTTTTAGAATTAAAGAAGATAAATCCTAAAATAAGATTAATCCTGTGTCCAACTCTTTATTGGGGAATATTCCCTAAGAGATATCTAATTGAACTTTCCACTGGTCTTTTTAAAGAAATTTATATAATGTGGACTGGTAAATATGTAGTTTCTCCAATAATTACCAAAGAAGATGCTATTAGTTTTGGAAAGATTATTAATAGAAAGCCTTTTTTATGGGATAATTATCCTGTTAATGATTATAATAGAGGAAGACTACATTTTGGTCCATTTCAAGGAAGAGATGTTGAGTTGATTAAATATCTTAGTGGATACGTAGCTAATCCGATGAATGAAAGTGAAGCATCTAAAATACCCTTAATAACACTTTCAGAATATTTAAAAGATCCGCAAAATTATAATCCTGAAAAAGCTTGGAAGAAAGCAATAAAAAGAATAACCAATAAAGCAAACAGGGCATTTATAGAATTTGCTGAACATTCAAGAATGTCGCCTTTAAATTTTGTTGAATCTAAAGAGTTAATAGAAGATATTAATAAAGTATGTCGTGAGGGTAATGCAGCGTTAATAAATATTAATAGAATCGAAAGATTAATGTATAGATTAAGCTATTTACCAAAAGATATTGAAAAATCATTAAAAAATAAAAATAGTAAATTATTAAAAGAGATAAAACCTTGGTTTCCAAAGTTGATATTTCTTAGTAGATTAGGACTAAAGGCAATACAATTATTAAAAACTCCAGATATTAATTCTTGCAAACCTATAGTAAACGAGATATTATTTTTAATAAAAAAAATAAAGAAAGATAAACATCAATTAATGGGAGAATACATCTTACGCTCCCCTTTTATTTGTGGGAGTGATAGAAAAAATTTTGAATCTTTCATATTCCGACTCCTAAACGGTATTTTTTCATGGAAAATATATGTATTTGGAAAAAATTTTAATAAATTATTAAAAGAACATAAAATACAGACTTAAGTTGACATAACAAAAATAAAATTAAAATTTATAAAGAAGCATTATAATATTTCTTTGATTTCATAATGAAAATTTTTACACTTAAAGAAAATCCAGCCTTTTATGAAGATTTAAGAAAGCTTATGAATTTAAGCTTAAAAAATGATTTTATAGATAAAAATTTATTTAAAGAAATTACATTAAATGATCCAAATTTTGATGAAAGCTTAGTGTTTATAGGAGTTAAAAATAATAAACCAATCGCCTATGTTTTTGGAGTAAGAAGATCAAAAGAACCAGAAAAAATGCTAGTGCCTCATAAGGATACCATATGGATAAAATCTTTTGGCACTATTGAAAGAAAAAATCTAGTTCTTTTAGAAGAATTACTAAATATTTTTGAAAGTACCGTTAAGGAAAGTAAATATAAATATATAAGGGTTTCAGATTTTGCAAGTTGGTTTATAACAGCTGGAGTTGACGTAAAATATACTGCATATAATACCCTTTTAACCTTTCGTAAGTTTAATATTGAAAATAAAGTGATCGATTACGAATTAGATCTATCAGAATTTTATATTCCAAAGCACATTAATGATATTTATAAAAAATTAAGTAAAGAAAAAATTAAAATTTCTAATATCGAGGAGAATAAGGAAGTTTTAAAATGGATTGAAATAAACTTTGGGCCTTTTTGGTCTATAGAAGCTAAAAACGCATTAAAAAAGGAGGATGGGGGCGTCCTTATAGCCCATAAAAATGAAGAAATTTTAGGATTTTCAGTATATGGTGGGCTTCATTCCTCAAGAATTGGGCCTTTAGGTGTTGATCCAAAAATGAGAGGAAAAGGAATTGGAACAATGTTACTCTTTGAAACGATTAAAAAAATAAGAATGAATGGACAAAGGATAGCTGTTATACCGTGGGTAGGAAGGGAAGTAGCTTCTTTTTATGTGCAACTTCCAGGAATTAAAAAAATAAGATATTTTAACATATATTCTAAGAAATTGTTTTAAGTTATGTATATCTTATTTAGTATTTTATTTAAAAAATAATAGTGCTTAAATAATTCATGCAAACATTTTAGTCTATTAACTTAAAGCTATTTTATATTTGCTAACTCTCTTTTTAAAAAATAAAAGGATATAGCGATACTTAAGTTGTTGTATTTCATTTTTTAAGCAAAATTTTATATATAGCTGTGTGGTAGGTAATATTATGACGAGCGAAGTTGGTATTTTTCCTATTTCTGTTTGGTATGGTGTTGGTCGTGTAACTCCTAAATTTTCTATAGAAAAATGGGAAAAAGATATTAAAATGATTAAGGATATAGGGATTAAATTTATTAGAGGTTGGGTAAATTGGGGTGCTGTTGAGAGTAAACCAGACCATTATAATTTTGACGATGTTGATAGATTATTAAATCTTGCAGAAAGAAATGATATGAAAGTAATACTTCAAGTTTATATAGAATTTTCACCTGATTGGCTAGTTAAGGAGCACCCTAATGCTATTTTTATTTCCGAAAGTGAGCATAAAGTTTTACCTCAAGGAAGCCCTGGTTTATGTCTCGACAATCCTCATGTTAGAGAAAGAGCAGAGAGATTTTTAACGAAATTAGCCTTACATGTTAAAGATAATCCAAATTTTTATGGATGGGATGTTTGGAGCGAGCCTCAGTTAGTTCAATGGGTCTATTTTCCTCATGTACGACCAGGAATATTTTGTTATTGCCCACATTCGATACAAAAATTTAGACAATGGCTAAAACATAAATATGGAAATATAGAAAATCTCAATGAAGCATGGCATAGATCTTTTACCGATATAAATGATGTAACTCCACCAAAATATGTAGTATTACATTTTGCAACTGAAAATTTAGATTGGATATCATTTAATATTGATAAACTTAGGGAGTATCTAAAATGGAGAGTAGAAACCATTAGAAAAACTGGGGATAAACATATAATTTCGAGTCATGCTCCTATACCTTCACCGTTTTTAAACCCTCTTTATGGATTCCCAGATGATTGGGAAATGGCAAAAGAAGTAGATGTATGGGGGACTTCTCTATATCCAAAACATGCACTTCATATTCATGACCCTGCAAGTATTGCATTAATACTTGATATAACTCGATGCGCATCAAGTAGTCATAAAAAATCATATTGGATAGGAGAAATGCAAGGAGGACATGGAGTAGGAGGGCTAAATTTAGTCGAACCAGTAACTGCTGAAGATATAACTATATGGTCATGGGAAGCTGTTGCTCATGATGCTAAAGGGATAAATTATTACCATTGGTATCCAATGATGTGGGGTTTTGAAGCAACAGGTTATGGATTGGCAAACCCTGATGGCTCATTGAATGAAAGATGTAAAGCTGCAGGGGATTTTGCAAAAATAATTTCAATGAATGAAGAATTATTTTATGATATTCATCCTCTCCCTGCAGAAGTTGCAATACTATACAACATAGATACATATAAAGCTCTTTGGGTTGCTAATGTAACTTCTGTAGAAATACTAACAAAATCGATTATGGGAATGTATAGAATCTTTTATGAGGAAAACATTCCAATAGATATCGTTCATAATGAAGATATTATAAAAGAGAATATTAAAAAATATAAAATTATACTTTTACCATTTTCATATGTTCTATCAGAAAAATTATGCAAGGGATTAGTTAATTTTATTCAAGAGGGGGGCATGGTAATAGCTGATGCAAGATTTGGTTGGATGAAAGAAGATGGTTGGATAGATGAGGAAATTCCAGCTTTAGGAATGAGCAAAATATTTAAGGCAAAGGAGAAATGTTGTAAAAATGTAGATAAAACATTAATTACTATTATAGAAAATAAGTTATTATCTTTAATGAATGTTGGTGATACTATTACCGGTACTTTTTATAAACAAGAACTTGAAACATTTGAAGATGGAATTGTACTCGCAAAGTATTATGATAATAAAGCTCCCGCGATTGTTTATGGAAAGTATGGTAATGGAAAGACGGTACTCATTGGAACTAATGTAGGAAAAAGTTATGAAGATTTTAGGGACGATAATCTAAAAAAAATTATTCTAAATTTCGTAAATTTAGCTGGTATAAAAAGACAAATAAAAGTCTATGGGATTCCAAAAAAATATTTCGTTGAAGCTAAAATTCTTAGAGGGAAGAAAAATAATAATATATTAATATTAATTAATCATAACAATGAATATATTTCACCAATAGTTAGAATTTATAATGGAAGAGAAGTAAAAAAGGTTAGAGATATAATTACAGGAGAAGAATATGTTATTAAATCTCATGAAAAAGAATTAGAATTAAGTTTAAAAATGAAACCTAAGCAAGTAATCGTAGCCTTAATGGAATAACTAATTTATTAAATTAAAAGAAATATGTTATTGGCATTTTGGTTTTATAAATTTCCCCTCCTTTATAGATTCGTTAATCGCAAGAATGATTGCTGTGGCTATTTTACCATCATAAGGCGTAGTTAAAGGTTGTCTATCATATTTTATACAATTTATAAAGTGTTTTACAGCACCTGCTATAAAGCCATAGGGATAATCATCCATTATAAAAAGTCTAAAAACTTCAGGATTTGAAATACCATTTTCATTAATAATGCTTATTGATTGATGAGTAGTATTTACTAAAGCCATAGATTTCGTACCTACGATATTAATTTCAAAATCAGCCCCGAATGGAGGATTTGAGGGTAATGCCCAACTTGATTCTATCATTGCAGTAGCTCCTGTTTTAAACTTCATGATAACTTGGATCGAATCTAATGTAGATTTATTAAGTGACTTAAAGAATTTTTCAACTCCTACAGCTGCGACCTTTTCAACTTCAGAGTTAGTATACCATCTTAAAAGATCTATTATGTGAACCATTAAAAAGAAGCCAGGTGAAGAATTTGTTGCAGCCCAAGGAAGAAATTTTAGAATAATGTCTCTTGTTGCATTAAGTTTACCGCAAATGTGTAAAATTTCACCAATTTTATTTTCATCGATTATTTGCTTTAATTTTCTATAAGGGGGATTCCATCTATTTTCAAAGTTAACCATGAACTTATTCTTTCTTTTATTCCAAACTTTTAACATTTCATCTATATCTTCAAGATTTGTGGCTAATGGTTTTTCACATAGAACATGCTTACTATGCTTTAATGCGTAGACAACAGGGTCTTTATGAAGATGGTCTGGCAAAGCTATCGAAACTGCATCTATATCTTCTCTATCTATCATATCTCTATAATCTGTATAAATACTCTTAACTCCATACTTGTTAGCAACTTCTAATAAACGTTCTTTATTTATGTCGCAAAGAGATAGAAGTTCTACATCATCCATATGCGCATACGCATCAACATGTCTAATACCTTGAAGACCTAAACCAATAACTCCAACCTTAACTTTACTTTCATTCATAAGTGTCTCATAGAATAATAAAAATTAATAAAATAAATCTTTTTACTTAGTATTATCTTGCTACATTCTTAAAAGTTATTTTTTAAAATATTGAGATTGTAGACTAAATTAACATAATATTATTCATATATGTATTAAATGCATTGCTAATCTTCGTCCGTACTCTTTTATATTTCTCTCAAGCATCTCTTTTTCTTCAGGAGTGTATCCCCTAACAGGATTTACTAATAGTTCTCCACCTCTTTTAACTATTTCTTGGGCAACTTCAATGGATATAAGATTAGCTACTGCTATTGAACCTAAAGTTGACAATGGTCCTACACGATGCTTTTTAAAACTCTCTAATTCTATTATTACGTCTCCTTGAGGGGTACAATTATCGATTGTAACATCAGCTATTTCGTATAACTTTTTTCCACTAGAATGCTCAGATTTCAAATTTTTAGAATGCTCGATAGACGTTACAGCTATAAGTTTAACTCCTTTTTCTTTTGCTGTTAACGCAACATCTATAATAATAGGAGTTACTCCAGAATTAGAATATATTATCATCGAATCTTTAGGATCAAGAATATAATTTTTAAGTATTCTCTCTCCGTATCCCTCTAACATTTCTAAGAATTGGAATTGGAAAATACCAAGGTCACCTATAACATGAGTAAAATAGGACAATGGCAATTCAAGTATTGGAAGGAAGCCTATTATACCACCATATCGAGGATAAGTTTCTTCAACAGGAATAGTAGAGTGACCTACACCAAATAAATAACATACATGTCCACTTAAAATGGAATCGGCTATTATATTTGCCGCTTTTTTTATATTTTGCATTTCTTTCTTCTTAATTTTATCAAGGATATTTTTCGCTTCTTCAATCCACTTCTCTGATATCATGGCTCTTATTTTTTTAAATAAAAATATAAACTTTTCTCTTAAACATATTCAATATTTTTGTCAAAAACAATTTTTGCATTTCCAAGTAAGTAAGTATTTTCCTTAAGTTTAGAAATTTTTATCTTAACTTTTTTACTTGCATAAGGTTGAGCGAAAATCTTTACGATCTTTGTAATTCTTTTAAGATAGTTAGTTAATTCTTGCCCTACTCCTCCACCGATTAAAACTATTTCTGGATTAAGAAGACTAATTACATTAGAGATTGCGATACCAATGTAAGTTACTATCTCACTAATAATCTTTCTTGCTATTGGGTCTCTTTTTTTAGCAGCTTTAAATACCATCTCTGATGTGATTAAATTTAAATTGTTATTACACATTTTTGCCAGTATTGTTTTCTTATTTGTTAAAATCGCATTTCTAGCTTTTTTAGCTATAGCAGGACCTGCTATAGATTCCTCTAATAGCCCTTTCTTAGGTTTCCTAATTTTTCCATTTCTATTAATTACCATCCAACCTATAGAACCTGCTACACCATAAGATCCTGAAAATGGTTTGCCATTTATTAATAAACCTGCTCCAACTCCTGTTCCTATAATTATAAATATTGCATTCTTTTTATTTTTTGCATGTCCCTTCCAATATTCACCCATAATTGCTGCACTTCTATCATCAACTAATATGATGGGAATATTCAACTTGAGTTGTTGTTTTAATATATTACTTAATGGTAAATTTTTCCAAGAAGGAATATTTGGGGCCCATACAATTATTCCATTTCTAACAATACCTGGAATTGATATTCCTATACCTACTATTTTTTCTGAATATGTATTTAATTTATTAAGAAGAAGTTTAATTATTTTGAGTAGCTGAAGTATAACGAATTTTCCACCTCTTTTATCCGTCTTCTCTTTTAAAAAGTTATATATTTTTCCCTTATTATCGATTGTTGCTGCTGAAATTTTGGTGCCACCTATGTCTATGGAAATCACAATGGGTTTTTCCATAATCAAATTTAAAATAAAATGTTTATTTAAAGTTTAAATAAAATAAGGGCTTGTAGAAAAAATCTTTTTTGAAAAATTTTAAGTTTTAGAAGTTTTACATATTTACTACCTAATAAATATTTTCTATTTATTTTTAATACTTCTCTTCCTGAATATGTTGATGCAATTTTCCTCCAATGTATCTAATCAATCCTAATTCTTTTAATCTTTCTTCCTCTTCCTTTAAAATATTTTCAATATTGTTTAATGCTTTCAAATCTTTAATATTTATTATTCTTGTTTTATCGATTAGAATAATTTTATTCTTAATTATTTCTTCTTTTATTTTTAAGAAAATTTCTTCTTCTCTTTTCATATTCTTTAATTTTTCTTCTTTAAAATATGGCTTTAAAGAAGCAATTAATAAAGTAATTGTTGGATATAATTTTCCTCTTGTAGTTTTCATTAATTCTTCAATTTCTTGTTTTCTAATGCTAACTGCTTCAAATTGTTTTAAAGAAGA
>Ga0185307_1001337_pt1 | contig 13821 bp, 14 predicted proteins | sample LHCtaG_FD_128010 | JGI IMG/M metagenome (GOLD analysis project Ga0185307, IMG submission 128010) | Hot spring microbial communities from Little Hot Creek, USA to study Microbial Dark Matter (Phase II) - LHC4sed_matched (SPADES... | ecosystem: Environmental > Aquatic > Thermal springs > Hot... | reverse complement strand
GGCCTGGACTGTGGTCCTGAACCTGGCCGCTAAAGAATAGAGGGTATCGCCAGGCTGAACCACATAGGGTATCCAACCGTAAGGAGGAATGCATACCGGAGGAGGCGGGGGGACAGGAGTGGGAGTAAGAGGTAGAGGTGGAACGTAAAGCCTCTGGCCTTGGGTGAGGCGAGCGGAAGTAAGGCAGTTGGCATACATCAAGGCTTCAACTGTAGTTCGGTAACGAGCGGCTATGGAGCTAAGAGAGTCCCCACGCTTCACTACGTAAATGGTCCAACCATAAGGAGGCAAGCAATAAGGGGTTGGAGTAAAGGTCGGCAAAGGGGTCGGGGAGAAGATTGGGGTAAGGGATGGGAGAAGAAAAGTTGGGGTAGGGGAAAGGAAAAAGGTCGGGGTAAAAGTAGGAGAAGGGTAAGGCTTCGCCAATGGTTGAACCTGCGAGCTCAGCAAGAAAGCCACTGCTACGGTTATAATCATGAAAGCCGCGGCAGCTATGCCGGCAGCTATTTGGTATCCTCTTTCTCCCATCCCTTCCCCTCGGATACGGAATCCTCCCGCCGGAAAGGTAAGAGGACGAAGAAGGTAGTTCCGACCCCCATGACGCTTTCGGCCCAGATACGGCCTCTGTGAAGTTCTACGAGGGTTTTTACCAGGGAAAGGCCAACGCCTTTTTCCCCAAGACCACGGATTAGGCTTTGGTTCGGGAAAGCGAAGCGGGTAAAGACTGCGCTTAGGTCTTCAGCTGAGATTCCCCCGCCGGCGTCTGTAACTGCAATCTTGAGGAAGTCCGGCTTGCCTTCCGAAGGTTCAGCGGTGATTTCCACCCGTATTGTGCTGCCCGATGGGGAGCATGCTATAGCGTTGGAGAGCAAAGTGCTGAGAACATAGCGGATGCTTTCAAAATCTACCTCTATAGGTGGTAAGCCTTCCTGAACCTTTGCCTCTATCTTAACTCCAGCTGCTTCCATTTGGGCCCGAACCAAAGCCATAGTTTCTCCTAAAAGCTCTTCAACTTCTACTGGGGTAAACTTTAGGCTGAAAGAACCGCTCTCAAGGGCTGCCAGATTGAGAAGGTCGTTGACGCATTTATGCAGTTTCTCCACAGCAGCTTTTATCTTAAGCAAGAAGCGCCGCTGCATTTCACCCACCAGCCCAACCGACTCGCTCAGGAGCAAGTCAGTGTAGCCGATGATGATTGTGAGGGGGTTCCGAATATCGGAAGCGAGGGAAGCCATGAGCCGGTCCTTGTTCTTTGCAGCTTCAACTTCAGCTGTGACGTCGGACAGGGTTAAAAACACGCTGGAGCCGGAATGGGCAAGCTCTGCTCTCAAGGTTTTCTGTCCGATTTCCAACGTGGCGGTAGCTCGGCTCTCTCCCTTTAGGATTTTCTCCACGGCAGAAAGCCACTGAGGGCTATCACTTAGGCTGGAAAGGGGTTGGCCGGAGAATTCCTTCAAAGGCCACCCTAAAAGTTCTTCGGCTGCCTCGTTGCACCAGTTAACTTTACCTGTGGCATCGGCCAATATAAGGCCTATTGGTATGGAGTTGAGAAATTCATCAGAAGGTTTGCCTCTTTCTACCAGACTCTTTAGCTGCTCTTGAAGCGCCTTAACTTCAGCCGATTTAGCCATAGCCTGAGCCTTGAATTCTTCCGCCTCCTGATGAGCTTTCTCCAGCTCCGTTTCCAGCTCTTTAGTCCTCTCTTCAAGGAAAGCAATGCGGTCAAAAATCTCCTGGCTTTCTTCCGCCCTTTGCTCTTTAGCTTCTTTAAGTAGGGATTCGTAGCGGGCTACAAGCTTCTCCTTGTTGCGAATTTCCCAAGAGAGGTCTTCTATTTTCCTCTCCAGTGAACGGTAAATCCTGGCCCTCTCCACCGCCAAGCGCATTTCTCCAGCTATAGTCTTTAAAAGCTTCAATTGCCATTCGGATAAGTGGGAATACTCAAGTGAGCAAGCACCAGTTAAGCCAAGCGTAGCACCACGGCTTACTATCGGCGAAATGGCCAGGGTTTGGAGTTTAATGCCCAAAATTTGCTCCCACGCACGGAGGGAAGCGTAATCTCGGATTAATGCCGGTTCACCGAGCCTGAGGGCTTCTTCAAGGAAAGGGGTTTGCGGTAAATTCAGCTTGAACTTTTTAACGCCTCCATCTGAAAAAACGGCCACGTGGGCTAAGTCCGGATTTTCATCATCCATCAGAAGCACAAAGCCTACAGGCATATTTAAAGCCTTAGCGATTCCAATTGCCACGTTCTCCATAACGACTGGGATGTCTATGGAGAATGTGCCCTTGTAAGCAGTTTCGTAGAACTTAACAAAGCTCAAAGCTTCAGCCGCTTGTGGTGATTCTTCCGGTTGAGGTAGCGAGGAAAGGTCCCTCAACGGAGGCAAAAGCAGGAGAGGATACGCTACAAGTTCAGCCCAACGAACCCACAACGGCATTCCCAGGGAGCCCTGCGGATTCAGAGCCTGGAGCAAGTGGCCGAGAAAAAGGGCCAGGAAGAAGCCCACTGCAAGCGGTTCACCGAGCCCCAACAGGGCACCCGCAACCCCTCCAAAGCTGATGAGAGCACTTGAAAGCCCCCAGACCAAAGCCCTTACAGAGGTATTATACTCTTGGCTTAGGGAAAGAGATGGCCAAGTAAGAGCATCGGTCAGGTAAATGAGCAGGGCTAAGGAAAGGGTTAGGAAAAGGAGAGTGTGGCGGGTGTTAGGGCGAAGGTTTAGGAAAGCGAAAGCCCAAATGAATAAAGCCAAGGAGGCAAAGCCAACCAAGCGCTCCAATGGAGGCAATAAAGTTACCGTTTGAATCCCGAAGGCTGGAGCAGCGACTATGGCAATCAAGAGGAGAAAGCGTAAAAGGAATGCAGAGGAGAAAGAGAGAAAGATGGGCAAAGTCTTCCCATCCCTGAAGCGGTTCTGAAGGCTATAAGCTAAGAACGCCCCTGCCTGAAGCACCAGCAGGGTGAAAAAATAAAAGAAGAAAGCTCCAACCCTGTCCGCCAGAAGGTAAAGGAACTGCATTTATCCCCATCTCCTCAAAAGAATTATATCAAACTGCTGTCGGAAAGCCAAACCATTGGTTTATCCTGGCCTGAGATAAGCCACAGCCAACCCCGATTAAAAACCGGGGCTGAAAGTGGCTACGTCCCATCCCAGAGGGCTTGGGGGATGTGCCACCGAGTGGGGCCCAAAACGTTGGCAGACTATCACCAACGGGGAGAAAATGAAGGCATCCACAATTTTGGGACGCACCCACCAAGCGTAAATGGTTTGAATTCTCTGGCTTTTGAGGTATAATTACCTTGCCAAGCTTTACTTTAGCCCAGGGGAGGGATAACAATGGAAACTGTCACCGGCGTCATTGTCCTCAATCCACCCGAATCTAAAAGGCTCATTGCCAAGGCAGTGGTCCAGCTTCCACACGTTAAAAAAGCTTTTGCTGAAGGGTGGGTAATTGTAGCTAATGGCACAACCACTGCTTACATCGCTGAAGAACTTTTGGGAAGGCCTGTAGATAAGTTCACCTATGCTGCTGGTTATATAGGCCATGGCAAGCTCTCCGCCACACCCCCTGAAATACGGCAAGCCCCGTTTATCTTCCACAAGGGGGAATTGGTAAATGTAGAAGCTAAAGTAGCTATCCGCTCCTTCGGAGCTGATGACGTTTTCATAAAAGGGGCGAACGCTGTTGACCCCCAGGGCCATGTCGGCATTCTTATGTCCAATGATTTGGGAGGGACCATAGGGATGGCCTTGGGGACTATAATGGCCCGCGGGGCTCACCTTATAGTTCCAGTTGGATTGGAGAAACTTGTGCCCTCAGTTCCGGAAGCTGTTAAGAAATGTGGAATTTACCGCTTGAAGTATGCTACAGGCGATAAGGTAGGCATAATGGCTGTCCACGGAGCTGAGGTAGTGACGGAAATTGAGGCCCTTAAAATCCTGGCCGATGTGGAAGCCACAATGATAGCCGCAGGAGGCTTAGGAGAATCCCAAGGAGCAGTTGTCCTATTGGTGGAAGGGCCGGAGGAAAAAGTCCGGAAAGCCTTTGAAATCGTGGAGGGAATCAAAGGGGAACCGCCCGTAATACCTTCAGTCCCTGGATAAGATGGCCATCCATTTTGACATACTGACCCTCTTCCCTGAAATGTTCAAGGGTGTCTTTGAGGAAAGCATTATCAAGAAGGCTCGGGAGAGGGGACTTGTATCCATTGCCATCCACAACATAAGAGATTACGCCACCGACAAGCACAAAATTACCGATGATTATCCCTACGGAGGTGGCGGTGGGATGGTGATGAAGCCTGAGCCTATTTTCCGAGCCGTGGAAAGCATCCTTGGCTTAGAGGAAGGGCAAAAGCCACAGGTTCCGGTAATCCTCCTTAGCCCAAAGGGTCGCTTATTCACCCAAGAAGTGGCCTGGGAATTATCCCGTCATAGCCGCATTGTCCTCATCTGCGGCCACTACGAAGGGGTTGATGAGCGGGTGAGGCTTTATTTGGCCAATGATGAAATCTCCATCGGGGATTACGTTCTCACTGGAGGGGAAATCCCGGCCATGGTCATTGTGGATGCAGTGACCAGGCTTATCCCAGGAGTGCTCGGGGACCCAGCAGCGGCCTTTGAGGATTCTTTCTCTCAGGGCTTACTTGAGTATCCCCATTACACTCGCCCCGCTGATTTTCGCGGCTACAAGGTTCCGGAGGTCCTCCTTTCAGGGAACCATGCAGCTATTGCCCGCTGGCGGAGACAGCAATCCATCCTCATCACTTGGCAACGCCGCCCTGACCTTCTAAAAAAAGCTCGCCTCACAGAGGAAGAGAAGGAATTCCTCCGGAAGCTGGAAGAGGGGGAAATAACTCCGCCAAGTTGAGCATTTATCGTCTTACTGCTCAGCTCTATTTAGCTCAATAACCTTAAGCGGGAAAGCATCGCCAGGTACGCCGGCTTTGAGCCTCTCCATCGTTCGGGGATTGTAAAGCCCTACGAGGATAGTATATTTGCCTGGAGGCACATCGGCGGGGAGGAAATGCACATCTTCTATTATCTCGCCTTTAACCCATATGCTTGTAGGGACCGCACCGCTGGAAGGGATGCCATCATGTTGGGCTACTATATGCCCTCTTTCGTCTATCAAGTGGACAAAAACGTGGTAAGAGCCATCGGTCTCGCTCAAAACTTTCCAATAAAGGGTAAGCTTAAGCTCTTTGCCCTCTTCTAAAGTGTAGCCCACAAGCTCGGCTAATTCTCCGAATTTGCAGCTTACTTTTGTTACCCCTTCAGGAAGCCCCCAAAGATGAGGCCGGTCCTGCACGAAGAACGGGCCGGCGTAAAATGGCAACCATTTCCAATTTTCTTGACCCCAGGGGGATAATATAACTGGCTCAACCCAAAAAGCCCTACCGGATATGTGCCTCGGTGCCTGGAAAGTGTAAATCCCTCGGACCCTTTCCCCTTTCCCCCACCAGGCAGTTGGGTAACCTGGGAAAAGGGGCTGAGGTCCTGTAACTTTAACCGTCCCCTTAGCATCCACCAACTTGAAGGCAACAGAGTAATCAGCCAACGGGAGAGCAATCGTTTCCCAAATTACTTCCAGCCGAACTGGGTCCCCTGGCCTTACTGCTTCTTTGGATGTTTCAAACCCCACTACCCGGAAAGGGCCTGCTTGGTAAGCGATGGGCAGGGTTTTATCCCTCCTCTCGAAGTGGGCCACCCGGACTTCTCCGAGGTAATGAGAAGAGCCTATTTGCTCCCACCTATCGCCTTTTATGGTGAACAGGGCCAGCTCAATTCGGTAGCTTATGGGAGGAAGCTCCGGAGGTGTGTTCAAATAAGTTATGAAAAGGCCTTTCTCGCCAGCTTTTACCTCGCGGTACGGATACCACTGGGAAATTAATAGCTCGTCTTTTTGATAAATGGCCATGCCATCTGGCGAAAGGAGCCGCACGCTGAGGTATAGGTCGGCTGGGAAATTGTGGCGGGCTTCCCAACATAATTCTAAAAGCCTATGGTTTTCCTGGACCGTCCAGCCTTTCACCGCTAAAGGCCACTCTGGAACCTCTGAGGCCGGAAGAAGGCCAGCCGGGCAGGAAAAGTCAGTCTCAGGGGGAAAGAGGCGCAAAAGTTTCCCCCAAGGCACCAACTTAAACTTAGCGGGGAAATCGGGGTCAAAGCCGTGGGTTGGGCCTGCCTGATACAAGGCTCGGCCTTGGGAAAGCCATCTGGAAGCAAGGCCGCTTTCGGGCGGGAACAAGCCTATGAGGTCAGGCCGTAGTCCCTCCGCTTGTTGAAGGTACCAAAGAGGGGTCAAATCGCCCCAGTGAGCAATCAAGGCGCTTCCTTCCTCAAGAGGATAATGGATTACCTCCCGCCACCAGCTTTCAACGCTGGAAAACCGGGAAATGCTTAAGCTAGAAACATCGTGCTTGTAGACACCCCAAAGCAAAAGGGCTACCAGCCCCCAAGAGGCCCACCCTGGCAATCTGGCTTCTTCCCATTTTCTGATGAAAACAGTAAGTCCTAAGGCAAGCCAAAGGGCAAAAACGGCAAAGGCTGGTAGAAGGTAAGCATCCGGTTTGCCTTGCTTTATGTAAACCGTAAAAAGCAAATCCAGCCAGGCAAAGCCAGTAAGGCTGAGCCAAAGCTCTGGGTTAGTCCAAAGGAGCCAGATGGAGCCTACAAGAGCCAAAGGCCAAATGGGCAGAGGGAATTGCCCAAACCAAAGCTCCTGCGTATTGCCGAGCGAAGAAATCGCCTCCCTCCAGCCGCCTTTTACCATGCCGAGACCAAACCCCTTCAGCCCAGCGATGTAGTCCCACAAGACTTTGAGGGAAAATTTCGGTGTATACCAAACGAACGCCAGCCCCCGAACTACGGCCTCCGAGACGCCAACCGCTGGAACTATGGGATATTCAGCCAGTGCAAGCCACCTCCACGGAATGTAGAGGTAAAGAGTTAAGGGGAAAAGGAGAGCTCCAGTTACCGGAAGCAGGGCTTTCGGAAAGGAGCGAGGCCGGGATAAAGCTGAGTATAAAAGCCAAAAGGGGAGAGCCAAAAAAGCCACGGGATGAGTAGCCAAGGCCAGACCCATCGCCAAAGAGCCTAAAGCGAGGTGTTTAACCCGGCCGCTTCTACTCCAGCACAGACTGCTCAAGAAAGAAGCCAAAAGGAGAAAAATAAGGAGCGTATACCTTTCAGCGCCAGCGGAATAGAAGTGGAAAGCTGGAAGAAAAGCAAGGAAGAAAGAGCCGGCTAAAGCGGGCCAATCCTGCTTTGTCAATCTTTCCAAAAGCAAGGCAAAGGTTGCAGTCGCTGCCCCGCCGAGGACAGCGGAAAGCAAATTCATCCTGAAAGCGAGGCCTCCGAGAGGCAACTTGGACCAAAGCCACCCCAGAAGCATGTAAAAGGGAAAACCATTAGGGTGAGGTAAGCCCAATTTGGCCGGAAGGTACTGAAATTCGGCAAAATCGTAAGATAGGAGGCCTGGAGCAAGGGAACGGAAATAAAGCCAAAAAGCCAACACCCCGCTTATTGAAGCAATAACCACAATCCTCCTAAAGCGAGAGCCTGAAAGCCACCACTCCATACCTTTCTTCTTCCGCCTGCGAGTAAATCTGCCTGTAAACTTCAAGTGCTTCTTCCTCGCTTTTGGCTCCGGGGATAACTTTTTCAATCCCTTCCCCTGCTAACATCGCTCTGAAAGAAGGATACCAAACCACTGCCTCAACCTTCGCTTCCACCGAACCAAGCTTAAGCCTGTCGCCGCGAAAGATGGAGCGGAAACGTCCTCGCCACAGCCTTACCTCTACCTTCTTCCCCCCAGTTGCTATCTCCTCCTCCCAAACCTTGTGAATTGTGATTTCGTGCACCTTACCATCGCCTGGCGTCGCTATGAACCAACGGCTTGGGGTAAGCACATAATCCACGGGTATATCGTGCTTCTCCATCAAGGGAGATAAATCTTCCAGCACTTGGGCGTCGTGGACCAAAGTGGCAATCTTGAAACCCTTCCGTAAAAGCCCCCGCTCCCTGAGGTAGGCAATCTCTTGGTCCCCATAGCCCGTTCCCTTCCCCAGCCTATTGCCAAATGGGTCCACAGCCACACTACCCTGCACTACGAAGTCAACCGGGGTCCTGAGAGGCCTCCCGTAGCGAGCAAGCCCGCGGATAGAAGTATCGGCCTGGCCGACAAGCTCCACAAAACCTCTCATGTGGGGAAGAGCGGCTGCCAGAACCTTCCCCTCCCTTAACACAAGGTCCCTCACGCTTTTAAGCACATAATCCGGGGGGCAGAAAACACACCTTGCATTCCGGAATTCCGGTAACCTCAAGAGCCATAGCGAAGCCTCACGGCTGCCCTTGAAGTTGGGGATGCGTCCGTAACAAGGCCTGGGGAAATCGGCTATACCTTCCCTTTCCAATTTATCCCATATAAAGCGCCTTATTTCCCCTTTGCTCACCATTATTCCTTGACCCAGAACAGAAACAGGGCTATGGTTACGATTATCCCAGCCAAGCTGGCTAAAATTGGCCCTGGGAGCCCTGCAACCTCGTAAAGGAGGCCTCCCAAGAAAGGTGAAGGGAAAGAGACAACTCCTCGGAGAGCATTCATCAATCCTATAGATTCACCCCTTTCCTCCTTAGGAACCTTTAGAGCTATGTAAGCCTGCTGAGCTGGCACCCACGTTGCCGCTACCAGCCCCCAAAGTATCTGCAATAGGAGAAAATCCTTCATTGAACGAGCCAAAAGCCACCCCACCATTAGGGGGATACCAAGGGCCTCCGAAATCACCATTAACTTAAAGCCACCGAAGCGGTCCACAAGCTTCCCCGTAGGCATCTGGAAAACAAGCCAAGCAGTAAAAGAGGCGCTCACTATGAGTCCGATTTGAGAGGAAGAGAGGCCATAAGTTTTAGCCAACATCCCATAAAGTATGCCATAGCTTAATCCCCAGGAGAAAAAATCGGTGGCTGAAGTTATGTAAAACGGGAACAGGTGCGCTGGGACGGAAAAGGACTTCAAAGTCAGCCCTTTTGTAGAAGGGTTGTATGTCATAGTTTCCTGAGCCCACAAGGCTATAGGCAAAAGCGCTAAAGCCTCCAAAAGCAACCCTAAAGCAAAAACACTACCGAACCCAAGCTTATCGGCCATAAAGCCGCCCATGGCTGGGGCAAAAACCCCTGGTAAGAGGAAAGCAGCCATTACTAAGCTGTAAGCAAGGCCTAATTCCCTTGCCTTGACTGAATCGGCAACCATGGAATCGCGAGCGGGCCGAGAATAAGCCGATAGGCCAAGGAAGAAAACGGCCAAGAGAATATATCGCCAATCCTTCAAGAAAAAGGCTATGAGGCACAATCCGAGGTATAAAAGGACAAGGATGCCGCCCCAAATTATGATTGGCTTGCGGCCCCTTCTATCCGAAAGCCACCCCCCTACTAATTGGACTAAAGCGGGGATAATGCCTCGGTGGCCGGAGAGGCTTTCAACCAAGCCCAAAGAGGACATAGAGACCCCGAAACTGAGGATGAAAGGCTGCCATATTGCGCTTATCAAGTTCATCCTGAAACCGCTCAAGAAGGAGTTAAGGACAAGGGCGTAGAGATTGAGCCTGTTCCTCAAGGCCTTGTATCACCTTTGAGAGGTATAACGCAAATGAAGCGAAAAACCCCATTTCCAGTGTTTATGAACTTATGATTAGCACCCGGAGGAATCAGCACAAAATCCCCCTCTTTAAGAGGCCTCTCTTCCCCATCCACTCCCACGAGGCCTTCCCCAGCTAAGACGAACACTTCATGCTCCCAATCGTGCTGATGGGATGGGATAACGGCCCCTGGCTCCATCTCAAAGATGCGGAAAGCGAAGTTAGGCGCACCTTCTTTCTTACCGGTAAGCCATCGGACCGTAACACCTGGGATTCCGTAGACTTCTTGTGGTTCCACCTCAGTGTAATGCAAGGCTTTCATCCTTCACCTCCTCTGCGGAATTCGCCAATGCATTATACCCGTTTTCTTCAAAGAGCCAAAGGCTCATAGCCTTGCCTTATTACCAATGTGCCCCAAAAACCTGGCAAAAAGGGGAAGGCTTGGAGATGTGCCCCCACGAAACTTTAAAATAGAGGGCCCAAATTTTTGTGAGTTTAAGCCGGATGTGGTAAGATAAAAATGTGCATCCCTTTCAAAGCGAGGCAGCTATGGGGAAGAAACCAGCTTGGTTCAAAGGCATTTTCCCAGCTTTAGTTACACCCTTCCGAAGCGATGGCTCCTTAGACGAAGAAGCCTATCGCGAACTTATCCGCTTCCTTCTCCCCAACGTGGACGGCTTTCTGGCTGCCGGCACCACAGGGGAATTCGTCTACCTCTCCTCGGAAGAAAGGAAGAGGGTCATTGAGATAACTTTGGAAGAAGCTGGCGGTAAAGTTCCAGTCATAGCTGGAACTGGGGCCCCTTCCACAAGGGAGACATTGGAGCTAACCCGCTTCGCCAAAGCCGCCGGAGCCGATGCAGCCCTTGTAGTCACGCCTTTCTACCTCAAGCCTACTTACAACGAAATATACGACCACTATCGGACTGTGGACAAAGTCGGGATTCCAATCATAATCTACAACATACCCCAGTGCGCTGGCACCCACCACGAATGGTGGACAGCAGAAGGGTCACTTCTGGACTTGGAAAATGTGATAGGGATAAAGGACTCTTCGGGCGATATCCCATTTCTCATGGCCCTAATTGAAAAAGTATGGGGAGAAGTCGGGATATTCACTGGCCACGATGAGACGGTAGTGGCAGCTCTGGCCGCTGGAGCTGATGGAGCGATTTTGGCCTCCGCTAACTTGGTGCCCGATATCTGGCAGAAAATATACCAAGCGGTAAAAGCAGGGGACTTGGACACCGCCAGGGAATGGCAGAGGAAGATACAGAAGATAATCCGTATTGTGGTTAGACAAGGTTCAACCCAAGCAGTGAAAGAGGGCCTAATGATGATGGGGCTAAAAGTAGGAAACTCGCGCTTTCCGATGATGCCAGGCGATGCTTTCCGCCGGGAAGACCGTGAGGAAATACGCTTTGAATTGGAAGCCTTGGGCAAAATACCGCGCCGCGAAGTGGAGTATCATTTAGGCAACGAAGTAGTAAAAACCTCTTTCCCAGTAGCTTACCAAGTAAACAGAAGAACTTTTGACCTGACTTTTGCCGTTGGTGAAGGGTTTTCAGGGCCACCTTTCCATGAAATAGCCCACATAGACTTGGTGATGGGAGTGAAAGAAGGCCCTGTAGGCCGAGCCGCTGAGCGAGCTCTCAAAGAAGAGCGCCCTGGCCACGAGCTGGCCGTAATCAGAGAAAAGCCTAAAGTTATCCTGGTCCCGACTGTGACCGTCCGCACCGCTCGCCAGCGCCATCAGATTTACGAAGTAGCAGCCAGAGGGATAAACAAAGCCATTGACTGGATGATTAATGATGGGACCTTGCCCGAGGCTATCTTGGACAAAATTGTCATGATAGTGAACGCATTTGTGCACCCTTCGGCAGCTATTGAGAGACGGATTGAGCTTAATAACTTCAAGGCAATGCGCGCTGCCATCCGTAAAGCAATTGAAGGACGCCCAGTATTGGAAGAGATTTTGAATGAAAAAGACGCTGCTCGCCACCCCTTCAAATATGCGCCTTAAAATCCGAGAGGCAGGGAAGGAAGACGCCAAAGAGGCTTGGAAGCTAATCGCTCAACTTCAGGAATTCGTAGATTTGGAAATAACCCCTTACGAGGAATTCGCAGCGCGTTGGGAGAGGGTCATTACCTCCCATAACTTCAAAGCCTTCATCGCTGAAGAGGACGAGGAAGCCAAAGGCTTGGCCACCGTTTGGTTTCGGGAAAGCCTGTCGCATGGAGGCCTCGTTGCCTTAATTGATGAGCTCATAGTGGCGGAAGGCGAAAGGGGAAAAGGCATAGGAACTTACCTTTTGGAGCATGTTGTTGATAATTGTTTCCAAATGGGATGCATTGAAGTGGAGGTCTCAACCGAAGCGGACAATTTTGCGGCCAGAGGCTTTTACCACAAACTTGGTTTTGGAGAGGTTGGTATCCTTCTGGAGAAAGAAAAAGAATAAGCGGGAGGGGAGCATGAAGAAAGTTGAGATACCGCTCTCTCAGGCCTTGAGGTTGATAAATGCCGGTGGGGTGGTGCTTGTGACCTCCCGTTACAAGGATAGAGAAAACGTTATGAGTGCATCGTGGGTAACCCCCTTGAGCTTCTCCCCGCCATTGGTTGGGGTAGCAATACATCCGGCCCGTTTCACCCACGATTTAATCAAAAAGAGCGAGCAGTTTGCCATAAACATCCCCAACCTTCCTCTCCTCAAGGCTGTGGAAATATGCGGGACCTATTCCGGCCGCGATGTGGATAAATTTGCTAAAGCCAAAATAACGCCCGTTGACGCTCTAGAGCTTGATGTGCCTTTGGTGGAAGAATGCATAGGGCACATAGAGTGCGTCCTTACGGATGCTTTCACCACTGGAGACCATACCCTCTTTGTGGGGCAAGTGGTAGCGGCGCAGGTTGTAGAAGGAGCTTTCGATAAAGTCTGGAAGCTGGAGGAAGAAGAATTAAAACCTCTCCATCACCTTGGCGGGCAATTTTATGCTGTCCTTAACAAACCAATTAAAAGCCCGCCAATTGAAGAGGGAGAGCAAGGGGAAGAGGAAGAAGAGTAATTACCCCCCTGCTACTGGTGGGAAAATTCCTACCCTATCGCCGTCGTTGAGAACTTGGCCCATTTCGGCATGTTTACCATTGACGAAAACCACCTTTACGGCTTCGGCTGGGATTTTGAGGTAGTTTTCTATAAGCTCTCCCACTGTGGTCCCATCGGGGAGGATAAATTCCAAATCGTTATCGGCCTTACCTTCGGGCAAGTAGCGCTTTAATGTAGCATAAACCCTGGCCAAAACCTTCATCTTCCTCGCCTCCTCAGTTCATCCTTTCCCAACGCAGCAAGAATGCAACCATGAAAATAGTGCCAATAGTTATGAAGCTATCAGCTACGTTGAAGACTGGCCAAAACTTGAAGTCCAGGAAATCAACCACGTAACCGTAGCGGATTCTATCCAAAAGGTTTCCTAAGGCGCCGCCAAGTTGCATCCCAAGGCATAGGTAAAGGAAAGAGGGAGCTCCTTTAAGGTTGTAGTGGTAAAAGATGAGGAATAAAACCACTAATAGGCCGATGTAAAGGAAATAATCGCCCCATTCGGGGAGCAGGCCAAAAACTATCCCGCGGTTAGTTATGTGAGTGAAAGAAAAAAACTTTTCCATACCCTTCAAAGGGGTCCAGGAAGCCCCTAAGGGTATGTAAGCCCTCACCATTGCCTTGGAGAGCTGGTCAAGCCCCAAAACGGCCAGAGCAACCGCAGGCGTTATCCAGCGATGGGATACAGTCATTAACCCCTCCTGGGGTTTATCTCATAACGGTACTGGCATTCCAGGCAATAGAGGGCCTGCGGCAAGGTTTCCAAGCGCGTTTCCTCAATACGCTGGCCACACTTCTCGCATACACCATAGGTCCCTTTCTCAAACTTAGAAAGAGCATACTCTATTTCCTGAAGGAGCTTTTCCAAATGCCTTTCAAGGGATTGTCCACAGGCTTGGTCAAAGGCATCAGTAGCGACCTCAGCCATGTGGTCGGTGTGGCTCACAGCGCCGGAAACCTTTTGGCTTTTAAGGACCTCCAGCTCCCTAAGGAGCTTCTCACGTTCCTCTTCCAGTTTCCTCTTGAAGAACTCCAATCCCTTCGCCATCCATTTGCCTCCAGTGCAGTTAAAATAATTTTACCA
>Ga0185307_1001336_pt1 | contig 13833 bp, 17 predicted proteins | sample LHCtaG_FD_128010 | JGI IMG/M metagenome (GOLD analysis project Ga0185307, IMG submission 128010) | Hot spring microbial communities from Little Hot Creek, USA to study Microbial Dark Matter (Phase II) - LHC4sed_matched (SPADES... | ecosystem: Environmental > Aquatic > Thermal springs > Hot... | reverse complement strand
ACGTGGAAAACTTCCATAACTAGCCCTTTGACGTATAGAATTTGAGTGTACTTTAATGTTGTGAAACACCAATTAATACACATGATTCTGTTTCGTTGCGATTTTCCAGGCTCAAATATTTAAGCTGCTGATTAGCACTTATCCTTGAAGGGCTGATTGCGCCGACGTGGGAGACATGAAGCTGTTTGGAAGCTCCGGGTTGAGGGGTCTTGTTAATGTTGACTTAACCCCAGAGTTGGCGGTTAAAGTTGGAATGGCCATTGGAAGTTTTCTCAGAACTGGAAAAGTGCTTGTGGCGAGAGACACTAGAACTTCTGGCTTAATGATTGAGAACGCCCTTGTTTCGGGTCTGCAAGCGTGTGGCGTGAAAGTCCACCGTTTAGGTGTTCTTCCAACCCCAGCCCTAGCATACTTAACCAGAAGGCTGAGCGCCAACGCCGGAGTAATGATTACGGCCTCCCACAACCCTCCCCAGTACAATGGAATAAAAGTCTTTGACAGTGTCGGAATGGCTTACGGCGAGGAGGAACAGAACCAAATAGAACGTTTAGTTAGACGGGAAAAATTCCAACTGGCTGAATGGCACAGTCTAGGCGAAGCCCAAGAACTGGACGGGGGCAGCCTTTACATTGAAATGGTTCTGGAAAACGTGAAGCTAGACACAGAGTGGCGAGTTGTCGTCGACCCAGGATGTGGAGCGACGAGCCAGATAGCACCCGCCATATTTAAAAACTTAGGATGTAAAGTTACAGCCTTAAACGCCCAGCCTGACGGTTTTTTTCCTGGGAGAAGCCCAGAACCAAACGCTGAAAACCTAAAGTTTTTAGCTGAAACCGTGAGGGCGTTGAACGCCGACCTAGGTGTGGCTTTTGACGGGGACGGGGATCGGGCAGCATTCATAGACGAAAATGGTGTTTTCGTGGACTTCGACAGGGTTTTAGCGGCATACGCCGCCCACGCCTTGGAAAAAAGCCAAGCGAAAAACGGCATCGTTGTTACAAATGTTGAGGCTTCCATGTGCATTGAGCGGGTGGTGGAGCGGGTGGGGGGAAGAGTTTCTAGAACAAAGGTTGGCGATGTCTATGTCGCTAGGGCGGTTAAGGAGCTTGGCGCCGTTTTTGGCGGAGAGCCCTGCGGTGCTTGGATACACCCCCACATCCACTATTGTCCAGATGGAATTCTCTCAGCGGCGCTTTTGTTGAAGTCTTTGGAGGATGAGGGCAAAAGGCTTTCAGAGTTTGTCTCCAACATTCCAGCTTTTCCAGTTTTGAGGAAAAACATTCCATGCAAAAATGAGGTGAAACATGACGCAGTTAGAGTTTTGGAAGAGCGTCTAAAAGCCAGCTTTCCAGAACATGTGGGCGTCTCTACCGTTGACGGGGTCCGCTTGGCCCTCGAAAATGGGTGGGTTTTGATTAGGGCTTCCGGCACGGAACCATTGATACGTTTAACCGTTGAGGGTGAATCCTTAAAAGCTGCCGAAGAAATAATGGAGAAGGCTGCAAGCGTGGTGGCGAAGGTTTTGGAGGATTTTGGAAATTGAAGGCTGTTGTATTAGCTGCGGGTGAAGGTGTTAGACTTCAACCGTTAACCTTCACGCGTCCAAAACACATGATAAGCGTTGGCGGAAAACCCATTCTTGAGCATTGCTTAAACGCCATAAAGGCTTGCGGAATAAACCACGTAATCATAGTCGTCCACTACATGGCAGACGTGATACGCCAGTATTTCGGTTCAGGTGAAAAATTTGGGTTGCACATAGAGTATGCGGAGCAGCCAGGTGTTTTTGGAACCGGGAACGCTGTCGGCGTTGTTGAACCCTATGTGGACGGCGATTTTGCGCTAATTTACGGCGATCTGCTTTTCACCCCAAAAGCCCTAAAGAATGTGCTTGACTTGTACGCTGCTAAGAAGCCCGCAGCAGCTCTAGCCGTCGTCCCGGTGGAGAGGACTGAGGACTACGGTGTTGTGGAGCTTGGAGAGGGCAGCGTTGTGAAGCGTGTTGTTGAAAAGCCAGCTGGTGAAGAAGTCCCGTCAAACATGGCTAATGCTGGAATATACGTGTTTTCCACGGATATTTTCAACAAAATTAAGAGGATAAAGGCTTCTTCGAGAGGCGAGTGGGAAATCACCGACGCCATCACTTTGATGGCCAGAGAAGGAGAACCGGTCTTTGCAGTTGAAATTCCAAGCGCCGAATGGTTTGACGTTGGAAGACCTTGGGATCTTCTCGAAGCCAACCGTTGGGTTTTAAGCCATGCAGAGCACAGGGTGATGGGGCACGTAGAGATAGGCGCCCACATAGTCGGTCCGGTGACGGTGGCAGAAACAGCCCGCATCCGCTCAGGAGCCTACATTGAAGGGCCGGTTTATATAGGCGAATACAGCGACATTGGACCTAACTGCTACATACGTCCATGCACGAGCATAGGGAGAAAGGTGCGCATCGGGAACGCTTGCGAGATAAAAAACAGCATAATCATGGATGGGACGCACATCGGCCACCTTTCCTACGTTGGCGACAGCATTATAGGCGAGAACTGCAACTTAGGCGCGGGGACGATAACGGCTAACTACCGTTTTGACGCTGGAACAGTTAAGATGATGGTTAAGGGTAGACTTGTGGACAGCGGCAGAACAAAGCTCGGCGTGGTTTTAGGAGACAACGTGAAGACGGGTATAAACGCCCTCTTCATGCCCGGCGTGAAGATTGGAAACAACTGTTGGATAGGTCCAAACGTTGTGATTTACTGCGATGTCCCCCCAGACACGGCTGTGTTTCTGAAGCAAGAACTTGAAGAAAGGAAGCTGACTAGCTGATTATTATTGCTGTCCCACGGCACTCGCATTACACTGAAGTTTGCCCCTTATAGATTTCCTAGTGTATGGTGCTTCACAGTGGGGCAGCAACCCTTATTTTTGGCGCCTCCTTCGGAGCTATGCCTTTCACCGAGGCTATGTCCTCGCCTGACAGGGCTAATAACCATTGTGCATTTTAAATACTAAAATATATATGGTGTTCCACATTTAGGCTAGAGGAGGATAGGCTTTGTCAGCGGCTCAGAGAAGGTTTTACACTGAGGTTTCAGCCCTAGTGGACAAAAACGTAATAGTGGTAACTACAACGGGCAAAACGTATAACGGAACCCTTGTCGGCATAAACCCCGACAACCTAAGCCTCTGCCTAGCGGACGCTAAAGACGAGGAGGGGAAAAAACTTCACAGGGTTTTTTTGAACGGGTCGGTTGTAGCCCAAATATTAAGCGTGGAGAAACCCTTCGACCTTAGAGCACTAGCCGAACGTTTGGAAAGGGTTTTCCCCACAATGGTTAAACTTTATGAGGATAAGGGGTTCATCTGGGTTATGGACAAAATTAAGGTAACCGAGAAGGGGGTTGTGGAAGGTTCAGGTCCTGCCGCCGAAAGGGTGCAGAAGGTTTACGAGCAGTTCGTCAGCGAAACAAGGGGCTAAACGAACCAGCGGAATTCCTCCCTCTTCTTTTCTTCCCTGGCGGCAGGTTTAACCCAGCCGAAAGACTCAAGAATTTTAGATGTCTTCTCAGCCGCCTCGTCAAGCCTTGAAAGGTCAACGTTTAAACCCAAATACCTGTTTAGGACAGAAAGGGCGCAACGGGCAGCCTTGGCGTCTGGATAGGTACCTAAAGTCTCAACTAAAAGCGAGAAACCCCTAAAACCTCTAATGGCGCCTATTCCAATGAGAATGCCAGCCACGCCGAAAATGTTACCAACCATTATTTTTGCGCCTAAACCCAAAGCCTCCTTCAGGGTTTCTGGATCTGAAGCCGCACAATAAATTTCCGGAACTTCCTTGACTTCCTCCTGTTTGAAGCCGCCTACTGTTATAATGAAGCGGCATCCAAGTTCTTCAGCTATGTCCAATACTCTTCCGCAAAGCTCGTACTGTCCAAAAGTCGTTAAGGCTTGAGTGTTGCCATACCAAATGATCAAGTCTCGACTTCCACAGCCACTCTTGTAATAGTATAGTTCGTTAATTGGCGAGCGTGGCTCACCCTTCTCCGTTGTAACAGCCAAGTCTTGAAAGGAAGCTGAGAATATGCTTGCGAAGCGTTTAGCCCTCAGCTCGTGGATTAAGTGTAAAGCCACGATGTTTGCCACAAAGCCTATTCCCGGAAGCCCTTCAATGAGCACCGGGTTTTCGAGTTTGGGTTTCTCCTCTATTAGAATCGACAATGGCATGTTGTCTCCCGTGTCTTACTAGAAGCTTCACATTTTATAAACTTGTTTCACTGATTTTGTCTAGGCTGTCATGAGCTTCGAATTGAAGGAAAGGGATTTACTAGCGAGAATTGGAAAACTGGGGACCAAAAGTGGCACAGTGGAGACTCCGCTTCTCTTCCCGGTTGTAAACCCGACAGTTCAGCCAGTTCCACCTAGGAGAATTCGCGAAGAATTTGGCTTCGAAGCCCTTATAACAAACGCCTACATTCTGAAAAAGCGCTTTAAAAATGAGCCAGCTGACAAGGGATTGCACAGTTTTCTGGACTTCAACGGAGTCATAATGACCGATTCAGGAGCCTACCAAATACTTGTCTATGGGGATGTGGAAACCACCCCGGAGGAGATAGTAGCCTACCAGGAGCAGATAGACACGGACATAGCTACAATACTCGACTGGCCCACAGGCTGGAAAGCTACGAGAAAACATGCAGAGCAAACGGTGGAGGAAACTTTGAGGAGGGCTAGGCAACTCTTCCAAATCAAAACTAGGGATGACATCCTCTGGGTTGGCCCAGTTCAGGGAGGACGCTACCTAGACCTCGTGGCGAAGTCGGCGTTGGAAATGGGAGCCTTGCCGTTCCAGATCCATGCTTTGGGCAGTCCCACGGAGGCCTTGGAGAATTACCGTTTCGACGTGTTGGTTGACATGATCCTAACCGCCAAGATGAACTTGCCCATCGAGAGGCCCCTCCATCTCTTCGGAGCTGGACACCCATTCATGTTCGCCTTGGCAGTCGCATTGGGATGCGACCTCTTCGACTCGGCGGCATATGCCATATACGCCAAACAAGACCGCTACATGACTGAGACTGGAACGGTTAGACTTGAGGAGCTTGAATATTTCCCATGCCATTGCCCGAAATGTTTAGCCAAAACGCCGAAAGAGGTTTCTGAAATGCCCCAGATAGAGAGGCAGACATTCCTCGCCGAACACAACCTTTACGCCTGCCTCGCTGAAATCAAACGAATAAAACAGGCAATAAGGGAGGGACGTCTCTGGGAGCACTTGGAGCTCAGAGCCCACGGTCACCCCGCCCTATTGCAGGCCTTGAGAAAGCTGAAGAAGTACGAGGAGTTTATCGAAAAGCACAGTCCAATAGTCAAGCCTAGCGGAATATTCTTTTTCAGTTCTGTGGGCTTACCACGTCCAGAGGTTGTGCGCCATAGGGTTAGGCTTTCCGAACGCTTCACACCAGCCGGGGAAATTCTAGTTTTAGTGCCCCAGACGAAGACTAAGCCGTTCCATAGGTCGAAGCTTTACAAGAAGCTGGTTAAGGCTTTACGCGGCGTGTTAAGAGAGGAGGAGGCCAATATCCAGGTTTGCTTTTACGAAGCCCCTTTTGGACTGGTTCCGATAGAGCTGGATGAGGTTTACCCTCTCTCCCAACATGAAACCGTCCTTCCACCGGACTCGGAAACAGTAGAGTATGTTGCAGCCCAAGCGGTCAATCATATAAGCCGGGGAAACTACAAAGCTGTGGTTTTCCTGAACAATCCAAGTGTTTGGGGCGAAAAGATTTTGGAAGCCTGTAGGAAAGTTTGCCAAGAGAAGGGGATAATCTTCAAACATTTTGAGGTTGAAATGGATTGGCCGAACCTTGTCGCTGACTTCTTGAAGGGTTTTAGAAAAGACAGAAAGGGAGGATGCCTCAGCTGATCAGGGCAGATCTCCACGTTCACACGGTTTTCTCACCAGACGCCTCGGTGCCGCCGAAGACTCTGGTGGAAACGCTTTTAGCCCACCCATTCATAAACGCGGTTGCAGTAACAGACCACAACACTGTAAAAGGCTATTTTAAAGTGCGGGAGTTGGCGCTTGCCTACCCAGACATACTGGTCATTCCGGGAGTCGAAGTCGGCACGATTGAAGGAGATGTGGTCCTCTTGGGCGTTGCTGAGGTGCCACCCCAACCCTGGACTGTTGAAAATGTCATAGACTTCGCCCACAGCAGAGGGGGATTAGCCGTCGCCGCCCACCCTTATAGGGCTTATGGTTTAGGCGACTCTGCCAGAAACTACCCAGTAGACGCCGTGGAGGTTTTAAATGGAAGTTGCCCCCATCACTTAAACGCCATGGCAGAGAAACTTGCTAAAGAGTTGGGGTTGCCAGGAGTTGCTGGAAGCGACGCCCACAGGGTTGAGGAACTTTGGACCGTTTACACCGAAATTCAGGCCTCTACGGATTTAGATGATGTTTTAAAGGCTATTAAACGCGGTTTGGTAAGGGTTTCTCATGTTGGGAAGTCAATACATTTTTAAAATAGCAGATAGAATGTTTACTGCGCTAGAATGGCTGAAGTGAAATGAGCCCTCTACGGATTAGGTTTTTGGGTGCAACCCACGAGGTTGGAAGAGCGGCAATAGCCGTGAAAACATCGAAAACTCAGGTTTTGTTAGACTACGGTGTCATGCTAAATCATGAGCCGGGCTTCCCAATTCATGTTCCGCCGAAGGAGGTGGACGCCATAATTTTGGGGCACAGCCACCTTGACCATTCAGGCGCAATCCCCATATTCTTCATTCATGGCAAAAAACCTGTTTACACAAATAGGCTTACTGCTGAGTTAACCCAGCTTTTAATTTCAGACTTCATACACCTTTCAAGCTACTACCTTCCATACGAGTATCTGGAACTCCGAACAATGATGAGGAATATCAAACACTTGGACTTCGGTGTCCAAGAAACGGTGGGCGACATAACATTCGAGTTCCACAACGCTGGACACATCCCTGGAAGTGTTCAAGTGCTTTTAGAGGCTGAGGGTAGACGGCTACTGTACACAGGCGACTTCAACCTAGTCGACACGAGGCTATTGGAAGGCGCAAAAATGAACTACAAGGACTTAGACGCCGTTATAATCGAAAGCACGTACGCAAATGAAGACCACCCAAACCGTGCTGAACTCGAGAAAAGCTTCGTTGAAGAGGTCACAGAAGTTGTTGAGAGGGGTGGAACAGTTCTGGTTCCAGCCTTTAGCATAGGCAGGGCCCAGGAAATTGCATGCATCCTCACCGCCCACCACTTTGAACATCCTGTTTACCTTGATGGGATGGCGCGGGAGGCAAGCCGGCTTATGATGAACCATCTGAAGTTTCTTAGGGATTCCAAGCTTTTCACGGACGCAGTGCATTCCGTCAACTGGGTGGAGGGGTGGAGGGACCGCAGAAGGGCGACGAAAACACCGTGTGTGATAATTTCGCCGGCAGGCATGCTTAAAGGGGGACCGGCGGCCTTTTACGTTTCAAAAATTGGGAAGAAACCTCAAAACGCCATATTTCTCGTAAGCTACCAGATTCCAGGAACCCCGGGCAGAGAGCTCCTCGAGAAAGGTGTCTGCATAATTGATGGCAAGCTAAGAAAAGTTAAGGCGACGGTTAAACGCTTCGACTTTTCATCCCACTGCGGTGCAAAAGAGCTTAGGGAAGCCGTTCAAAGAATCAATGGAAAAGCAAAAATCTACGTAATTCACGGCGCCGAAGGGAACTGTGAGCTTCTTGCAAAATGGGCTGAGAAAGAGATGGGGCTTGAAGCTGTGGCGCCAAGACCAGGAGACACCTTCGAGGTTTAGTGGCATAAACGATGAAGATCGGAATTTTAAGGGTAGGCGATGTTCCCTCGGATGTTCTAGGGAGACTACTGGAAAACTTGGAGATGGCTTTCCCAAAATCAGAGTGTGTGTTGGTTGCCGAAACCTTAGCTTTGCCTCACGAAGCCTTCGACAAACTTCGAGGCCAGTACCGTTCAGACATCATACTTGGCCTAGTAAGGAACTACGCGCATAGAACTGCAGTTCTGAACCGCGTTTTAGGGGTTGTCAACGTGGACATTTATATTCCTGGATTAAACTTTGTCTTTGGTGAAGCTGAATCTCCGGGAAAAGCGGCCCTTATCTCCCTGTGGAGGCTTAGGCCGGAGTTTTACGGGAAACCTCCTAACTTTGAGGTTTTCGTTGAAAGGGCAACGAAGGAGGCTGTTCACGAGATTGGCCACACTTTTGGCCTAGGACACTGCGCAAACCCGTACTGTGTTATGTACTTTTCCAATTCCATATTCGACACGGACAGGAAGAAAAGCTTATTCTGCAACAAATGCCACTTGAAGGTTCAGACAAGAACCATCTGAGCTTGGTGGACACTTGTTGAGCAAAGGTTTCAAAGCTGAACTTATTCATTTAGCTCCAATCCTCACAAGTCTGCTCTTCAGCATAAGCTGCGCCTACATTCTTATGGCGTCCAAAATGGAGCTTTACCTGGTAACGCCCTTTCCTGAAAGCCCCACTGGGTCCTTTGGAAACGCGTTGTACTTCGTTCTTTTAGTCGGCTTCGGCGCCTTGGTCATATTCTTCCTCCTCAAAAGGAGAAGCTACAAGCTTATCACCATCGTCACGAGTTTCGCGCTGGCATCAGCGGCCTTCCTCCTCTCAATGGTTTACTTTTACGCGTTTTCCACAGCCCTTGCACCCTTGCCCAGCGAAGCCTCAATTGTCGTGTCAGCGGTTGTGACCGTGGCTGTAGGCTACGTTATTTTGGGGACAAAGAGCAGACTTGGGGATTTCCTAGTTCTTTTGCTGGGCGGAGCATTGGGGGCGTTTCTAGGGGCATGTATTCAAACCCTAAGCGCCGCACTCATCCTATGTTTTCTAGCAGTCTACGACATGTTTGCGGTTTACCGGGGTCCCATCGGGAAAATAGCCCACGTGAACCTGGAGAAGCTTAGGGGACTGAGCTTTTCTTTTAAGGATATACAGATAGGCCTTGGAGACTTAACCTTCTATTCCATGCTTGTTGGGCACATGCTGCTCTACTTTGGCTTTTTACCATGTCTAGCCTCGATGGCCGGAGTTTTGTTAGGCTGTTTTCTGGCCTTCAAGCTACTGGAGCGTAGTGGAATTTTCCCAGGACTTCCAATTCCAATTTTCCTGGGTTTGGCTTTGGGCTTCCTCGCTTTCCTGTTTTAGGGGCTTGCTAAAACAAGCCTTGTCGTATTTACATCCACTTCAACGATTTTACAGTTTTTAAACTCCTTTGATTGACCAGCTACATTCTTTAAGATCACTTTCCCGTTTTCAACCTTAGCATAGACAACGTCGTTCCAGACTACTCTCTCGTTTAAGACTACTTTAAACTCGCACATACTCGTCGCCAGCGATATTACTCTAAGGACTGGGTGGCTATAATTTTTCTGGTACGTGGACAATTAATACTGATTCGCAATTCATAACCCTATTACCTTAACGCCCAAAAAAAGAATTGCGGTGTGTGAAAGTTGACACTATGGCATGAAATCGAAGACCTATAGAAGAAGGCTGAGCTAGAATTTCAGCTTTGTTCACGAGGAGAGAAGAACCCTCGAAGAGAGAGCTAAGCTTCTAGAGGAAAAACTTGCCATAAATGATCTGGAAGAAAAGCTTAGGTTGAAGACTAAAGCATAGAGAAACTTGAAGCCCGCATAAACGACCTAGAATAAAGGCTAGGGGCAACTATAAATTTCACAGCAATCTCGGAACTTGAGAAAACGCGAAAAACCCGCAAAACGAAAACAGCTACCATTTAAGAAAACTTTTCGGCGAGTAGCACAGCACAACCTCTCCAAACACGGACAAACTGACGTTAAGGTAGTTCACCCTTTACCTTTTGTCACATGGAATAAATAATACCAAAAATAATTTTAGATTATCTATGCAGCTGGCTAGATGAATCGAATGGAGCAAAAGACAAAAATAAATGAAAACATGTCCGCAGACATCTTCAGTTTGCTTGTTGAGGAAAGCGAGAAAAAGAGGCGAAAACGCCGGAAGGAGCTACTCGCCCCTCTCGGTGTTAGGGAGTTCTTTGTTGATGGAAAAATAATGATTGACAAACGAATATGCAAGGGTGTGGAGTGCAAGCTATGCATTAAGGCTTGCCCCACAAACGCCCTTTACTGGAAAAGTAGCGGCGAAGTGGGCATAATAGATGAGCTCTGCATATACTGTGGAGCCTGCGTTTTAAACTGTATAGTGGACGACTGCATTAAAGTTGAGAGACTGAGGGAAAACGGTAAAATTGAAAGGTTCAGCACACCCCGTGTTTTTACAATACTTGAAAATAGTATAAACGCTAGAAAACGCCTCGAAAGGGTTAAGGCAATATTCCCAACCGCAACGGACTACTTAAAGAGGTATAAGCCTTCACTGATTTGACTATTACCTAACTTCGCTTTCAGCCTTTCACCAGCGCTGCTTTAACTTCATGAAAGTTTTCTCTGTCCATGAAGAAAGCGGTTATGGGTTTACCGTTGACGGCGCATAGTGGCACATATCCCCGTTGTTCAACTTCATCCCTTTCCTCGAACATGTTTACGACACGCACTGGTATGTTCGGCGCTGCCTCTTTCACCGCAGACTTAACTTGTTCTGTAAAGTACATGCAGAAGGGACAGGAAGGGTCGTAAAATATCAACGCCTTGCCTTTGTCTTCCGGTTGCGGAGTGAAACCTTTTTCCATCGGCTTATAGACATACCCCTCTCTGAGCGGATAATATAGGAGGAAAAGGTTGTTTTCGAAGACTGGTCTGAAGCCCATTTTCAAGTAGAAGATGTTTTTGGGGGAAGTAGCCTGGCACGTTGAAGGCCCATGTGACCAAAGCCTTTGGAGGGGCTTCGTCAAAGTATGGTTTTGGCTCGCTGGCATCCTTTATTAAAGCATTTAGAAGGGCTTTTCCCAGCCCCGCCGCTGATTCCGCCTCTCCGGAACGAGGATGCACGTTATCTCCAAGACTTTCTCCTCGAGTTTCGGCTGATACTGGATTAAACCCGCTGGAGAACCGTTTAGGTAGGCTATTTTCGCCACTCCGCCGAATAATTCGATGCTTTTTCTCGCCCAGTTTTGCTTGGCTCTGATTCCTTCAACGATTGATGGAAAGTTGCGGTTTTTCGGAGGAACACAAAGGTTTACCAGCGAATCTACTTCTTCAGGTTCAACTTCTTTTACTTTGTAGAACTCCAAATTTCAACAAATCAAGTGAATAGTTGGGGAAGCGGTATAGAACGTTTGCCGATCAACGTCTCCCTTAGTGGTTTAAGCTCTATATTTATGGGTTCTGCGCACTATGACTATCGGCTTGTGCTCCACAGCCTCCAGCATCTCCCAACTTACCTCTGTCAGGCCAACCCCGAACCTTTCGGCCATTTCCCAGACCGTTCTGCCGGCGCCGCATCCCATGGCACGGTTTGCGAACTCAGCTATCTCTAAGGCTTCTTCAGCGGACATATGGCAGCCGGCCACCGCTAAAGGTGTTGCCCTCCGCTTCAATTTCAATATTCGCCCGGCGAGGTATGATATGAAACCGCCGAAACTGTGTATTCCTCTGATGGGTTTTGGCCTAGGGGTAAAGTGGAAGCTTCTGAGGGAATAAGTTTTATCGGTATCAGCTATCATGACGCAGACGTTCTTCCCCAACACTTCGCAGATTTTTCTGCGGATTTCTTCAGCTACCCTCTGAGCGTTTTCCAGCGGCAAAGAAACATATGCGTATGGGAGGTTTGATCCATCAATGCCCCCTTCAGAGCCGAACATTAAGGCTTGCATTAAACCGGCATGTTGGAGGGCGACCTGTTTGTGACGGCTTCCAGCGTCCCGTGGGTAGTTGCGAAGCTGCTGTATCAGTTTAGGTCTTAGGCGGCAGAGGAAACCCAAAATGTAGCCCCAAACTATTGGCATCCAAATTTTAGCGATGATTTTGGCGTTGAGGCTTGGATGAACCCTGCTTTCGTCCACGATGTTACCAAGCGCCACCGAGACGGCTTTTTCAGAAACAACCAGAAAGTCGCCGTCCAAAATCTTTCCAGAAACACTTTTAACTATTTCAAGTACGTAGTTTTCGCCGGGCCGCCAGTACTTGGTTTTTACGGCATAGGCCCTTAAACCGGTTTTCACGAGGTCTACGCTCAGAGGTTTTTGAAGCGCTTTTTAATCTCTTCAATGTTGCATTCCGGCGGCTTCATTTTGCCCTCCGGACAGTATCCAAACTCCACACATGTGGGTCCAGCGTTTTCAAATAGGGACGGCGCAACCTGTTTCACTTGACGAAGCATTTCAACCGCCACTTCGCGGAGCTCCCACTGGGAGCGCATGCAGCAGCGGAGGTTGAAGAAGTGACGGAGTTCACGGGCGTTCATAGTTACAACTATGTTGGTTTTGGCGGCGTTTGGAAGAATGTAGCGGGCGTCCTCTTTTGGAATACCCATATCCAGAAGTCTGTTGTAGGCTTCAGATATGCGCTCCAAAGTTTCATTAAACACTTTTTTCGCTTCGGGATTAGCGTTTATGGAGGGCGGAACTACATAGCTTTTCAGCGTGTCGTATCGGACGTAGCGTTGGCTCTGCTGCGTGTAGGAGGCGATGCGGTGGCGTACAAGCTGGTGGGTTAAAGCCCTCGAAACCTCTTCGATGCTAAACGTAAAAGAAGCATGCTCAATAACCGACATGTGCCCGTAACTGGTTACCCGCTTGATTATTTGTCTAGCTTTTTCCAAGCCCATTTTCTCAAGCATTTCTGAAGGGCTGCCACTTTTCGAGGACGTTAAGGCAGCCGCACCGCAAAGAAGCTCCGGGTCAGCCGTGTAGCGGAGAAGTTTGACCTTCACTCTTAGACACCTTTACCCTAAACCCGAAGGAAATAAATCGGGCTTGCGATAAAACGCTTTTGGACGCACTCATGGCAAGGAAAAAGAAGCCCGTAAACTACATCGACGAGCTTTGCACAAGCACAAGTGAAAGAAAGCAGAGGCTTGGGGAAACTCTTAAAGCTCAATACAAAAGGTGGATGGAAACCCTTGCTTTAGACAACTTTCTAGAATTTCTCGAAACCATAATGGCGAACAAGACGGAGATTGGAGCCGCCCAGTTTTTCGGCAAGTTCAGAGCCCTCGCCTTTGAAGAATACGTTTACCGCCTTTTAAAGGCGAAAATCCCTATAGAAAAACCTCTGGATGTTTTCTGGGCTGAAAAATGCTTGATCCGCCTCGGAAAGGGTGAAGGGTACTCGTTGGAACTGGACGTTTCAGTGGGAGTTAAAAGGGGTGGCTTTGTGGATCCGAGGGTTGTTTTGGACACCAAGGTAGAGCTGGACTCTTCCAGGCTTAAAACCGCCATAGCATCTTTTGCAATTTTGAAACGTTGGAAACCTTCAGTTAAGTGTGCAGTCGTCTATGTTAGAAAGGAGCTGGAAGATCGTCTCTTAAGGCTGGCGGGGGATTGGGCGGATGGAATCTTCCAGCTTAACCTACAAAACAATGAAACCGAAGCTCTCCTCGATTTTGTCGCCAAATGTTGGCCTACATCTTTCAATATATGCGGTCCACAGTGAATCTTCCGCTTTCCAATTCCATCTCTATCTCACGCAACAACAGTACACGTTTGAAGGTTGACGGATAGGTGGAGAACCATGTGTTTATTTTGGTCCAGTGGACTGACCTCCTTCTCCATGGCTGGTTCAAGTTCCCGTTCGCCTAAAACACCGTCCTTGTCCAAATCGTATTCGCCTTCTTCTCCATTATCGCGGAAATCTGCATCTTAGCTGTCGCCGGACCC
>Ga0185307_1001334_pt1 | contig 13844 bp, 13 predicted proteins | sample LHCtaG_FD_128010 | JGI IMG/M metagenome (GOLD analysis project Ga0185307, IMG submission 128010) | Hot spring microbial communities from Little Hot Creek, USA to study Microbial Dark Matter (Phase II) - LHC4sed_matched (SPADES... | ecosystem: Environmental > Aquatic > Thermal springs > Hot... | reverse complement strand
ATTACGCGATGCTGCGAAGGAACTCGCTAATACTCTCAGCGGAGTGATAAGAAAGCTAAGGATGGAAGATGACGAGTTCCCAATAGGTTTGATAGGGGGCGTGTTTAAAGCAGGAGAACTTGTGATGGATCCCTTGGACAATGAAATAAAAAAGTTTGCACCCCGCGCTCACTTAACATTTCCACGTTTCCTACCGGTTGTTGGAGCATGCTTGATAGCGCTTGAAAAAACGGGAGTCAGACTGACTGACGACATAATCAGAAACATAGAGGACACTGTGAAAAAGCATGGTTTGAAATAGGTGCTCACCACTCTCTTGAAGGCTTAACAAGCTCAGACACGTAGGAGTAGAATCTTACGAAAGCATAGACAGGACGGTAAGCGAGTAGCATCGCTGGAAACAAGTACCAATATCTCATGTCTTTAGGATACTCCACTAGGGAGAGCGCGCTCAGAGACGTTTGGAACTCCATTACAGCGTAGAAAGCGAGTATAATTGACCATGACAGAAAAGGGTTGGAGGAGGCTAGTAGGAAGTAGAGCAGCCATGCTGGGCGGATAAGCAGCATCAGAATATCCATCAGCAGCATGTCCGGGGCGCCCAGCAGACCGGGTGTGCCAAAACGCCTCCTGAAGAAAATGTTCCTATGCCTTATTAGCATTCTTATCTGGCTTCTGTGCCACCTTACTCTCTGCCTCACCCAGCTACGCCAAGTCTCCGGGACCTCTGTCCAGGCGTAGGCCTCAGGCATAAAGACAACCCGTCCCCTAACCTTATGCACTTTAAGCGTAACATCAAAATCTTCTCCTATCAGAGGATCATAGCCACCCAGCGATTCCAATACGCTTTTCCTAACCACTCCTACAGCACCAGGTATTATGAGAAGAGTGTTGAAAAAAGATTGTAGCCTCCTACCTATGTCGAACGCGATAACGTATTCCAGAGCCTGCAATCTAGTTAAAAAGTTTGAATCAGAGTTTGAAACCCTCAGGTTTCCGCTGGCAGCGACAATCATAGGGTTGCTGAAGTAGGATGCCACGATGCTTAAGAAATCCCAAGCGATAATAGTGTCCGCGTCTACAGTAACCACTATCTCTCCTTTAGCAGCCTGTAGCCCATAGTTCAGAGCGTAGGCTTTCATACTGCTTTTAGACCTTGCGAGAAGAGTAATCCTATCCTTATAGCGGGAGGCAATTTTATAAGTGTTATCGGTAGAGCCGTCGTCGACAACCACGACCTGTTTCCAAGGATACTTGTTCTCTAAAACAGACTCTATGCACGCAGCAATAGTTTTCTCCTCGTTGTGTGCAGGTATTATGACTGTTATACGGGGGCTGCTTTCCACAATAGGCATCTTTCGGAGGCGTTCGACAAGGGGTAGAAGAAACACTTTGCCGAGCATTCGAGAATAGTCGAATATTAGAGAAGGCAGGAGTAATAGGATGAGTTCTTCTGATGTTAATCCAAGTGCACCGCTAAGTATTACGATCAGTATAAGCAGTATTGGGGTTAAAGCAATGTTTAAGGCAAAAACAATGTCTCGTACGCAGATTTTTTGCGGCATGCTACATTATTTGAGGACTTACTTCGATAAAATTATTTAAAACGTTAAGAACCGCGTCATTAACCTCATTAATACTATTGCATTCTATAACACTCATATTTGGAAGCACCCTGTAATAGTCGAATAAAGCCCTTGCCTTCTCCGTTAACCCAGGGATGAACACCATTATCCTCTTAGAAGCATCTATATCCAATGCTTTGAAAATGAGGGAGAGCGCAGAGTCGTCTATAGGCTTGTCGCTAACAAGAACATCAATAATGACAGTATCAACACCGTCATTACCGGAGGCGAGGAGGGTGAACGTGTGTTCAACACCAGACCTTCCCCTTATTCGAGCAGGGGCTTTAACTGTCAATCCCTTTGCTCTCAAGACTTCTGCTACGGGATTGAGGTCCATAACCCATTTCCCTACGAAATCCTTCTTGGAGGGGTTGAGCCTGTATGAACATACTTCTTTTGAAACGCTATCGTCCTCATAAAAAACATGCTTCTCTTTGAGACAAGTGTATTTTCTCTTAGGATCCCCCACAAACTCCTTGCAGGACGTGCATCTGTACATCACGCCCGGTTTCCTATAATCTATTCCAAGAGCCCTCATCCGCTTACCGCACTTTGGACAAACCATGTTCTCTACGTCTTCTTCGAAACCTATGTACCCGCACTCTAGGTGTTCGATGGTCGCACCAACTTTCAGCTTCGTGGAATCGCAGCGAGGACAAGCAAGCTCGATCACAAGCCTGTTATCACCGCAATAGGGGCAGACGACGGCCAGAGTAAATGGTTCTTCGAGAAGAACACTTTCTTCAGAAAGTGCTTCGAGTATCTCTCTTACTACGCGGGATGAGCTTCCCATTATTTTCTCGGCCTCAGGGTATGTGAAGTCGCCAGTCTGGCTTAAAACAGGCTTTAAAACGGTTAGGGAACCGTCTATAAAAGCCTTGAGCAGAGCCTGAACATCACTCCTATTCAAGAGTGAGGATATGTTAGCCTTCTCTCCGGGAGTTATTTCCACCCCCATACCCCCTCTTCCTCTGATATGATTACCCCCGCTGTTGTAATAAGAGTTTGTCTGTAAGAAATAAACATTTCCCCAGTGGCACCGGCATATTGTACAAAAACTGGTTAACAAACAAAATAAGAATCCTAGGACCATAACTTGAAAAGCATATATTCGAATTAAGCATTAAGCATTTTCGAGATGAGAGTCAAGCCTTCTAAGAAGGCGATAAGAGCGCTAGGGGTTGCTGAGAGCTTCAGAAAGAATTCTGTAAACGCTTTCCTAGCAGGGGTGGTTATGCGCAGCGACTTCCTTATAGACGGTTTCTCGTTTGCTAAAACAACCATAGCTGGAGACGACGCTACAGATTCAGTAATATCTCTCTACAAGTCGTTGAAGAGGGAGGATGTGAACCTGATAATGCTCAGCGGCGTGATCATAAGCATGTACAACATAGTTGATATCAATAAGGTTTTCGAAGAAACAGGTAAACCAGTGTTGGCAGTGACCTACAGGTCTTCAAAAGGCATTGAGGAAGCAATCAGGAAGCATTTCCCAGAGTGTTGGGAGAGGAAGATTGAAGCGTATAGAAGGCTGGGGCCGAGGAGGGAGTTGAAACTGAAAACAGGCTTCAAATTATTTTTTAGAAGCGTTGGAATAGACGATTTCGATTCTAAGATTATTCTTAACAAGTTCACTGTATTCGGGAGGATTCCTGAGCCGATAAGGGTAGCTAGGCTGCTTGCGAGAAGCATTGTTCACGAGACCCCTAATAGCGAGGGTAGAGCCTTGCTGGAAACCTAATCGAAAAGCCCAGTGCTCAAATACTTCTCTCCGCCGTCGGGAAGTATGGCAACAATAGTCTTGCCGCGTCCAAGCTCCCGAGCCTTCTTGAGCGCGACCAGCATTATTGCCCCCGAGCTCATTCCCATGAGTAATCCTTCTCTCCTAGCAGCTTCACGAGCCGCTTCGAAAGCCTCTTTCCTACCCTCCTCATCTATTTCAACGATCTCGTCGAAGCACTCCCTTCTGAAGAGCATTGTTGGATAAGGTTCTTTAGGATTCCTGAGCCCCTGTATGTTTACTCCGAGTTTAGTAGTAACGCCAACCATCTTTATGTCTTTGTTAAACTCCTTAAGCCTCATTGAAACACCGACCCCGGTTCCTGCTGTACCTATTCCGACAACAACCATGTCGACAATACCCCGAGTCTGTTCAAGTATCTCCCTGCCGGTCGTCTGGTAGTGTGCAAGAATATTCGCAGGATCCCTGAATTGATCCAAGTCAACATATTTCTCAGGATTCTCTCTGAGAAGCTTCTGTTTCAACTCTATGGCTCCACTCGTACCCTTGTCACCTGGCGAGAGAATAAGCTCAGCGCCGTATGCTCTTATTATCTGACGCCTCTCGACGCTTACGGATTCAGGCATGACTACCGTAATCCTATACCCCTTGGCTGCGGCAAGCATCGCCAGAGCTATCCCAGTATTGCCGGAGGTAGCTTCCAGTATGATTTTGTCCTTACTCAACTTTCCAGAGGCTTCAGCATACTCCATCAAGTAGAGAGCCATCCTATCCTTAACGGACCCTCCTATGTTGTACCATTCGAGCTTAGCGTAGATAGTAGCGTCCTCCGGACCAGTGAGTCGCTTTATCCTAACCATCGGCGTTTTACCTATTAATTCTGTTATATCGTTTGCAACAATCATTCAGCAACACCCTTCATAAGAGGAGAATAGCCGTCTGGGTACTTTCCTAACTTCTGTTTTCAAATGAGCTTGTTTATAGTTTCTCGTCATGATACCATCGTTATATAAACGTGTTATATTAACTTTTTCTATAGGGTTAGGCTCTGGATAATAAAAAAGGAGTAAAACATATAAAACGATTTTTCTGAAAGCCGTCTGATGACTCAGGCTGAAACTCTGCTCCAAGGAGTGATAAGAGGCCCTAGGCTGGGGATGAAAAGCGTTAAGAAACACCAGTACCTAGCGAGGTTCGACGGAGTATCCAGCAGGGAGGATGCTGCAAGGCTACTAATGGGTAAGAAAGTAGCCTGCATCATAAGGAGAAGGAAGAAGATCATCGGAAGAGTGGTGGGCCTCCACGGTAATAATGGTGTCGTAAGAATAAGATTCAGAAAGGGGCTTCCCGAGCCTTCAAACGGTCTCCCAGTCATGGTTTTGCCTTCGAGAGCCAGTAAGCAATCCCAGTAGCAAGACAACCCAAGATTATCGATTGCAATCCTGAGTTTCCAGAGGAGGCTCGGAAATTTTTTAGTCAGCCACCATTAAAAAAATCGGATGATAAGATTTAGACTAGAAAGAAGCTTACTTGTCTCATATCCTCCTCCCGCTACTGACCATGACTATGTTAAGCAAGCTGGATGCGATTGAAGTATATAGTTCTGGATCGACTTCTGAAACAATATCGCTCGCCACATCTATCACGTAAACAGTGTGCAGCCTAGCGTTCTTAACCTCTTCGACGCTGACCGGAGGATTCCTATAGTACAGGTCGCAGAGCCTCTTAATCTCTTCAACCTCTTCCACAGACCTGAACCTGGGAGGCTTTGCCAGTGCAGACGGTATTTGAAGAATATAGTAGGGAGGGATGCCTAAGCCGAACTTGTCAACTCTCACACTGTACCGGGTTATCTTGCTCGCAACCCTAGCCCTGCAATACTGTTCAGGATCCAGAGCATTGTCGGGGGGTACGAAGCCCGTTTCAATCTCCACTGCAAGCGTGCCGTCACCCCTCACAGCATAGACATCGCAGACAAGCCCCCCGCCGAGATCGTGCTCAACATCAACCTCGTAACCCTTGAGCATAAGGTGCTTAGCGCAGACAAGCTCCATAACAGAATGGTTTATTTTAACAAGCCCCCTACGGCTCAGCTCTACAAGCCTATCCCTAAGCTTTTCAAGCCCCTCTCTAATACTGGGGTTGACGCCGCCCCCTATTTTCTCAACCAGGTTTTCAACGTCCTCCTCAAACTTATTCTCCGGCAAGCCTTTTCGGAAATGTCTTCATACAGTTATAAAACATTTTGTTTAAGAAATCACTTTTCTAGAGTAGCAACTACAAAAGCATTCCCGAAACTTTTTTCTATAAACCCCTAGCAATTATATACACGCCCGGCTGCGGGGAAGCAGGCTTGGGCGAGTGCGGCTGTTAACCAGCCCGGTTACAGCCTCAACCAAGCTGCTGGGAGATAATATCAAACAGCAACTTGGATGGGTAGTGTGCCGGGAGATGGCTAACAGTTGCGTTCGTTCAGGCTTAGACCCCCTAAACCGGGCTTCTTCCATTCTCTTTTAAAAGGGAGAGATCCCCCTAGGCAACTCCAGCATTTCGCTATATTTGAAGACTGGGCCGTCGAGGCAGACGTGTTTGCTTCCGAAATGGCAGTGTCCGCACTTACCCACTCCACACCTCATCTTGCTCTCTAGGGAGGCGTAAATATTCTCCTTCGAGTATCCTAATTCAACGAGTTTTTTCAAAACGAACCTTATCATAACCGGCGGACCGCATGTGCATACTATCGTATCAGCCCTATTAAGCTTAGGCTTATCCAAGATGGTTGTCACAACGCCGACGTTGCCTTTCCAGCCTTCCTCGCCCACGTCGACGGTTAGATGAAGGTCAACCCCGCGCCTAATCCATTCTTCAAACTCGTCTCTATACATGAGGAGCGATGGAGACCTAGCTCCGTAGCAAACAGCGATCTCCCCATAATTATTCTTGTTTTCAAGCAGGTGAAGGACTAGCGGTCTAAGGGGTGCGAGCCCTATGCCTCCTCCGACCAATAGGATACTCTTTCCCTCCATCTCTTTAAGCGGCCAGCCTCTCCCGTAGGGGCCTCTTACGCCAATTTCGTCACCCTCAGAAGCCTCGTGTATAGCGCTTGTAACGCTACCCATCTTCCTGATGCTGAACTGTAGATTAGCGTCTGAGGGTGGTGAACATATTGAGAACGGTGCCTCGCCAACCCCGTAGAAGGTCACCATGGCGAACTGGCCCGGCGTAAAGTCTTGGAAAGGCCTTGGCGCCACCGTTATCGTCTTAGTGTCGAGAGTCTCATCCTTGACCCGGATTATCCTGACGGGTGTGGGCACGTAGGGGTTTAACCCCATTTCCTCAAAACCTCCCTTATGTCTATCCCCACTGGACAGAGCGAGACGCATCTCCCGCACCCAATGCAGCCGTAGGCGTTGAAAGCCAGCGGTATTCTACTGAGCTTGTGGCAGAACCTGTGGAGCAGTCTGTCAGCTTTACTGGCTCTGGGGTCTAGGCCGCTGGCCATCCTAGTGAAAGAAGGGGATATGCAGGTGTCCCAGCCCCTAAACCTGGCGTATGAATTCTTCTCAAGACAATCTTCGCTTTCGAAGCAGTAGCAGAGGGGGCATGTGAAGGAGCATATGGAGCATTCGATGCATCTCTGAGCGTTTCCTTGGAAGAAAGCTTCGTCAGCCTCTTTCTCCAACCTGACTAGTTTCTCCTTATCAACCCTAATCTTGTTGTTCATTTCTCCAACAAGTCTACGAGTCAGATTCTCGTGTTCCTCTAACAGTCTCCCATCGGCTTCTGCAAACAGTTTTCTAAACTCCTCTACCAGCGCCAGTCCCCTTGGAGTCCGAACCTCTACTGCAAAAATCTTATCCATAGGTGTTAGAGTCAAATCTTCCCCGAATCCTCTCACCGGACCTGTTTCGAAAACGTTGCAGAAGCATTCCTCCAACGGCTTAGTGCAGGATAGGCTTATAACTATTATACTCTTCCTCCTGTTTTCGTAGAAAGGATCCCTGTAAGGCGGCTTAAGGAGAATACTGTCCAAGACGCTTAGCGCTGAAGCGTCGCACGGCCTTACTCCGAAGAGTACTGCTTTAAAATCGTCTTCAGGCTCTTCAGTAACCCCTTTCTTAGGGTCGTATTTGAAGACCAGCTGCCTCTCGGGTAGGAAGAATCGTTTAGGCGGGATCCGCGCGTTAGTATAGTCGAGGCGAATCTCCTCAGCCTTCCTCAACCTGCTGAACTCGAAGTATCCGTTTCTCTCTACTGGAGCGATTAAGGCATTCTTGGAGGCAAGGTCTTCTAAGATTATTCTCAGATTCTCACTTTTTATTGAAAGCATATTCACCAAGCTTCTCACCCTCTTTGAACACTAGCGGTGGAGGAGGCTCCAAGCTCATCCCCGGGACGTAGTCATAATTCTCCCTAAACCATTCGTTAAGCTCGTGGTATAGCGTTGTCAAAGGAATCTCCACGGGGCATGATGACTCGCAGGCCCCGCACTCCACGCAGCGGCCAGCCATGTGGAGAGCCCGAACAAGATGGAACGTGAGCAACTCCTCCGGAGCATTAATCCTGTGGATGAGCGCCGGCTTGAACCCCTCTATGGAGCACTCGGTGCAGTAGCATAGTGGACACGATTTGACGCAGGCCATGCATCTCAAGCATTTTTTGAAAAGACTCATCCAGTCTAGATGCCCACCGTCTCCCCCAGGGGGATTTCTCTCCGAAACGTTTCCATCCGACTTTACTAGATAATCCTTAATCGGCGAGACCCTCGTCAAGCATCTCTCACAGTATTCGGTCAGCCTCCTCTCAGGACTCGGATAACCGTATTTAACAGGCTTGTAGACACCGCTACACTCCACAGCTATGACGACAATATCCTTCCTATCAACTTGGTTCTCCTTAATTAGCTCCACGATAGCCCTTCCGTCGCAACCCTTCGCAACTATCCCAACCCTCTTGTTTTTAAAACCCCTCAAATACCTGGCTAGGTTAAGCCTGCACTCACGATTCCACACGAGCCTCTCCGTCTCGCTAGGATTAGACGCGAAGCACGGTCTAACACTCGATTCAGAAGCCTCGTAGCCTATTACGGTTTCGACAACACCCTTCTCCAAGAGGCTTTTAGCAAGCGTCCTAAGCTCTTCCTCAGGTTTGCTCAAGCATCCTCCTCCTCAAGTTCAGCGGACCCAGCTTCTCAACCTCGCTGACAATCTTTGAGACCTCTCTTGAGAAGACCCCGCCCTCGTTAGACGATATCCATAGTATCCTAACCCTCTCCTCCTCGACCCCGACGGTTTTCAAAAGCCTTCTCAAAAGACTCACCCTGGCCTCAGTTATCCTGCTAGGCGCGATCCTTCTCAGCTCCGTCGGCTTACACGCGGTTAGCAGAACAGCGTCAGCACCCTCCTCCAATGCTTTAACAACCAGGCTGGGGTTTACAACGGCTGAGCACGGGACCCTTATAGTCAGCACGTTAGGAGGATACTTAAAGCCCTCGAAGCCAGCCTGGTCGACGCCGGAGCTGGAACACCAGCATGTGAAAGCTATTATCTTAGGCTTCCAAGTCATGTTAATCACTAAGCATCCCAGATATCTGCGGGGCCAGTTCTTCAATGCCCCAGCCGCCTAATGAGATGGCCTCCTGCGGGCATGATGAGATACATGCGCCGCAACCGTTGCAAACACTTTCTAAAACCCTAACCTTCTCGCCATCTCTGATAATTGCGTCGTACTGACACATTGCTATGCATCTCCCGCACCCTGTGCACTTATCTTCTAAAACCCTGGCAACCTCCGGAATCCTAACATCGTTTTCCCTGAACAGGCTTACTACGAGAGCCGCCGCCCCACTGCCTTCGACAGCGCTTTCGACAATATCCCTAGGCCCGTGGCAGGTCCCAGCCACGTAGATGCCCCTCACCCTCGTCTCCAAGGGCTTAACCTTGGCATGCGCCTCCTCCAAGAAGCCGCTTTTATCTACCTGGATCCCCAGCGCCTCAGCCAGCTCGGCAAGCTTCCTAGAAGGCTTGAAACCTAAGGCCAGTACGACCATGTCTACTTCAAGCTCACTCCTCTTCCCGGTTAGAGTATCTTCGTAAACGATGATAAGGCTGCCGTCGGCTTTCCTCCTGATCTCTGAAGGCCTAGACCTTATGAAGACAATCCCGTCTTCAAGACACCTCCTGTAAAGAAGGTCCTCCCAGCCCTTGCCGAAGGCTCTAAGCTCGTTGTAGAATATGAAGACCCTAGCATCCTTATCGTGCTCCAGTATCAGCCTGGCTTCCTTCATGCTCGCCGCACAACAGTAGTAGGAGCACTCCTCTATCCCGGGACCGGACTCCCTAGAGCCGACGCACTGTATGAAAGCTACTCTCTTAGCGGGTTTCCCGTCTCTCTTCAACAATACTCCGCCAGTCGGGCCTGAGGCACATATTATTCTTTCAAACTCCATATTGGTTATCACGTTTTCATACCCCCCGTAGTGGTACTCGGGCTTAAGCCTGGGGTCAAAGAGGTCTGAGCCGACTGCTACGACTATCGCCCCGACATTTAGCTCCAGCATCTTAGGCTTATCCTCAAGGTTTATCGCAGCCCTCGTACAAGCATTCATGCAGAGGCCGCATTCAATACAGTAATCCTTGTTTATCACGTATTTCAATGGGACTGCTTGAGCAAAGGGACAGTATATTGCTTTAACAGGCTTAAGGTCGACATCATACTTGTTAGGCTGGTAGACAGGGCAGGCGTTAACACACTCCCCACACCCGTTGCACTTCTCGGGATCCACGTAAGTCGGATTCACCCTCACTACAACTTTAAAGTCTCCAACCTTACCCCTAACCTTCACGACCTCAGCGTTGGGAATGATCACGATATTCTTATTCCTGCCCGCTTCAGAAAGGAGTGGTCCCTCTATACAGTTGCTAACTACGAATGCTCCCTTCGGGATGAAACAATGTGTAGGGTCTACCGTTATATCGTAGACATAGCTATCTGTCGAAGGTATTGTTCGTATTTCCTTAACTTTATCCAAGAAGAATTCTGTTTTGAGAATTTCTCGAAGCCTCAAATAATCGGGATCATTTGGATCAACAAATCTTTTAGTAGCTTCAAGAACGCGGCTCAGGTTTTTAACAGTAATTCTACATTCCTGACGGATAATTCTGATAATGTTTGAATGAGAAAGTGGAAAGGCCCTTAGGGGAATACGATATTTTCGTCTAAGGTTAGATATCAGTCTTCCGCATTCCAGAGGCATTTCGTCGAACAATCCGCCGCTCGACTTTCGAAAAGCAAGACTTTTAACGATCTTTCTTAGCCTTAGAGACTTTTTGGGATGATTAGAACCTATTTTCTTAATAAATCGCAATACGTCTTCGCCGCCTGAAATGTCCACTACTACCCTACCTTCGTATTCGTACACCTTGCTCAAAATTCCAAGCCTTTTTAGAAGTAAGTGTAGCCCGTATCCGTATTCGTATTTATTTCCCAATGTGAAGGTGATTTTTGCAGACACCCAGCTAGGCTTCCTTATCAGCGCCGCATATCCGTCTCCGTCAAAGAAGCCTCTTAAGAATGCTGCTATCAGATTTTCTTCGAGCCGGAAGATAGGTCTCAGATCCTCCTTCACTTTCAACCTTTTAGCAACTTCGGTAAGGAGTTTGTTTTTAATTTGGACAATCGTTCTTCTCTTCCGATTTGGGCCCTCAGGCTCTAAGTAATCAAGGCAAGCAGCCTTAGCTGGAAATATTTCTTTATAGCCCTTCAGAAACAATTTTATTAGCTGCCTGTTCGTGTTGTAGAATCTAATCCTTTCTGTTTCCACACATCCGTCTGAGGCGATTAGCCCGAGAAGATAGGCTAACTTTTCATCGAGGAACCTAGATTTAAGACGAATCTTTCCACCAGCTCCTTGATACGTAAGCGTCCTGATTCTTCTTCTAACCTCAGCCCAATCGAGGCCCAGGGCTTCACAAGCCTTTTTCAGTCGACCCAATGAGAGGAAGTATTCAGTTTTTTGCAGAACGTCGTATGGAATGTTCAAATGAGAGGAAGCGTTTCGCAACGTGATAAACTTCGCCTTTAACTTATTACGAATTATTTTATTAAGATCTTTGTCAGCAACCTTAATAGAATCCTCAGGAAGCAGGTCAATAATCCATTCCCTTGAGGACCTTTTGACGTTAAGTTTTCTCGGCGAGTAGAGCCTATCACCGACTTTGAGTTGCTTACACTCAATCCAGACAGGACCCTTCGGAGAATCCACTAATATTTTATGGTCGGGCGTGAAACACAATTTTGCTCCAGTACTGGTTTTAACCTCGATAAGCGTTTTGGGGGACAACAGTTTTTGAGCCGAGATTATTTTACCTTGCTTTACGGAATAGGAGTTGAAAGAGTATGTTGAAAGTGCACCTACGCAAGCTCCGTTTACATCCAAGGGCTTATCGGCTAATTCTCTTAAGGTGACAATCGTTCCCTCGTCGAGGAGAATCTCCGTGTCTCCAGGCATACAGATCGAACAATCTAAAGTTGGAAATGTCTTATCCAGCTGAGCCATCACGCCACCTATGCTGGGCTCCTTCTCAACCAGGTAGACCCTGTAGCCTGCTTCAGCTATGTCGAGGGCACACCTTACTCCAGCTATACCACCCCCTATCACTAGTGCTTCTCTAACCATTTTCAAACCCTCGACGGGCCGAGGCATCATTCTGGAAGCCCTGCTAACACTCCCGTTTAAAAGCCGGATCGCCTTAATACTAGCTTCATCCTTGTTCTCGCAGGCCCATGCGCACTGCTCCCTTATGTTGACGAACTCGACAGTGCTAATGCCCAGCACGGTTTTGAAAACAGCTTCTAACAGCCTGCTCGAGCAGGCTGCTGCAACAATCTTCTCTCCGGGGATTAGGCCAAGATTCTTAACGACGATACTTTTACAAAGCCCGTCTACGACCTCCACTCTGCCGACAAGCGGGCTTTTAGAAAGCTCTTCCCTAATCCTGTTGAAATCCATCTTCTCTAAGAGGGTTGAGCCGCATGTGCATAGGAGCACTGTAACGCGTCTCAAGGCTTAACCATCCTCCTTACAAGCGTTTCTGGAACACCTATCTCCCCCGGCTTCACATCGAGCGAGAGGGCTGAAAGCTGAGCAAGATGGAGGACTGGAAGCTTGCTGACCGATTTAAGTTGGCGCATGCAGTGCGAACAAGTTACTACCACGCAGTCAGCGCCTGATTCCTCCAGAGCCCTAGTCTTCCTATCGGCGAGTACTCTGCTCATCCTGTCTTCAAACACTAGCCCGCCGCAACAGTCGAGTTCACCCTCGTAGGGTATCGGGAGGTATCCGAGCCTCTCCAGTATTCTCTTAACCATCCGAGGGTTTTCAGCATCATCCATGCCCCTAGCCGGCCTGAGAAGGTGGCAACTATGCTGGACAGCGCATCTCAACCCTTTAAAGCTGAACACCATTCCCCTCTCCTCCAGCTTCTCCATCATTATCTTTTCAAAAGGCTTAACCTCAGGGGCTTTAATACCATTCTTCTCAGAGACGATTTTGAAGGCGTCGCTCAGGCTTGCAAAGCAGTCGTCACATGCTGTTACCACAGTGCTTTGGAAAAGCCTCATATTCCTCTCGTTGAGCCTAAGCCAAACATTCCTGTTCAAGGAGAAGAATCCCAGTGGGGCGCAGCAGGAAGCATCCTTAGGCTCCTCAAAGTGGATGCTCACCCTGTTCAGAGTCTCTTTAACAGCCTTCTCAACCTCAGGGTACAGACTCCTGATCACACAGCCTAAATAGAGTGTTACGCTCATCAAAAACCGGCCTCCGTTATTATTTTCCTGATCTCATTCAACCCTTCTTCGCTGATTCTGAACTCAGGGAGCCCTAAGAGCATTCTCTTATCACGAGCCTCTTGGTTAAGCGGGAATGCGAAGCCTGTCTTCTTAACTTGTTCAATCATCTCAGCCACTTTATCAGGTAGCTTATTACCGTCCTCATGTCTAATCATCCTCAGAGCCAGGATTATGCTAAGGGGGTTGACGCTTTGCGGACATCTTTCAACGCACAGGGAGCACGTTGCGCAGAGCCAAGGATCCTGGTCCGGAAGCTTGTTGAACCTTGTTATTAAGCCGATCATCCTACGCGGGTTAAACTCTTCGTCAACAGCATTAACAGTGCATGCAGAGGTGCATGAGCCGCATTGAATGCATTTTAAAAGATCCCCCGCACCTTTCTCCCTGAGCCTACTTATCAAGCCTCGCCTTTCCCTTATGAACCTATGTTTCACAAACATCTTTTTTAAAGATTTTTGAGAAACATAGGTATCTCACACTTCAACCCCATTTTTCAAAAACTAAGAGAACTTTTGAAAGCTTAATTACTAAAAACGTTTGCAAAGAAACTTTATTAACCACATGTCACGATACGTTGTTTCAAACCCCTAAAGATATCGGCAAAGCCACAACATTCTCTGTGTTCTCCA
>Ga0185307_1001333_pt1 | contig 13846 bp, 19 predicted proteins | sample LHCtaG_FD_128010 | JGI IMG/M metagenome (GOLD analysis project Ga0185307, IMG submission 128010) | Hot spring microbial communities from Little Hot Creek, USA to study Microbial Dark Matter (Phase II) - LHC4sed_matched (SPADES... | ecosystem: Environmental > Aquatic > Thermal springs > Hot... | reverse complement strand
GGGCTGAACGCTTTTGTTTCTGTTCTTCCCGAAGGGTGGATTCGAATGACGCTTGAATGGAAAGACAAGAGAATGTATGTTTCGACGAATTCTTCTGTGCTTGGTGTAGTTTTTGACTCAACAAACATGGCTTTGACCGTTTCTGTCGGCGGTCCAGATGGGTCAAAGGGTATAGCCAACATAACCGTGCCAGTGGACATGATAAGCTCGCTTTCAGCCGTTAAAGTGACATTGGACAATCAGCCCATAGACTTCCAAATAAGCCAAATAGGAAATTACGTCCAAATCTACGTGCAATACCACCACAGCTTCCACGATTTAACAGCTCATTTGAAAGGCGGCGGCATAGGCGGAGTAGACTTGACAAGTGTATTGGGCTATTGGTGGCTAATACTGTCAGTAGCCATCGTTGCAGTGGCATCCATAATCGCCCTCATCATAGTTAAACGTGGATAACTGGAGGGCATTGAATGCGAAAAACAGTTACCTTTGGAACGCTTGCAACGCTACTGCTTTTTCTTTGCACAGCCTTTGCCTACGCAGAGGCACAAGTAGGAGTCAAAGCTGGTGACTGGATAAAGTGCGAGTACGCCTCGGGCGGTAGTCCGCCAAGTGGAGCACCCCAACGGGTTAAAGTGGAATGTTTATCTGTTACGGGAACAACCGTAACATTACGTGTAACATTCAAACCCACCGATGGAGCAGAGCAAACTGGGATTATGACGTGGGATGTTGCCAGCGGCACTGGAAATCTCACTTTCCAAGCGCTTATACCGGCAAACTCGAAAACAGGAGACACCGTCAAAGTGATTGAGGGAGACAGTTTAACCATTGCCGGCGAAAAAACTGGAACATACGCTGGAGCAAGCAGAACCGTGGTTTACGCAAATTTAATGCAAGGAGATACACAATTCAGCTATTGCTGGGATAAAGAAACAGGAATCATTGTGGAAGTAACATTAATCCAAGGCTCCACGTCCGCAACCTATAAAGCGACTAGCACAAACATCTGGCAAGCATCATCGCCACCACCACTAACACTGCCAACCATACCAATAGAAATATTTTCCATAAGCATATCGATAGCGGTGGCAGCAGCGATAATAACAACAGCAGTAATTTACACAAAACACAAAAGGCTAAATTAAAACAAAACTCAAACTCCACTTCTTTTATCAAAACCGTTTGAAGAAATAATTAAGACTGAATTGCAGCTATAGCATTACACTATCACTTACGCATCGCGTCTGATAATGGAGTGGATATTGATTATAAAAACTAAACAACGTCTATCGTTTTGGGTTTCCGTTTGGACAAGCGTCAGCTGCGTAGAATGTTGAAGGGAATAGGTTATTCCAAAAAGACTGTTGATGCGATTCTTAAATGGTATGAGTAATTTTTGGTTTTCCTTAGAGGTTTAGCAATATAGTATACTCTTAGTGTTGAACAGCCGCCGGGCTTTTGCCAGGCAGAATGGCTGTCAACACGTCTGAAAGTTGTGAAGACTTGTATGGCGATGGTTTTAGAATGGAAAGTTTATGTTGAACAGGATTTATGTTTCAGTGTTTTGAATTTTTGTTTTTAGGTTGTTGTTTTGTATTTGTGTTGTTTGAATAGACAGCAATATTTATTAAGACTTAATATAGCCTATTCTTCGGCTGAGACTCATGGAAGCACCAAAAACAAATTTAGCCGTGATATTCACCATAGCCTTAGCAGCCATGATTATGACAGCTTTAGCCGCAAGCTTACTCCCAGTCCAAAGAAAAATCCCAAGCTCTGGAAACATAAAAACATTAGGTATCGCAGTATACGAGGACGAGGCGTGCACCAAGAACCTAACATCCATCAACTGGGGATTGGTGGAACCTGGCGGGAGTCGCCAAAAAGAGGTTTGGATTAACAACACTGGAAATACTAGGGTAAAACTAAACATGACAATGGAAGGCTGGAACCCCACTGAAGCGGAGAATTACATAACCCTAACCTGGGACAAGGAGGGAGTACTTTTAAGTGCAAACCAACTAGTTAAAGCTACCTTAACTCTAACGGTGTCAGCAAGCGTAACTCAAACAAACATTAAAGATTTTTCCTTCACCATCGTCATAACTGGAAACGAATATTAACCTCCATTCTCCACATTTTTAGAAAGGATAAAATATGCGAACGACAACCGTAGCCATGAATCCTATTCCCAAGGCAAGGGCGACGAGGCGAAGGCGCTTCTTTTCAATTATAACATCGCCGGCGTATCCGGAAGTTGAAGAGACTAGTTCTGACGTTATAAGGAGAATTATAGCCATAACAGCCAACCAAAGGCTTATGTCTGACAAATTCATTGGGAAATTCATGTTTAGTCTTCCACCATGCGGTATCGAACCTCAATTATTTGACCATCAACTGACATGTTAACTTTCTGTATTGTAACCATTTTTCCAGAGGCTTTAGCCAACATGCATGCAATGGCGCTGGCAAGCGGACATCCGAGGGAATGAACACTCTTTAAACCTTCCTCACCTACATACAAGTTTTTATACACCGAATCGAACATTTTGAGGTGGACTATGTTTTCCTCAACTTTCATCTCCAGCTCCCGCGCCAACCGCATGTCTTCGACAATTAACGGTGGAAGGATTTCGCACAGTTCGGTTGGTTGAAGCTTTGCCGCGTCTTTTCCCAACTCTTTTTCAAGCTGCATGAGAACCCCAAGCCCGGGTGGAGCTACACAGACGCCGTTTGGGTTGGCGAGTAGGAATTTGCTTTTGGCAAGCTCTTCTATGGGGGGCATGCCGCCGGTGTCTGCGGAAATGAAAACAACTGGGTCTTTAAGTCCTTTTAAGTATTCTGGAAGATAGACTTCCTTTGGGTAGGGCGGTATGTAATAGCTTTTGCCATTATATTTCAGGTCTGTAATTATTCTGTCAATTGTTTTGTATACTGGCAGAGCCGTGGAGTCTATTAGGCTGCTCTGCACGTACCGTACTGGTCTCACGAAAAAGAATAGGGCTCCCCAGAAGGTTAAACCTAAACCTATGAAGGCTAGAACATTCGAGTTATTTAAAACTGCGGCGACGAGGGCTAGAATGCCCGGAACAGCGAAGGCGAATCCTATTTTTCCAGAAGGTATCCCCTTAGCCCTTTTCAGTTCCAGTTTCAGATTTTCAACTTCCTCTTGAAGCTGTTTTATGGTCTCTATTAAATACTGTGTGGTTGTAATTTCAGCCGTTTTTTCTTCAGCTTCAACTTTCTTGACTGTTTCTGGACACATTTCTAGATTAGAGTGGGATAAGCCTCCATTTAAGGTTTCTAGAGGCTTACTAAACTTTCCCAAACCAACGTTGGACTATTATCCCTCATGATAATATCCATTTTTATAAAGCCATATTCTCGCAGTTGGTTTAGCCTTTCCACAAGGCTTTCAAGCTTAACTGTTTTTCCAGTTTTGTTTTTGATTTCAGAGCTTATTTCAGCCGTTGTGGCGGCCTCTTTGGTTTTACTCAGTTCGGTTAGTGTTTGAAGCACAAGCTTGTCCGTTGGCGAAGCAATGTTATTGAAGATTTTAAAGTTGTTAATCCTTTTACGCCAATCGCTAGTGTGCTGCGCTATCTTCGTTATTATTATGAGGGCTATTGAAAAAGCGAGGAAGGTTTGCTGTGCAGGTATCCCTAAGGACAGCAAGGACTGCGTTTTTATGGGCTTCCAGTGTTGGGCTACCGCTTCTCCAAGCTCTAAAACTTGGCTTTCATATTGTTGATGGCTGGAAGCCTTCCATGCCAATATTACAAGGCTTATTCGAACAAACCTCTGCTGTATGGTGGCACCTATCTTGAATGTTGCCCTCTCATACCAGTAAAGAGTAAACTGTGTATATTTTTCCTCGGGATTATGGAAAACTAGGTATTTTGCGATTAGCTGGTTTCCCTCAAGCAATGGCATGTCTTTGGAGGCTAGAACCACGACAAGCGGATATTGTCCATGTGCTGTCTGCCATGATATGAGGCAGACTTCCCAGTTGTGAAGGTTTGAAATGCTGTTTGCCACGTTTACAAGGACGTATGTAACCGGCTTTGAAAGGTTTGTTGGGAAATAGGCGTAAACCAGCGAGGCGTCCTGTTTCGCTAATCGCTCATAGTCTATATCCCGATATAGGAAAACGAGGCTGTATTCGGGAATTTGCGGCAGAATTTCTGTTGTTCCTTCCCATGAAGCCACTTCTATTGTTTCCTTTGAGATGGCAAAAACTGGTGCATTAACGCTTATGGATATTAGGCAACAGCCTATCAACAGCAGCGTCAGTTTTGTCCAAAAAAATTTTGATGGTTTTCTTCTAAACTGGTTGAAAAACCTACCACAGTTTAGGCAAAAGTTCTGGATTTTTTCCCGCAATTTAATGCATTCTGGACAAGGAGATGTTTCAGCTTTGTCAGTGGCAACTTTTATCCTTAACAGTTTTTCGGACAAGCCTAATGTGATGAATATTCCGATAAATGTTAGGATTAAGCCTGCCGCTGAATGGAAAATCAGCATGGCAACTTCCTCGTTGAAAAAGTATGCCGCGGAAACTATGGACGTTATGCGGATTATGTTTAAAACTTCAAATATGGCGAAACCAAGTATAAATATCAAGGCTTTTTTAATGGGGGAGGCTTGTACAATTTAATGGGGGAGGCTTGTACAATCGCCGCTAGAAAAACGGCGAACATGAAAAAGGCGGTTAACATGTAGATTCCCGAGCATGCGACACCCACCGTAAAAGAAATTGGCACCTCTTGGGGTTTTGCCAGTGTTATTGTTGGAGAACCATACGTGGTGTTTAACGCTACCGGAACTCCCAGTCCCTTCAACAGCGTGTAGGAGACTTGCGTGTTAAGGTTGGCTAGGCTTCCGCCTAAAGTGTATGCTACCTCGCTTGGGATTGGAACCAGAAAAACGAGAAGAACCAAGGGGACGGCGAATGCCTTCAAGGCTTTTAGGTTAAAGAGAATTAGAACGGCGCCAGCCACGAATATGGGCAGGGAAAGCATATGATACTCCAATGGATAAAACGTGTAAGAACCATACCAGTAAATGAGGAAGGCTATGAGGCATAGGCTTAACCCCACAAGTTCATCGAAAAACATTCTTTCTGATTTTTTCCGCAAAGAATCAAAGGCGAGCGCTGCTTTGAATGAGTCTCTTTTCCAGTAGAGGAGAACCCCAACAAAAAAGGGCATTAAAAGGACATGGGAAAGAGCTTCCGAGTGGAGGGCTTCATCTATTAATATTTCGAGGTCTCGCCAATAAACTACCCCAATTATCAACAGAAAGAGGGATAAGGCTAAAGCGTGCTGCCAATAATCCTTGAATATGCTGGTTATCCACCTAATCTTGCCTAAAGCCTTATCCATAACATCAACCATTAAAAACGGGTAAAACTAAAAACTGAAGACTAAAATGGGAGTCTAAACGGGCTTTTGCCTTTTCTTGTTTAGGAATAAACCTAAACCCATAAACATTGTTGCCATGGCGCCAGCAGTGCCAACCACTGGATAGTCAGGTATCTGCTGCGGGATTTTAACAACTTTGAAGCATGTCCACCTCATGGCATATAACCATCCGCACTTGCATGAGCCAGTATTTCTATTTTCAAATAAGGCAAACACCCATCCATAACCAGTTTTATTGGGGGTGTATGTACTCTTTGCTTTCTTTAAACCATTTTCTGAATAAACTTGAACCCTCTCTATTTTGATTTCTTCGAAGGGTTTAACCCACACGAAGGTTACATGAGTTACAAAATTGTTGTCTGTCTCTGCTATTGCAGTTATCTCTTGTCCAACAATAACGTTTTTTGGCGTTACCGTCACTTTGTAAAGTGTGTGGTTCAGATCGTATCTTTTTTCTCCTTCACTAATGCTCGAGTTGACGACGTTTTCAATGTCGTTAACCACTTGTTCTGCTGGTACATTATCATAGTCGCTTATCCCGTCCTCTGCATTAACAATCCATATGGAAACGAAACTGGCAACAAAAGCGGCTATAAGCAACACTAACAATATCTTCTTAATATCCAATTCTCTCCTCTTTTCTGTTGAAAATTTCTGAAGCCTCATTTATAAATCGATATGGAGAACAAGTATAGACCATTCGATGGAATTTTCTATTTCCAAGGCGGTTACTTTGGCTTTACAGCATGTTTTAAAATTGTTTTCAGAATTTTTGGTCCGTGGTGAAGGATGCACAGCCTCGAAACTCCGTTTTTTCTTCTGTTACAGCTTATGGGTATTTCCTTGAAAACGAAGCCATTTTTCAGTCCTTTCACGGTTATTTCAGTTTCAATTTCATAGCCTTCAGATTCTAAACTTATTTTTTGGAGAAAATCTCTTTTTAGGGCTCTTAGTCCTGTCTGGCTATCTGTGATTGCTTTTCCGGTTAAAGCCATAATTGTCAAGTTTATGAGGTAGTTGCCAAAAACGTGAAGTTTCGAGGTGTGGTTTTTGTTTTTGCCCAGAAACCTTGACCCAGCAACCATGTCTGCTCCTTCCATCAGCGTGTTGAGCAGGTCTGGAATTTCCTTGGGCTTGTGGGAGCCATCCGCGTCTATGGTTACAATTATGTCGCCGCTGGCATGTTGGAAACCCTTTCTTAAAGCGTAGCCCTTTCCTCTGTTTCTTCCGTTTGACAGCACTGTAACCTTATATTTGCTTGCCTCCTCCCGTGTGCGGTCCCATGAACCATCATCGACAACTATTATTTCGTAGGGCAAACCCAAACTTTCCATCACTTGAATAGTTTCTTCGATTACTCTGCCTATTGTTTTCTCTTCATTAAAGGCTGGGATAACCACTGAAACAACGTTGTTCAGCGTCGAGCTCTCCTTTCTGCCTTATTAAACTGGTTAAAACGCAAAATTAAACCCATATGTATCATTGATATAGAAAACTTCCAGCCATGTTATAGAACAATTTTAACTACGACTGTTCCAGAGGTTTTATGGCAATAACGAAGAAGAATTGTTTCACATCGTTGTTGATTATGTAGTTAACAAAAGCTAAATCCCCGGACACTTTCAAAGTTAAAACTACGCATATTTGTTCGCCCGGTTTAAGCGGTGTACCAGTGTAGTTCCACGTCAAGTCTAAAGGTTTTTCAATAGGCAAAGGCTCCATAACGTTGGCGCCTCCAGAGTTTTGGAACGTCAAGTTTGAAAGAATCAACTGGAGAGTTATCTGCTCATTGCTTTTGCTCCTTATGTAAAACGAGCGATTCGCTATTGTTCCGGGGTAAACGGTTCCCCAATCTAGGATTTGGCTTCCATCATAGGCGACTTTTAAGTCTCCTTCAAAAGCTTCAACGCCTATCACGCGTATGGTGCCCACGCTTGGAAGATGGAGGTTGTGGTAGCTGCTCAGCCATATAGAAACTGCTGCACTCAAAAGTAATGTTGCCAAAGAAACAAAAATAATCAAAACTATTGTTCTCCAGAAACGTCGCATAAAATTGATGATGGAAGTTGTTTTAAAATTCAATTCTGAACACTTACCGTTGAAAAGTCGGATTCAAACCTAAAAGGTTTACTTAAAAACCAGAATAACTTCTAAATCCCAAAAACATTACTTTCAAGTTTGCCTGTCAGCGTCTCGTATGGTTTTGCCTCTTCTGGTTTGTTGTTGTGAAAGGTTTATGTTTTTGTTTGGGTTTTTATCGCTCGGTGTTGATGGTTTGAGGGTTTTGGTTACTGGTGGGGCGGGTTTTATTGGCAGCCACACTGTTGATAGGTTTTTGGCTGAGGGGTTTGAGGTTGTTGTTTTAGATAATTTGCGGAGTGGAAGCTTAGACAATGTTAGGTTGCACATGGATGATGAGAGGTTTAAGTTTGTTTGTGGGGATATTAGAGACGTTAGGCTTGTCAGAGATCTGGTGGGCGGTGTGGATTGTGTGGTTCATTTGGCGGCTTTGGTTAGTGTTCCAGAGTCTATGCGGGATCCCGACTTAACCTATGATATTAATGTTAATGGAACTTTGAACTTGTTGAAGGCTTGTGTTGATGCGGGCGTGAAACGTTTTGTTTACGCTTCCTCATGCGCTGTATACGGGAATGCTGACAGGTTGCCGATTAAGGAGGATTGTCCGCCAAAGCCGTTGTCGCCTTACGCCTTTTCAAAGTTGAAGGCGGAAAGTTGTGTGCGGAAATATTTTGAGGATTTTGGATTGGAAACCGTTTGCCTAAGATATTTCAATGTTTATGGTCCAAGGCAGGCTTACAGCGAATACAGCGGAGTCATAACACAGTTCATAAACCGCGTAAAAAGGGGTTTGCCCCTAACAATTTTCGGCGACGGCGAACAAACAAGAGACTTCGTCCACGTAGAGGACGTTGTCGAAGCCAACATGCTGGCCCTAAAATGCGGGGAGGTGGTAGGCGAGGTCTTCAACATTGGCACTGGTGTAGCCACGTCCATTAAGCAGCTAGCCCATACCCTTCTAGAATTAACGAACAGAAAGGATTTGGAGATTCTGTATTGTGAGGCTAGAGAAGGCGATGTAAGGCATAGTGTTGCAGACATTTCTAAGGCGAAGGAAAAATTGGGATACTGTCCAAAAGTAGCTTTAAAAGAAGGATTGAAGAAGCTTTTGTTTGATTAACCGAGTATGTTTCACCTATTCTGATATAGAAAATGAAGGCTTTAGATATTCTTGAATATTTTTGTTTCTAGATTACGGAACTCGTTGGTTTTGCCTCTTTGTTTTTTAATTTATTTCGTGATGTGTGGGTGAAAATTTTTGTGGTGGGTTGTGGGTTTTCTGGTTGTGTTTTGGTTTTTGTTTTTTGTTTTGTTGTTGTTTTGGGTTTTGTTGGTTTTTGTTTTTGGGTGTTTTGTTAGGGTTTTTATGGGGGTTTCTTGGTGTTTTTATGGCCTTTTTTCGTTTTGGTTTTTTGTTAGTTTGTGGGGCGAGGTTGGCTTTATTGTTTTTACTATAAAGGATATATGGATGTTTTCGTTTTTATTTTCGGCGGTTTGATGGATGAAAAGAGTGAAGCTCAAGAGTTGAGCGGTGTTGGTTTGCTTTTGATGGCTGCTGAAAGCCTAAAACGAAGTATAGAGTTCACCATTAGGCAGTTGAAGGCTAAGAAAGTGAAGGGTGAGATGAAGCTTAGGTGGAGCCGCGCTTTGGTTAGGCAGGTTGAGGCTTTGGTTAAGGTTGTGGAAGCTTTGAATAGGGTTGGCGGCAAGTCTGGAGTTGAATTGGATTTGGCCTCTTACTTGGCTGGTTTGGAGAGTCAGATTCCGAAGAGATTTGTTAGTAGGGAGTTCACCGGAATTGTAAGAAGGGTGCAGGCGAGGGTTTCGAGGCGTAGCTTAAAGGTTTAAGCTGATTAACGTTTTTTAATCATGTTGAAAGTATTAAAATAGGGTTCGAGCTTGGTTTTTGGTTTGGGAAGGTTATATGCTTATCTAGGTATATTCGGTATAGGTGGTGTATACGGCTAAGGTGAAAACGAGCATATATGCAGATAAAGAGTTGTGGGAAAAGTTTAAGTTGAAGGCAGCTAGAAGAGGCGTTGAAGTTAGTCAGGCTCTTGAGGAGCTCATTAAGGACGAGCTTTTTGAAGATATGCTTGACGAAGTTCTTAAGGGAATAAGCGACGTGGAGAGTTACGAGATAGATTTTGAGCCTATAAAGCCAAAGACTGGACTTGTTAGCGTTTTTGTGAGGAGCCTGAGGGATGAGAGGGCTAATAGCCTATCTTGATTCAAGCAGCATAGTTAAAAGGTACGTTGAGGAGCCTGGAAGCAAAACCGTTAGGGATGTTTACTTAAAAGCCTATTCTGGAGAATCAACTATTGCTTTCAGCTCATGGAATATAATGGAGACCCTTGGAGCTTTCGACGAAGACCGCGTAAAAGGGATACTCAGCCCAGAAGACTATTTAACAGTTAAAAAGGCGTTTCCTAATTGAAACAAGGAGGATGCTGCGGCTTGGAATATTAACGCTTGTGCCTGTCAAATTTAAACTGTTAATTGAAAGCTGGAATCTCATTGAAAAGCACCATATATACGGGGCTGACGCCCTCCAAATAGCCTCAGCCAAAGCCGTGAAAGCCGCACAATTCCTTACCGCAGATAAAAGAGTGTATGAAACCGCAAATGTAGAAGGCTTGAAAAGCACACCAACAACATAAAATAAAAAATAAGTCGCCGAAATTTTAGTCTACGCGTATTTGGATATTCTTTAAGCATGTTCACGAAGTTTATTTTAATGGGTACATTTAAATATGGGTAATTTATTATTTGGTTATTGTGAAGTGTGGGTGTGGGTTTGACTGAAACAACATACCATAAGAAGAAGATTTATGTTCCTGCTGAGGTTCGGGAGAAGTTAGGCTTGAGGAATGGTGATAGGCTAAGCGTTGTTTCTTTGGACAGGAAGGGTTTCAGGGTTGAGTTAAAGAGAAAAACGGTTGAGGAGCGAATTCTTGATGCCTTAGCGAGTTGCCGTGAAGTTGGCGTTCCCATAGGGTTAACTAGAAGGGAAATTTATGAGGATATTGGTTGATGGCGTGGATGTGGCGGAGAGTGTTCATGCAAGTAAGAAAATATTGCTTGACACTATGATTTTATGTTACGCCCATGACCGCTCAAGTCCCCATCATGACGCTGCAGCCCTTATTATTAAAGCTTCTATAAATGGCTGGATTAGGGCTTTTATTTCTCATCAGAATCTGTTAGAATTTTATTCCATTATGACTGGGAAGAAGGTGAAGAATCCCCTAAGTTCTGATGAAGCAGCTGAAATATGGTTCTGATGAAGCAGCTGAAATATGCATGTTGTATGAGGAAAGCGTGGGTTTTAGGAAATTACTTCCCTCAGCCACAACCTATAGAGAGACTTTTGAATCAGCAAAGCATTTATCGATTATGGACGGCGACATATTTGACTGTGTTCTGGCATATACATGTAAGGGCAATGTTGATACTTTGTGGACGGAAAATACTAAACATTTTAAAAAGTATTCGTTCTTAAAGGTTGAGAACCCCCTAAAATGGAAATGGGAAGAAAAATAATACTTGAAGCGTGATGATTCGCAAAGTTAGGCATGTGCTTCGAAACATAAGCCTTAAAAGGTTTGTTTAAAATGCGGAAATTTTAGGTCTTCTGAATTCCCTTGTTTTTCGTAATTTTATTTTGATAAAATTGTTTATATTTCGCGTTTGTTCATTCTGGTCTTAAATGGACTTGAAGAGATTTGAGGGCTTAAGGGATAAGCTTAGGAAGGATCCTGTTTTCTTTGCTGAGGCTGTTTTGGGTTTTCATCCCTTCCCCTATCAGGCTGAGCTTTTACGTTGTAACAGTAAGCGGGTTGTGGCTTGTTGGGCTAGACAGACGGGCAAGACAACGGCTATTGCGGTTAAGGTTATCCATTTCGCCTTTACAAACGCGAATAAAACTACGCTTATTGTCAGCAGAGGTCTTAGGCAGAGCATGATCATGTTTAATATTATTGAACGTTTTATTTTGACGCATCCGTTTTGGCGAGGTCTGTTTTGAAGTCGACGCGGACGATGATTGAGCTTAAAAATGGAAGCAAGATTATAGCCTTGCCATGCGGTCCAGACGGGGCCACTTTGAGGGGTTATACGGCGGATTTGGTTGTTATGGACGAGGCAGCTTTTATGCCTGAAGACGTGATAGCCAGCGTGATTTTCCCGATGCTGGCAACCACAAACGGCACAGCCATAATGCTTAGCACGCCTTGGGGTAGAAACCACATCTTCTACAGAAGCTTCAAAAACCAGGATTATTGGAGCCAGCATGTGAGGGCTGAAGATTGCCCACTAATTTCAAAGGAGTTCCTCGAGGAGCAGCGGAGGACCATTGGCGATTTAAGGTTTAAAATGGAGTATGAAGCCGAATTCGTGGAGGAGGAGAACAGCTTTTTCAGCCAAGACCTAATCCGCGAATGTGTTGAAGACTACGACTTGATTGGTGAGAGCCAACTGTGGGCTGAGGGCAAAATAGCCGGAGACTACTATTTGGGAGCAGATTTCGGAAAGAAAGTGGACTACAGCGTTATAGCCCTTTTAAAAAGGGAAGAAGAAGGCAAACTAAGACTTGTCTTTTTAAAGCAGTTTGCCCTCGGCACACCATACAGCGAAGTCATCGCCTACATTAAGCGGCTAGACGAAAAATTCGACATATTGAAAGGTTTTGTGGATCAAAGCGCCATTGGAGAAAGCCTTGTTGAGGAGATTAAGGAGTTTGCACCCAAATTGATGGTTTAACTTTTACGGCTAGGGCTAAACAGGACTTGATGGTTCTATTGCATGCGAGGATGAAGCAGAAAAGGCTGATTCTGCCCATGGAAAGAAGCCTTCTAACGCAGATTAATGAGCAGCAGTATAGGTTTGGAAAGTCTAAGCCAACAGAAATAGCCGAAGAGAAAGGGTTATATGACGTTTTATCATCCGCTTGGAAGCCACGATGACCAGTTGTGGGCTTTGGCTTTAGCTGTATACGCAGCAAGAACAACAGAACCAGAACCGTACCTTTATGTAATTCCAAGATAACGGAATAGAAAGTTTTAAAGCCCAAGATAATGTTCTTTTAAAGCCACTCTGCTTATCCATACAAGGTTATTAGATCGTGCAAAGGTTTGCGGTTTTGGAAAGCGGCTTTGTTAGTAAGGGAAATCGCTTACGTGGTAGGCTTCTATAGGTAACTTTTTGTTTTTTAGTTTCTCTATAAAGTCTTCTTTGTCCAGCGACGCTAAAATTGCATGGTTATCTATTGCCACTTTGAGGTATATAGCGTCCATGGCGTAAATGTCATATTTAGCGCATAGTGGATACGCCAAAGCGTAGAATGCCTTAGTACAATTTATGAGGAGTTTTGGGTGGATTATTTGGTCAAGCTGTTTTCTTGCTTGTTCAGCTATCTCTATTCCAACTTTTCTGGCCAGTGTTCCGCAGACTTCTTGATAAATTATGCTGGGCTCTGCCAAAACAAAGTCGTCTGGAACCATACTTAATATTTGAACACATTTTTCGCTGTAGGGTTCGTCTTCTTTTATGGCTGCTATTAAAACGTTTGAGTCTAATGTTAGTAGGCGGCTGTTTTTAATGCATTTTTAATGCTGCTTTTAATTTGTTCTCTCCGTGGTAGGGATTAAGACTTGAGAATGCATTTATGCTTTAACTGTCGATACGGGTTCACTTTTTGTGAGAATTTTTATTGGATGGGCGAACTTTTTCACGTATTTTTATTGGATGGGCGAACTTTTTCACGTTTATTTGTGTTGGCCTAAAATTTCTATGCCTATTATTTCTCCCTTTTTATTTAGGTCTAAGCTGAGGTTGTCGGATATTGGTTCTGTTTCTGCGACTTTTCCTCTCTTAATTCTTATGTATAGCGCATTGCAGCTTTCGTCATATTCTAGTGAAGCCAAGTGTTTTTAACCTCCTTTTGTCTACCCATAATACTGTTGTAACCTCAATATTTGTTTCTCTTTTCATAAATGACAACTAATTTTCGGCCTTCTATAGTGCCATAGGTTGCTAGGCGGCCGTATCTGACTGGTATAGTTTCCTTGGATTTTGCAGAACGTTGATTATTTGCTTTTCAGTTACCGCTCGATCCTTCATTCTTTGTTTTGCATGAGGTTTTATGATCATAGCCATTTGGTCAACAACTTTGCTATGATGCTTACCGGCAATTTAATGAGTTGATTTTAAATGTTTTGTGCCAACTGTCACCATGATAAACATAAAGTTATTGAATGATTTAATCCAGGCGTATTTGGTTTTTGTATGCTTTTTCTATGGCTTCTAGGTCTTTTAGGCCGTCTTCGCCTGCTGGTGTTGG
>Ga0185307_1001331_pt1 | contig 13866 bp, 13 predicted proteins | sample LHCtaG_FD_128010 | JGI IMG/M metagenome (GOLD analysis project Ga0185307, IMG submission 128010) | Hot spring microbial communities from Little Hot Creek, USA to study Microbial Dark Matter (Phase II) - LHC4sed_matched (SPADES... | ecosystem: Environmental > Aquatic > Thermal springs > Hot... | reverse complement strand
ACTGCAAAATGCAGAAGCGGAACGAACAAGAGTTGCAGCGGAACTTTCCTTGCATGTCGTGCGCAAAACTTTCAAGGAGCGAAAAGAAAGAGGCGAATGGGTAGGTCGGTTCAGACCCAAGCCGTTGGTAAACGGAGACCTTGAACAAATCGCCAAGCAAGTCGCCTTGCCGATGCAGGATGAAGGAAAGGGGTGAAGATGATGCGGGGGAGAAATTCCTTGCTGGACAGGATTGTCGTTGACCCAAAGATTTGTCATGGTCAACCATGCATCAAGGGCACTCGCATCTTGGTTCACACCATCTTGGAGTTGCTGGAAGCGGGTTTGACACCAGAGCAGATTATCAGCGAATATTACCCTCAACTAACTGCCGAAGATGTTGCCGCTTGCCTTCACTATGCTGCATTGCTGATTCGCAACGGTGAGTTCGTGCCATTTTGAAGGAGGATGAAAGATTGGTCAAGTTTTTGACTGACGAAAACATCTTCCCAGCCATCGTTAATTTCCTAAGGCAAAGAGGGTTTGATGTTGCTGATGTGCGTGAGAAAGGGCTTTCGGGAGCGGACGATGATACGGTTATTGCGATAGCGAGAAAAGAAGGGAGGGCACTCGTCACTTTTGATCGGCATTTTGCGGACATCCTGCGTTACCCACCCACTAAGTATTATGGCATACTTGTCATCCGCATTCACCCACCATTGTTAACGAAAATCCTTGCTGCCTTTGAGCATTTCCTGCAAAAATTTGACCTGGCGAAACTAAAAGGCGCTCTCGTCATCCTTCAAGAGAGTGGCTTTCGGGTGAGGCGCACACCATAAGAGATTGGCTCAAGTTGGCATGCGAACAGCAACGTGCCGAATGGAGGCGAAAAGAGATGCGGACTTTGAGAGTTGCCCTGGCGCAAATAAATGCGACGGTCGGCGATATTGAAGGCAACGCAAGAAAGATCGCCGAAGGCATTGAGCAAGCGAAAGAGGTGCGGGCAGATGTTGTGGCGTTTCCCGAACTGGCGGTGACGGGCTATCCGCCTGAAGATTTGCTCTTCAAACCCCACTTTGTTGCCCGCAACAAAGAGGTCGTGGCAGAACTGGCAAGGCAAGTGCCCAAGTCGCTGGTGGCGGTCGTCGGCTTCGTGGACGAAGATGGCGATTTGTTCAACGCCGCCGCCATCCTGCATGACGGCAAAATCGCTGCCGTCTACCGCAAACATTACCTGCCCAACTACGGCGTCTTTGACGAGTTCCGCTATTTCCAGCGGGGCGACGAAGGGTTAGTGCTGGCGCTCAACGATGTGCGAGTTGGCGTCACTATTTGCGAGGACATTTGGTATCCGGGCGGTCCTGCCCGCGCAGAAGCGTTGCTGGGCGATGCTCACTTACTCCTGAACATTTCATCGTCTCCTTACCACATGGGCAAGTTGGTTTGGCGGGAACGGATGTTAAGCGTTCGCGCTAATGATAATCTTGCTGCTATCGCCTATGTCAACTTGGTCGGCGGACAGGATGAACTCGTGTTTGATGGGGCAAGTTTGGTTGTGAACGAACAAGGCGAGGTCATTGCCAGAGCGAAACAGTTTGAAGAAGACTTCATCGTCACCGACATTGACCTCGTGAGCATCACCCGAACTAGGTTGCATGACCCGCGCCGAAGGCAGGACAAACGGGGACTGGGGATCGGGGATCAGGGACTGGACGGATTGAGGATAAAGGTTGTCGCTTTGCCTTTTGAGCCTGCTGAACCCAAGCCCACTATTGATCCACGAGTTGAAACGCCTTTACCTAAAGTCGCCGAAGTCTATTGGGCGCTTGTTTTGGGCACACGGGATTACTTGCACAAAAACGGGATGAGCGACGCCGTGATCGGGTTAAGTGGTGGCATTGACAGTTCCTTAGTTTGTTGCATCGCTGTAGATGCGTTAGGGCATGAGCATGTGACGGGCGTGGCGATGCCCGGTCCTTATTCATCACAACACAGCCTTGAAGATGCCGAAGCGTTGGCGCGCAATTTGGGCATTCGCTTTTTAGTCATCCCCATCACAGGCGTCTTTGAAGCATTCTTGCGAGCGCTGAGCGAAGTGTTCCGAGGGCTTCCACCCGATGTGACCGAAGAGAACTTGCAGGCTCGCATTCGCGGGACGATTTTGATGGCGCTGTCCAATAAGTTCGGTTGGCTCGTTTTGACGACGGGCAACAAGAGCGAAGGCAGCACAGGTTACTGCACCCTTTACGGTGACACGGCAGGCGGTTTCGCTGTCCTCAAGGATGTTTACAAGACCCTCGTTTACGAACTGGCAGCGTATGTGAATGAAAAGGCAGGACGGGAAATCATCCCCCGCCGCGTCTTTGAAAAGCCGCCCAGCGCCGAATTGCGTCCTGGGCAAGTGGATCAGGAAAAGTTGCCGCCTTATCCGTTGCTGGATGCCATCTTGCAGGCGTATGTGGAAGAGGACAGAAGCGTCGCGGACATCGTGGCAACGGGACACGATGAAGCGATGGTTCGGAAGGTAGCTTGGATGGTTGACAGCAGCGAATACAAGCGACGCCAATTTGCGCCAGGACCAAAAATCACTCACCGAGCCTTCGGCAAAGACCGACGATTGCCCATCACCAACCGCTTTCGGGAATGGGAAGGTAAATGAAGCGCAACACTTTGCCGAAAGCATTGCACCGTTACTTTTGGGATGTGGACGCAAAGCAGTTGAACATCCGCAAGTATCGGCAATTCGTCATAGAGCGAATTTTGGAGTTCGGTGACGAGCGAGCCATCCGATGGGTGCGACGGACTTTCGGCGATGATGCCATCCGTCAAGTCGTCTGCCAAAGCCGACGCATATCCAAGCGCACTGCCAACTTCTGGTGCTTGCTATTGAACATTCCAAAGGAGAAGGTAGCATGTTTGTTCAAACGCTCTCGCAACCCGCTCAAAAACTTTTGGTTCGATTAGGGCGACAGCGTTGGATGGCGGATTTCTACTTGGCAGGTGACAGTGCCGCCACTTTGCATCTTGGGCATCGTGTCTCGTTAGATTTGGACTTATTTTGCCTGAAGGAACTCCGCACGCCCCTTTTGCTTCTTCGCCTTCAGAAGGTCGGCAAGTTTGACTTGACGAAAGAAGCGTGGGGCACTTTGATAGGTGTGCTGGAAGGTGTTCGCGTCAGTTTTTTCACCTACCCTTATCCGCTGCTGCGTCCTACCCAAAAGTTGTGGGGTGTGCACATCGCTTCCCTTCTGGACATCGGATTGATGAAACTCGTTGCCATCTCCCAAAGCGGCAGCCGACGGGATTTCATTGACCTGTTTTTCATCTGCCGTCAAAGCATCCCACTTGCTGTCCTTCTGGCATCATTGCCACAAAAGTTTTCGGGCATCAATTACAGCCTGCCCCACATCCTGCGCAGTCTGGTTTACTTTGACGAGGCTGAGAAAGAGCCAATGCCCGAGATGCTCGTGTCTGGCGTTGGTCAGACATCAAGCGCTTCTTCCAAGCGCAAGTCAAAAGGGTTGCCGAAGCGAATTTGTGAATCAAACAGGAGGTAAAAGCACAGAAGCTCCTATCGCCGTGTCAAACTTGTCGGGTTAGAAACACTTTCGTTCCTCAAGATGCAATAAGGAGGGGGAAGGCGGCGGAAGGAATAGATGAATCACCTTTGCAAGCGTAGCAGGTAGGGCAAAGGGAACGGGCAATTCAAATGGTGCTGGAAAAAGTTTTTATGGCGCACCTTTTCCCTGAGCAAGCGGAAGCGATTGCGGAGTTGATAAGGTAGGGCTGTTGGGTGGGCAGATGGATAAATGAGCAATTGGGCAGTCTATCTTGTGAGAATGCACGCATGCACACCTTCACGCAAAAATTGATGAGGCTCGCTACTCGCCATTTGCTATTCGCCTGATGACAAGAGGTGACCGTTGATGGCTGAAACGATGTTGGAGAAGGCATTGGCTTTGGGGATGACCGAGGATGAGTTTCAGCAAGTTTGTGAAATTCTGGGGCGTGAGCCGACAGACACAGAGTTGGCAATGTTCAGTGTTGAATGGAGCGAACACTGCGGCTATGGGAGATCAAAACGATGGCTTAAATTGTTGCCGAAAGATGTGGGCAAATACCGTGCAGCGGTTGGCGGCGATGCGGGAGGCATTGAAGTCAAATCTGGCTTGTGGGTCTTGTTCAAAATGGAGAGCCACAACCATCCATCGCAAATTGAACCCAAAAGCGGTGCAGCAACAGGCATCGGTGGCATCGTCCGCGACATCTTGGCGATGGGTGCTCGCCCCATCGCACTTGTTGATACCTTGAGGTTCGCCGAACCTTCAGACCTTAAAGCACGCTATATATTCACGGGCGTCGTTGACGGCATCAGTTGGTATGCAAATTGCATCGGAATACCTACCGTTGCTGGCGAAGTCGGTTTCAATGACTGCTACAAGACCAACTGCCTTGTTGGGGTCATGTGCGTAGGCGTCGCTTGGGAACACGAATTGATGACGAGTGCAGCGAAAGGTGTTGGCAATGCTGTCATCTATGTCGGCAATGCGACAGGGCGCGACGGCATCGGTGGTTGTTCAATCCTCGCCAGCAAGGAAATGCGAGAGGAATTGGAAATGCGCCCAACCGTTCAACTTGGTGACCCGTTTGCTGAGAAATGCCTGATTGAAGCGTGCCTTGAAGCCTTTAAGACAGGCGCCGTCGTTGCTGTCAAAGATATGGGCGCTGCAGGTCTAACATGCACTACCGTTGAAATGGCTGCTGCAGGAAGTGTGGGTATGGTTGTGGACATCTCTCTTGTGCCTAAGCGCGAACCGGATATGGAAGCGTGGGAAGTGATGATGAGTGAAAGCCAAGAGAGGATGCTTCTTGTGGTTCAAAGAGGGCGGGAGGGAGAGGTCAAGCGAATTTTTGACAAGTGGGGGCTGCACTGTGTGGTCATCGGTCAAATCACCGACGACGGCATTGTGCGGATTTACGACGACAAACAATTGGTCGCTGAGATACCAGCAAACTCCATAGCCGAAGCACCCATCAAGGAACTTCCAATGCAGAAGCCAGAATATGTTGAACAGGTGAGGCGTTTTGACTTCTCCCAATTGCCCGAACCCGATGACTACACTGACGCCCTTTTGCATCTTTTATCTTCGCCCAACATAGCCAGCAAGGCTTGGGTTTATGAACAATACGACCACATGGTTCAAGTGAACACCGTTGTCCTACCCGGCGCTGCTGACGCCGCTGTCCTCAGACTCAAAGATTGGGACGAGAAACTTGGCATAGCCATAACCGCCGATTGCAACTCCCTCTACTGCTACCTTGACCCATACTTGGGCGCTCAACTGGCTGTAGCGGAAGCCGCTCGCAACTTGAGTTGCGTTGGCGCAGAACCTGCAGGCGTTACTGATTGTCTGTGCTTTGGCAATCCCGACAAACCTGACCGTTACTGGCAATTCGTTGAGAGCGTCAAGGGTATTGCTGACGCTTGCCGCGAATTAGATGTTCCCGTCGTGAGCGGGAATGTCAGTTTCTACAACGAGAGCGAAATAAGTGTCATCCACCCTTCGCCCTTGATCGGCATGGTGGGAGTGCTGGAAGATGTGAGCAGACACGCCACTATAGCGTTCAAAGACGAAGGTGACATCATCGTCCTACTGGGGGTCTGCAGGGACGAACTTGGTGGCAGTGAATATTTGCGCTGGAGTTTCGGATTGGAAGTTGGGGAACCACCAAGACTTGATTGGCGTTTAGAGAAAGCGGTGCAGGTCGTTTGCCGAGAAGGAATCAGACGAGGCATAATCAAATCCGCCCACGATTGCTCCGAGGGAGGCTTGGTTGTGTGCTTGGCTGAATGTTGCATCGCTGGTGAAGTTGGCGCTACAGTTAATCTGACAACCGAGATGATCCAGTTGTCAGTCGCTAATCGCCAGTTGCCAGTCGCCATTCGCTATTCGCCTATCCTTTTTGGCGAAACAGCATCGCGCATCATCATTACCGTCGCATCTTCCAAACTATTGGAACTAAGTGTTATCGCCAAAGAGCACAACTGTCCGATGTTCGTGCTGGGCAAAGTCGGAGGCAAAGAATTGGTGATAGCCTTTGATGGCAAGGATTTGATTAGGGAGGAGGTGAGTAACTTTAAGACTATTTGGTCAACTGCTTTGACTCAACAAATCGGCTTATGAGTTTCAACGCTTCACACAGGATGTTTTACGCATTACGCTTTGGAGGTGTTTGACATGAGACTTTTCAACTGGCGAAGTGATAGCGAATGGTTGGAAGGAACTGAACAGGATTTGGGACAGGATATTGAAAAGCTTGCCCGCCAGCAATGGAACATTCCTATGGACGAGTTCGTCCCAAGACCGCCCCATAGGATTTGGCGGGTCGGTGCCTTCATTGATGTCCAAAACATTTACATGTGCGTCAAGTCGGTCTTCGGGCACACCAAGATTAACTACAAAGTGCTGCGCGACTTTTTGACCCGCGATGGGGCATTGGTCAAAATGGTCGCTTTCACCTGCTACGACCCCGAAAACCGTTCGCAAGTTGATTTCATGCACGCTTTAGCGCTAATGGGTTACCGAGTGGTCGCAAAGCCTTTGAAGAGAATGCCTGATGGGAACATTAAAGCCAGCATGGATATGGAGATGGCTCTGGAAATTTTGGTTTCCGCCCCTCACCTTGACGAAATCGTTTTGGTGACAGGTGATGGGGATTTCGCACCCATCGTTGACCATATCGCTCGGATGGGGAAAATAGTCAAAGTCATCGGCCCAGACAGGTTAACTTCTCCAGACCTGATTCGCGTTTGCGACCAGTTCATCAACTTGGCTCAAATTGACGGGATATTTGTCGTAGATTGAAATCTGTCCCTTGTCCCGTGCCCCATCTCAAAGCGTGGGTGAGAGAGGGAATGGCTCATCCGCCCCTTATTGTCCTTCTCGGTCCGACGGCTGTGGGAAAGACCGATGTCTCAATTCTGGTCGCTGAAGCCATTGAGGCCGAAATAGTTTCTTGCGACAGCGTTGCCGTTTACCGTTACATGGACACCGGCTCAGCTAAACCAACGCCTGAACAACGGGCGAGGGTGCCTCATCACTTGATTGATGTCGTCAATCCCGACGAGCCATATAATGTCGCGATGTATGTGCCTGACGCCGAAAGAGCGATCAAGGGAATATGGGAGCGCAGCAGGGTCGCGATGGTGGTAGGAGGAACCTCGCTTTACCTGTCGGCTTTGCTTGAGAACTTTGACCTGCCTATTGCCCCACCCAATGAGGGAATACGAAGGCGACTTTACGAAATAGCGAAGCAGGAAGGGACAGAGACCTTGCACCACCGTTTGAAGGAAATTGACCCTCAAGCAGCCTGGCGCATTCACCCTCACGACCTCGTTAGGATAATTCGGGCTTTGGAGGTTTATGAGCAAACGGGCAAGCCAATTTCCGCTTTCTGGCATGGAGCCTTTGAAGCCCCGCAACTTCGCCGCTACCCAAATGCTTTAGTGTTTGGCTTGATTTGCGAACGAGGAGAACTTTTCCGTCGCATTGAGAGCAGAATGCACAGGCTACTCAAGGAAGGTTGGCTTGACGAAATTCGCAGGCTTTTGGACATGGGCTACTCGCCCGAACTCAAGTCAATGCGGTCTTTAGGCTACCGCGAGTTCACCCAGGTCGTGCTCGGCAACTGGACTTTGGAGAAGGGTCAGCAAGAATACTTGCGGAATGCGAAAGCCTTCGCTAAAAGGCAGTGGTATTGGTTCAAAAGACGCCCCTATGTCCGTTGGATTGACACAACGGGCAAAACGACGGAACAAGTCGCAAAGGAGGTTGCGGGTTTCGTGTTGCGTGTTCAGAGTTAGTTGTCCGTTGTCCTGTAGTCCCGCTGTCCTCTTTTTGTCACTTGCCCTCTGCCCCGTGTCCCATTAAACAATGACCCGCGCATGTTTGAGGGCTTCGCCACATTGGCATGTTCGTTCGGTTGGAATTCGCTTTATCATCTCAACAAGCAGCGCCCTCGCTTTGTCTATGCTCGCTGCAAAATTCCGCATAACTTCTTCAGCAGAGACAGGCTCAACTTCACCTTCAGCCACCAAACCAGTATCGTAATCAGTGACGATGGAAATGTTGACATAACAGAGTTCAGCCTCACGAGCCAGCACGACTTCAGGATATTGGGTCATGTTGATGACTTCCCAACCCAATTGCGTGAACCAACGGCTTTCTGCTTTTGTGGAGAAGCGTGGTCCTTCAATGACAACGACTGTCCCTTTCTCGTGGTGGGGGATGCCTAAATCCTTGCATGCCTGAATAGCAATTTCCCTCAGTTGTGGGCAATAAGGATCGGCAGTGCTGACATGGGTTGTGATGGGACCGTCAAAGAAAGTGTCATCTCGGTGTCGGGTTCGGTCAACAAATTGGTCGCAAATGACGAAATCGCCGGGCTTAATGTGTCGTTGCAAACTGCCGACAGCGTTGGGGGCGAGAATTCGCTCAACGCCGAGAGCCTTCATCGCCCAAATGTTTGCTTTGTAGGGGATTTTGTGGGGCGGATATTGATGCTTACGACCGTGTCGCGGCAGGAAAGCCACTCCTTTTCCAGCGATTTCAACGATGGTGATTAAATCGCTTGGCATCCCAAATGGCGTTTCAACCTTGATTTCCTCAAGCACTGTTGCGCCTTCAATGTTGTAAAGCCCTGAACCGCCAAAAACCCCAATCTCTGCCTTCCGCTCTTTGACTTCGGGAAACATCCTTCACTCACCCTCCTCTCGGTTTTCGCCTTTAACGCTTATCTGCCACAGTGGCAATTCCACGACAAATTTGGCTCCGCCCGACGGCGAATCTTCCAACCAGATGCGACCGTTATGGGCTGTGATCAGGTTTTGGACTATCGCCAATCCCAAACCAGTTCCACCTCTTGCTGCTTTAGTCGTCACGAAGGGGTCAAAAATTCGGTCACGCAATTCAACAGGAACGCCAGGTCCATCGTCTTCAACTTCCAACCTCGCCCAATTTTCCCGGACACCCGTTCGGATGATGACCGTGCCACCTTTGCCACTTTCGGAAATGGCTTCCCCAGCGTTCCTGACCAATTGGACAACGATTTCCTCCAAGTCACCCCTCCGACCCCAGATAGGAGGGACAGGTGAAAGTTCAAGGTTGACCTGAATTCCGTCACGCACCAACGAATAAGAGACCAATTGAGCCGCTTCCTGAACAACCTTATTGAAGTCCAGAAGTTCCTTTTCCTCTGTCCGTCGGGCATCGGCGAAATGAGTGATGGAATAAGCAATTTTGCGGATTTGCTCTGCTGCTTGTAAGATGTCTGCTAATTTCTCTTTCGTTCGCTCCTTTAAGTCCTCGGTGTCCAAAATCAACTCCGCATTGCCCATGATGACCTGAAGTGGATTGTTGATTTCGTGGGCGATCCCAGCAGCCAATTCACCCAGTGTTGCGACTCGGAAAGACCTCGCCAAGTGTTCCCAACCTTCACCCTGTCGTCCTGTAGTCCTGTAGTCCGTTGTCCTTTCCTCTCTCCCGCAAACCCAGCTGGCAACTAACTCTGCCAAAACTTGGATGGCAACTTCGTCTGGCTCAGCAGATTCTCCAGAAAAGGCAGCGACGAAAAGATAAGTGGGTCGGTCAATTTCTGGCGGAACTTTTGCCACCCAAAGAACCCGTTGCCCCGTTTGGATGCGGTAGGTCGTCCTGTTGTCCATTGTCCTGTTGTCTAAAGCCTCCAGTCCCCAATCCTCAATCTCCAAGTTGACCGCAATTTCCCAATTGCTTTCCTTAACCTCACCGCTTGCCACTTGCCCCCTATCTCGCAAACAGTAAATCCCGCACCCTTCTGCTCCCAACCAATCCAATAATGCGCGTAACGCTTCCTGAAGCCGATTTTGGCGCCCAAAGGTTATTGCTTTCTTCAAAGCGGACAAATCTTTCGCAAGACCCATAACTCTCTGCCTCGCTACCAATTTTGAAGTTTGCGTTTAACAGATTGTGATGATAAAGGCTACTTGTCAATCGCCTAAAAGCATGGGCTGCTCCGGTTCGGGACTGGCTTCCTGCTTTTCCTGACCTCGGTTGAGGAAGGGAGTAACCATTGATGCGAATTCCTCTTCGCTCAAAATCCGAATGCCCAACTCTTGAGCCCGCTGCAACTTGCTCCCCGGATTTTGACCGACAACCAGAAAATCCGTTTGACGCGAAACGCTGGATGCAGGTCGCCCTCCAAGCCTCTTGACGATTTCTTCTGCTTGCGAACGAGTCCATCGCTCCAATTCACCAGTGAAGACAACGACCTTACCTTTAAACGGTGAGTCAGGAACGACGACCGCCTCTTCCTCTGGTGATGGTTGGATTCCTGCTTTCTTCAACTTCTCCATCAACTTCTGTCCCAATTCGCTCTGGAAGAACCGAACGACACTTTCAGCGATTTTCGTTCCGATGCCAGGGATGCTGGTGATTTCCCATTCTTGAGCCTGCGCTAATCTGTCAAGACTTCCAAACTTCTTCGCTAACAACTCTGCTACCCGTTCGCCGACATGGCGGATGCCCAACGCAAAGATGAACTTTGACAACGGTGCTGTTTTGCTCCTTTGAATTTCACTTAGCACCTTTGTCGCCAACTTGTCACCCCAGCCGGGCAAACTCGTCAGTTGCCACTTTTGCAGGAAGTAAAGGTCAGCAGGGTCAGTGAGAAGTCCCGCTTCCACCAGTTGGTGAATTCGTTCTTCACCAAGCGCTTCAATGTTCAGGGCGTTGCGGGAACACCAATGCTTGATCCAGTTTTCAACTCGCGATGGGCACTCGTTGTTGGGGCAATAGTAGTCCACCTCGCCCAAGGGTCGGACGACAGGAGTGCCGCAGATAGGGCATTCCTTCGGCATCTCAAATGGTTTCTCCTCACCAGTCCTCTTTTCCTTGACGACACCCACCACTTCAGGGATGACACCGCCTGCCCTTTGAATGATGACCCAATCACCAACCCGAACATCAAGCCGCTTGATCTGGTCTTCGTTGTGAAGTGTTGCGCTGGTGATTGTCACACCTTCAACTTGAACGGGCTCAAGTTCGGCGACGGGTGTCAGTTTCCCAGTGCGACCGACTTGAACAATGATGTTAAGCAACTTGGTTTCTTTCTGTTCGGCAGGGAACTTAAAAGCGATTGCCCACCTCGGCGCGTGAGCCGTCGCCCCCAATCGCTCTTGAAAGTCCAACCTGTTGACCTTGACAACTACCCCGTCAGCGGAATACGGTTCATCGTGGATGCGCCTGACCCACTCGTAACAGTAATCAATGACCTCACCAATGCCATGACAAAGACGACTATTCGGGTTGACTTTAAAGCCTGCCCGTTGCAACCACTGCAAGACTTCCCACTGCGTCTCAAACTCAATTCCCTCGTAATATCCGATACCGTAGCAGAATATGTCCAAACGCCGCTGAGCCGTGATGTTTGGGTCAAGTTGGCGGACGGAGCCTGCTGCAGCGTTTCTGGGGTTAGCGAAAGGTCGTTCGCCCCTGCGAAGTTGCTCTTCATTGAGCGCTTCAAAATCCGCTTTAGTCATGAAGACTTCGCCCCGAACTTCAATAATCTGTGGCGGGTTGTCAATGAGCAAGCGAAGTGGGATGGTTTTGACGGTTCGCAAGTTGTTGGTCACATCTTCACCTTCAACGCCGTCGCCGCGAGTTGCACCTAAAACCAGGATACCGTTTTCGTAAGTCAAGTTCACTGCCAAACCGTCAAACTTCAACTCACAGGTGTAGTCAATGACTTCCGTTGCAGGCAAGCCCAGAAATCGCTTGACCCTTTGGTCAAAGGCGCGTAACTCTTCCTCGTTGAAGGCATTGTCCAAACTCAACATCACCTTTCGGTGCGTCACTTTGGCAAATTCTTCCGCTGGTGGAAAACCAACTCGTTGAGTTGGGCTATCTGGCGTCACAAGGTCAGGGAAGCGTTCCTCAATTCGCACCAACCGCCTAAACAATTGGTCGTATTCCTCGTCACTGATGATAGGTGAATTGAGCACATAGTAGAGCCAGCAGTGGATGGTCAATTCCTTGCGCAACCGTTCTGCCTCTTGCTCTGCTTCCTCTCGGCTTAACATCTCAACGGGCTTGTCAACGGCTTGTTTGCGCAATTGTTCAACTTGCTGGCGAGCCTCATCAACGGTCATCCGTTGCATTGTCCATCACCCCTTTAAGATGATGGCAAGGTTATTTGCACTGTTCGCCTTGTTAAGTCAGCGCTAATGTTCGCTCCAATCAGGTTCAAAAGCGCCATGCCCAACAAAGCGTCTTCACCGTAGGTGGCCAAAATGTCCACAGTTTGCTCAGTCGCCTCTCCCGATTGAACCCACCCTTCAAAAACCAGTTCAGGTTGAATGCGTCCGTCAGCAAGTTCAACGATGTCCAGATCAATCAATACCAGTCCCAAAGTGACAGCGATGGTCGCAGGCAAGCAAAGGGCACCGTTAAAACCCGTGTCCAAAATCGTTTCCAACTCGGTGACACCTCTTAACCCTCCAACTTTGACAGGCACCTTTATCCTCAACTCCTCATCAATTCGCCCCTCCGCCGTCATTGTCACCACCTCTTTTTCTCCAAAAAGCCAATGCGCCGCGAGAAAAAGACCTTTTCAGGATGACGCTGGCGAATTTTAAGCAAGGCTTCAGTGCGGGTTGGTGCAATTTCGTAATCACCGCTGTCAGGTTCAATGACTACATACTTGCCCCAATGCTCCCGCTCAAGTTGGCTTTTGAGTTGCTCGTAAATCGCCATGCCCTTGCGGACGATTTCGCTGACTTTCACGGGCTTGATGGTCACCAATGTTTTCTGTTCAGCCATTTCGCTTCACCCCTGTAGTCCTGTTGTCCGTTGTCCTGTTGTCCCCTCAATCCTCCTGCTGCCTAAATTCAAGTTTGCCACTGACGAAAACGGCAATGACTTTCACACCCTGCCATTCATTGACAAACGCTTCCTCGTTGTTCAGGTGCGAAAGCACAACTAAATCAGCGAGTTTGCCCGGAGCAATAGTGCCGACTTGGCTCTCAATACCGCAAGCGAAGGCAGCGCCTTGAGTGTAAGCCAACAAGGCTTGCCTTAAAGTTAGCCGTTCATTTGGTTCGGGGTGAGTCAACGCCCCAACGATACCTTCCAGCGGACCGAAGGGCATCCCATCTGAGCCGAAAGCCAGAGTAATTCCCGCTTTGATAATGGAGTTGAACGGGTTCATTCGTTTCGCTCGCTCCCAACCCAACCTTGCTTCGTAGAGCCCATTGGGCTGCTGCCACCTTGCGACAAAGTTTGGTTGCATGGAAGCCACTAAGTTCAATTTGCTCAACCAACCAATGTGCTCAGGTCGCAAAAGTTCCAAATGCTCCAACCGATGCCTCAAAAATCGTCTGCCCTCCATCCGAACGAAACGAAAGGATTCAATGGCTTGGTCAATTGCCAAGTCGCCGATGGCGTGGACAGCGAGTCGCCAACCCATCTCGTTCAACTCCAGCATCAACCCTTCGGCAACTCTGTCTCTCAAAAGCAAACGACCAGTTTCGTTAGTAGCGTCTGCGTAAGGTTCACGGAGCGCTGCTGTCCGAGCGCCAATTGAGCCGTCAAGGAAAAGTTTCACGAACTTTGCTTCGCATCGCTCCTCGTCAATCCGCCATTGCAATGGCGCTTTTAATTGCTGTGCTGTTGCAGGCAGGATACAGCAGATGAAGCGAACCCTCAAGTCACTGTCAGCGATGGCGCTTTCGTAAACTTCCAAGTCAGCGTAAAGGTCTGCCATCGTTGTGACTCCATGTTCAAGCGCTATTTGGCTGGCAATTCGCAAGGCTTCTCGCTTCTCGGCGATGGTTGGTTCAATGAAAGGCTC
>Ga0185307_1001327_pt1 | contig 13878 bp, 16 predicted proteins | sample LHCtaG_FD_128010 | JGI IMG/M metagenome (GOLD analysis project Ga0185307, IMG submission 128010) | Hot spring microbial communities from Little Hot Creek, USA to study Microbial Dark Matter (Phase II) - LHC4sed_matched (SPADES... | ecosystem: Environmental > Aquatic > Thermal springs > Hot... | reverse complement strand
AGCTAAAATCATTTAGAAGAATAGTGTTAAGATACGAGAAGCTAGCATCAACATACAAAGCACTAGCAACAATAGCATCAATAATAATCTATTTAAAGTACGGAATTTGGAGATGAGTTCAAAATTAAAAATAGGGAGGAGGGGCTGGATTATCGTCATGTAGGCGGGCCCCATTTTATTTTATGCTTAATATCACTTAGTTTCCTTCTTCTCTCAATTAATTCGTCAAGCTTCTCGTTTTCCTAGATATCTCGAAGCCAATATATCTTCTAAACCTCATTAGAAAACAACGATGGATATAGAACTCATAGATTATCGGTTTTGTAGGATAAAGTTTGTTTGTACGAGGATCTTTCATTACGTTTGGACATTGGTTTTTGACGAATAATATGGTGGATTTTTAGTAATTGTAGAACTCTAGAGCAAAGTTTTATGATCTGAGGGTCTTTATTTGCTAGAATGACAGAGTCGGAGAAATATCCTTCAGCATCATATAGTCCTCGAATACTAGTTGGATATTTACGTAATAGTGGATAGATTGCTAATGGGTCTTTTTTGGCGATTAATACTAAATAACCTAGAAATGTTGAGTTTTGGTAATCTAGATTATAGAGCCCTTGTTTTTCTCAGACGTAAGCTCTCCCTCCGACTTCATTTTCTATTTTGTCTTTTAAAGAATTTATGAAATCTAGGTCTTTGACACCATTAAAAGATATCTTTCGAACCCCACGTTTTTACAAAAGCAGTTGAGCCATCACTTAATACAGCACACATTATATACGCTATGTCTTTAGATGGCGGTATCTTAATGCATTTTAACGGATGCTTTCCTCCAATAAGCCAGTAATAAGTATGGGTTGGTTTTGATTCTAGTCTAAACTTTCTTTTCAATGTTAAACATATTTGGTTATAGTTGTATCCTTGTTTCTTAAGCTCTCTAGCATTCTTTAATATAAGATGTCTTACAATTGGGCTATGTGAAATAAGTTTTCCATAGTCTATATTTATGAGTTCTTGTAACTTGATGTTAATTAGTTTTAGCCATTGCTCTAGATTGAGGTCTTTAGCCTGGAGGTTCTGGTTTAAATTGTAAACTCTAGATAATTATTCAATGTGTTTAAAACCTCCTTTCACTGACTCCTTTTTAGCATGTATGTTTCTTAGAGTTTAATGCAGTATCAATGAATCCTCCTAATCATCTTTAACACCCCATTCTAATTCTCCACCATATTCTTCACCATAGTTAGTCATCTAGGCACTCAATGAAGTCCTCGAAATCGTCTCCATCTTCGAGACAGCCCCATGACACTACATATTTAAGCCGGAGGTCTCGGAAGCCCCGATGCTCAGGGTTCAGGCTAAGCTTAATAGGGATATTATATCACCTGCAACTATAACCCCAAAACCCCTGGTTGCAGGCTCACCCCTCCTATAGGGGCTTCTCTAGCATAGAATACTTATAACAGGTTTTAAATTTTCTAGATAGGTAGTGTGAAAGTTTGAAGAGATTCTAGAAGAAAAAAATCTTTGGAGGCTGGATTTTGAAGGTTTGCTGGATGCGGCGGGGGAGTCTTCCAAGGCTGGAAGGCTGGTTGAGTGCATCTATAGTTGTGGTGGTGAGGTAGTGGGGGAGGATATACTGTATGAGTTTGGACATGGCTCTGGTAGGATGAGGATGAAGAACTGGCTCAACAAAATATTAAGGATTAGTGTTAAGCTAGAAGGCTCAAGAATATACCCTATACTATCTATAAGATGGCGTCGTAGAAGGATAATATTCCTACCGACAAACATTCCTAAGCAAATAATCATCTACACAATCTACTTCACTCTATGCAGCATATCCATCTTCATCTTAGGATTGATTACGTGGAGGATGGGACTATTAATCTACTCCATAACACCTCTTCAACAATAACTATATCTACATTAATCACAGCATATTCAGGACATTATGTTGTAAAGAAATTCAAGCTAGAAAAAGATAATGCTCAGATAAGGAGACATACTATAATTACATAAACATAAATCTATAGAAAGTTTTCTAGAACTTGTCTTAGAACTTATGGATATAGCTACTGTATGTTAAAGAAGTATGAAGGAAGCATTAATGAAATATTTAATATGGCTGGAGTAGATGGCATCAAGATTGTTAGAGAGAAGTATAATGATAGGTACATTACACTACACACTACTATCTCTGAGAGGCGTACGTTAAAAAATAAGGGGGTTAAAGAGGTTTATTCTTTAATCCTCTTAACCTCTTCAAGGATTTCCTCCAGAGAGAGATAGGAGGTAGTTGATTTCGATGAAAATAGGATAAGAGAGCAGTAAGGCGTCAATCCATTTTCGTAGATTTTCTAAGATTGTTTAAAGTTATGAGGTGTAAACTCCCTATAGGTTTTGCTCAGATAGGGAAAAGTTTCAGAAATGAGATCTCTCCAAGACAGGGGTTAATTAGAATGAGGGAATTCTATCAAGTAGAGATCGAAGTATTCTTTAATCCTAAGAAGGCTAACATCTTGTCTAAACCAGAGCCTTTAATGTCTTATGTTTTAAGATTACAACCATTAGGCTCGGATAGAATCTTAGAAATTACTTGTTAAGAAGCATTAAAGAGAGGTTTCATATCATGTAAGCTCATAGCATATTATCTTGCCCTTATCCAACAGTTTTACGAGAAGGCTGGAATACCTAGAGAGAGGATAAGGCTGAGGCAGTTGGGAGATGATGAGAGAGCATTCTACGCTATTGAGGCATGGGACCTTGAAGTAAAGACTAGTCTAGGATGGATAGAGCTGGTTGCATGTAATAATAGGGGAGACTATGATCTGGGAGGCATCAAAGGATGAGTGGACATGAAATGATGGTTTTAGATGATGAAGAGAAAGTTTTACCGCATGTCTTTGAGCTTTCAATGGGTATCGATAGAAGTATATACTGTATACTTGAGACAGCATATAGTAGCACAGATGGAAGAAGCATCTTAAAGATTAATCCTGAACTTGCTCTGATACATGCTGCGGTACTTCCACTAGTTTCAAGAAAACCTTTAGTAAGTAGAGCAAGAGAAATACATGACTTGCTGAGAATAGATTATGATGTTGTGTATGATGAGTCTGGTAGTATAGGTAGGAGGTATGCTAGGCAGGATGAAATAGTTACATCCTACTGTATAACGATAGATAATCAAACCCTAATAAATGATACAGTAACAATCAGGTATAGAGATACGACTCACCAATTTAGAATAGAAGCATAAAAGCTACATGATTTCCTATCTAAAGACTTCAGGATAAATTAACATGACATTAACATATTTTACGTATTCAAACAGTACACCATTTATAATTGTTAAGTATTTCAATTCCACCTGGATACTTTATTGAAGTCGGCTCGGTACTGTAACCTTAAGGCTTAGGGGGCTTTATCTCTTTTGATGTGTTATGATTATGGGAAGGTTTGTGAGGGATAGGGCTCCAATATGGATTGTAGCTTATGCTACCTACTTATATCTATCTTGTCTTAGTTTTAGGAGGTTTCTAGAGCTTTAAGCTTCTTCATAGTAGGAAGCCATCAATCTATGTGGAGGTGGGTTCATAGGTTTGGAGCTTTATCTAGAGGCTTCTATATAGGTAGAGCTAAGACCGCTATAGTTGATGGGAGGTCTATTAATATTAATGGTTTAGAGGCTTGGGTGTGGATGGCTGTAGAGCCTATGTCTAGGAAGCTCTTAGCCGTAGAGCTTAGCTAGACTAGAAGCATCCTCATAGCCTATAGATTCCTGGGAAATCTAAGAGATAGTTATGTGTAGGGATTGTTGTAGTTGATGGAGGTTCATGGTATGTTGAGCCATCTATCAAGCTTGGCTTAAGACTACACGTGGAAATTGGTGGAATACACAATATTGTAGAGAGGCTTAGCAGAGAAGTTAAACGTAGGCTGAGAAGCATCAACCTATACCTCCCATGTAGATGTAGAAAGCCATTCAAGCATGTTGAAAGATGGACCAATACATGGAGAACATACTACAACTAGTAAGATACCATATGAGCCTTGGAGAACCTCCATGTAGGAGAAGAGGCCTAGAACCATATACCATGCTATCCATCATTGAGGAGGTGATGAAAAAAGCTTAAGGTTACAGTACCGTCGGCTCTGGGAAAGACTTAATAAAGGAGGATTTAATGTATTAATAGTTAGGGTAGCTTCCTCACGGTGAATCATTATGACTTTACCTCGAGATAGGGAGGAAGAATTCAGAATAAGGATATTTACTTTCATCCAAGATCAGATTAGGAAAGTAATAGATATGTATAAGATTGCTTTAAATATGCTTGAAAGTTTTGTTCAAGACTCAAGCCTCTCGAAGCTTGAAGAGTTTTATCAGAAGATCTTAAAAGCAGATGAGTCAGCTAAGGATACTAGCAGGGTGATTGAGATGGAGATGAGTAATGTCGGCGCACTGCTTACTAATAAAGAAGATTTCATTAGACTTGTAACAGAGATCGATGAGATAGCTGATACTATTGAGGGAGTAGCTTATAGAATGGTTAACCTAGCAAAGATGAAGACTAAACTTAGTAGAGAACTAAATAGTAAGCTATTAGAGTTAGGAGACGTGGTTCTCTCAACTCTTAATAGACTCCGAGAAGCATTACTAGCTATAACATTAAATGCAAATACTTTCCAGCAGAAGATAAGAGAGACGGAGGAACATGAGAAGAAGGTTGACGATATCTACCGTACACTTGACTTAGCAATACTTACAAGTGACTTAAAGATTGCACCTCTCCTACTTACAAGAGAGATCGTATGGATGCTTGAAGAGATAGCAGACACAGCTGAGAAGATAGTTGATACTCTTAGAGCACTATCATTAACAATATTCTAGCTAAGAAATCTTGAGAAGGTGGCAAACTTGATCACTGCTGAGTTAATAGAAGATTCTGTGATTGTCTGGGATATAGAAGATGGCAGGAGGCTTTATAGAGAAGGATTTTACGGGAAACCCCTTGGTATCCCTAAACCTAAAACACCTGATTTTAATGCACCCCTGATACTAGATATAATCGAAGCAGTCTACTTAGTTGAGAAAAATAAGATTGAGGTATACCGTGAGGGTAAAAGGATGAGTTTAGAAGAACTTAAAGAGCATGCCTCTAAAGCTTATGAAAGATTTGAAGAGAAATATTATGTATATAGAGACTTGAGGGAAAGAGGGTTTATAGTTACTCCAGGGATAAAGTTTGGAAGCGACTTCGCTGTATATAGACTTGGACCAGGCTTAGAACATGCACCCTTCATAGTTCAAGTAAAGAATAAGGAAGAAAGCATATCAGCGCTAGAAATAATCAGGTCTGGAAGGTTGGCTACAACAGTTAAGAAATACTTTACGATAGTTATCCCAGATACTAAAACCAAGACAAACTCATACATACTCTTTGAGTGGTTCAAGCCATAAAGATGTTCTAAGCTATGTATACAATAATCTAGGGCTATGCCCTTTTTAATCTCTAATTATCTTAGCTTCTCCACTGTAGAACTTAAGGTAAGCATCTACCAATTTAAAGATAGCTTTGTGGATCTCTCCAGAGTAAAACCTCAGGTTATCTATAGTTCTTTGATTAAGGATTCTATCAACTTCATCAGCTTCCAAGTTTATGGGTAAAGTATTTTTTGAGCCTACTGCGAAGCCCCATATAGATAGAAAAGACTTGATATAGCATCCGTAATAACAAGTTTTCGGGAATACTTGAGAGATAGTCTTAACAATAGAGAGGAAGATACTCGGCGTATGAGAAATAGATGATGCTTGTGTAACGATCATCCCACCTTCTGAGAGTTTTCTATATGCAAGCTGATAAAACTCTAGTGTATAGAGTTTCTCCGCAGGCCCTCCTTTAACTGGGTCAGTTACATCCATTATTATTACGTCATATCGATTATCGGGTTGCTCTTCTAGGAAACTTCTTCCTTCCTTAATATAGAGTTTTAATCTCTTGTCCTGGAAAGCTCTTGTAGACCACGGGATATACTTCTTTACCAACTCTATCAATTCTCCATCAAGATCTACCATAGTTATCTCTTCTACAACACTATGTTTCTCTACTTCTCTAATTGTTGAGCCTTCTCCGCCACCAACTACTAATACCCTCCTAGGCATTGGATGAGCTACTAGGGTTGGGTGGACAAGGCATTCATGATATATGTTTTCATCTATCTCAGATGACTGCATCAATCCATCTAATAGTAAAGCAAGCCCATAATCCTCGGTCTCTACTATGTCTACTTTCTGATACTTCGTCTCTCCAGAGTAAACTACATTTTTAACGCTATACATTACCTTAAATGTAGGTGAAACCTTTTCTATTACGTAGATTGAAGGTTCAACCATGGCTTCCCCCTTTATCTATGCTTCAACAATTCCCCTTTTAATCTCTGTTACATTTACCTTGCTAGGAGAATAATATTTAATGAATACTTCATATGCAATCCATGGGTCTATTTGCTCACCACATGTAAATATGTCTACAGCAGCATATCCATGTTCTGGCCACGTATGTATAGATATGTGAGACTCAGCTATTACTACTATCCCGCTTATCCCTCCCCCTGCAAATACTGTATAATGCTCGCCCATGAACGTGGCTCTGCATGTTTCTATAGACTCTCTTAATACTCTCTTAGCAAGGGATAGATCGTGGAGGAGGGTTGATTGAACTCCATACATTTCTACTACAAGATGCCTCCCGAGAGTCTTCATACCCAATCAGTTTCTCCCCTCCCCCAGTCTTCAAATTAAAATTATGGAGAACTAACTTAAAAGCATACCATATTTTTCAGAGATTAAGGGTGTCTATGGGAGGTTGCAGTTCTGTAATAGATTGTAGAATAGTTGGATGTTTAAGATAGAAGAAGTATGAAATTGACTGCCTTGATAAAAGATTATACTTTTCCAACCTCTAATCGGGGTTAGGCGAGCTCTGTCTCTCTTAGGAGTTGTAGTGCTTCTTCCTCTGTAGGTCTACGTTTATGTAGAATGGTGATCCTGTCCCGTCTAATGTCTGGAGAGTAGACTAATGCTTTCACCGCTATTTCTATGGGTATTCCTAGTTGTCTTAAGTTTAATGGTATCTCTGCCCTCTCCATATATTTTTTAAGCCGTCTCCAGCTGTAGTCAGGGTTCTTCCACCAGTTTGGATTATGCATTTCATGGTAAAGGGATATTGGTAAAGTCCCTAAAGCACATTGGATTCCATGAGGTGCTCTATATGGAGAATACATATCTAGGTAGTGGCTGAATAAATGTTCGCTACCGGAAGCAGGTCGAGAAGAGCCAACGATGATCATCGATATACCTGAGTAGATTAATGCTTCAGCAAGTTTTTCATAATCTTTAGTTTGACCAGCCTTTAAGCAGTCTAGTATTATTTCTAAAGCCTTCATAGTATATTTCTCAGCTGTACGACAGTATTCTTCTCCAGCTTCATCTCTTCCAAGCTGCCAATCTTTTATCGAGACAACCTTAGCTAATAGGTCTCCGAAGCCTGATGAGAATAGTATTCTTGGAGCTGTTGATACAACATCTAAATCTATTAGAGAAAATATTGGTGCCTTGGTTACAATGGATTTCCTCCCACTCTCACTAAATAGTGAGACTATTGGAGAAACTATCCCATCATGGGATAGTGCAGTTGGAATAGTGATAAAGGAGGCCATATGCTTGTATGCAGCATACTTAGCTACATCTATCACTGTACCCCCTCCTACTGCTATAATTGTTTGAATACCTTTAGTTAGGATGGTTTTCTTTTCTGCTTCTCTAAATGTTGGTTCAGCTACATCAAATCCTAAGCCATTAACTAGCTTAATTATCTTTTCTCCCACTACTTTAAAGGTAATCTTATCGTAGAAGACAGCAATAGGCTTCCTAACATTTAATATATCTAAAAACCCCAGAAGATCGTCTACAACACCACTGCCAATAACTACTTCACGTAATGTTTTTTCATGAGGTAAGCCGCACCCACATTCTTCTCTACTTGGGATGATGCTTTTAACATTTATTGTTTTCAATTTCTATCCAGATGTACCTACTGCAATTTTAATTTACTCTAGCTATACTTTCTACTGTTTTCTTCCAGTGATTATGTATGATAAAGAGTCTGCAATATAACATGTATGGTCTGCTATTCTTTCGAGATATCTCAATATTAACGCTGTTGAAAGCAAGCAAGCTGTATCAATTTTCCCACCAATTTGTATTAGATATTTAATGTTCTCAGCGTATAGGTAATCTACTTGATCATCTCTCTTCCTCACTTCTTCGGCTTTCTTCAAATCTTTGCTTAGATATGCTCTTCCAGCTTCTTCAACCATTTCTAAAACTATCTGTGAAAGCTCTTTAACCTTCGTAAAATCGCATCCTCCTTCTGGAATCATCTTAACGATCTCAGATATATTTGCAGCATATCTACCAATTCTGGAAAAATCGTAGGAGACTTGTATCGCTGATTTTATCTCTCTCAGGTCTGAAGCTACTGGCTGGAATCTCGCTATAAGCTGGACTGCCAGCTCACCGACTTCATCCATCATGAATAATAATTGACTAGACATTTTCCTAACTTCTTCAATATTATCTACTCTTGTCAAGACGGATTCTATGCTTTTCTTAAGAGCTTTTCCAGCTAGGTTAACCATATCATTCATCAACCCATTAAGTCTTTCTAAACCATAATCTATAGGTCTCTTCAAGCTCACATCAATCGACCTCCAAGTCTACCCCATCCTCCCCACGACGTATTTTTCTGTTAATACATGTCTAGGCCTGGTGAATACCATTGAGGTTTCTCCAATCTCGATTAATTCACCCATATATAAGAATGCTACATAATCACTTATCCTTGCAGCTTGCTGAGGATTATGGGTGACAATTATTATCGTATACTCTTCTTTTAATTCAAGCATTAATTCTTCTATTTTAGATGATGCTACAGGGTCTAGATTAGCTGTAGGCTCATCCATAAGTATTATCTTTGGCTTTAATGCTAATGCACGTGCTATGCATAGCCTCTGCTGCTGCCCTCCACTGAGCATTGATGCAGGCTTCTTCAAATCATTTTTTACTTCATCCCATAGATACGCTTGCTGTAAAGAATGTTTAACAAGCTCGTCCAGTTCTGATCTATCTTTTACTAAACCATTAAGCTTTGGACCTAATGCAACGTTTTCATATATTGAAAGATGAGGAAATGGATTGGGTGTCTGGAAGACCATTCCGAATTGTCTGCGGACCCATGTAATATCAACGTTATCACTATATACATCTATACCATTTATTTTAACTTGACCTTCTACTCTAGCATATGGGTTTAATTCAAGTAATCTATTCATTGCTCTCAGCAACGTGCTTTTACCACATCCAGAAGGCCCCATTACTGCGAATATTATGTTTTTAGGTACTTTGAAGCTAACATTCTTGATTACATGTTTATCCCCATACCATACGTTTAGGTCATTGACTTCTATGGCCCAGTTCATATCTTGACCTCCCTAACCATTAGTCTTGAGATTATGAATATTGTAAGGATTATAGTGAGGAGGGCTGCTGCAGCCCCCCATGCTACTTGATGCCATCTCTCATAAGGTGAGAGTGCAAAGTTGTATATTAGTAATGGTATGGCGTTTATGGGCTGGTCTAGACCTCCAAAATATGTAAATGTTGTTCCAAGGATTGTTAGTAGTAGTGGGGCTGTTTCACCTGCTGCTTTGGCCATTCCAATGAGGAGAGCTGTTAAGACTCCACGCTTCGCAGTACCTAACAATATCCTCAAGTATGCTGTAGGTGCTGAAACACCTAAGCTAAATGCTGCCTCTTTTAGAGTATATGGTATCGATCTGTATGCTTCTCTAACATTTAATGCAATGTATGGTATTATGACTATGGATAAAGCGAATGCTCCAGCTAAAGCATTAAACCTCTTTAAAGGTGCAACTAAAATCATGTATGCAAATAATCCTATGATAATCGTAGGGAACTCAACCATAATCTGGAGAGACATTTGAGTATACTGAGCAAGCCTCGTATGTGAAAACTCTGATAAGTATAAACCTGTAAAGAAACCTATGCTTCCACCAATAGCTACTGCTAGTGATGTAAGAATAAGTGAGCCAATTAGAGCTGGGCCTATCCCCCCATCTCTACCACCTACTGGAGGTGGAGGTAGATCGATTAAAAAGTCGAGAGTGAGATGTCTAGCCCCCTCAGAGTATATGTTGATTACTATTGCGAAGATTGGTATAGCTGAAACTATAGCTAAACTAGAGATAACCCCAAGCATTACCTTTTCTATAACTTTTCTCTTGTTCAACCCTTACTCATCACCTTCTTTATCCAGTATAATCCAGCTAGGTTCATGGTCAAGCCAACTATGAAGAGTATGAAAGCTCCACCATACAGTGCTGGGATCATGTGGTTGTAGGCTTCAGCATTTGGAAACTGGTTTGCTATTAGGCTGGAGATAGTATATCCCATATCGAATAAGCTTTTAGGTAAAGTAAAAGTATTCCCTACAACCATGGCTACCGCCATAGTCTCACCCATAGCTCTTCCAAGAGCTAGGAATATACCTGCGAAGATCGCTGACTTAATATATCCAAGCATCGTCTTTATCACCTCCCATTTAGTCATTCCTAAACTATATGCTGCCTCCTTCAAATAGTAGGGCACAGCACTATATGCTTCACGGATTACGCTAGAAGCAAAAGGAACTATCATAATAGCTAGCAGAACCCCTGCTGTAAATAGGTTCGTAGGTATAGGTTTGGTAGAGAATAATGGAATAAATCCAAGATACTGGTGTAAAGGTATCATAACATACTGGTAGAGTATGGGTGCGAGGACGTATAACCCCCACAACCCATATATTACAGAGGGTAGACTAGCCATCAAGTCTGAAATGTTATTTATGAATTCTCTAAATCTCATGGGGAGAATCTCAGTAGAGAATACCGCAAGAGATATAGCTAAAGGCGTAGAGATGCTGATTGCTATTGCTGAAGTAATGAGTGTACCGAGGAGCGCAGGGAGTATGCCGTAATCCTCCTTTACAGGATTCCATACACTCTTGAAGATGAAGGATAGACTATCCATCAGGAAAATCGGGTATGAATTAACTATTAGTGAAATAACAATTCCTGTAACGATGAGTAGTGAAATGGATGCGAAGGCGATTAAAAAAATGGAGAAGATTTTTTCGGAGCTCATAATCTTTCAGCCGGTTCTCAGCAGCTTTAACCCATCCAGTCCTATCACGGCCACTTCAGGAGGCAGGGGCTCATATCCCTCCACTATGTTTTCAGGCTTCTGGCCCTCGGTCAGCACCCATTCAAAGAATTCCTTGAGTATGGCGTTCTTAACAGGATCCTCATACACCTGTCTCAGGATCACGAATGAGAAGGAGGTTAATGGGTAACTCTCTCTCCCAGGTGGGTCAACGGTCTCGTCTGGGAATATGTGCGACCAATCCTCATAGGCTCTCGGGAGAACTTTTACCAAGGCTTTAGCCGCAGATGCAACCGCCTCTTTCGTTGGTAGGACGTAATTTCCATCAGCATTCCTAAGTAGAGCTATCTTTAAGCCTGCTGAATAAGCGTATGCGGTCTCAATATATCCTATGGAGTACGGGTTCTGCTGTACGGCAGCTGATACACCCTCATTCCCCTTTGCACCTACACCGTTACCTATTTCATCAACAGGCCATGCGACGGTGAAATCCGAGCCCACTTTACTCCTCCAAGTTTCTGAGACCTTGGACAGGTATGCTGTGAAGACTCTAGTTGTTCCGCTGCCATCAGAGCGATGCACAGCGATCACCTTCTCGTGGGGAAGATTCAGTTCGGGGTTCAATACCTTGATCGCCGGGTCATCCCAGTAGACTATCTCGCCCATATAAATCTTCGCTACAACCTCTCCGGTCAGCCTCAGCTTCCCAGACTCAACATTCGGTATATTGTGCACAACAACTATCGTTCCAATTATTACTGGGAACTGTATTATTCCGCCCTTACCCTTAAACTCATTGTATATGTCTGACTTGAGGGGTGGATCGCTGCCTGCAAAGTCAAGTATTCCCTCTTTGAATTTCGCCTGACCAGCCCCGCTACCAATAGATTGATAATTTATCTGAATTCTTCCACCCGTGATTTCGTAGAATCTCGAGGCCCAGGCCTGCATCTGTGGATTAAGGAATGATGCTCCTGCCCCATTAATCATACCAGATAGTGGTACAGTTGTCGGTGTAGACGTGATGGTAGCCGTATACGTGGTTATCGGTTGCTGTGTAGGCGTATGCCAGGATGAGAGCATGAAGATCGATATTAGAACTGCTATTACAACAATTGTTATTACGAGCTTAGTACTTGTTCTCATTCTCTTTCATCTATGGGTTATTTAAGTCTTCAATTTATGCATTGTGTAAGGAGAATATATTTTTGATTTTTTCTATATAGAAAAGACTAAATCTACGTAGATCTATGTATGGATGAGATGCAGGAATATATTAGGAAGGTCCAAGTAACCGGTAAAACAACCCTCTCAGTCTCCCTACCTAAAGATTGGGTGGAGAAAGCTGGATTGAAGCCTGGAAGCATTGTTAGATTAATACCTAGGAGTAATTCATCACTAATACTGATATGTGAAAGCCAGGCGGGGAGTAAGCGTGAGGCCAGAGTCTCTGTTAGAGAAGACAAGGAAGCTGAGACTCTGCTTCGAGAATTGATCTCACTCTATTTAGCAGGATACGACATAATCAATATAGAATTTTCCATACCGTACTCTCAATTAAAGCTATATCTAAAAGAGAATGTGAGGAAGAAGCTAATGGGTATGGAGGTTCTTAATGAAAGCATGATGGAGATGCTGTTACAGTGCTTCGCCCAGCATGTCGAGCTACCCCTCGCAGAAGCATTAGAAAGACAGGCAGAACTAGCTGCATCGATGCAAAGAGATGCTACAACGGCTCTCTTAACAAGAGATAGAGAATTAGCAGAAGAAGTAGTTCAGAGAGATGATGAAGTAGATAAGTTATTCTATTTTATAAGTAGACAGCTTAACCTTGCTGCTGAGAATCCACAGATGCTCCATGAACTTGAGATAGATAATGTCATGGCGTGTCTAAGCTATTCATCAGTAACCAAGTCGATAGAACGGATAGCAGACCATGCTTCAAACATAGCAAGCACATCATTATCGTTAGAAGAAGATATTGATAAACAAATAGCATTAGAAATTCAGAAGCTTGATGAAAGAATCAAGAATATCTTTCTAGAATCTAAAAATATATTATTGAGGAAAGATAGTAGATTAGCAAATCAATTAATTGCAGATGTAGAGAAGATTAGAAAAGCATACGATGAAGTCGTCGGGAAAGTCATGTTATGGAAGACCAGCCCGAAGAATACCTCTATCTTGAAGATAGCTCTAGGAGATTATGTGAGAATAGCGGAATACAGTGCAGATATAGCTGAGCAGGCAATTCTCTTAAGTATTATCTGAAAATCTAGTAGGCTGAAGGCTACCAATACTCCTAGAATGTAATCTAGGTCGCTGGAGTAGATAGATTGAGAAGTCTCATAATCCAGACTTAAAGGTATATCATGTTTCATCTTAAGAATATAGATAATCTTCTGTAGCCTAGATGCTGAAATTCTACCACATATCCTTACAATCATTAAGGTAATGACTGTATTTGATATTGGCTTTATCTCTCCTCGTCTTCGATAGAATGTTCTGGATGTTCTACACCTATAGCTTCTAAGACTATATCATCATCCACCACCTCCATATACCAGTTCATCTTCTCAAACATTTCTATC
>Ga0185307_1001326_pt1 | contig 13883 bp, 11 predicted proteins | sample LHCtaG_FD_128010 | JGI IMG/M metagenome (GOLD analysis project Ga0185307, IMG submission 128010) | Hot spring microbial communities from Little Hot Creek, USA to study Microbial Dark Matter (Phase II) - LHC4sed_matched (SPADES... | ecosystem: Environmental > Aquatic > Thermal springs > Hot... | reverse complement strand
GAAAATCTTTCAAAAACAACTAAAAGGCTTGAAAAAATAGATATGATATGCAATTTCTTAAAAAAATTAAAAACAGATGAAATAGCTCCAGCTGTGCTTTTAATAATTGGTTGGAATTTCCCAGAAACTCTTACTGAACCACTTGGAATAAGTTATGCTACATTAATGGATATACTTAGTGAAAAAAAGCAAGAAACACTTATAAAACAATATTTAACAATAAAAAATGTTAAAAATTATTTTGAAAAAATAGCTTCTATTAGTGGTTCAGGTTCTAAACAAAAAAAGAAAGATTTATTGTTAAGCTTACTTTCTCAAGCATCTCCATTAGAAGCGAAATGGTTGATAAAGAATATTTTTGGAGAAATGCAACATGGTGTAAGTAATGGATTAATGATAGAAGCTATAGCTCATGCAATAAATATTGAAGAAAAATATATTAGAAGAGCATATATGTTTATTGGCGATCTTGGAAAAATTGCTGAAATTGCTTTAACAAAAGGTAAAGAAGGAATATTAAGTATAGGGATTGAGTTATTCCATCCAATTAAGCCTATGTTAGCTGAAATGAGTTATGATTTAAAAGAAGTTTTTAAAGAACATGGTGGAAAAACAGCTTTAGAATATAAATTAGATGGAGCAAGAGTTCAAATTCATAAGAAAAATGATAAAATAAGAATTTTTAGTAGAAGATTAAGCGATGTGACTGAGAGCTTACCAGATATAGTTGAATTAATTAAAGAAAAAATTAAAGGAGAAGAATTTATTATTGATGGAGAAGTAATTGGGATAGATAAAAACGGAAAACCTCTTCCATTTCAAGATTTAATGAGAAGATTTAAAAGAATAAAAAATATAAATGAAATTATTAAAGAAATTCCTGTTAAATTATTCCTTTTTGATATAATGTATTACAATGGAAAATCTCTTATAGATGAAACTTATGAAGAAAGATGGAAAATATTATCATCAATATGTGATAAGGAAATATTAGTAAATAGAATAATAACTAATGATTTAATTGAAGCAGAAAATTTTCTAAAAAAAGCAATTGAAGAAGGGCATGAAGGATTAATGGCTAAATCATTAAGTAGTAAATACACACCTGGAAAAAGAGGGAAAAAATGGTTTAAAATAAAACCTGCAGAAACTTTAGATTTAGTTATTGTTGGAGCAGATTGGGGATACGGAAGAAGGACAGGTTGGTTAAGTGATTATTATTTAGCAGCATATAATGAAGAAAATAATGAATTTGAAATTATTGGAAAAACATTTAAAGGATTAACAGATAAAGAATTTGAAGAAATTACTAAAAAACTTTTAGAAATAAAAATTCATGAAACAGAACATACAGTCTGGGTTAAACCAGAAATAGTTGTAGAAATCGCATTTAATGAAATTCAAAGAAGCCCAAAATATAAAAGTGGATATGCTTTAAGATTTGCTAGAATAATTAGAATAAGAGAAGATAAATCTCCTAAAGAAGCGGATACGATTGCTAAAGTAAAGCAGCTATATGAAAAACAATTTAAATATAAAGGATTAAAATTATAATTTAAAAATTTTTTAGATATTTTTGTTTTAATAAAAATTTTAATTTAAAATATTAAATGAGAAAATTTTAAATTTTTTTAATTTTTTATTTTTATTATGAAAAAAGAAGCTGTATTGACCATTATTGGAACTTCGCATATGGATTTTATTGTATATGTTAATAGATTCCCTAAAGTTGGAGAAACTGTATTGGGCACTAGCTTTATAACAGCTCCTGGAGGGAAAGGTGCTAATCAAGCAGTAGCAGCATCTCGCTTAGGTGCTACATGCTATTTTATTAGTAAAGTTGGGAATGATTTTATTGGTGAAAGTCTTATTGAAAATGCAAAAAGAAATGGTATTAAAGCTGATTATATTAAAAAGGATTCTAGATCGCATAGTGGTATTGCTTTAATTTATGTAAATGCAAAAGGTGAAGATATGATAGTAGTAGCTCCTGGTGTTGATATGTTAATTTCAGAAGAAGATGTAAAGGAAGCTGAAATAGCATTAGCTTCTTCAAAAGTAGTTTTAACTCAATTAGAAATACCAATAAAAACTGCAGAATTTGCAATAAATTTTGCAAAAGAAATGGGAAAGAAAACAATATTAAATCCTGCGCCAGCTTCTTGTCTTAATGAAAAAGTTTATCCTAATATTGATTTCTTAACACCAAATAAAGGTGAGCTTGAAAAATTAAGTGGAATGAAAATTAATGATGATTCTTCTATAATAAAAGCTGCTAGATCATTAATATCAAAAGGTGTAGGTTGTGTAATTGTTACTCTTGGAAAAAGAGGTGCAATGATTGTAACTTCTGATGATTATGAACTTATACCATCATATGATGTAAAAGTAGTTGATACTGTTGGAGCTGGAGATGCTTTTAATGGAGCCTTTGCAGTTGCAATATCTCTTGATATGAACATAAGAGAAGCTGTAAAATTTGCTAATATTGTTGCATCATTAAAAGTAACAAAGAAAGGGGCACAAACTGGATTACCAAGCATTGAAGAAGTTATAGCATTTGCTAAATCTCATGGAATCTACGATTTACCTTTAATTGAATGAGTATATTACTTACTTTTTAAAAAAAAGTTTTAAATAAATTATAACAAGTATTCTTTTTTCTTAATATATTGACTAAAAACTTTTAAAGCTTCATTGATTGTTAAACAATTAAAGTTTAAGCCAAATTTTTTATTAAGCTCAATACATAATTGAGCTATTTGTGGAGGCTTTATTGCAGCTTTTTCTAATAAATCTATATTTAATAGAAGTTCTCTTGTTGAACTATCTCCTATTATTTCTCCATTAGCCATTAAAATTGTTCTTTCAGCTACTTGTGCAACAAATTTCATATCATGAGTAATAACAATAATCGTTCGTCCTTCCTTATTTAATTTTAAAATAAGATTTGCAATAGCTCTACGTCCATTATGGTCTTGTCCACTTGTTGGTTCATCCAAAACATAAACCTCTGGTTGCATAGCAATTATAGAAGCGATTGTAAGTAGCTTCATTTGTCCATAATTTAAATCATGAGGATGTGTATCTTCATAACCAATTAAACCAACCATTTCTAAAGCCATTTTTACTCTTTTTTTGATATCTTCTTGAGATAATCCTTGATTCTTTGGTCCATAAGCTACTTCATCATAAACTTTACTTGTAAAAATTTGATGAGCTGGATTTTGGAATACATAACCTACTATATTAGTAAGTATATGAACAGGTGTGTTTTTTGTATCTAAATCCTTTACAATTACTCTACCTTTTGTAGGTTTAAGAAGACCATTCAAATGCTTAGCTAATGTTGTTTTTCCTCCTCCATTTTGTCCTATTAAAGCAATTATTTCCCCTTCTTTGATTTCTAAATTTATACCTTTAAGTGCAATAACTTCTTCATTGTATTTAAACCAAACATCTTCAACTTTAATTATTGTATTTCTCATTTTATTTTTAACACCTCACTATAAAGTTTTACTGCTTCTGATAGCTTAATTGGATATTGATCAAACTTAATCCCTAATTCTTTTTCTAATTCATAAGTTAATTCCGTAATTGAAGGTGGATCGATTCCAGCTTCTCTAAGCTTAGATATTTCTGATAAAACGTTTCTACTATTATCCAAAGAAATAATCTTACCTTCTTTAAGAAAAAGAATACGATCAGTTAAATATGCAAGTTCTTCTATTTCATGTTCTGCTATTATAATAGTTGACCCTTCTTTAATTAATTCTTTTAATACTGAAAAAACTTCATATTTTCCTATAGGGTCAAGTAAAGCTACTGGCTCATCAAGTACCATTACTTCTGGTTTCATTGCTAAAACAGTAGCTATAGCAAGTCTTTGTTGTTGCCCACCACTTAATTCGAATGGAGATCTTCTTTCTAATCCTTTAAGTCCAACTTTTTCAATTGCTTCTTTAACTCTTTCTTTTATAAGTTCTCTTGAAAATCCAAGCATCGATAAACCAAAACCAACTTCTTCTTCAACTGTAAGAGCAAGTCCTGAAAGTTGATTTTCAGGTTCTTGAAATACAATCCCTACTTTTGTTGAAAGTTCTGCAACTGTATGTTCTAATGTATCCATGCCAGCTACTGTAACATTACCTTTAACAGTTCCACCATAAAAATGAGGGACTAAACCATTTAATGATTTGCAAAAAGTAGATTTTCCAGCTCCATTTGGACCAATTATCCCTAAAACTTCTCCTTTATACACTTTAAGATTTATATCAATTAAAACATTTCTTTTAGTTGGATATGAATATGAAAAATTTTGAAAAGATATAACTTCTTGCTTAGACAATACTTTCACCCTGAAATAAGGTATTGTTTTAAATGTACGATTGGTGAAAAACCATAAACAATGTATATATAAATCATTATTAATGTAGCCATTATAATTCCTATGAAAAATGCATAATCTATACTCTTAAATCTTATGTCATATGGACAAGTTTTTATTACTGGCGCACTAAAACCTCTAGATTCTAATGCTATTGCTCTTATTTGAACTTTAGTAAGAGAACTAAGAGTTAATGGAATAATTAAGATTAAGAAATTCCATATTCTTTTTATTATTCCTACATCTGTGCGAAGGCCTCTTGAAAGTTGAGCTTGATAAATAGTTCCAGCTTCATCAACAAGTAATGGAATTAATTGAACTGCTGCTGCAAAAGCATATATGAAACGAAAAGGTAATTTAAGCTTGAATAATAAAGCAATTAAATTAGCAGGATTTGTTGTAAGATAAAAGAGAAGAGCTGAAGTAATACAAACACCAATTCTTAATGGCCAAGTTAAACCCCATGCAAACCCTTCATAATAAAAAGGAATTTGCCATCCAAAAATTTCAATTTTATACATTAAAGTTGAATTCCAAGGAAATAATACTGAAAGTATAGGAACACCAAAAGCCATCCAAGGGAGTACTGTAACTGCTACACTTAAAAGGATTCTTTTAAGAATTTTCCCTATTATAGCTAAAATTATTATTCCAATTAGAAAAATTGCTGTTAGAACATAATCATAAAAAATGTAAGCCCAAATAGATATCCATAAGAAAAAGAAAAACTTAGTACGAGGATCAGCTTTATGTATTAATGTTTCCTTAATAATAACACTTCTACGAAGTAAACTTGTTCCAATTGAACTCAATATTATTCACTCCAGAAAAAAAAGAGGGTAGTGATTAACTACGTTGTCTCACTAGTATGTACTTCTTTGGTATTCTACTTACTATAATTAATGAAATGATGAATGAAATTATTTTATCTGGTATTTCAGTGACTAAATTCTGTACATAATTTGCTAACCAAAAGTTTTCTGTACTAGCAAGAACTGCAGCATAAACAGCAGCTGGTAATGGTTTCCATAAAGGTCCTCCACCAAATATGAAAATTGATACAGCAGTTGTATATATTGGATAAATAAAACCGAAAATAATACATGGTATTATAAGCTTTATCGGTTTTTTAAGGTCAGTCCAACCTAGCTTCATAGAAAACCATGTTATTAAAGCTATTACTACATTTGCAGTTCCCCATACCCATGCGGGTAAGCCCCATAGAGTGAGTGCCATAATTATATTATATAAGAAACCACCAATAGCACCAACCCAAAAGCCAGAAATAAGAGTTCCAAGTATTGTAGCCCAAGTATCACCCCATATTGGAGCTTTTGTAAGCTCAACTATTACTCCACCTACATAATTAAGTGCAGCTATTGTTGGAATCATAACTATAGCTAAAATCTTTGCTCCTGTTGGAATTACTTCTTTTTCTTCTCCTTTTTCCAACAGCAATCACCTTATTTAAAATTATTAAGTAAAATATTTAAAACTTACTATTCTATTCTTAATTTATTTTAAATTGAAAACAATTAGGTAAAATATTTAAACTTTTTTATTTCCTTAATTTAATGAAGATTATATGAAGAAAAATGTAATTCTTGATATGGATCCAGGTATAGATGATGCTTTAGCAATACTTTTAGCTTTTCGTTCTCCTGAATTAAATGTTTTAGGAATAACTATTGTTTCTGGAAACGTTCATGCTAGTAAAGGAGCTATTAATGCTTTAAGAACTTTAAACGTTCTTAAAATTAAAGAAGATATTCCAGTATACATTGGTAAAGATAAGCCTTTACTTAGACCATTAATAACAGCTGAGTGGATACATGGCTCAGATGGGCTTGGAGATGCAAATATCCCAATGCCTTCAAAAAAACCAAAAGAAGAGAATGGAATAAAATTTATTGTAGATACCATTATGAATTCAAAAAAAGATGAAATTACTTTAATTGCAACTGGACCATTAACAAATATTGCAACAGCATTACTTATTGAGTCAAATTTAGCTAAAAGAGTTAAAGAATTAATCTTAATGGGAGGAGCCTTTGGATTAACACCATATGGTATTGGGAATGCAACGCCAGTTTCAGAATTTAATTTTTATACAGATCCTGAAGCAGCAAAAATTGTTTTTGAATCAGGTATTCCTATAACTGCTGTTGGGCTTGATGTAACAACTGATCCACAAGCAATTATAACAAAAGAAATTCATGAAGAAATGACTAAATCATCATCTGAAATTCATCAATTTGCTGCAAAAATTATGAAGAATCTTGTTGAACGTTTTGGTTATATGCAATTGCATGATCCTATGGCTATAGCTATGGCAATTGATCCAAGTTTCTTTAAAACTTCTAAATATTATGTTACTATTGCTACAAATGATGATGATACTAGAGGCCAAGCTATTGTTGAAAAAAGAGAATGGCTACCTGAAGAATTTAAGAAGAAACCAAATGCAAATATTGCTAATTGGGTTGATGGCCCTCGCTTTCTTAAATTCTTTTTGGAACGTATAAAGTAATTTTAATTCCTTTTTTCTCTTTTTTTATAATTTCATTTTTAAATTGATGAAGCAATTTCTTGAAGACTTTTTCTAATCTCTTCAATTTTATTAATCAATACCTTAATTTCATTTTTTAGCTTTTCATTTTCTTTTGAAAGCTCGTTTATTTTTTTATTTAATTCTTCAATTTCTTTTGATGGTATTTTTTCAATTATATCCAGTTTTACACCTTCTCTAACAAATTTTTCATACGTTTCTCTAACAAGTTTTCCAGCTTCAGTTTTACCTGTTATATGATTACGTACTGTTGCTTCAGTTCTTCCAAGTTCTTCAGCTATTTGTGAAATTGTCATTTTTGCTTTTTCTCTTGCAATCGCTGCTGCAGCAACAGCTAAGGAATCTACCCATGTTAACCTTTCTTCAGGATTTCGAAGCATTTCTAAAATTTCAGGTCTAAATAGTGTTCCAATTAATAAAGCATATTCTAATTTATGTATTTCTTCTCTACCTATTGGTGATAAAGAAATTTCTACATCTTTCTTTTCACTCAAGATTCACACCCCTTGTTTCTTGTATTTTACCTCTTTCAATAGAAATTGTTTGTTTTGGATTTATAATTATACCTTCATTTGTTATTTGGAATGGATGCCTACGCATTGAATGTGCTGTTCCTCGCATTTTCCATACAATAATGCTTCTTTGTAAAACTCCATCAATTTCATCAAGGTCTAATCTTATTATACCATCTGCAGCATGCTCAACTCCTGGACCACCAAAACCACGTTCTGTTACACTAACTTGAGAAATAAGTAAGCTTGTACATCCTAAGCCACTTAATATTTTTTTAATTTGTAATATCATAGATCTAGCTAATGCTGGTTTTGTGATATAAAGTGTTGAAACAGAATCTATTATTGCTCTTTCTGCTTTAATATCCTTAATAGCATCCCTTAATACATCCGCAAGTGCTTGAAAATCATCAGGTGCTTTAACTAAATAACGTTCTCTTTTAGCTGCTTCTCCAATACCTGCAGTAAAAGCATCTACTATTGCAAATTTCCCATTTTCTTCATATTCTCTAATATCCCATCCAAATTGAGCCATGGATATTCTAACTTGAACAGGATGTTCTTCAAGAATAACAAGCACACCAGGCTCATTTTCTTTTAAACCATTATATAAAAATTGTTGTCCAAAAATAGATTTTCCAGTACCAGGCCCTCCTGAAAGAAGAACAACATTACGTTTAGGTATGCCTCCATATAATATTTCATCCAAGCCAGGTATACCTGTTTTAACTCTTTCAATAGGCATTTATAAGTCACCCATTTTTTAAAAAATTCAAATATTTTTCAAAATAATATTTCAAAAATATTTAATATTATAGATATTATAATAATATATAAACTTTTAAATTCTTAAAAACAATTATATGAAAATGTTGCTACATAATTTTTTATAAAGCGAATTTATATATTTTTGAGTATTTTTAATAACTATTTCTCCATGACCGGGTAATAAGAATTTCATTTTAAATTCAGTTAATTTCTTAATAGAATTTATTATTTTCTTAAAACTTTCAATATCATTTACTCTTCCATAATATCCATTAGCAAAAATTGTATCTCCAGAGAATAATATTTTTCTATCTTCCTCATATAAACATATGCTTCCATTCGTATGTCCTGGAGTATGAATTACTTCTAAACAAGAAATTGATGTAGCTATTATATCTTCATTTTCAATTTCTTCAATATATTTTCCATATTTATTAATAAGATTTTTACAATCTTCTTTATGAATAAAAATTTTTGGATTAGATTCTTTTAATATCAAATCCAATCCATATACATGATCAAAATGCTCATGCGTAATAATAACTTGTTTTATTCTAGAAAAATCTAAATTCATATTTTTAAGATTTTGTTTAAAAATATCCAATGTGCTTCCATCACCACAATCAATTAATGTTAAATCCTTTTTCCCAATTATGTAAATATTTGAGCAAAGACCAATACCTTTTAATAATGTTATTCCATTTAATTCTTTATTTATATTACTTAAATCAATTAATTCTCCTTTTATATTTACCATTTTCTCCACTCAATTTTTAAATTATCTTTTTATACATATATTTTTAATTGGGCATTCATTACATTTTGGATTTTTTATTCTACAATATCTTCTTCCATGAAGATAAGCAAGAGTTTGAAACCATCCTCCAAGTTTATCAAGATAAGACAATTTACTTCTAATACATTTATTATTTTTAGCTAATGGACAAAGTTGCAATTTATAATTTTTAGAAGCTTTTAAAGTACATGCATATTTTGCACAATAATTTTTTATAGGCATAATAGTTTCATTTTTTTCAATTAATCCAAGTCTTTCAGATACAATTTTTAAATGTGTATCGCATGGAATGAAATGAGTTGCTTTATGTATACTTAATATAAAAGAATCTATTGTTTTTGGTCCCATACCCCATACACCATAGTTTAAAGTAATTCTAGCAAGTTCAGGTGGAAGGAATAAAATAAGTTCTTGAGTAGGAGTATATGGTAAACCAATCCTTTCAATTATTATTTTTGGTATTTTTTTAATATCTTGGGATAGATTATAAAAACTTTTTAAAGTTTTCTTTAATTGTTTAATTTGATAACTTGTTCCAATTTCTTTTAATTCTTCATATTTAATATTAATGATTTCATCTATCTTTCCATTAAATTTTTCCCATATTTTTTTACACCATTTTAAAACAAATTTTTCATAATCGGCTCTTTTAGATAAAATAATAGCTATTAAAAGATAATCAATATCTAATGGAGCAATAGGTAATCTTACACCATTATAAATATTTGAAAGCGCTTCAATTTGTGGACGAATAAAAGATGGAAGATAATGAATTTTATTCTCAAAAGGCTCATTCCATAATCCTGTTTCAAGAATTATTCTTCTTTCTAATGCAGATTTCATAAGATTTTCTTTACAAAAAACTTCAATTAAATTTGGTTTAGATTGTTTTAATCTTAATTTTCCACCTAAATGGCCTGCTATTTTTATCCACTCATTTTCTGAAATTTTTTCATAAAGGGAAGAAATAAAAGAAGGTAGAAATGTATTGTTTAAATTGAAATTTTCAACCTCGATTTCTAATTTAAGCATTTTAAATACATATACAAAAAAATTTTATTTAATATAAGGTTTTTGCTTTACTTTTTACTAAAAGTAAAGAGAGTTTAAAAGTTAAATACTAGTTTTTATAATTTAATTATTAAAATATTTTTTATAAATAAATTTTAGTAATATTAAATTACATTTTCTAAAAAAATGGTGAATTATAAATGATTAAAGAACCATGTAAAGCTATTTATAAAGGATTATGTCCTAATTGTGAAAATGATATTAATGATTTAGAACTTTTAATTAAAGGTATTTGTAATAAATGTCTTCCTATATCTATTGAAGATGAAAAAACTATTTATTCAAAACTTAAAGAAATTGAAAAAATAGGAGAATATGTAAAATTATTAGAAATTAAATATGAAGTAGAAGATTTTTTTTCTTTTTTCAAGAATCTTATTGGTTCTAAGCCTTGGGCTCTTCAAGAAGTATGGGCAAAAAGAGTTTTATTAGGAAGGAGTTTTTCAATAGTAGCACCTACAGGTATGGGAAAAACAATTTTTGGACTTATTATGGCACTTTATCTTTCATTAAAAGGGAAAAAATGTTATATCATTGTGCCTAGCAGCTTGCTTGTTAAACATCTTTTAGATAAACTTTCAATATTTATAGAAAAAATTAATTTTAATAAAAATAATATTATTGGATACTATTCTGGAATGCCAAAAAAAGAAGCTGAAGAAGCAATAAAACGTATAATTAATAAAGATTTTTCAATTTTAATTACTACAGACCGTTTCTTATATACTAAATTTGATATTCTTAAAAATAATTCTTTTGATTTTATTTTTGTAGATGATATTGATTCTTTCCTTAAATCTTATAGAAATATAGATAAAATTATTTTTCTAATGGGTTTTAAAGAAGAAGATCTTAAAAAAATTTTAGAAGAAATAAGTGCAAAAAAGGAAATAAAAAAAGAAGAAGCAAATAATTTTATTGAAAAAACAAATAATAAAGTTTTAGTAGTTTCAGGTGCTACATTAAAAGGTAAAAGAACAAAAAGAATAAAAATATTTAGAAGATTATTTGGTTTTGAATTTGGTTATAGTTCAGAATATGTAAGAAATATTGCTAATTTCTTTATTAAAGAAAATGATGAAATAGAAAATGTTATTATAGAATTAATAAAGAAGCATGGTTCTGGATGTTTATTATTTGTTCCACAAGCTAAAGGATTAGATTATGCAATAAAAATTGCAAATTTTTTAGAAAAAGAAAATATTAAAGCATATGTTTATAAGAAAATGGATGCAAAATTACTTGAAAAATTTGTAAATAAAGAATACGATGTTCTTATTGGAATAGCAAGTAGTAGAAGTCCTTTAGCTAGAGGAATAGATTTACCTGAAACAATTCGCTATGTGATTTTTGCTGGTGTTCCAAGAAGAGAAATAAGAATAGAGAAGAATGAATATAATCCACAAAAACTCCTTATAGTTTTAAAAGCACTTTCACCTTTATTTGAAGAAAAATATTCAAAAGAATCAATAGAAATAATAAAATCTTTATCTAAAATTGTTCCTATAAGAAAAGAATTATTAGAAAAAATCATGGAAGCACAAAATAAAGGTATTAAGCTTGAGGGATTCGAAGGTTATGTTTTAAAAATTGTTAAAGATGCTAAAGCTTTTTTAGAAAAAATTATGAATGATAATGAATTTATAAAATCTATTGAAAAACTCGATATTCAAATAAAAATAGAAGGTGAAACATTTATTCAAATTTTACCTGATGTTAATGGATATATTCAAGCTTCAGGAAGAGCTTCAAGACTTTATTCTGGAGGAATAACTCATGGTGTTTCAATTGTTATTATTGATGATCAAAAAGCTTTTCAAAGCTTAGCAAAAAGGCTTCAACTTATAACTGATGAAGAATTTGAAGAATATGAATTTGAAAAAGTTAAAAATGAATTAAAAATTGGTGATGAAGATAGGAAGAAAATTAGTTTAATTAGGAAGGGTATGCTATCAATTGAAACAATTGATTTGATTAAAGCTGTATTAATAATTGTAGAATCTCCAACAAAAGCAAGAACAATAGCTCATTTTTTTGGAAAGCCAACTAGAAGGAAAATAGATGATATTATGGTATATGAAGTAGCTAGTGAAGGATTTGTATTAAACATCGTAGCATCTGGAGGACATATTTTTGATTTAACAACAGAAGAAGGATATCATGGTGTTTTAAAAGAGAATGGATTTTTCATACCTATATATACAGATATAAGGAAATGTAAAGATTGTGGAGAGCAATTTACTGATCATGAAACATGTCCAAAATGTGGATCAAAGAATATTTTTTCAAAAATGAGAATAATAAATGCTATTAGAAAATTAGCTTTTGAAGTTAATAAAGTATTCATAGCTACAGATCCTGATGCTGAAGGTGAAAAAATAGCATATGATTTATATGTTTCCATAAAACCTTATTGTAAAGATATTGAACGCTTAGAATTTCATGAAATTACAAGGAAAGCATTTAAAAAAGCTCTATCATTACCTAGAAATATTAATTCATATTTGGTTAATGCTCAAATTGTTAGACGTATAGAAGATAGATGGGTTGGCTTTGAATTAAGCAGGAAACTTTGGGAAAAATTTAAAAAATCAAATCTTTCAGCAGGAAGGGTACAAACTTCAGTACTTGGATGGATAATTAAAAGGTCAGAAGAATTAAAGAAGAAAATACCTGTGCTTTATATAAAATTAGAAAATGGTATAAATACTAAACTTATAAATCCATCTAATATAGAAGATTTAATAAAGAAATTTAAAAATATGGAGCTTGTAGCAGAAATAGGAAATATTATTAATTATGATGAAAAGATATATCCACAACCACCTTATACTACTGATTCTTTATTAAAAGATGCTGCACAAATATTAGGATTTAAAGCAAATTATACTATGGCTTTAGCTCAAAATCTTTTTGAATGTGGTCTTATTACATATCATAGAACAGATTCTACGACAGTTTCTACAACAGGAATAGATGTTGCACGTCGTTATATAGAAGAAAACTATTCAACATTATTTAAACCAAGAGAATATAAGCATGAGGGGGCACATGAATGTATTCGTCCTACTAAACCATTAAATGCTAAACAACTTGAATTTTATATAAAATCTGGTATTATAAGATTGCCACAAAAATTAAGTATTGATCATTTGAAATTGTATGAAATGATATTTAGAAGATTTATTGCTAGTCAAATGAAAGAAGCACTTGTTTCTATACAAGAATTTAATATAAAAATAAATGGTTCTGAAATTAAAACAAAAAGAATTATAAAAATTAAAGATGCAGGTTTCTTGATTATTAACCCTATAATTGAATTAGAAAAAGAAATTAAAGAAGGTACGTATAAAGTAATTAGATTATTATTAAAGAGAGTACCTTCAGCAAAACCTTATAGAGAAGGAGATATAATTGCAACTATGAAAGAGAAAAATATAGGTAGACCTAGTACTTATTCAAAAATAATAGAAATACTTTTTAAAAGAAATTATATAATTGATAAAAATGGATTGATTTTTAATACTAAATTGGGTGAAATGGTTTATGAGTATCTTTATGAGAATTTTACTCATTTTGCATCAGAAGAATTAACGAGAAAATTAGAAGTAACATTGGATGATATAGAAAATGGAAAAGTAGATTATCAAGATGTTCTTAAATCCCTTTATGAAGAAATTACAACTTTAATAGTTGCTGAGGGCAATATTAGAATTAGAAATAGAGAGGTAGAGAGTATTTAAAAGAATAAAAATGCTAAAAAATTTTAAAATATATTCA
>Ga0185307_1001324_pt1 | contig 13899 bp, 17 predicted proteins | sample LHCtaG_FD_128010 | JGI IMG/M metagenome (GOLD analysis project Ga0185307, IMG submission 128010) | Hot spring microbial communities from Little Hot Creek, USA to study Microbial Dark Matter (Phase II) - LHC4sed_matched (SPADES... | ecosystem: Environmental > Aquatic > Thermal springs > Hot... | reverse complement strand
TGTTAGGGTAGTTTATTTTAAGAGGTTTTAAGCGCGAAGCTTCAGGTTCGATCACGCCTGAATCAGACACTATTGTTTCTACAAGGGCGTTAACTCTAATAAACCTAGCTCCACTCGCAATAGCCACGCTATAAGCTTCTCTACCGGAATTTCTAAGCAGGTTCACGCCAACTTTTAAACTAGAAGATTTTACAACTTCTCTTACAATAGTAGTCATGGCACAGAGTGTCACCGGATCTCTTACTCTCTTAGAGTAGGGTGAATCGCCATAGTTCTCTATAATTACACCACTATAGCCGAGCTCCTCGAGCAGTCTAGCTTCTCTAACAGCATACTCAATAATATTATTTACGTCAACATACCTATAAATAGATGGCAACCTCGGGAGGTGTACAACACCTATAACCTCTTTAAACACAACTCAACACCACGCGCCTCCCAGTGTCAAATACCTAGACTCCCCCCTAAGAAAAACTCAATTTTGAACTAGATTTCCTTTTCCCTCTAATGTTCAATATGGCTTTCTTCAAGATCTCTATGAGATATCCCTCTTCGCCAGGAACACCCTTACCGACTAACTCACCATCTACTAGTAGTTCTGGGTCTTCACTACTACCATCTAGAACTACTATTTCAAGCCTCTCATTAATCTCAGACTCCAGAATATCCCTGATCTCTAGTAGCCACAAGTATAGCGTGTGTCTCCAGTAATTACTCCTACCACGCACTGCTACTATAACCAAAAACTCTTCACCACGTCTTCACTATGTATTACTCTACAGTAACAGTCTTTGCGAGATTCCGCGGTCTGTCGGGATCAAGTCCTCTCCTGATAGCAGTGTAGTATGCAAGTAGCTGAAGTGGTGGAGTGTGAGATATTGGTGTGAGTAGCCAGTGAGGGCAGGGAACAGTAATAGTATGGTCTAGCAAACTCGCAACAAAGCCCTCCTCACACACGACACCGAGAGTCTCAGCTCCACGGGCCTTCATCTCCTCAATATTACCCTTAATTGAGTGTTCAAGCCACAATAATCTGGGAACAATAAACACTACAGGGAAAGCTCTCTCTACAAGTGCTATAGGTCCATGTTTAGACTCACCAGCAGGGTAAGCCTCGGCGTGAATATATGCGATCTCTTTGATCTTTAAAGCCCCCTCCCTCGCTATCGGGAGACCTATATGCCTACTCAAATAGTACATGCTTCTCCTCTCAGCGTAGATCTCTGAAAGCTCGCGAGCAGTTTTCTCACTTCTCTCTAAACTCACCTCTACTAGCCTTGGTGACTCTTCGAGAGACTTAATTAACTCGCTACGCTCACTACTAGAAATAACACCAGTGTACTCTGCGAGCTCTACGAGGAGCCAGGATAGGAGTAAAGTTTGTGTGAGAAAAGTCTTAGTAGCGGCTACTCCTATCTCAGGTCCTGCCCTAGTATAGAGTGTTACATGGCTCTCTCTAGGTATAGCTGACTCTACCACGTTAGATATGGCTATTACTCTAGCACCACGCTCTTTAAACCTCCTCACGGCTTTTAACACATCCATGGTCTCACCACTCTGGCTAATAGCTACTAAGACATCTCCCTCTCTCACAGCATTACTATAAACCTCATACTCGCTCGCTATGAAAGGCACGGCTAGAAGTCCAGTAAGCGTGTTTGAGGCTATAGCGTAGAACTCTGCAGCGTGATAACTAGTACCAGAGCCGGTAACGTACAATCTACGAGCCTCTACAAGCATTTTAACAATTAGAGGAAGCTCACGTGAGCTCCTTAAACCAGTAATAGTGTTTTTTAGAGCTAAAGGCTGCTCATAAATCTCCTTAATCATAAAGTGTGGATAACCCCCCTTAGAAGCCTCTTCAACACTCCACTCAATAAGCCTGATGTATGCGGAATACTCGACGAGTTTTCCAGAAGTTAGATCCTCGATGTAGACTCTACTAGGAGTTACATAGCCGATCCAGTAGTCTCTGAGCACTATGATGCTGTACGTGTGATCTAGTATTGCTGGTATATCGCTCGCCAACACCTTGTAGTCCTCTCTAAGCCCAATTATGAGTGGGCTGTCTTTCTTCGCGAAAAACACCTTGTTCTCCTCGAGAGGGGTGATCATTAGTATGGCGAACGCTCCTCGAAGCGATCTTATAGCTCTCTTAAAAGCCTCGTAGACATCTCTGAGTTCATCATAGTACTCCTCAATGAGGTGAGCGATAACCTCACTATCAGTCTCACTAATAAAGGTATGACCCCTACTACTTAACCATTCTTTTAATTCATCGAAATTCTCTATAATACCATTGTGAACTATTGCGAAGAGACCTCTACAATCTACGTGTGGATGCGCGTTAATATCAGAGGGTGCTCCGTGAGTAGCCCACCTAGTATGACCTATACCAGTAGACCCCGTGTACTTTGTGAATTTTAATTTTTCTTCTAGATCTCTTAGCATACCCTTACCTTTAACAATAAAAAGTCTACCGGAGTTTAGTACAGCTATACCTACTGAATCATAACCTCTGTACTCTAGTTTCTGAAGTCCCCTGTAGAGCAGTTTACCTAGTTCCTGCGTGTTGTTAAAGCATAGGCCAATTATTCCACACATTCTTGAGAAACCCTACTTGTAGTAAACAGTTAGTTAATAATATAACTATCACGGAATAATAAATATAGTTAATACGCTCTAAGAAATAATGGACTTATTAGTGTTAAGGGTGATATTGGAGTGGACTACGTGGTTTTAAAGATCACAGGGAAGGCATTTACTGGTAGCGATCTACTGGCGAGGTATGTGGAGGTCATAAAGACTCTCTCTAAAACACATAGAGTTGTCGTGATTACAGGTGGTGGTGAGATGGCTAGGAGATATATTGAACTGGCGCGTGGTATTAATATTAGTTCAAATTACTGGCTTGATGAGATTGGAATATGGGTTTCAAGACTAAATGCACTACTACTAATAGGGGCTTTAAGTCCTCTCACACCTCCCACACCTCCACTAACACTCGAAGATATCATTAAGGCAGCTGTATTATTCCCAATTACAGTTACTGGTGGACTAATACCTGGACAGTCAACAGCACTAGTACTACTACAAGTAGCAGAGGCTCTAGAGGTTAATAGAGTATACTACTTTTCAGCTATTGGTAGAGTCTACACTAAAGACCCTACAAAACACCCAGATGCACAACCTTTAAGTGAAATTACTGCTACAGAGCTAAAGAGAATCATAGAGCAGAAAATACTTCCAGGCGACTACGCACTAATAGACTTACATGCCTTGGAATTAGCTACTAGGAGTAATATTGAGGTTCAAGTATTAGATTACAAAGAGCCAGAATCGCTATTTAAAGCGTTGAGGGGGCAAAACCCAGGTACTCGAATACTACCACGCTAATAGAGGATGCTGATAAATGTTAACCATTCTCTTAACTATTAGACCCAAATATGCTGAGGAAATACTTAGTGGTGTGAAAGAATATGAGCTGAGAAAGGGGTGTGTGTTTAAACCTGGTTGTAGAGTAATATTATATGCCTCTTCGCCCATTAAAGCCGTTGTAGGGGAGTTCACAGCGGGAGAAGTCTACACAGGTAGTTCACGCGAAGTAATTACTTTCATAGAGAGTAAGAGACCTAGAGGAGTTTCAGGCGAGGATATCTACTACATTACTGGTAAGAATTACAGGGTCTCAGCTATAGAAGTATTGAACCCTATTAGGTACCCTTGCAGAGTGTCCTTAAGTGAGATGCGAAGATATGGGTTGAGAAATCCGCCGAGATCATATATGGTGTTAAAGCCCGAAAACCCTGTACATTTAGCTATTTTAAAGCTCATCGAGAGAGCTTCTACTTGTTTCTATTTTTCTCGTCACGCGTCGAGCCCAGTATAAGAGCACCTTAAGCTCATATTGTGACGGGAGAGACCTCATGAGAGCCCTTTTTAAAACCAAATTACACTTTTTCCTCTTATCTTCACTACTAACAGTGAACTCTGTGATCTTTTCGAAGACACTTAACAACTTTACTATGTCCTCTCGGCTAGCTCTCGGCGGTATATTTACAGCTACTTTTTTCTCTCTCTTCCACAGCTCCCAGAGAAATATTGCAACAGCTTGAGAAACATTTAGTACAGGGTATTTTAGGCTAGCCGGTATTGTGACTAGAAAATCTGTTTTTAGAATTTCTTCTCGTGTAAGCCCTGTACTTTCACGTCCAAATACGAGGGCGAATCTCTCAGCTCGTGGATATATCTTTTCAGCAAACTCTTCAATTGTTATTGCTTGTCTAATAACGTCTCCCTCACTGTATCCAATAGCGCTCGTAGCTACTGAGACATCTACGCCCTTTAAGGCTTCCTCAAGACTGCTGGTAATAACGCTTCGAAGTAGGAGATCTCTTCCACCTGCGGCATACTTTAAAGCTTCATCAATACTCGCACTCGGGTTCACTAAGTAAAGCTCATTCACATCGAAATTCACACAGGTCCTCGCTATCACACCTAAATTTATAGCCCCTTCAATGCCGACTAGGACAACTCTAATCCTCACGGTTAAGTACACCCTCAATAGCTATTAAAGACTCAAAGAAGAAATTCCTACTCCTACTCGAAACAATTTTGAAGCCTAGCTTTTCTAAGTGCGGTTGTATAATTTCTGGCTTTGAGAGCGAAGAGTACACTAAGTAGAGTAGTCCATTAGGCTTAAGCATAGAGGTAGCCATATTAGTAAAGCAGAGGACTTTCTCATAGCCCTCAACACCACTCTCAATTGTAATATCACGTGAAATCTCATCTTGTAGAGGTAGATATGGGGGATTTGCAAGCACGATGTCTACAGATCTCTCCCGAAGGGGTAAAGTGCGGCAAGCGTCAGATTGCAGAATAATTGAAAATGCTTCAACACCATTTAGAACTGTGTTAAAGCTAGTTGTCATAAGAGCATCTTCCTGTATATCAATGAATACTACACGTTTACACTTCTTATTTAGCAGGGAGTATATACCGAGAACGCCACTACCACAGCCAAGATCCACACAGAGATCTCCACTCGCACTACCAGCTTTAAAAACGTCTAAAAGTAACCACGTATCATCACTGGGTCTATATGTATCTCCAAAGTACTCTAGTCTCGGTATTGTGTGCATGTAATAACACCTTTTTCGCGCAGGATATTAGCCATATCTAATAGTATTTCTTCACTAAGCATGTAGACTCTCTTACCTACTATTTTGCTCTTCAAGTGATCAAGCTCGTTTATCTTAACACCAAGCTTTGAGACAAGGACTTTCTCTACGAGTCTCCGTCTCTGTGTAAAGAGAACTTTAGTTAATGTTTCGAGTGAACAGATCTTCTCATCGTACTGCTTTTTACGCTCAAGTACAACTACTTTATGAAAAACTTCCGGCTTAGGGTAAAAACTAGAAGGAGCATAAACACTCATTCCTCTAATATTAAAGAGGACATTCATAAGAATAGTCAACTTACCATAAGTCCTCGAACCTGGTACAGCTAAGAGGCGCTCTGCAACCTCTCTCTGAAGAGTTAACACAGCTCTCTTAACACTATTAGTTCTCGCTATTTTTACTAATAGTTTAGAGGTTACATGGTAAGGTACGTTTGATACTACTTGCTCTACCTGGGGAATGAGCATCCTTGCATCTGCATTAATAACTAGAAAGCCGGGGTCCCTGATAATATCAGTAGAAATGGTGCAAAGTCTCCTATCTATCTCAACACAGATAAGCCTCTTAACCTTAGTTAAGAGGGCTAGTGAGAGCGTTCCAATACCACAACCGATCTCCACAGTATCCGTCGGGCTAGTATAAGCGAGGATCTCGCTTATTAAGCGAGGATCTATTATGAAGTTCTGACTCAGCTTTTCACATGGTCTCACTCCATAAGTGCGGAGTACGTTAAGAGTCCAGTTAAGAAGGCTTCTCCGGCTCACTAGCGCCGGGTTAAACAACTTCTCCATAGAGTTTCTCCAAGTAACCCAGGTATATGGCTGTCTTATCTCGTGGTTTAATAAATAGGTAGTATTTCTCTTCGCCCATGAGTTCTGTTATAATGCGGTTAACTAAAGCCTTAATAGGGTCGATTTTAATTCTATCTCTAATGTCATTAAAACTTGTAAATCTAGCTCTTCTCCTTTCATCTAGTAGAGTCTCAAGAGTTTTTGCTCCGATTTCAGGTAGAAGTCTTAGCGAGTGTAACCTAATGTTAATTGGTTCAGCTGTATTGAAAAACTCTACAAAAACACGTTCATTCTCTGTAATTATTCTTCTAAGAGCCTCGGGAAGATTAGTTCTAGCAACAGCTGTGAGCTCGCTGTAGGTTATAGGTATTATTCCCCTCAATTTACTCGGATATTCAAGATCTACTCTCTCCAAGATCTCTATTCTGACAGCCATGAGTGGTATAGCTTCGAGTAGTGTAAAATACTTTGTCCCCACGCTCTGGACGAAGGGTTTATTTCTGTGTTCAGGATGTATGTCATGTGGATTTCCCATTTCAAGGTAATCTAACACGTAAACAGCATTCTCATATCTGCGCTCTTCACGATGCCTGTCTCTGTGTCTAAAATATGGTCTAGACAATGCATGAACCCTCAAAGTAATTTAAAATACGGCTCGATTACTCTGAACAGTGATCTTTAATAACGCTAATTATTTTTTCTAGAAACTCCTGTTCAAGGATCTTTTCTTCGACTTGAAGTATAGCCTTTAAATCATCTGTGTTTTTAGGACATATATTCATGATCATTACTATGCTCTCCTCTTTCAAGCCTATTTTCTCTATGTTGCTGCGTACCTCGCTCACCCGATCACGTGGAATCTTAGAGAACTTGCGCAAGTACTCTAATACTCTTAAAGCTAGTGGTGGGGCAGTACCTGTTTCAATTCTAATCATCTCAATGTACTTTTCAACATATTCTAGTGTTTCTGGATTGGAAAGTAATTTAACTTCCTCGGCTTTTAACTTGGTAAAGATGCTCACAGGAACACACCTTAACTAATATATAAGAGCACTTTTACTTAAGCCTGGCTCTGAGTAAGAATTGTCTTAGACTCTACTGGTTTAAGGTGCTCAGGTCTAATAAAGAGTGTTTTCTCCTTGTTACCAAGCATAACACTAACAACGTAGCATTTACCACGCTTACCTATAATTATACCTGTCCTGCCGTGATATCTCCTATGAGGCATCCCCGCGTGAACGGAGGGATTTACAACAATATGAACCCTCTCACCTACATTATAATTTACCATAAGTAAGCTGAGTGGAGGTACAATACCCCTCTCTCTTACACTCTTCTTAAATAATTTTCTCGTTCTATGCCTATAACCCCTTGGTGCTTTAACCAAGATATTCACCACATAATTGAGCAGTATAAATTAGCTTTTGTAATTAAATAGCACATCTCCCTTAAAAACTCTAGACAAGAACTTTTTAACTTAATATGCTTAGAGAGTTTTCTCCTCTACATAGAGGACGTCTAATTCTACTGGTATGAGTACTTTATTTAGAGCGGTTGCGAAAGAAGGGGTTGTGCGCCCCTGATCACCGTGAACAAGCTCTTTAATGTAGAGTCCACCCTCACAGTGGATAAGTACTTCAAATACTCTCGGAGTTATTCTAATAGCTCTCACAGAATAAACTCTTCTTGCTCTTACATGCTCTCTCTTCTTTCTCCTCAATACACGTAGAGGTGTCTTTTGATGAACAATAATGTTGTTAAATATCTCTCCTAGTTTTTTCAACTCGTCTTCATCTACGTCTTCAAACGGTGAGTATATACAGACTCTGTAAATTTTACTCGACTTTTTAGATGACTCTTTTAAGAGCCTAATACATTTTCTAGATGCAGTGCCTTCTACGTGTAGTTTTACTGGGGCATCTCTCACCAGGTTTATGTGTTTGTTTATGAACTCGATATTCAGATCTCTTCTTAAAGGCGATTTTATTTCTATTACTAAAGGTCTTCCAGAACCAATCATTCGAGCATCTATATCTTCTCGCCCAGCTGCGTGAATTAATATTTTACTAGCTTTAAACAGGTCCTTTAGAGTCTTCTCAATATACTCCTGTATGCTCAATGGGTACTTTTTAACTTCGCTACGCGTAATCCAAGGTACTTGTGAAATTCTCCTAGCAAGTTTCCAGTAGCGTCCATGCAGTAGTAGGGGTTTTACTTCTATTTCCACATTATACTCTTTGAGATCTCTGTTAAATGTTACCATCACTATGGCGTCTGGATCTGTAAAGTCAGGTTTAAGACCGCTCTTATCACGAATTATTTTTCCAATTTCTCTCTTAATCTCTCTCTTAACAGACTCAGCGTAACTTAAACCACACTCTAAGAGTAGCTCTAACTCGCGGTTTAAAACCTCTTTGTCTAAGGAAACACCTATGAGAAAAGATGTTACATTGTATTTTTCAAGTTCTCTAATAGCTTTTTCAGCTATGCTATCGTATAACTGTGAACTTAACATATTATGGCATAAGTAACACTCCCTCGACTTTAAATCCGTGTTAAATAATTTTTTATACATAGAGGCTACCACAGAGCCAGCGTTTTCAGCTATTTTCTCAAAATATTCTCTGCTAACTTCACCTCTAGTGTACTGAGCGTGCAGCTTCATTGAGAGTACTGTTTTAATAGAGTAACCTCTATTAATGTTACTTAACCCAACTCCGAGCTTAGCGAACAGCCTGCCTAGACACGCGTCACAAAGTGGATATTTTAAAAGCACTTTCTCAGCTATTGCAAATACCTGTTCGTAGAAGCTCAAAGTAATCACATGTTATTTTGTTCTTGTAAGTTCCTCTAGTTTAGATAAGTCTATGCCTAGTTTCTCGAGTTTCTTCAAATCTGATTTTTTAATTCTCCTAGTTAGTTTTTTCAATAATTCATATTGTTTTAGGAGGTCCTTTACATCTTCAACACTAACCCCTGCACCTCGAGCTATTCTCCTTATTCTAGACCTGTCTATAATATCTGGATTATCGAGTTCTTCGTAGGTCATGGAGTTAATTATAGCAATCCACTTCTCAATTTTTCCTTCTAGCTCTCTGCTATCAATTTCAAAGGGTATTTTTACTCCTAATCCTGGAATCATTTGTAGAATTCTACGTAAAGGGCCGAGTTTTCTCAAGTTAGTTATTTGCTTATATATGAGTCTCATGTTAATTTTTCCTTCTAGCATCTCTGTTAGGTCTTTCTCTGTGAACTCTATTTGAGCTCTTTTCACTGATTCAACCAGGCCCTCAATATCACCTAAACCAAGTATTCTCGCAACGAATCTAGAGGGATTAAATAACTCGATTTCATCTACTTTCTCGCCAATACCAATAAATTTTATAGTCGCACCTGTGATCGCAACAGCTGAGAGTGCTCCGCCACCTCTTGCCGTCCCGTCAAGTTTCGTGATCACTATTGACCCTATTGGAGTTGTCTCATGAAATTTCTTGGCAATGGTATATGCTTGCTGACCTATAGATGCATCTAGTACGAGCATTATTTCGTTAGGCTTGACGCTCACGTATATTTGTTTCATTTCTTCTAGTAGAGAGTCCTCTCTGTGGTGTCTTCCAGCAGTATCTATTATTATTATGTCAAAACCTCTCTCAGCAAAGTACTTAACTCCATCGATAGCAATTTTCACAGCATCTTTGCAGCTAGGATCACCGTAGACCGGAACACCTATTAGATCTCCGAGTTGCTTCAACTGATCATAAGCGGCTGGTCTATACGTGTCAGCAGCTACCAGGCCTACTTTAAATCCCTCAAACTTGTAGAAATTAGCTATTTTAGCAGCTGTAGTTGTCTTACCGCTGCCTTGAAGGCCTACTAGTAGTATTACCCAGGGCTTTTTACTAGGCCTTATACTAGGCTTTCTCTCTCCACCTAGAAGCCTAACTAGCTCCTCGTAGACTATTGTTAAAAACCAGTGTCTTCTTGGAACGCCAAGTGGGGGTTCTTCTTCAAGAGCTCTCTTCTTAATTCTATCAGTAATCTCAGCTACTAACTTAACGTTAACGTCGGATTTTAAGAGTTCTTTTTGCATCTCCCTAATAAATTCATTTACAGCATCTTCATACTTATCTCTCTTCAAGAAGTTTGAGAGAGCACTACGTAGTCCTTCGAAAACCACTAATAAGCACCTCTCTTTATTCTAAGACAATTAAAAAACTTATAAGAGTGGTGTGCGGGGGGTGGGATTTGAACCCACGCAGGCCTACGCCAGCGGATCTTGAGTCCGCCCCCTTTAACCAGGCTCGGGCACCCCCGCGCACATAGCTCTATATTTCATATACTTCTACACCCCTATAAAATTCTGTGATTAGTGTAAACTTAACTCGGCGAGGTTAAGACACTGTAAAGTTTATAGTGTTAGCATATAAGAGTTTTAAACCTGGTATACTTGTAGTGTCTAAGTGTGGTGTCTGGAAATGCCTCTTAGACCAGCAAGGTGTTATACACATTTTAGTGGCCCACCATATACGAGGAGAGAGTATATTCCAGGTATTCCACCACCAAAGATCTCGAAGTTTGAAATGGGTGATGTGAAGAAAGACTATGATTACGAGCTAGCTCTCGTAGTTGAAGAGGCTGGGCAAATTAGACACAATGCTCTTGAAGCCGCACGTGTAATGGCTTTAAAAAGGCTTTCTACAAAAGCTGGTGAAAACAACTTTTTCTTGAGGGTTAATGTGTATCCACACCATGTTATAAGAGAAAACAAAATGCTGGCTTTTGCAGGTGCTGACAGGCTACAAGAGGGCATGAGGCTTGCTTTTGGTAAACCAGTTGGAACTGCTGCTAGAGTGTATCCTGGACAAGTAGTCATTATTGTGAGGGTCTTCAAAGATCACTTAGCTGTAGCAAAAGAGGCCTTAAAAATAGCGGCATCAAAACTACCTCTACCCACGAGAATATATATTAAGCCGCTGAAACCGGGGCTCTCATCCTCGGCGTAATCGAGGAATGATTATTTGAGCCGGAGAGATATATGCGATCTTTACAATATCCAGTTAAACAATATTTTAGAAGAACTCAAAGTGCTGAAAACACGTAGGATCCTTCTTCACGCACCTGATGGGCTTAAACCTCTTTATGAGTGCTTAGAGAGTAAACTAAGAGAACTAGGAGTAGATATTTTCTACTCTAGTGAACCAGCATACGGAGCCTGTGATATACCACTAGAAGAGGCTCGAAGAGCTCCTGTTGATGTAGTTCTGCATATAGGTCACGAGGAGTATGCCCTACGAGAACAAGGCACTAATGCCGAGATTAGAGTACTCTATATACCAGTATATTACACTGTGAATTTAGAAGAAAGTACACTAGAACATCTATATAGGCTCTTAGTGAGTAGTAATATTAAGAGTGTTACAGTTTCTTCAACGCTAATTGAGAGTTTTCAGAGAAAGCAAGTGGCTCAATATCTCCGGGAAAAGAGCTTAAATGTACATGAGATCTCCACGCCTATCCTGGGATGTTATTATGGTCCTGTAGCGGCTTTAGATAGTAGTGTCGAGGCTCATGTAGTTGTATCTGGCGGCATATTTCACCCTATTGGAGTAGGGCTTATTTCAAGTAAACCTGTAATTGTAGTAGACCCCTACTTGCAGAGAGTGTGGTCTGCTCGTGAAGAAGCAGATAGAGTTCTCAAGAAGAGGTTTTTCCTGTTTTTAAAAGCAAGAGACTTGTTAGGAGGAAAATTGGGACTACTTATTGGTGGGAGACCAGGTCAATTTAGACCTACCTTAGTAGAGTACTTAGAGAGTGTTGCTAGAGTATTTAGATTTAAAGTGTACAAAATAGTGTCAAGTTATTTAACACTAGAGAGGTTAGTAGCTATAGATAATGGACTACAATTAGACCTTTACGTTGTGACTAGTTGTCCTAGACTACCAATAGATGACTTAGCAGAATTCTACAAGCCTGTTTTAACACCTGGAGAATTCATAATGCTCGTAACCAAGAGTGAGAAGTACATCTATCCGTGGTGAAGTAGTTAAGTGAGTTGTGTGAGCAGTAAGGCGGAATTAGAGAGAGCTTTAGTAGTTTATAGTGCTGAGCGAAGTGTTTTTAAGAGGGAACTTGAGCAATATCCTACTCCAACACGGCTTGTAGCACATGTGATCTGGCTTGGTCTACTTAAAGGTGATATTGAGGGGAAAACCATAGCTGATTATGGCTGTGGAGATGGAAGATTAGCGGTAGCGTCCTTACTAGTAGGAGCTTCTCGTGCTCTCTGCGTTGAGGTAGATGAGGACTTATTAAAACTAGGAGTGAGAACAATCCTCCAGTATTATTATCCAATACATTTCAGAATACTACTTATTGTAGGAGATGCTACGAGAATACTACTTAGGAATATTAGTACGATTATTATGAATCCACCTTTTGGCGTGGTAAGAAGTAATAGGGGTTTAGATGTAAAGTTCTTAATCTCAGCTTTGAAGAGTAGTAGGAAGGTGTATAGTTTTCATAAGTACTCTAAAGGCTTTATGAGGCTTCTAAAGAAGATCACAGAAGCCTTTAATCTTGATCTAGAATACGTTGAGCTCATGGATTTTGAAATTCCAATGCTTTATAGTAGACATAGGAGAAAAGTGTATAGATTTAAAGTAGTACTAGTAATACTAGCGAAGAAGGTGATTAACCAGTGAGTTTTGTACTACCAGGGGAGATTGTCTGCGTAGAGGAGGAGGCTTTACCGAGTGGATACATGTATAATGATGGTAAGGGATACTTGAGATCACATATTGTCGGAGTAGCTGTATTAAATAAGTATAAGAAAACCGCGAGCGTAAAACCTCTCGCTAAGCGAGGATTAACATTAAAACAAGGAGTAATAGTTGAGGGACTTGTTTTCAGTGTTCACGAAGATGTAGCAGTTGTAAGGATATATAGAGCAGACAATGCAAGAGTTAATGCTACTGGGCTACTACATATATCTCAGATTTCAAGTGAATATGTTACAGATATGCAGGATTATGTGAGACCCAGTGATACTGTTAAGGCAAGAGTACTAAATAATACACCGCCATATTTACTTACAATTAAAGAGCCACAATTAGGAGTTATTCACGCTTATTGTGGTTCTTGTGGTGAGGAGTTATACTTAACGAGTACGGGGATTCTTACTTGTAATAATTGTGGTAGAGTTGAGAGGAGGAAAGTAGCTGTAGGTAGCTATTTACTAGTCACAAGTTAAGGTGTATTTGTGCCGCTAGTTAAAAGGAGGTTTTTTGTTCCATGTAGAGAGGAGGAATGTTTTAAGTTATATGAGATCGTGAAAGATAAGCTTCCGGCTCTAAGCTACGTGGAACTTGTAGTTACTGGTAAAGGCCTTCTTGTAGAGGTCTATGGCTATGAAAGCGATGTAAAAACAGCGTGGATGGAGATTAGAAGGATTATGAAGTCAATTAAAGAAATATCCAGCACTCGTGGCCTAAAGAAATACAGTGTAGAGTTCATTACACGCGTTGCAAAGAAGACATTTTCACCAGAACTACTTGTTGAGGTAATTAAGAGACTAGGGTATAGGGCTGTCTTTTTAAGAGAGGAGAACGTGGTACTCTCTGATATGGATTTTAATAATATCGTTATGCTGGTTGAGCGGATTGCAGAACAGAACGCCATACTAGCTAAGATCAGCAAGAACACTTCTACTAGGTACTATCTAGTTGCCTGCGTAGTTCTAACAGGTTTACCCATTGAGGATGTTATTAGGATATCTAGAGATCTTGATCTACTGGATGTCAGTAAAGACGGCAGGGTTGTTCTTAAATCAGAGTGGAAAAGCTCACTGAATAAGTTCTACAAGAATTTCAAGTCTGACCTCCTCACACCTAAAGAATAAGAGCTCATAATAGAGCAGGGAGATCTAAGAT
>Ga0185307_1001323_pt1 | contig 13920 bp, 8 predicted proteins | sample LHCtaG_FD_128010 | JGI IMG/M metagenome (GOLD analysis project Ga0185307, IMG submission 128010) | Hot spring microbial communities from Little Hot Creek, USA to study Microbial Dark Matter (Phase II) - LHC4sed_matched (SPADES... | ecosystem: Environmental > Aquatic > Thermal springs > Hot... | reverse complement strand
CACCATTTTGTCATTACCAAAAAACTTAATTTCATGGCTTTAAAAGATTTTTTTGCTTTTCCAATCTTTTTCTAAGCCACTCTTACAACTGAAAGCCTCGCCTTTCAGGATGCTGGGAAAAGCTTACAAGCATTCGAGAAAAAAGCCTTCTTTAATATTGGGGATTTCTGACCTGCCCGCAGATGAAAGATATGCAGAAAAATCTTTTCAGTTGCAGAATCTTATTTCAATATCTCCATAAAACTCTTTTTGGTATATTTGGATTTTTCCCTTCCTTGCTAGGTGTAAAAGCGAGATGTAAAAATCCAGCAACTTTTCTTTACTATTTGCAATAGAAAAAAGAGTAATAACCCCTTTTCTTTTCAAAAGATTTGTCAAGTAATTCTCCATTTCCGCTATTTTTTCTTCCATGCTTTCATCATGCGGAATAGAAACCACAACATTGAAGTCAATTAGTCGATTTCTTTTTCTCTTTCTCTTCTCCACTGCTTCTGCTCTCTTTAGCTCTTCTATCAGGTCCTTCAAAGTGCAGAATCTCCTCATCCTCCTATGCATTACTGGTAGCTCCTCTATCTCAATATCTACTGGAGGCTCCTCCTCGACATTTTCCTCGATTATCTCTACGTCAAATTCGTTTGGTTGCATCGACTGTGTTATCGCATCCGCTTTCATTCTAACCAGAATTGCAGCATACAAAAGAACCTTTCCAGAAACTCTCAAATCTAATTTTCTCGCTTCCTCTATCCTCCTCAAGAATTTGTCAGTAACATCAATTACGTCAATATTCCAAGGATCTATTTCTCCCTTTCTTGCCATGTCTATTAGGATCTGGATTGGATCTGAGAGTTCACCTTTATTCCTGTCACTATCGATGAATTATCACCCCCCATGGAAACGCCTATGATAGCATCCGCATTTTCTATCATTGGTTTTCTAAGCGAGACAACTATGAACTGTGCATCCTTTGACCTTTTCTTTATCATCTTTGCAACTCTCTCGACATTTATTCCATCAAGAAACATGTCTATCTCGTCAAAGGCATAAAATGGAGCTGGTTTAAACATTTGAATTGCTAAAATGAATGAGAGGGCAACTAAACTCTTCTCCCCACCGCTGAGAGCTTCAATTCGTTGCATAGGTTTGTTGTTGAGTTTTACCTTTAGATGTAATCCGCTGTTAAAAATATCTTCGCCGTCAAGGAATATCTCTCCCTCACCCACACCAAGCTCCTTCAGAACCTCTCTGAAATTCCTGCTAACTGCATTAAAAACTTCCATGAAAACTTCTCGCTTTCTCTTCTCGTATCTATCAATTCTCTCCAGTATCTCTTTTCTCTCCCTTTCAAGAATCTCTTTCTTACTAAAAAGTTCGTCTCTTCTCGCTTTGACGTTCTCGTAATCCTGAATCGCCTTAAGGTTTACATCCCCGAACTTGGAGATCTCGCTCTCTATTTCTTTAAGTTCCTTTTGCAGGGTTTCCAGATCTCTAAGCTCTTCGGGTATTTTTAGATCTCTGTATCTCTCCAAGTCCTTAGTTACCGTACCTAGCTTTTCTTTAAGAGAGATCAGCCTATCTTCACATCTTTTCAGTTCGAACTCAACTTTGCTTTTTTTATCCTCCAGAACTCTAAGCTCTCCTAACAATTCATCTCTTCTCTCTCTCAGCTCTTTAACTTTTCCTCCGATCTTCTTCTCCTCTTCTTTTAGCTCTTCCAGTCTACTGAGCAACTCTCTAACTTTTATTTTTCCTTTCTCGATCTCATTGTTCAATTCTTCCTTTCTCGAGCTAAGTCTAGATATCTCGGCTTCGATTGATTTAACAGAATTTTCAAGTTGCTCTTTTTGAAAGCTGAGATTCTCCAATTTCTTTTCAATTATAATAGATATTTCTCTATTCCTCGAGTATTGCTCCCTCAGGGAATCCAGCTCCGAGACTAATTCCGGTATTTTGCTGCCCCTAAGCAGAATCTCTAATCTCCTCACTTCCCCATCGAGCTCGTTTATTCTTTCCTCATTTTTTTGAAGATTGGAATTTATTTCCTTCAACTCTTCCGCTTTTTTAGTCTTTTCTTCATTTCTCGCCTTAATCTTCTCGTCTATTTCTCTAATCTGTGCTGTACAGTATGAAATCCTGTCCTCTACCAGCTTTATCTCATTTCTAATTTCATTTATTTTTGTATTAAGCGTTTCAAGTCTATCTTTCAAATTCTTTCTTTTCTCTCCAAGTTCATTGAGTTTCAAAATAAGGGATTCTTTCTCAGATTGAAGATTTGCAATTCTTGCATTTATTTCTCTTTCCCTCTCTAAAAGCTCTTTCGATATTAAAATTCCCCTTCTTTCTCTGCTACCACCAACCATCAATCCGCTTTTTTCAATTAAATCCCCATCGAGAGTGACGATTCTCAGGTTTTTGTCCATCAGTTTTCTCGCACTCTCAATCGTGTCCACAACGATGGTGTCTCTGAGCAGAAATCTGAAGACTGGCAAGAACTTTTCGTCACACTTTACGAGATTCACGGCAAAGTCTACAACTCCTTTCTCATTTAATATTGATCTGTTAAGCTCAATCCTGAAATCTCTTATTCTTCTTAGCGGTATAAAGCTAGCTCTTCCTGCTTGCATAAGTTTCAGGTACCTTATAGCTTCTACTGCATCATCCTCGTTTTCCACAACTATATACTGCAGAGCCCCACCTACTGCTGCCTCTATCGCATTGACGTATTTTTCATCAACATCTCCGAGCTGCGCAACGGTGCCAAAAATTCCTTTTAGTTCCCCTCGGTTTTTAGCGTTGAGCACAACTTCAACTGGTTTTGAATAGTTGTGTAGTGCCGTAAATTTTGCCCTGATTTTTGCTATCTCGACTTCTAGGTTTTTCAGCTCTTCCTCAACGTCAGAGAGTCTTGATCTCAGAGAGAAAAGACCTTTATCAGCATTAAGGAATTCAGAATGTACCTCTTTCTGCTGTTTTTCATATTCTAGAAGTTCTCTTTGAAGCTTATCGATGACTTTTCGATCCTCATCGGTTTTTAAAGAGAGCTTTAGTTTCTCATTTTTTAGATCTTCAATCTCAGTCTCTATTCTCCTCAGGAGCTCTATTGCTTTATCTCTCTCCAATATTAGCTTTGATTTTTCTTCTTTAAGCTTTTCAAGCTGTTCTTTTTTGTTTAAAAGCTCATTTTTCAATTCTTGATGCTTTCTGTCAGCTTTCTCTAAATTGCTCTTTAAGGCCTCTATTTTTTCACTCAACTCATTAAGAACTTCATCTAGGCTAACTTTTCTCAGTATTTCATCTTCTAAGCTCTTTTCAGTTCTTTCCAGTTCATCCTTTAGCTTTATAACTTCGCTCCTCCTCCTAAGTATTTCATCCTCGATTCTTTTCAATTCTTCCAAGTATATCGCTTCTGATTTTCTTGTGACTTCCAATTCTGACGAAATTCTTAAAATTTCCGTCTGAACTTCGCTGAGTCTCTCGTCTCCAAATTTTGATATCTCTTCAGCTACTTTCTTAAGTTCATCGTTTATCTCAATTATTTTTCTTGAAATATCTGGTAGAGTAGCTAACACTCCGTCCTTCTCCTTCTCAACCTTCTCAATTTCCTTTTCAATTCTTTCTTTATTCGATTTCAGCGAAATCATTTCGTGAACTCTTATTTGTGTTTCGCATTCAGCCTTTCTACTCAAAAGCTCTTTGTATCTCAGGGCATCGTTTCTGTCTTTTTCCAGTGATTTTAGCATCGCCTCAACTTCCAAGATGACAGCTCCAATTTTTTCTATATTTTCCCTAACTCTATCAAGCTCCTCAAGAGCCTTCTCCTTCTTTTCATCAAATTCTGAAATTCCAGCAATGTCTTCCAGAATTCTCCTTCTCTGAATTGGTGACATTTCAACGATTCTCGTTACATCTCCCTGCAATACTATATTGCAGGCATCGCTGTGAATTCCAAGTTGGGAGAGGAGGCTTTGAATCTCCTGCAAGCTAGCTGACCTATCGTTTAGGTAATAATAGCTATAATAACCTTTTTCGGTAACTTTAATTTTTCTTGTGATTTCATAATTCTTTCCGTCATCTCCAAGCGTTATAGATACTTCTGCATCTCTTTTACCATCGGATACTAGATCCGAGAGTCTTTCAGCTCTTAACTGTTTGGTGGAAGTTGACAGACCCAAACAAAAAAGAATGGAATCAATTATATTTGACTTTCCGCTTCCGTTAGGTCCTGTGATCACTGTGAATCCGGGTAGGAGAGGTATCTCGACTCTTTTGCCAAAAGATTTGAAATTCCTTAAGGTAATCTTTTTGATTAGCATTTCAGTCGCAAATTATCAAATCCTCTTCTGCCTTTTTTTCTGCGGTTTCCAATTTTCTTTCTTCAGTCTTCTTTACTTGCATTTGTGTATCCTTTTTCTCGGTTCCCATAGTTGTTCTTTGCTCCTTTTCAGTCTTTATTTCAAATGGTTTCTTCTTGTCGCCTCTTAACTCTCGAAGCTCATCTTTTATATACGTTAGCTCTATAACGACGCTTTCAATGGTCTTTTTCATTTCAACAAGTTTCGAGTCGAGCTCTGTTATCTTCTTCGCAATCTCAGAATTTTCTATTTCATTTTTTATTAAATTAACTATTTTTTCAATTTCTATTTTATCCGATATCAACATCTCACCCCCGCCGCCGTTTAATTAATTGGTATCGAAGTATTTAATAAATTTTTCTATTGTTCTTTTTTGGTGTTGCAACTGAAAGTGTTACAACTGAAACTCTCGCCTTTTAGGGCGGAGGTAGAGGTTAGAACTCAGAGATTCTGAACAAGAACAACGAAGCGAAGCTGCGAGTAAGAGAGGATTATTTAGTGCAAAAGCTGAAAAAAGTATTCAACGCAGATCTGGTAGCCGGTCCTGAAGGGGATGGAAGTTAATGAGCTAGAAAGCTAGCTGGGGCCAAACCCTGAAGAGGAATGTAGCTCTGTTCTGGCAGCGACATTTGCTCCTTCAGGGCGGAAGGAAGTTGGATTCAGAAGAGGATATCATGCGGGTTCTTGGGAAAAAGATTTTTCATACATTTCTAGCTTTTTTGAGCATTTTAGATAAGTCTTTTTCTTTGTAGAAATTCTTTATCCTTTTTGTTGCAGTTCTCCACAAGAAATGGATGGGGGTGGCTTTTAATCGCTCGAAACCTTGAAATAGAGCTTATAAAATAATTTTGAATATGGATCGGATAGAGAGACTTAGAGCTAGGTTGCTAAACAGAAAGCCGAAGGTATTTGTAGATCGTGCAAGATTTTACACGGACTCTATGAAGGCAACTGAAGGTGAACCGATGGTAATTAGACAAGCAAAGGCTTTAAAGCACGTTCTTGAAAATATTCCCGTTGTAATTTTCCCTGATGAATTAATAGTTGGTGCAATGGTGAAAGATCCACCTTCAGCGATACTTTATCCTGAGGGAGTTGGTTTGAGGATCTTGCCAGAACTTGAGGGGATAGGAAAAAGAAAAGACAATCCGCTTGAAATCAGTGATGAGGATGTTGAGTTAATAAGAAGGGAAATCGCACCTTACTGGGAAAATCGTAATCTTGGGGCCTTTGCTGAAAAGATAACGCCAAAATTCTGCCTCGAACTACTATACAAAGGGGCTTTTTATGTTGCAACAGAAATAGCTGGAATCTCGCATTTTAGCGTGGATTATCCCTTCTTGCTTGAAGTGGGACTGGAAAAGATAAAAGAATTTGCTGAAAGGAGAATATACGAATTTGAAAATTTAGAGCTAGAAAAACCTGAAGACATCGAGAAGAATTTGTTCTACAAAGCCATTGCAATTGTATGCGATGGAGTAATTAACTTTGCCAAAAGATACGCGGCCAAGGCGAAGGAATTGTCAGAGAAAGCTGAAGGCGAAAGAAAGGAGGAGTTGATTAAGATTTCGGAAATATGTGAGAGAGTGCCAGCAAAACCACCGAGAAATTTCTGGGAGGCATTGCAGTTTATTTGGTTTATTCAAATTGCATTGCATATGGAAAGTTACGAACAAGGAATTTCGATGGGCCGAATTGACCAGTATCTCTATCCGTATTACAAGAGGGATTTAGATTCAGGAAATCTGACCTTTGATAAAGCAGTGGAACTTGTTGGATGTCTCTGGATAAAGACTAACGAAATAATTCCTCTTTTCGATGAGCTGCTTACAATATACTTTGCAGGATTGCCAACAAATCAGGCGGTAACTCTTGGCGGAGTTAATGTGGATGGAGAAGATGCCACAAACGAGTTGACTTTTGTGATGTTAGAAGCGACAAGAAGAGTTGCTTTGAGACAGCCAAATGTTCATGTTAGAATAAGCGAGAAAACCCCAAAAGAATTGCTAGAGAAGTGTGCTGAGATAATTTTATCAGGAAAGAATACGATTTCCCTTTTCAATGATTCTGTGATCATCGATGGCTGGTTGAATTTGGGCGTTCCAATTGAAGATGCTAGAAATTATTCTACAGTGGGTTGTGTAGAACTCTCTCCGGGAGGCAAAAGCTACGATTCTACCGATGCTGCCCTCTTTAACATTGCAATTTGTCTTGAACTGGCATTATTCAATGGAGAAACGAGCTTTGGGGACAAAGTAGGATACGAATTTGGAAAAATTGAGTCAATGGATGACATTTTGAGCAGTTTTAAAAAGCAAGTTGAAAAACTCGTTAAATGCATGATAATGACTTGTAACTGTTTTGAGGTTGCAAATCAGGTAGTTAAACCCACTCCACTTATCTCTGTTTGCAACTCAAATCTCGAGATCGGGAGAGACATTACGATGGGTTCTGCGAAGTATAACTTCAGTGGTGTGCAGATGGTTGGTTTGTCAGATGTAGCGGACTCTCTTGCAGCTATAGATGAATTAGTTTTTAGAAAAAGAATCATATCCTTGCAAGAACTTTTAAATGCGCTTAGGAGTAATTTTGAGGGTTATGAGGAACTAAGGCAGATTTTGCTGAATAAAGCTCCGAAATATGGTAGAGATGAACTGGCAAATCATTATGCAAAAATTGTCGCGGAAATCTTTGCTAGCGAGGTCATGAAGTATCGAAATCCTAGAGGCGGAAAGTATTTGCCCGGAATTTATTCAATGAGTACGCACGTAGGTTTTGGTATGCTCACCGGTGCTTTGCCAAGCGGTAGAAAAGCTGGAGAGCCCCTAAGTAACGGCATCGCACCCAAGAATGCGAGGAGCTTAACTACCGCTATGCGAAGCGTTGCGAGCATAGAACAAAAGAAATTCATGAATGGGGTGTCCTATGTCGTTAACATTTCTAATAACGTATTTAGGGGGAGGGAGGGCAAAGAAAAATTCATTGCATTGCTCAGGGGCTACTTCGAGCTCGGTGGTATGAATTGCCACTTTAATGTGGTCGATGCATCGAAGCTGATCGAAGCGCAGAGGAATCCTGAAAAGTACAGAGATCTAGTAGTTCGAGTTGCGGGATTCAGCGCGTATTTTGTGGATCTCACAAAAGAAATACAGGATGAAATTATCAAAAGAATCCTAGAAGAAGTATGAAGGGGATGATTTTTGATATTCAACACTTTTGCACACATGATGGTCCTGGAATAAGAACTGTAGTCTTTTTTAAAGGCTGCCCCCTTCGTTGTGTTTGGTGTTGCAATCCAGAATCGCAGAAAGCGACTCCCGAGCTGATGTTTGATGAGGAAAAATGTATTAAATGCTTTAAATGTGTTTGCCCAAAAGGAGCATTAAAACACACTCATGAGGTATTGTTGGACCGCGACATTTGCAACGTTTGTGGAGAATGTCAGGAATTATGCCCAACAAACGCTTTGAGAGTGGTTGGAAGGTTGTTAAGTGTAGATGAAGTTATGAAGGAGGTGTTGGAGGATAGTGTCTTCTATTCTGAAAATGGAGGAGTAACTTTTTCCGGCGGTGAACCCTTTATGCAGTCGGAGTTTTTGCTAGAGCTCTCTAAGCTCTCAAAATTAGAAAAATTGAGCGTTGTAGTTGAGACTTCCGGATATGCTAAATGGGAGAAAATAGAGAAGGTCCTCCAATACGTGGATCTTATTTTTTTTGACATTAAATCCTGTGACATTGAAAGACATTTTATTTTAACCGGAGTTAGAAACGAGCTAATTCTTGAAAATCTGAAAAAGGTTGCAACAGAGTGTGAGACCGTTGTTAGAGTCCCCGTAGTAGAGGGCTATAACTTCAAAGATGAAAATGACGTCTTTAAACTTGTAGAAATATGCAGAAATGCGGATGTGGAGAGAATAGATCTTCTGAGATATCATAGGCTTGGGGAGAAGAAATACAGAATGCTGGGGAGAAAATATGAACTTGAAGTTAGAGATACAGGGTTTATCTATCACATGAAGAAAATTCTAGAAGAGGAGGGCTTTAAGGTAACAATTGGTGGAACTGATTAGTTAGATAGAAGATTTGATGAATATTTGCGAATGCGCTATTTTTTATAACCGAAAAACTCGCCTTTCAGGACTGGATGAGAAAAGCTTAAATACAAAAAGCATTTTAAATTACAGATGCGGGCATCTTGCCCAAATTAGGGTCTCTGCATCAACATAGCCTGCAGGTTAACGAGATCCGTGAGATGGGGGCTGTTGGGCCCCAAACCGCAGATGAAAGAGGGCGTAAAGCCTTCTTGACGCCGAATCCTCGCCTTTAAAGGTGGGGCAATCTATGAGCTCGCAAGGTGTGCATGTATGTATTACGATCTTATGGGATCCATACCTCCAATGTTAACTTTCGCAATACTAATTGTTACAGGGTTGGTGCTTTGCTTTGCCGGATTCAAACTTTTTAAGCTTTATTCGGCAGTTATGGGGTTTATTATTGGAATAATTCTTGGCCATTATGCCTCCCAGTACACTCTTGAGAGTTTTTGGACTCCCTTGGTTTTAGGAGCAACTTTTGCGGTTGTTTTTTGGCTATTCTATAGAGTGGCGCTGTTTCTGACAGGATCAATGATAGGTTATATGCTCTCGGATGCCATATTGCCGGGAAGGATGATATACACAATAACAACTGCAGCATTTTTCGGCATTGTTACAATATTCATTGAAAGAGCCCTTCTGATTATTTTGACTGCTTTTTTGGGATCAACTGCAATAACCTTTGCCGTTTATGCGTTGATAAGTGGCGAGATTTTCAATTTATCATACGATCCAAGAGTTTTAATTTCCGCAGCCTTTGCCTCGCCGCTGTATTTCCTGCTGTGGCTAGTTTTGGGAATAATAGGAGTTACATCCCAGATAGTCTTGGCTAGAGAAGAAAGTAGCACTGAAAGTTGATTTTTTAACACTGGAAAACCGAGTTGGGTATATCTAGTTTAAAATCTAAATTTTCTGGGTGAAAGGATGTTTGAGCTAAGAAAGGGTATATTTTTGGACGAACTTCGAAATATCAGTGTAAGGATTGGGGAGATTGTTGAGGAAGAGGAATGGGAAGAAACCGGACCAACACCTAAACCCGGAATCATAGATTTAAGAAAATGGGATCACAAGCTTCTCGAGCGTTATGAGCCATTTTATGCACCGGTGCAAGATTTCTGCAACCTCTGTACAATGGGACCATGTGATTTATCATTCAACAAAAAGGGGGCATGTGGAATTGATTTAAAAGCGGCAAAAGCAAGACTTGTTACGATTGCCTGCTGCATCGGCGCATCGGCGCACACAGCACATGCGAGACATCTTGTGGATCATTTAATCGAGGAGTTTGGTGAGGATTTACGAATTGATCTTGGTGGAGACGTTAACGTTGAAGCTCCCGTAATAAGAACTGTAGTTGGCATAAAGCCGAAGACATTGGGAGACTTGAAAAAGGCTCTGGAGTGGGCGGAAAAGGAGATTGTCAAGGTTCTGCATTCAACACATATCGGTAATGAGGAGTCTATTATAGATTACGAGAGCAAAGCGATGCACGTTAGTATGGCGGACCACGTGGGTATGGAAGTTGCTGATATCGCTCAGATAGTTGCTTTCGGTTTTCCAAAGGCTAAACCGGACACGGATCTGGTCCCAACAGGCTTTGGTATAGTGGATGTGAAGAAACCAGTCATAGTGGTTGTAGGTCACAACGTTATGTATTCGAGGCCGATAATTGACTACCTAGAAGAGGAGGGAAAGCTGGACGAGTTTGAGATCGCTGGTCTTTGTTGTACGGCACATGATATGACAAGGTATAATAGCAAGGCTAAAATATTCGGTCCGATAAGCTATCAGCTCCGAGTCATAAGGGCAGGATTGCCCGATGTTTTGGTGAGCGATGAACAGTGTATAAGGGCGGATTTAGTTGACGCTTGCAGCAAAATGGGCATTCCGCTGATTGCAACTAGCGATGCTGCGGTAAGAGGTTTGCCGGATGTGAGCGATTGGGAAGTCAAGGACATAGTTGAAGCTTTGGTTAGCGGGAAACTTAAAGGAGTTTTCTTGCCAGTTCCAGAAAAAGTTGGGATAGTGGCTCCGTTGGTTGCGAAAGCCATATTTGAAAGGAGTAAGGATAGGAAATACAAGTTCTTCTCAAGCGATGAGGAATTAAAGGCCGAGATCTCCAAATGCACGCAGTGTATGAGTTGCGTCTTTACTTGCCCGCATAATCTACGGATAGATCAGGGAATGGCTTTGGCCCAGAAAACAGGCGATTTGAGTAAACTGGCGGTTCTCGAGGAGCAATGCCTTGCTTGTGGAAAGTGCGAGCAAGTATGTCCTAAGGGGATAAGGATCGTGAATGTTATAATGAGAAGCAATTTTGAGAAGCTGTACAACAAAACTGGAAAAACGAGGGTGGGCAGAGGCCCAATTCAAGACACGGAAATTCGAAAAGTCGGTCAGCCAATAGTATTTGGACAGATTCCCGGCGTTATAGCTGCCGTAGGGTGCATAAACTTCCCAGATGAGATGAAATCAATTGTCGAAATTCTGGAGGAATTCCTTAAGAGGAGGTACATTGTAGTTACATCTGGCTGTCATGCAATGGACATTGGGATGATAAAGGATGAGGAAGGTAAGACTTTGTACGAAAAATATCCTGGAAACTTCGATGCTGGTTGCATAGTTAATGTTGGAAGCTGCGTTTCTAATGCACACATAGCGGGGGCTGCAATAAAGATTGCAAATATATTCGCAATGAGACCGCTGAGAGGGAATTATGCGGAGATAGCAGATTACATCCTCAACAGAGTTGGTGCAGTAGGTTTTAGCTGGGGTCCGTACAGTCACAAAGCTGCCAGTATAGCGACTGGATTCAACAGGCTTGGAGTCCCGGTAGTTGTTGGACCGCATGGAATGAAGTACCGTAGGGCCTATATTGGAAAACCATGGAAAAGGGAGAAATGGTGGGTTTACGACATAAAGAGCGGCCAGAAAGTTTTCATTGAGCCAGCTCCAGATTCGCTGCTAGTTGCGGTTGAAACGAAAGAGGAAGCCATTGTACAGCTTGCAAGACTTTGTATCAGACCAAACGACACGGCTATGGGTAGACAGATAAAGCTCACACATTACATCGAGCTAAGCAAGAAATATTATGGAGACTTGCCTGATGATTGGCATCTTTACGTAAGAAGCGAGGCAGATCTTCCACTGAGGATGAGAGAAGAGTTGCTTAGAATATTGGAAGAACAGCATGGTTGGAAGATAGACTGGGATAAGAAGAAGATTTTGGAAGGACCAATAAGAGGCTACGATGCCGGATTCAATCCTACAATAGTTGAACAGGTCTTTGCAAAATACAGGAGGTGAATGGGATGATAGGTAAGGAGGAGAAATTCCCGGTTGCAAAGCGTTACAATGTCGCTGATATCCAGGTTTCAAGAGAGGCGACTGCAGTAAAGCCCGCGGTTGTAGCCAATCTGATAAAGAAAGCAAGTAATCCAGTCCTAATAACCGGTGGCACCCTGCTTAAAGATCCGAAGCTTGTTGAAATCGCTGTTAAATTCTATGAGAAGGGCATTCCAGTGATTGCTACAGCCGGCTCAAGCAAACCTCTGATCGAGAGGGGCGTGAAGCCGCTATTCAAGACATTCACCTTGCATCAGATAACCCAGTTTTTGCTCGACGAAGATTTCAAGATAAACGGAAAAAAAGTAGATGTAGCTGTATTTCTTGGATTTCTTCCGTACTATCTCTCAAGAATGCTTTCTGCACTAAAACATTTCTCTGAAATAAAGACAATTGCGATCGACGAGTTCTATCATCCCCATGCAAGCTTTAGCTTTACAAATCTGACGAAGGATAGGGAGCTTTATTATTCAATGCTCGAAGAATTGATTACCAAATTATAATATTTTTTAAAAATAAAAAATAATTGAGACTTTCAGCCGTATGCTGATTCGTATACGAGCTCTATAATATCCAGGACCCTTATTTTATCTTCAAGTTTTTCGCTTTTAACACCGTCTTCGAGCATTATCATGCAGAACGGGCATGCTACGGCCAGTATCTCTGCGCCGGTTTCAGCAGCTTCTTTGGCTCTCAAATTGTTTGGCCTAAACTCACCCGGATATTCTCTAACCAAATTTCCACCTCCAGCACCGCAGCAGAAGCTTCTGTTCCTGTTTCTTGGCATTTCAACTAGTTCTATTCCCGGAATAGACTTTAATATTTCTCTGGGTAACTCGTACATTCCATTGTACCTGCCAAGGTAGCAGGGGTCGTGGAAAGTCACTTTTTTCTTTATTTCCTTCCTTAGCTTCAATTTACCACTTTTTATCGCATCGTGGATGATTTCGAGTATGAATTTGACATCGTAGCCGTCATATTCGTTTTTCAGCGTGTTGTAACAGTGCGGAGAAGTGGCGATTATCTTTTTTACTCCATATTTTTCAAAGAGTGCAACGTTCTCTTCTTTCAAAACCTGGAATAGCCCTTCTTCGCCAACTCTTCGAACGTCGTTTCCACAGCAGCTCTCTTCTCTTCCAAGTACAGCGTAATTGATTCCTATATCGCTGAGAATCTTGGCAATTTTTGCTGTGATCGGGATGTTTCTGTTGTCGAAGCTATGGGCGCAACCAACATACCAAAGCCAATCAAAATCACCATCCTTTGCGAGCTTTACAGTTGTTTCAGCCTTTTTAATCCACTGATCCCTCTTAAACTTCGCCTCTCCCCATGGATTTTTCTGTTTCTGTATATTAGTAAGCAGATCTCTTATATCTGGGGGCGCCTCGCCGCTCTCTATTATCCCTCTGCGCATTTCTATTATTATGTCCATCTGCTCAATGTAAACCGGACACATTTCCATGCAGGCTCTGCAAGTCGTGCATGCCCAGACTGCATGCATGTCCAAAAGGGTATCCAGCAAGCGCACTTCTGTTTCTGCCCCCTCTTTTTCTCTAGTCTCCTCTCCCCCATTCTCTTCGACTTTTACTTCATAGGGTTTGAGGATCCTCGTCTTTCCCTTTGCTATCTTGTCTATTCTCCTAATATTCTGAATTAAGAACATCGGTGAAAGGGACGTTTTGGAATTGAAAGCTGGGCAAGCGTCTTGGCATCTGCCGCATCTCATACAGGCAAGGCTTGAAAGCAAGTCCCTTTTGGTTAAATCCTTTCTAGTTACTAGGCCAACATAATCTTCTCTGTTCTGGGGCGGTCTTGTGATTCCCGGGTGTCTGTTCGATTTAGTAAGAATGCTCAGCGGGGCAGCAATTATGTGCATCAACTTCGAGTACGGAATGTATGCAACAAAGGCAAGTATAAGGATGACGTGGGCAAACCATAAAACTTGGGTAAAGTAACTGCTTGTGTATTCCGAAAATCTGAAAAATTCTTTCAAAACGAATCCAAAGATTGCTGCAAAGAGCAAGATCAAAAGGGCCAGATTGTCATCTTTTGCATCGTATTTCTTTTCAAACCTTGAAGGTCTTAGAACATATCGGTTAAAGGCCATTATTAAGAGTCCTAGTGTGAAAAGAA
>Ga0185307_1001321_pt1 | contig 13941 bp, 9 predicted proteins | sample LHCtaG_FD_128010 | JGI IMG/M metagenome (GOLD analysis project Ga0185307, IMG submission 128010) | Hot spring microbial communities from Little Hot Creek, USA to study Microbial Dark Matter (Phase II) - LHC4sed_matched (SPADES... | ecosystem: Environmental > Aquatic > Thermal springs > Hot... | reverse complement strand
CCTAAAGCATAAAAATTGTACAAACTTCTATATCTATTTTAACACTGCATTTAGGAAACATAAAGATACAAAACAATCACATCCTTAGCAGCGACTAAAAGAACTTTGAAGATGCGTGCATTGAAATCCTCTTTATGCAGGTCAACCAGATAAGCTAAGCCTATCCATTTGTTCCTTGGATAGCCCCTGAACACGCCCAAATAATGGATTGGTTTAAGCTCTCTTTATCCTCACATTATGAGGTTATGCTTTAAAGAATCCAAAACTGTGCAAATAGGTGGAAAAAGCGGAAGTTTTAAGGGTGTTGGTGTAATTAAGCTGGGGTTCCTCCTGGCGTTTTGGAAGGTTCTGGTACCATTTCTAATGATGGTCTTTTATCGGTCATAAGCCCAATATATAGTGCTCTTCGCATTCCGCAATTATAGAGACGGTCGTGGTAAGTTGCACTTTTATTTATGAGCTTTGCTTGCCAATCAAAAAGCGGTTTTCCAACGTTTTCAAGTTATGAGAATTTTGATGAAGTTGATAATGGTGATGCCAAATGCCAGACCATATACAAAGCTTACCAGCTCATTAGCAAACTCCATAGGATTCGCACTATCAACTCAAGACGTGAGGCTTTTTCATCAAAAGGAATGGTCGCCTGTCTGAATTTGATAAGATATCGGAACCTTGGCCATTGCAGATGACGGGTGGAGGTGGCGGCACAGCGTTTAAAGATCTTAATAATCGCGTCTATGGTAAAGCCCAAAACTAGAGTATTGGAGCCTCGGCCGGGCTTCGATCCCGGGACCTGCGGCTTACGAGGCCGCCGCTCTACCGGCTGAGCTACCGAGGCGCCTTTTCATTCCTTTAAGAGTATTCAGATGGTGGATGCTTTTAAATGTTCGGAATAGTAGGCGAAAGTTTTTAATAGTATAGTTACAACTATACTATTCTTGATATTCGGCTTGGGCGGTGAAAGTGTTTTGAGACGTGGTTTTTGGTTTATGGTCTTTGGCGGTTTAATGTTTGCTTTGTCGTCCTTCTTTGAAGCTGCTTACGTCCTTTACGAGCTAGATTTGTCCTTTCTTCAAAAGGTTGAGCTTCCTTCCACTGTAAAGATGTTTTTGAGCCTATGTGTCTTCCTGGGTTTGACATCTGCAACTTTGGCTTTCGCTGGGGCTTATTTTGAGTGGAGGGGGTTTACCCGCGTTGGTGGTTTGTCTGGTTTATGCTCTTCTATTTTAGCGCTTTTTAACGTCGTTTTGCCCTTCGCCTACGGCTTTGAGGCTTACCAGGTTTTTGCCATAGGAGTTGTTTTGGGAGTCTGTCTCATAGCAGCTGGTGTGGAGCTGGCGAGCCTCGCTCCAAGCGCTGGATGGAGGGGTCCAGTATTGACGAGCAGGGAAGCTGCCGTTGTAGCTGTTTTGTCGGCTGCTTACGCGGCGTTGATAATTGTGTTGAAGTTTCCCTCGCCGACCGGTGGATATACGCACATAGGCGACTTAGTTGTCTTCGTGGCTGCACTGCTTTTTGGACTTGTTGGTATTGTGGGCGCTGTGGCCGCCGACTTTTATGTTGGGTATGAAAGATGATTTGTTTCGATTCTCGCCCACGGTCTTGAAGGCTTAGTTCCAGGGCTAGCTAAAGGGAAAACCTTTGTCGTCCAAGCTGCCGCATGTGTTGTGGGCGGTTTCCTCATGGCAACCACTTACTTCGTGGTCAACGTCTTCATAAAAAGTTATCCGGCGCGTTGATTTCATACGTTCGGGATTTGTTTGTGCAGGCCGGCGTATCGATAGTTGTTGGTTTAATCGTCGTTAAGGCTGTTAGGGGCGCTGTACCCCAGCTTCGATGACCGCAGAACGTTTAAGAGCCTCTTGAGCCTCGCTAATCAGCAGAGGCGAAGGTGCAGGCTTTGCGGCTGAGGGACGTGGGCGAGAGGGAGGCAATAGCTGTTATTTTAAAGCGTTTGGAAGCAATGCCAAATATGCCTATCCCCTTTGGAGATGACGTGTCGGCTTACCCTTTAAACAACGACCTTCTCGTTTTGAAAACCGACATGCTGGTTGGCTTGACCGACGTCCCAAAAGGAATGGGTTTGTGGCATGCTGCCCGCAAGGCGGTTGTCATGAACGTTAGCGATTTCGCAGCGAAGGGCGTTAAACCCTACGCTGCCCTCGTCTCGCTGGGTTTGCCTGGAGAAACAACCATAAAAGATGTGGAGGAGATCGCTGAAGGCTTGAATGCTGGAGCCCGAGAGTACGGCGTATATATTCTCGGAGGAGACACCAATGAGGCTTCAGACCTCGTCATAAACGTTTCAATGTTCGGGATGGCGGAAAAAAGTTCTGTAATGCTGCGAAGCGGGGCGAGACGGGGCGACATAGTTGCAGTCACAGGCTTTTTCGGAAGAACTTCAGCCGGGTTGAAGATTCTTCTTGAAAACTTCAAAGCGTCCAAGGACATTAGAGACGCACTTCTCGGAGCTGTTTTGATGCCTAAGGCCCGTCTGGCTGAGGGTTTAGCCTTAAAAGCCAGCGGAGCTGTCACAGCATCCATTGATTCAAGCGATGGGCTGGCGTGGAGTCTCCATGAGATTTCAAAAGCCAGCGGTGTTGGCTTTGTATTGGACAATGTTCCAGTGGCGGAAGAGGTTTTAGAGTTTGCGGAGTTGAACGGGTTAGACCCTGTTGAACTTGCCCTCTACGGCGGCGAGGAATACGAACTTGTTTTAACCATAAGCCCGAAGCTTTGGGATAGGGCAAAGGAGGCCGTGGAAAAGGTGGGAGGAGCCCTCATTAAAATTGGGAGAACAGTGGCTGAAAGAGGAGTTTTCCTAGAGTTTAACGGCAGGAAACGTGTTATAGAGCCTAAAGGCTGGGAACATTTCCGAAGGCATTGAAATGAGCCAAGTGCCCAACTATCCAACCGTCAGAGAATCCGTTTTCTACGAAAGGCTTGCAGACGGCGATGTTAGATGCATCCTTTGCGAAAGGCGATGCGAAATACCGGAAGGGCGGATTGGCTTCTGTAGGACTCGGAGGAATTTAGGTGGAAGGCTTTACACACTTGTTTATGGAGATATAAGCGCCCTGGAAAGCCGCCCAATAGAAATAAAGCCCTTCTTCCACTACTGGCCTGGTTCAACAGCGTTAACCTTCTCCACGTGGTCCTGCAACTTTGACTGTGTTTGGTGCCAAAACTACCACCTGTCGAAGACGCCTCCCAAACCGGAGGAAGCAGCTTATTACCCGCCTGAGAAGATTGTTAGGTTTGCCCTTGAAAGCGGAGATGCCGGTTTATGCGCAAGCTTTCAGGAGCCCACACTTCTCGCCGACTGGGTTGTCGAAGCTTTTAGCATGGGTAAACGTGCGGGAATTAAGTATTGCTGTTTTGTTTCAAACGGGTACATGACGCTGGAAGCCCTAAAAGTTCTTCGGGACGCTGGGTTGGATGGGCTTAAGATCGACGTTAAAGGCGACGTTGAAACCTATAGGCGTTTTTGCGGGGGAGTTGATGTCGAAAAGGTTTGGAGAAACGCGAGGGAGGCAAAACGAATGGGGTTACATGTCGAAATTGTGAACCTCGTTGTCACCAGCGTCAACGACAACGAAAACACGCTAGGCTGGGTTATTGAACAACATTTAAAAAACGTTGGACCAGAGACTCCGCTCCATTTCACACGTTATTTTCCAGCCCACAAGTTCCACAACCCGCCCACGAAAGTTGAAACTTTAGAGAAGGCTTACATGATGGCTAAGAGGGCGGGGGTTCTATACCCATACATCGGAAACGTCGCAGGTCACCGGTATGAAAATACTTACTGTCCGAACTGTGGAAAAGCTTTGATAAAACGCTACGGTTACTACGTTTTGGAATACTCGGTAACCGCCGAAAACAAGTGTCCGAAATGTAGAACGGAAATCCCCATAACCGGTAAATACCTTGGGAAGAGGTTCTAGGCTAAAAACTCTTTTTCAAGGTTTCCCGAAGCTTAAGGTGTGCAACGGCGCCTATACCCCTGCCCACGGCTGAGATTAGGTAGACTGTTTGTAAGCCTAAGGTTAGGCCGTAGAGGCTTATTGTTAAATCTGACAGGTAGCCGCCTATCAGCGAACCGAAAAAGGTAACGGTTCCTATTAGTAGGTTGTAGAGGGCGGTGAAGCTTCCTCTATGGGCTTCTGGCGAAACATCAAGCAGGTAGGTTATCACGGATGCTTGCTCAAAAGCCGCCACTGAACCCCAGAAGGCGCCTATGGCTATTAAAATGTAGATGTTCGGGGCGAAGGCATAGGCTAAAGGGACGGAAACGTAGCTGAACCTTACAAGCAACAGCAGGGGTTTTCTGCCGGCGGTGTCTGCAAGCCTCCCAGCTAACCTTATGAAGGTTATTGTGAATATTCCCTGCACCACGTGGAGCAGAGCAATTTCCAACATTGAAGCCCCTAAAACTTTAACCTGGGTTATGGCGAAAAGCGGCCAGGCGATTGACATAAAAAAGTTGAAAACCGCGCTGCAAGTGTTGTATCGAATAAAGTCTTGGGATTTTCCCGCAAGCCTTACTGCAGCAACCAAGTCTGTAACAAAGGATTCCTTCAACATGTTGCCTCGGCTTCTCTCCTTAACCCTAAACATTATGGCGGATGATATTAGCCCGCATACCGTTGCAACAATAACCGGGATTATAATCTGTTCACGGAGGGTTCTGCCAAAGCTCACCATGATTATGCCGGAGGCCAGCGTGGCGGTTAGGCTGCCCAGCGAAGCCCACATGTTTATTGTGGCGTTGGCTCTTCCAAGGCGATGATGTGGCACTAAGTCGCCTATTAGGGCAGTCCAAGCCGGAGTAGCCATAGACCCTAAAAGCGCTTGTATGGCTATTAGAAACACCAGCTGGCTTGCAGAGCTAAGAAAGGGTAGGGGGAGCCAAAGCAAAGCCACAATTAAACCACCAAAGACTATAAAGGGAACTCTCCGTCCAAGCCTGTCGCTGAGCCTTCCCCAGAAAAACTGCATTATGTTGTTTGATACGTTGCTAACCGACTGAAGCCAACCTATCTCGGAAGAATAGGCGCCCAGCTCCTTGACAGCATAGGGTCCAACAAACGGGTTCACCATACCCACACCAAGAGAGTTAGCTACTGAACGAATGTAAACCACGTTCAGTTGTTTTGGATCTCTGTCAACATTCCCACGCTTTTTCATTAATGGTCTCGCTCTATTAGCGGAATTCTACATCATGGCTTATGGGAGACATAAAAACTAAACGGTCGTCCAATCCTTTTAAGCCATGAACAAACCTTAAAAGGGATCCCCGCGAAAAAGGCGAAGTTGAATGTTGAATTTCCTCTTTTTGTGAGGAAAATTTATATGAATGTATTTTTGACTCTATTTCAATCTCATTTCAAAGTTCAAAATTCTGGGCGAGAAAAGCTATTTCTCGGTTTTCCTTTTCCGTGGGCTTTTCTTTACTATGGTGACGGTTGGCTCCTCGTTCACGTGTCTTATTTGGGCGTTTGGATATAAGCATTCGATGTGCCTTTTGATTTTTGCCAAATCAACGTCTCCGTAGGTTTTAACGTTAATTATGGGATTGCCGTCCTCGTCTTGGTTTAGGGATATGGTGTATCCGGAGCCTATTTCGATTTTTGCTGGCTCCAAGACGAAAACCCAGTCTTCTGCGGGGCTCAGCCCCACTGGACTTGAAGGTTCCTGCTTCTGCTTTTTCTCAGACATAACTGTCCCCATGTTTATTAAGAGGGGGTGCGGTTAAAAGGTTGTTGTTTACGGATAAGAATCTATTTTACAGCCTTGAAATCTAGTGGATAAGCAGTTTTTCCTCGTACTTTCTCAGGTATTCGGCGGCTTCGCCTACGTCCATGAAAAGTTCATCCACCCGCTGCACGTCCTCAACCGTAACCTTTTCCTTGTTTAGGGCTCTGGCGTTTTGGGCTGCTAGACTTAAGAGTTGAACGGCATACCGCATGGAACTCTTAGCCCCAACCTCGGCGAGTTTCTCCAAAGCTTCAGGGTCAATTTTTATTTTCTCTTCGGCGGCGCGGATTCTGAGGATTTCCTTAATGCTTTCTATGTCGTAGGGCTCCGTGGCAATTATGACCGCCCGGTCAAGAAGGTCAAGTGGGAAACCCAGTGGACTTTTTATGTCGGTTCCGCGGATGCGGGCTACACCACGATTTGTGGCGAGGATAATTATTGGTACAAGCTCGCTTTCCATGGCTCTGCTGAGGAAGCTGAACGCCTCCAAGTCTAACAAGTGTGCATCGTCTATAAACAAAACACCCGGATGGATGAAGGCTTTTCCGCTGTCCACCCACTCCTTTACTTGCTGGTCAACGGCCATCCGCACTTCGGTGTCAATCTCCCTTGACTCTGGCCCGCCGAATAGCAGCGAGAAGAGGCTTCCTGAACGTTGCCTAGCGTTCAACTCGTCCAAGTCCGCCAAAGTAAGCATGTAAACAAACTCCTTTTCTTTTAGGACTTTACCGCTTGGGCGTGGAATCTTCCGTCTAGTGTCCACATCGTAGGTTTTTCCCTTCTGGCTTTCAAGGCAAAGTCCAAGGTTTACAACTCTACCTGTTTCGGCGTCAATCTGTATAACGTGTCCCTCAGATATGCCCTCGGCGATTATCTGCTGGGCTATGGAGGCACCAGCCTCGATGGTCTTCTCCTCGTCCTTTGTCTTCAAGGTTAATCTGACGCTTTCCGGAATCTTCTGGTATGGGTTGTATGGATGAGGTGCCGTTCGAATGTCAACCATAGTGACCTCGCCCTCGTAGACCTTCCGCATTTCATGAATTTCAACGCCAATACACTTTCTAATGGCTTCTATTAGGACCTCGGTTTTCTTCCGCTCAGTGCTGTATATTTCACTGCCGCTCATCTGGATGAAGGGCACATTCTCGCCTAGCTCTTTGGAGATAGCCACAGCTATGGCTGTTTTACCAGTGCCGGGTGGTCCGGCGAGAATTATGCATTTGCCGCTTAGCTTGCCCTCCTTAATCATTTTGACAACTAGGCCTGCGGCTTCTCTGGCCTTCTCTTGCCCAACCATCCCGTCCTTGATTTTAACAGCCTTCAAGTTTTCGTCCAAACCCAAACCTTTAATGTGGGTGTGGGCGCCGATGCGTTCAAACCTCGAAACGGGGGTTGTTGGCAGCTCCCGAATGGCTGCCACCCGAATCGCCTCCAACCGAGGGAATTTTAAAATGTCCAATAACAACAAGTTTAAACCGAAAACCGCATAAATAAAATTTACCGCTCAGCCGCCGGGTTTTGTTTCACCGAAAACGTGAAATGGGTTGAATTCGTTTCAAGAGCGTGTGTCTGCAAAACTTTGACTGCTTATAGTCGGGTTATACTAAGCATTCCCAGGTAGGTTTAAAGACGTTTCCTTCCTGTCGAGAATATAGTTTAGGATTGAGATGCACGTAGCCGCTAGGTAGGGTTTTCTTCCTAGAGATATTTTTTCTCCGTAGCGAAGTGCGTAAGCCTCGACTTTTCTTGGCAAGCCTACATGATCACCTAAGACGAAAACTGAGTTCTCGCCTACGCTGACTTCGCCTACGTCTCTTCCGCCCTCTTCTAAAACGTATATTTGAGATTTCTCGGCCTTCATTTTTAAAAGGGCTTCGAAGCCCAGTTTTTCCGTGGAAACCCCTGGATGGGTTTTGCCAGCTAAAACCTTTTTCAAAATGTTTGTCCAAGTCTGCTGGTCCGTTCTGACATCATGAAGCGTTGCCCCCTCCACTTTTAAATGCACCGGCGGCGACGGTGGACCGTTCAGCACAGCGTGGAAAACCACGTCCTTACGGATGGCGTGGGACAAGAACAAGCTTGCAACGGCGCACTCGTAAACTATGTCTAGGCGTCCAGCATCATGGAGGTTTGTCCACTTCGCGTCTGTTCGCCCTAAACGTGAGTAGAGGATGAATTCCCGCAACGCCTTTCCCCTAAACGTCTACTGTTACGCTGCCTCTTTTATCTCTAGGATTTCTCGATAAAGTTCTTTTAGGGTTTCGTTGTAATCGGCTTTTCCCTGCTCCACCAAGTCCATCAACGATTCAAGCCTTCGCGTGGTCTCTTCTGAAGTGTAGTTTCCAAAGTTTTGGCGCAAATACATGTAAACCCTGAAACCTAAAGGCGTGCTGATCAGCTTGTTCCTCCGTTCTACGGCGTAGTTTCTTTCAAGAATTGTGGAGACTATCTTCGCGTATGTGCTTGGCCTCCCTATGCCCTTCTCCCTCATGAGGGCGATTATTTCTCCCTGCGTGAAGGGTCTGGCGGCGGGCACTGTTAGGATCTTTCCGAAGGTTATGGCGTATTCGCCTTCCTCGACTGGATTCACGGTTTTTATGGGTAACACAACGTTGAAGCCTTCGGAAACTATGTTTACTGGGTTTTCCATGGAGACCGCGTTTCCATCAACCAGAACCCTAAACTTCTGGTAGAGAAGCTTAACCTCCCTCATTTGGCTTGCAATGAAACGTTTGAATATGAGGTCGTAGAGCTGGAAGTGGTCTGCGGTGAGCCTCTTCGGGAAACGTAGAAGCCCAAGGGATATGAGGTTTTTCAGCCTATCCACATCCACGGCTCTCGTAGGCCTTATGCATTCGTGGGCGCCTTCCACTGCGTACCTGCGGGGGACAAAGAGGGACGGGTACCTTTCTCGGATGTATTCTTTGGCTATGCCTATGCCTACAGTTGAGACTGTTGTGGCGTCGGTTCTGTGATATGTGCATAAACCCACCTCGAAAAGGTCTTGGGCGATCATCATGGTTTTTGTGGCTGGGAAGCCAAGCTTCGCTGAGGCATCCCTGAGCATCGTGTCCGTCGTATAGGGTGGAGGAGGACTCAATGTGCGTTCCTCAGATGTCAAGTCAACTATTCTTGCTTTGAGGTTCTTCAGCTGTTCTTCAAACTGTTGGTGTGGGAACGGCAAAGTCGGGTTCTCGATTGAAACCTTTAAGCCGTTTGAAAGCACAACGGACAAAACCTTCTTTTTCTTCCTTGACTCGTTTACCCGCTCTATTATCCAGCCCAAAACGGGAGTTTGAACCCTTCCAGCTGAAAGCCTATAGTTTTGGAAGCGTTGCCACAGTTTTCGGCTCAGCTCGAACCCTATCCAACGGTCTTCGATGCGTCGGACAAGCTGGGCTTCCACCATTTTGAGGTTGATTTCCCGTCGCTCTTTAACGGCTTGGAGAAAAGCCTTTTTGGTTATCTCGTGAAACTCCAGCCTCTCAATGCGCTTGTTCATGGGGTAAAGTGAACAGTAAACGTCGTAGGCTATTTTCTCCCCTTCAATATCGGGGTCTGTGGCGACGAAGATGCAGTTAACTTCTAGGGCGATTTTCCTCATAGCCTTGACAAGCTCTTTCTTCGAGTAGTAGTCTTGGCCCTTGCATTTTGGGCAAAAATCAAGTCCAGTAAACTGTTCGCCACACTTCCGACATTTCTTAATAAAATCGTATATGGGTATGAAGCGTCCACCCTCAACTTTGACGCCGTGGAAACCCTCGTTTAAAACGAGGTCATAGATGTGGCCCATACTTGCCATAATGTTGAGCACAAACTCTCCAGTGCTTATTTCGAAAACCGTTATCTCCCCAATCCTCCTTTTGAAGGGTTTCCCGAAGAACCTCGAAATCGTCCTGGCCTTCGTTGGAGATTCGACGATAAGCAAAGCTGTCTTAATGAAGTCCTTAAGCCTCTTAGAGATTTTGCCCTCCCTAATGTCCCGGATAGCTTGGCGGTCTGCATCTACGCCCCTAAACCATCTTTCAACAGCCTTCAAGCTGAATTTGAGCGACGTAAACTCGCCAAGCATGAACTCTAAACGTTTTCTCAAAGCGTAAAATGCCTTTTCATCATCCACCAGGATGAAGCTGGCGCCTCTGGTTATGCCGCCTGCGAACATTCTGGAAGCTCTTCCAGAGGCTTGAACGTAAGCCACTGGATCTGCGACCACAAGGTAGAATTCGCCGTCCCTCTGCTTGAGGGACACCTCCTTGCTCTTTGATATGGCTTCAACAACCGCCGGAGTTATAGCCTCCTTGAGGAAATCCCTAGTTTCCGAAACGATTCGCCTAACGTATTCGTCGAAGCCCTCAAGCTGCGTGCCCGTCTCCAAGGCTTCCTTAACCTTTTCCACGGTCTGCCTGTTCACGGGTAAAGCCTTTCCGATGACGTTTATCAGCTGGCTTGCCCTGTCCTGCGCCTTTGCATCCAGAAACTCCCTAACGTTTTTTAGAAGCGTTAGGAGTTTGACGGGGTTGTATTCATCCCAGCTGAGCCTTATCTCTGTTCTAGGGACTCCAGCGAAAACCACGTAGCGGATTCTTTCCGGTAGGTCTATGCCCCTTGCTAGTGGGCTTCTGAAGCTTGCAATCCCGACTAGGACGTCGTATTCGCCGTTCTGGAACCTTTCAAGCATCTTCTCATCCATCTTCATGTAGGCGTAGGCTTTAACTCCGTTGGCGTTTAGAAAAGCGCTGAGTTTAGCCACATACTCTCTTCCAAAGATAGATGGGACGAAAACTAGGCAGCCTCCGCCAAACCTCTTGATAAGTGAGAGAACCTGCTGTTCCAGCGTGGCTTCCGCTGGCAAATAGTAATCTTTAATGTTCCTCAGGAATTCGGGTTTGAAACCTATCTGGAAGTTTAGGAGTTCTTCAAAAAGCCTTATCCGTTTGGTTCTTCTAGCCTTAACGGTTGCTCCTGAAACCACAAGCAGGCCTATCTTGCTTTGTCTCTTATAATTCTCAATTTGACTCCGAAGCCTCTCCATTTCCCTCAAAACATGTTCATGGGGTTTTCCCATTCTCTCTAGGCGGCTTGCCTCCCTCCGCAGCTCTATTATTTTAAAGGCTGAGGCTATTATTTCGTCGCTGAAGCCTAGAAGCCTCATAACCTTGTCAATGTTTTTTGGAGATTTAAGAAAGGAATCCACGTCGTCGACGAAAACGAAGTCGAAGGCTTTACCCTCAACTGCCTTAAAGCGGTTAACCAGAAACCTTTCAGTCGTAACTAGGATTTCGAAGTCACCCATCACTACCCTTTCTAAGGCTTCCTTCCTCTCCGAGTCGCTCATGCCTGCATGGTAGCAGACCGCTTTAGGTTTGACGCCAAGCCTATCCGAGAAAACACCAATCTTTTCCACAACTTGTTGGACGAGGAGCGCTGTGGGCACGATAATGTAGCTTTTCTTGCCCTTAACAGCGAAATAGAGGGCTGAAACCGTTCCCAAAACGGTTTTTCCCACACCTGTGGGCGCCACTATGGAGAAGTTGTTGCCGAGAAGGATTCTCCTAGCCCAAGTTTCTTGGAGGGACCACATCCTCTGGCCAACAGCCTTCTTAAAGAACTGGGAAAACTCCTTAAGCCTCTGGTGGAAAATGAAAATTTCTTCGGCGAAGTAGAGCCTACACTTCTCCCTCAAAATTTTCAAAAGCTGTTTCCAGCTTAGGGCTTCAGCCTTTTCAACACAGTTTTCGCAAACGCCGACCTGGAGAAGCCTTTCATCGGAAACCGTGCCCTCACAGTTTAAGCACAGACCCTGATATAGAGCCCTCATCATCAGCACCAAATATTCAAGTTCAAGCGAAACTTGCATTACTATGTGGCAAAGTTTGTAAAAACTGTTTTTCTCAGAGCTTTTAAAGGTTGATGGAGCCTCGGGCGGGCTTCGAACCCGCGACCTACGGCTTACAAGGCCGTTGCTCTACCAGGCTGAGCTACCGAGGCGTCTTGTCTACGCTATAATGGCGTATTGAAAACAGACATAAAAATGTTAAGTTTATGTGTTAGCCTCCGTCTGCGGCAACCTTCAGCTTCCAAAGGTCTTCAGCAAGCTTCTCTATGTAGTCTCGTTTCTCTAGCTTGCTCCGCCACTCTCGGGGTATGGCGTCTAAGCCGTGATATGCGCCGCTCATGGCGCCGGTCATAGCCCCGATGGTGTCTTGGTCTCCGCCTAGGCTTACGGCGTAGGCAACCGCCTCCCTAAAGCTTTGGTAGTTTCGTAGGAAACAGTATATTGCCGTTGGAACGGAATTGTAGGCTTCAACAGTGTTTCCAAGCCTCTTAACAACTTCACGTTTGTCAGGCTTCTCATCCAGGAGACGCAAAGCCTCCTCAAGTTTCCGCCTATACACCGGGTTTTGGGAAAGGGTCATTAAACGTTTCATAAAGCAGTGGACGTCAAGCCCGCTGGAGGGCTTTTCTTTGACTGCAAGGGCTATGGCGTAGGCTTGGAGAACAGCGCCCTCCACTCCTAGTTCATGGGCGTGGGTTATAATGCTTTGGGCTTGGGCCACTGCCCGCAGTTTCTCGAAATCATCGTAGTACAGGAGGGCCACCGGAGCCACCCGCATGGCAGCCCCGTTTCCATACGAGCCTGCCCCACCAAAAAGCCTCTTAGAAGCCTCGTTCCACGGAACCCCAGCCTTTATCCACCTGAAAACTCGGGGCGGGCCGGCTGCGTAGCCTCGCCAAGGCTCCAGCTCGTAATTTTTAATGAAGGTTTGCGCCATGTGATTTCCGTCAAATCCCCTGCTGGAGATTAGGGATTCAGCCACACCAATCATCATGTGGGTGTCGTCAGTCCAGCTTCCACCGAAAACTCCGCGGCCTGCGCCCAAAGCATCCCCAACAGCGCATCCAACCATGCACCCTAAAAACTTAAGCCTCAGCAACCCGTTGGATGACATCGCAAACACCAAAAGACTGTTGGCAAGGATACCCCTTTAAGCCTTTAAAGGTCGGCAAAGCTTTATGCGCCTCGTCCAACAAATTTTGGAAACAACACCGACCAACGGGCGTGAATGTTGGGAACTTGGTGGTTAGATTTAAGAGGAGGACGCAATCCTTATATTACCGAAAGAGTCTTCAAAATAGACTTGGCTACATTACGTTAAGCCATCGTTGAATGCAGCTCCCCATCGTTCCGGTGGCGGGGCGAAGGGCCAGTGGGCTTATGCTCACGATGAAGCCGTGCATAGGCCTTTCAACAGGAAGGGTTCACCGGAGCTAAACAGACACCGCTCTAGCCCGACATGCCACGCCGTCTGGTGGATGGCTCGGCTTGAGCGCCGACGAAGGGCGCGGCAAGCCGCGATAGGGCCCCGGGTAGGCGCATGCAGCCCTAGAACCGGGGATCCCCGAATGGGACCTCCTACCGCAGGCTCCTTCGGGAACCTGCGGTGCTCCCGGCAGGGAGCGGGAACCCCCCGAACGGAAGCATCTTAGTAGGGGGAGGAAAAGAAACCAAAACGGGATTCCCTGAGTAGGGGCGACCGAAAGGGGAAGAGTCCAAACCAAACCTTGTGGGGAAACCCACCGGGGATGTGGTGTTGTGGGCCGGCCGCCGCTCCTCGCCGGCGAAGCCGAAGTGGCCTGGAACGGCCCGCCATAGAGGGTGAAAGCCCCGTAGGCGTAAGCCGGAAGGAGTATGGGCCGTGTCCCAGAGTACCGTACCCTGGTTTGGGTGCGGGAAGCTGGGAGTCACCAACTTCCAAGACTAAATACGTCTCAAGACCGATAGCGCACTAGTACGGTGACGGAAAGCTGAAAAGCACCCCGGGAGGGGGGTGAAAAGAGCCTGAAACCAGACGGTTATAGACGTGTGCGGCCCGGAAGGGTAGATCCCTCCCAAAGGAAACCGCCGCGAGGCGGGAGTACGAGGGAGGGGGACCAGGGTCGCACGTTCCGTCTAGAAACACGGGCCGGGGAGTTCACGGCTGTGGCGAGCTTAAGGGTTCTAAGCCCGTAGGCGTAGGGAAACCAACATGCGCGCAGTCCAGCCCCGTGCTGGACGAGGCGCGGAGTCTGAAAGGGCTCGGAGTCACGGCCGTGAAGCTAGAAACCGGGCGATCTAGCCCTGGGCAGGGCGAAGCCAGGCGAAAGCCTGGTGGAGGCCCGAAAGGGTGCTGACGTGCAATT
>Ga0185307_1001318_pt1 | contig 13951 bp, 14 predicted proteins | sample LHCtaG_FD_128010 | JGI IMG/M metagenome (GOLD analysis project Ga0185307, IMG submission 128010) | Hot spring microbial communities from Little Hot Creek, USA to study Microbial Dark Matter (Phase II) - LHC4sed_matched (SPADES... | ecosystem: Environmental > Aquatic > Thermal springs > Hot... | reverse complement strand
AACTTCGCAACTGCTCCATGACTTGTCTGATGAAGGTCTCATATTGCTCTGCATCAAAGGAAACTCCTCGCTTCGCTGCAAACCTTCGGATGTCTTGTCCTATTCGGCTTCGGAAGGAGAGACTTCTCTCATTCGCACCGGCTGGACCTAATACAAACCAAGTTGGACGCCGCAACGATTCGTTTTCGTCAAACCATCTTTCACTCAAGTCTTCTAACGCCCTTTTTTGGAACTGCTTTAGATGATCACCGTTCAGGAAATGGGCTTCAATGGCTAACCATTGCCTTAGTCTGTCCAAAATGCTGCGCAAGAAGTCATAACGCTCGGGTGGCGACAGGTCTTTCATTAGCAGCACGCCTTTCCACTTGCTGTCATCTTCGCTCAACTCTTTAAGCCCATCGTATTCAATCCGTAGTAATCCCACCTGTTCAAGGTTGGGCATCGTCACCCGCACACCATAGCGCAAGTCTTCGTAAATTCTGTAGGTGAGTAAATCCTTGAAAGTTTCCTTGATTCGGGATGCGATTGGAGAGTTTGGGTCTATTTGCGGGTCTTTGGCGAAATCTCTCAAATCCAAACCCATTTCCTTGTAGATGGCATTGGCAATTTGGTCATGGGTGAGTTCTCTGTTCTTCTCTAAAGCCCGAACCAAAGCAGACCTTAAAAGCGCTGTCTGGACGAAATCGTTAAAGTGACCAGATTGAAGGGCAGCATCCTGTCTGTTGTCGGTGAAACTAAGAACTTTCTTGGCACCTGCATCAATTCGCTCATCCTTTTCTAGTTGACTAAGGGTTGACACGGCTATTAAAGTCGTTGAGGTGGTGCGACCTCCAGCAGCCAAAAGCGCTAACTTACGGAATTCTCCTCTCTCCTGAGGCAAATAAACCTGTCCGCAGTTCAGGCAAAAGCCGAACGGGCGAGGGATAAACCAAGCGTGAACACCTTCGCTTCCATATTGCTTTACTGTCCCATCGGGTAAAACCCAAACTTCCTTTGGCAGCCTCTTTTTGTAATTGGATTTCACTTTTCCGTTTGCGTCTGTCCAGTTATCAGGCAGATGCTCAGCGTCGCAACTCCATCTTCCATCCTCATCTAACATCAGATAGCCCACGACACCTTCTAATTCTGTTTCAAAACCGGGCAAGGGCGGACGCGGTAATAACTTTTCAGATTGTTCGGTCAAAACGACCAGATAGTAGTCCTGACCACACTCGCGACAGAAAGCGAGGGGAAAGAGAAGCCTATTACCTTCAGTGAAACTTTGCCCTTCAAGGCTAAATATTCTTTCGCGCTTTGGTTCAACGGTAGCGAAAACTGTTCCACCTTGTGAAAAGAACTGATGAAGCCTGATGCCGAAAACAGGCAAGCCTTCAGGGCTGTCTGGCAGAAAGATGTTGCTTGCCGCCAGCAAATATTCCTTTAAGCGTTCCAAGCAAATTGTTTCATCAACACCTGTCAATTCCGCTAATTTCTTTGCTCCCTCCCGCAGTGTTATAGGGATGCGGCGGCGAAGATGGCCGTCAGGCTCTTCCTCAATCCCGAAAGTGTCTTCAATCCATGCAGCCAAAGGACTGTTAGAAATTCCATCCCATGAATTCGGCACTTGACCGCTCAGCAATTCAGCCTTTAAAACATCAGGAGAAATCGGACGAGGATGAGAAATGACTCGGCGTAATGTCTCCTCAACGATATTTTCAGGTTCTACCTGAACGCCAAAAATCTTTGATGCGGCATCGGCGATAAGGCGACGCCTCTCTTCGCGACTTTCACCCGTTGCCAAAGTTGCACTTGTCCCGATAAAAACCAAGTCAGGGTTTCCTGAGCGAACCCTCAAACGACGAAGCAATAGAGCGACATCGGCACCTTGCCGACCACGATAAGAATGCAACTCATCTAAGACGACAAACTGTAGGTTCGCTTCATCAATGAAACATCGGTCTTCTGGACGAACCAGCATGAGTTCAAGCATCATGAAGTTAGTGAGCAGAATTTGTGGAGGGTTTGATTTTAATTGTGACCTTTCTTCAGCACCTTCCTGACCCGTGTATCGCCCAAACCTGATAGGGCAAGTTTGACCTGTTGACTTCTCATAGTTTTCAGCCATCTTCTTTAGGGCTTCAAGTTGCGAGTTAGCTAAGGCGTTCATAGGATAAACGATGATAGCGTAAACCCTTCTTTCACTGCTGGCGTTACGCAAAATCCAGTCAACGATTGGGACAAGGTAAGTCAGTGTCTTACCAGAGCCTGTGCCGCTGGAAACGACAAAATGCTTTCGCTTCAACCCAATCTCAATTGCTTCCTGTTGGTGCTTATAAAGACGGATGTTTCCGAAAAAGTGGATGCATTCGGGGTGAATTTTCCCCTCATTTACTAAATCTTGAAGGGAGCAGCCAAATTCGTAACTTGGGTTAAGCTGGAGAAGAGGTTCGGGCCAGAAGATACCTTCTTTGAGACGCTCATGAAGCCAACTTCTCAAACGCTCATCAGCGATCCGAAGCGAGTTAAGGACATAGTCAGAATATTGGCGCACTGTCGCATCCCTAATCTCAAAAATATCCATGCACCCATTCCTCCTTTGCTCCCCTCCAAACTCAAATTTCTCTTTAGCACTCTGATAGCGATGCTTTCAAGCGTGGAGCATGAACTACAGGAGTCACTTTGTCAACAGAGGCTTTCACAATGGTTTTCTCATCGGCACCTTCCACGAATGCTTTAATGGATGCCCTTTTATGGCACATCCCTCCTTAAAGCATTGTGGGGTGCGAGATGGCTTTCGTTACCACCCCGCTCCCTCTTTCCATTGTCAATGACTGGTCATATTTTAAGCCCAATCTTAACCCCTTTGCAAGGGATGCCAACGGTGGGCGTCACCTCCTGCGACCTTTTAGTGGGGTTTGTCTAAAAGAGTGGCTCTGAGAGAAAGTGCAACGAGGGTTGTATTGACCCTTTTTGAGCACACGCCATCCGACCGAAAGGGGTGAAAGTGTGAGTTGGAAGGACTGGATGGAAAGGGCTGGCATCTCCTTGAAGAGGATGGCTGATATGACGGGCTACGACAAAACGACCCTTTGGCATGCCCTCAATGACGAGAGGTATAAAGAGAGGCTTTCAAGGAAGTTCTGGGGAAAAATAGGAGCAACGATAAGATGGAAAGTCAAACCGTTGGTCATCCAAATGAATGATAAAGGCTTTGTTGTTTTTCGATGCCCCCATTGCAAAACCTTCTTCAAGGTTAAGGTCAAGGCGAGAACGAAGGTAATCGTTGAGCCCGTCTTATGGTCAGCAACAAATGAAGGAGAGGGAATGTCTAAAGATATGGAAAGACAACAAGCCATTCGTATGGCAAGACTTAAAATGGCAAGGAGCAAAAATGTTAGAAAGACAAGAGAAAAAGAAAGTAAGGAAGTGGATTAGATGGTTGTCATTGCCTTTGCCAGTTTCAAGGGCGGGACAGGGAAAACCACTTTGACCTATAACTTGGCTTCTTTCTGGGCTGAGAGCGGAAAGGAGGTTTTGGCGGTCGATTTTGACCCTCAAGGGAATTTGACCTTCGCTTTCTTGCCCCCAGAAAACCTTCCCGAAGAAGCATACACCCGTTGGCTCTTCTCCCGAAAGTCGCCCCAACCCTTCCCAGTTTCAGAAAACCTTTGGCTTTTGGGTTCAGACAGTAAACTCTCCAGTTGGGACATGAGGGGAACATCGCCAGACCTTCTTTTGCCATCCCAAGTCATTCGTTCCCTTCCTTTTGATATTGTCCTTTTGGACACACCTACTGGTTGGAGACCTTTAACGAGGGCAGCCATCCTCTCCTGCGACTATTTGGTAATTCCAGTTGATCCATCTCCCTTTGCCGTTTCTGGGATAGTCCGGTTGGTTGAAGGGTTAGTGGAGTTGTCTGAGAAGCAGGGGAGAATGGCAGAAATTTTGGGAGTAGTCATCAACTTGGCTGAAGAGCACACGAGGATAACTCAAAAGGTCGTCACTTCGGTCAAGCAACTTTTGGGCGAGGAAAGGTTTTTGGGAATGCTTTCAAAGTCCGTTAGGGTCAAAGAGACTGTATTGGAGAGGAAGCCCTTGCATGTCCTTGCACCTAAGAGCAAATGGGCTCAGCAAGTTGAGGAAATCGCAAAAGCAATAGAAAGGAGGGTGACAAGAAAGTGAGGGAGAAAAAAGACACCCTTTCGGAATTGGAGGAAAGGAGTGCTAAGGTTTTGAGACAGTTAGAGCCGAAAGGGAGGAAAGCCATTCGTATGGCAAGAAGGCAAGCCATTGAACTGGAAAGACAGCAAAAGGGGGATAAGAGGACGACGAAAGTAACAATCAGGATGCCTGAGGAACTGGTTAAAGCCCTAAAGCACAGAGCCATTGATGAGGGGAGGACATTTCAAGACCTTGTCACCGAAGCAGTGAGGAAGTTTCTGGGGGAATAGGGATATTAGGCAAACCTCTTCTTTGACGCTCCCTTTGACGGAACGGATCGTGCCTAAAATGATGGAGATGCCCTCTTAGAACTTACCGAAGGCTTGTTGCGCTTACCGAAGCTTTGAAAGGTTAAAGTCTTCCGCACGGACATACAGTGGCAGGAAAGGGAAATTAAAGCAGGCGTTTGTCTTTAGACGAGGCGGCAGTTTTATGGGAATGCGTGCAACGACGGATTGGAGACCTCGTGACAGGACACTGGTTGCTGAACTTTCAGACCTATATGACCTTTGATGATTTGCTGGAATTTCTCCAACACTGGCTAGATCTGTTAGGCGAGATTACACCACCAGCAACGCCTGAGGAAGTGGCGACGGCAGAGAGGTTCCAGCAGTAGTTACAGGAACAACACTTGTGGGACACCTAAGACACGCAAGCAGTCCCAACAAACCATCCCTAAAGTGACGAGGTTGCCCCACCGACCTGCCTTGAGGGGATGGAAACGCGTTGGAATGAAGCCACCTTTGGGCTTGCCGCAATTGTCTCCGACCTGCTTTGAGGGGATGGGAAGAAAGAAAGAATAAGAAATAAGCTCCTCGTTCATTCCGCTCCCTCTTATCCCTTGTTATGCTCCCCTTTGTAGTTTCTTGCCCAAAAATATCTGATAACATTTGTTGACTTTTGGGTGTCCTTGTGGGCTCAATGAGCTTTTTGCTATTACAAATCAGCGCTCAAAATGGTCAAATGTAGGGGTAAGGACAATGCTGAAAACGGCAGATGGACGAACATGGGCGACGATTAAAGAAGCAGCAAAGCAATTGAAAGTTAGCGCATCGCGTTTGGCAAAGGCAGCTAAGGAAGGGAAAATTGACATACTGAGGCTTTCCACGAGGTTCGTGCTCGTAGACTTTCAGCAAGCGGAATACTGGCGGCAGCGGTTTTTCTCTGAACGAAAAGCCCAAGTTGCAAAGAAGCGAAAACGAAAGCGTCGCTAACAACACACAAAAATTGGTGAAACTTTCACAGAGCGGGAAAGGGAGTGAGGGTTCGCGCTTTGCTCATTTTTTCATCATGCGTTAAAATAAATGCAGGGCACGAGCGTTGCGAGCGTCGTGCCCTTCTCTGTCTACAAACACGACCTCCTTAGGAGGTGATTTGAAATGCACACCGTCCAACCTTGCGACACAAAGAAGTGTAGCACAGCGCTGGCTGAAACGCAAGTCAGCGAGAACCTCTCCCCCTTCTTCTTCGCCGAACGGTCTTTAGAGGCATACACAGAGCGTTGGCACAAAGCCTTGCAAGATGACCGCTGTGTCAGCATTTTGCTGACGCTTTTCGCTCATTCAGCACGCAACCCCTCTTTCGCCCTCACAGCAAGCCAAATTGGTCGCTTAACAGGCTTGCATCACCAAGTTGTTCGTAGGCTCGTTCGTGGCGACAAGCATTGCAAGGCTCGGCTGCAGGGACTTGTGGCTTGGCTTACGGGAAAAGGAAGGCGCGGGACACGCTACTGGTTGAGCCCCGAGGGAGCGAAAATAGCCGAGTTGCTCGCCAAGGGCTTGCAGTTGGGAGAGGCGACATTGCGAGTGCTCGCCACTGACCGCCTGCGAAGAAAAATTGCACACTCGGTTGGAATTGCACACCAAAATCGCACACCTTCGGAAAATAATATGCCTCCTTACGGAGGTTTTTATTATGTATGCGGCGGTGCCGTTGCTTCAAAACCTGCGAAGCCTAAGCCTATAGGGTGCGATGAACTCCTTAATCCTTTAGCCGAGAAATTGTATCGTGACTTTCGCATCGTTGCGTGGGTCGCAAACGATATTGTCCAACGGCATTCTCCCGAGACAATTGAAGCAGCAATTACATTGTGCGAGAGGCGCAACGGTCAGGTCTTCAACAAAGCAGGCTTCGTTATCTACTTGCTACGGGAAGGGTTCGCTCAAGCCTACGCTGAAGCCCGCCATAGAGCCCGATGCTCCGAGTGGGACGAAGACTTTGCCGCAACCACTGAGGCTTTGAGGAAAGCACTTGAACCATATGGCATCTGTGTGGACGAAGAAGGATATGCGGTCTTCCCCAAAGGGCGGCTTGCCCTTCCGCCCGACCCCGACGAAGCAATAACACTTCTGAGAAAGTTGGGACTTCTCCGTCCAGAGGCTCTGAGACCCGCTGACTGTGCTGAATTGAGCGAAAATATCAGTGTTCCCGACCAGCCCGACAGCGAAGCCGAGACCTACCAACCCTTAGCGCCTGCCAGCGAGCCTGACGACAGCGAACACAGCAAGGAGCTTGCCGAACCTCTACCTGAACCCACTTGCGTTGTCTGTCAGCGCTGTCAGGGTGACCATCATCCCACTTTGGCTAAGGCGCAGTCCAATCAATTGATGCCACTTTTCCGACTTTCAGAAGGCTTCAAGCACCGTTTCAGCCTACCCGAAGAAGGCTACATTTGTCGTGGCTGCTATCTTTCCCTCTGCAAGCAGTTGACCGAGGAACATGGTTTTGATGAGGACAAAATCGACACCACCAAGCAATCTGCCGATGGTTGCCCTCGTTGCGGCTCAAGCGGCGAATTGCAACCCTTTGAGCCACAACCTTTCACACAACCCTTTGTCGCTGCCGATCCTGAACTTGCTCGTTGGAGCGGCAAAGCGCTGTGCGAAGCCTGCCGTTGCTACCTGCGAGTGCGAGAGGGCAAAGTTTTGTTCAGCAGCGCAGCCAAGCGAACCAAACTCCCTGAACCCAATGGCGGTAACCAGCCTACTGTTGGCTATGTGGACACTGAAGCATGGCTTGCTGAGTGGGCATTTCGCTGAGCGAGTTGTGGCAGGCAAGGCGCCGTGTCGTAATGGGCAGCGAGCCTGTGAAGCGACCAAGCCGATGACAGGTTTTTGCGTTAAAAACACAACTTTGCGTTCAAGCGCAGTTAACGGGTTGAGGGCTCGGCAGTAAGGTAGCAGTAAGGTAGCAGGAAGGTAGCGGCAAGGTAGCATGAGAGTGACATGAGAGTGACACCCGAGTGACATCTTGGTGACATTTGCGCACTTTTTTCGCCGCAAAAGCCACTTTTGCGCCACTTTTCGCCGAACGACCCCGCGAAAAACGCAAGTAAATGCGGCACTTTGGGAAGGTCGCAACGAAAAACTTAAGGCGTGGTGGGCGAAGGTTTCGCAGCGGCGCAGTGTGGAGAGAAATTGTCCCGTGCGAATCTTCCTAACTGGATTACTACACTTCAACTTGGAGGTGACCGACCTTGCCCAAGTATAGCCCGCTTCATCAATTAGCAATGCGGTTTATCAAGGAGCACGGTGACTTGTGCGACCTACTTGTGCGCCGCTCTATGGAACTGACCGCCTGTCTTGAAAACGCGGAAGGACTTCGCGAAAGCGTCACGCGTTTAGTGCTGAAACTAAGGCGCGCCGTTAAGCAATTTGCGACCCGTGAAGTTTGCGACGAGAAACGCCTGCTAAAAAGCGTTAGCGGACTTCTTCGTTGGCGCGCTGGGCTTAAGGGCTACGCGGGACAAATTCTTCGTCGCTGCAGCAAGCGAGCATGGGCGCTGGAACAACTTTATGGCGAAGGCGACAACTTTGAGACAGACAGCGTTGACGAGCATTTGCTACGTGTGTTGCGCCTCTATAAAACCCAGCAAGATGGTGCGATGAGGCTTAGGGACTGGATGCGTGCAATAGCCCGCCACTACGCGAACATTGTCGGCGCGCCCGATGCAGCCCGTTTTTTGCGCGACCTTGCGGCGGAACTGGACACTTGAAGCGCTTGAGCCTCACAGAGAAATTTGCGACGGTCACAGAGACCCGCCGAGTGGTCGGCGACCCACCTGTGGTGCTGGGGTCTCCCCTTAACGCCCGCGCGCACGCACGCATGCGCCTGCCCGCGCACGCACGCGCTCGCCCGTTTGCTCGCTTGCGCAAGCGAATGCCCGCATGTAAGCAGGCGGGCTTGCAACCTTGTTCGTTTCACTTCGTTGAGACCAACTCTGGAGCGTTGGCGGACACTGGCTGACCAACAATCGCCTGACAGACATTGAGCGAATGAGGCATTTGACCCAGACCTCATTCCAAGCCGAGCGAATTTATTCAAATAAATTCAGCCTCGGCGACCAAGGCTGGCTCACTTGCCCGCCTCGTTCGCTTGTGCAGCGTTCGCTTGTAGCGTTCGCTGACCAAGCGCTGGTCGGCGAGCCAACGCGATTATCGCAAAGAGAGACATAATATGAGTTGGAGGTGTTGGGGGTGAAAGAGCTTGAAGTTCTCATATTCTCACTTGTCGGGATTATCGTTGTGTTAGGCTTCACTTTTCTCTTTGAGTCCCGTCCGATAGACCCAAAGAAACTTATCGCTTGGTTAGGGCTTGTCATTTTCCTTTCAGCAATTGGGATAAGTATGTTCATAGGGCGTCTAAGACAACCCCCATCCCCCCAATCCATTGCCAGTCAGCTTTTCGTCAAAGTATTTTATGTAAGGGGGAGGGCTGATCTTCTATCTACAAAATACGTTGTCGAGGGGATGATTAGGAATCCCACTAAATTTAACCTTGAAGGCATCACATTGAGCTTTAAATTCTATTGCAATGATGGGGTTGTCCGTAACGTGACACGCACCGTCTGCGTCTTTGATGAATACCTTCGCCCCAACGATGTTTATTTCTTCGAAGAGACCTTCTCTCTGTACCCTCCTGGACTCTCCTGTGATGTCAAGGTATCCGTGGAAGGCATCCGTGAAATTTGGTAAATGTCATTGACCTTCAAGATTGGAAGGGACGCCCTGCGTGGGGCGCTTCCTGCAGCAATCGCACCACTGGCGGAAGTGAATTTTTCGCAACTGCTCACTTCGTTTCAACAACTTCCCGCAACTTAAGCAGTAAAATTGCTCCAATCAGCATTTTAACCACGCAAAGCAAAAGCACAGCCCTCCAACCTACACCGCTGCCCAAAGCAGCGTTAACGAAATCACCTAACTTGCCACTGATTGCTGGACCGAAAACTTGCGGTAGCGTGAAAGCGAATTGCCAAAGGGCAAGGAATTTTCCTCCCTCACCTTTCAGCATCAAGTTGACAGCCAAAGCCCAGTTGGCAACGGAAAAAACACCCGAACTGCGCCGAACAAAATTGCAGGCAACTTCGTCATCGCAAAATTTTTGGCAGCAACGAACAACAAATCACCAACTCTAGCAACAATAGTGGCGATGATGAAAAGTTTGCGCTTGCTTATCCTATCAGCCAATTTCCCGCCGATGAGCCACTGGGCATGCTGACAACTGTCACAAGCAAACCTAACTCCATCGTCGCTCTCGCTGGGTCGCTGACTTTGAGGGTGTCGGCGAGAAACCATCGCATGAATGCAATAGCAGAAATGATCGGCAGGTCGTGAGATGGGCAGGTCGGAGGAATAGGATCACCGGGAGGTTCGCCCTCCCATCTACCCCTTCATTTTCTGTAAGCAATAACCCTAAGACTGCAGCCCGAGATACAACGAGGGGGCGGCGTGCCCACCAGATATGCACTGTAGATATATGCCCGTGGCGGATATGTCTTTCCCGCGCTGCTTCTGCCGATAATTCCCTAACAGGCAGTATAGTCTCGATAAGAAATTTTTCTCCACTTTACCTAACCTCCACAAAAATTATGCTCTAAACTTACATTCTTCGTAAGACACCTTTCCAACCTTTGTGCCTTACTTCATCAGCAATACTTATTAACTCCGCCCCCAACAACCTCATACAGTCCTCACAAACCCAGCGTTGATTATAAGCTACTACCAGCATTCCAGCAGGCAACTGTCGCAATCTTCGCTTTTTCATAATCCACGAAACTAACGGAGTGTGAAAGAGCTCAAGGTTGCCTCGTCCAACTTTTCTTAAGCATCTACAACACCGTCCTACCATCCACAACCAATCCGCTCGGAGTATCTTTGCACGCCAACCCCAATTGACGATTTCTTCATTTGCTACCCAGTCACCTTCAACTTCCTCCCACAACCATTCTGCATCGCTAGGACCTGCTACAATCAAGTCAAATTCTTGACTACTTCCATCCCGCCTCTTTATCCCTACTATAGCATCCACCTTACGCCTAACCACAAGGTCAAATAGTTTGCGCAAGATATCTTCGGGCAATGATGCCCCCATTTCGCACGAAATCGACCGCCAAGAAGAATAATCTTGATCAGACTTGAAGGAAGTTCCATTGTTAGAACCAACTAATTTCTGAGCAGAAGGTAAGTTGCTTAAATGACTGGGGACCGAAGTGTTCCCAGCAACTAACCCAATTATTCCATTCCTCCCCAAGAAGCGAAAATTAGGGATAGCCAGTTGCGGTTTCTCCGAAAGAAGGATGCTAGCAACTAACGAAGTATTCTCCTTTACCCGCTGAAGATTCTCTCCCAAAAATCTTCCGAGATGATAATTTAGGGCGAGTTCCCACAAAACTTCTTCATTAACAAGTTCGGGGTTCTCAAAGTATTGTCGGTAGCGCTCCCACCAAGGGTAAAGGTAATAACGCCCCTCCCTTGTCCTTGGCTGAGAGTAATGGACGATGTTGTATAGAATTGGCGGTAAAGGTTTTCCTACTGCTTTTCGGTTTTTCTTCGGATAAGTTTTGGTTGTGAAAAGGTAGACAGTGCTTCGTGGCAAACCTGCCTGCTTGGCGAGTTTGGTTAAAGAAACTGCATTCCGATTACCGATGGCATTCAACTCGAAGAGGGCTCTAATGATGCGAAGGGCATTCTTGCTTTTGAAAACCCTTTTCAGGGCACGGTAAGCCAAGTGAACTGGATAAAGTTTGGCTTTTTGAAGAATTTCCTTAGCACCTTCCGATAAGTTTTCTGGGAGAATTTGATCTCCATGAATTAAAATTTGAGCGGTAAGTTCTACATTTCCCGTCAATTTAAGAACCAAGCCTGCATAAGTTAGACGCACTCCTATTCTTCTTCCTCGGTCACCGTGATGAACCAATCCCCGCAGGACTGGGCGATGAGTTTTGTCGCCAGCGATAATCCACCAAATATGCCTTCGATGGACACCCAATTCCCTTTCTAACTCAGTCACATAGACCTCATGACCTGGATAAATCGCCTTTTTCTCCCACAGATAATCAAGAATTCTTGAGGCAACTGGATGATTTAGAGCGTAGTTAATCTTTTCAACAAGTGTCATCTAAGGTTTCCCTCCTTTTCACAAGTTATTTGTGTCTGCTTATATTATACTCCGATAGCAAGGCAAATTTGGCGGGACTGCCACTGGTCGCAGGCGGAGAACCCAGCGAATTTATTCACATAAATTCGGGCTTAGGCTGAGTGAGGCGGGATTTCGGGCGGACAGGCAAGGCACCCCCAGCGGGCACCCCCCGCAGCGGGACGCCCCCACCGAGCACCTCCAGCGGGCGCCCCCAACAGGAAACCCACCAAATTTAACGGAGTTAGGAAAGGACTGGGTGGAGCGGCGCGGGCAAGCAAGACACGCAGGCAGCGCGGGACAATGCGAACGGATAAGTAAGACAAACAACTAATAGGTAACATAAAACCCCTATCTTCCCCTCTAACCTTCCCTCACTCATCCCCGCACTGAACCCCTCTCCCTCACTCACAACCCCACACAATCGCTGTGAAACCCTGTCTCATCTCATCCCTTCCCACCTAACCCATCCCATCCTATCTCACTCCCCGCTAACCCTTTTCCTCTGTCTCAACCTCCATCCAAATGCTCGTAAACCTCAACCCTTACCACTTCGCCAGATTTCTGGTGTCTATCGGCCCCATTATATACTTACTATCTCTACGGGGGTTATATAGGTGAGGAATATAGGTAGCGGGATTTGTCTTAAACAAAGGGGTGGTCACTAAGGTTAACCTACCTTTCACTTTAAGCGAGATTGTTCCTAAACATCTCCGTCTCACTTTACGAATCTTTTCTTCTTCTTATTCCTGTAAAACTTCGAGAGTGTGTAAAGTTTGATAGTAGCAATATCTTACCCACTGGATTTCTGCCAGATGGGTCGGGGGGATGGAGGTTAATCTTCCATATTTCACTGCCATCGCTAAACAAATGCTGTAGAGGAAATTTTCTTGGGGGACGGTTTGCAGATATTCCACGATGTTGGTTAGGAGTGCGCTTCCAATGGTCTCGTTGATGTTTGCCCATTCGTCTTGGTTCAGCAGATAGTAGAGTGTTAGGATGAGGCTTAGGTAGGTAGAGGTTGGTTCAAGTTTTTGTCTTTGGTGGCGGACTGATGGGAAGAAAAGTGAGAGTTCGGCGAGGGTATTTTTGCCAGCGTTGACGATGTCTGGCGGGGGAACGGGTTCGGGAAGGACAAAGTAGTATGTGAAGGGATAGAGTTGGTAGACAGCATACTCCTCCACTGGATTTGTGGCGATTGAATTTATTTGAATAAACTCACTGAGTAGGATGATGGCGTAGGAGGGCTTTTCGGCGCCGTAATACACTATAAGACTTACGCAGTTGGGTAGAGGACATAAAGGGGGTTAGCCAGATAAGCCCTAATAGTCTCCCGAAGGATCGCCAACTTCGCCTCATACCTTCACCCCCGTCCGCAACCGATAAACCTAAAGCCGCAAAAAGGCTCTCAAAGCCAAGAGTAAATGACGAAGGATGGAGACGGCTTTTCTCACCTGAGCTTTCTCCACCCCACAGCATTGCTTAAGCCCGGTGGAAAACTTCTACCCCACCATCCTTTTCGCTCCATCTCTTTCGCTTTTCCTCTCTCATCCCCAGGTCGTTGCTCGCCCAGTGTTAAGCGCCCCCTTCTTTTGAGACCCTCCGAAACACTTTGACAAACCCAACCGTCCAGAGCAAGGTCAGATGCTTGCCGCTCCAATGATAAGTCACCAAGTCCCATCTTCCGGGCAGGGGTCAAACTTGCCTAGCACTGAGCCCCCGCTACCTTCGGATCATCTGCAAGCACTTCTCTGCGAAAATTATCGGCAAATATTCGGCAAACTATTGCAAATCCCCGCCAATATCTGCCTACCACGAAATCGGCGGTCAGGTGGGGTGGGAAGTGAAGTTTCGTAACGCTGTGGGGGCAGGTTAATTTATGTGAATAAATTCGGAAAGCCCTACCCCATAAGCCCTCCCTATTCGGCAAGGTTTGACTTTGAACCTTTTCCCTCGCCAATTTCGTGATGGGCGGATAGATGGTCGCCCGCTTACCGTCCCCCTGCAAAAATTTGGGTAGGGGTATAGAGGTCACGCCTGGAGATGAACTTTACCGAAAGGGTAGATACAAGCAAGCCAGAGACTAATACAAGAAAGTCCTTTCCGCTTTGGAGGCAAAGCGAAAAGAGTTCCTTGAAAGGGATAGGAAGGCTTTAAAGAGAGCAGGGGAAGAGAAAAAGGATAGGGAGCGATTGAAGAGACATTTGAACCCCTTTTGTCTCCCTTTACCCGCCTCTGGCTCCCTTAGAAGGCTCTCTTTTATGTCCTTTGTGGGCATAAAATGAGACAAAAATTGAAACAAAGGGGTAAGTGTCTCTGCTTTTGGGTGCCTGCCCTG
>Ga0185307_1001317_pt1 | contig 13954 bp, 12 predicted proteins | sample LHCtaG_FD_128010 | JGI IMG/M metagenome (GOLD analysis project Ga0185307, IMG submission 128010) | Hot spring microbial communities from Little Hot Creek, USA to study Microbial Dark Matter (Phase II) - LHC4sed_matched (SPADES... | ecosystem: Environmental > Aquatic > Thermal springs > Hot... | reverse complement strand
CCTCTTGCAGTAACAATTTTTTTAAGCTCCTCATACCTAACCTTTGCAAGAGGAGGATACATCATCCATATAAGGCCAATGGCTATAGGAATAGAGGTTGTACCAATACTCAAAGAGCCAATAATACTAGCAACCTCAGGGAAGATATATCCTAATCCAATACCGAACACCATAGCTAGGAAAATCCAAAGAGTAAGAAACCTAGTCAGTAATGGTAATCTCTCACTCATAAGCTCCTCAACACCTAGCATAAAAATGAGTTAATAAGAACTATGTTGCAAAAAAGTGGAAGTGGCAACTTAAGCTTACCTATTTTACTAGTAATCTTGTAGCCGAGAGAGTGAGGACGTGCTGCTGACGTTGCTACGAGTCGTAAGGGATCAGGACACGATTGACGGGATTTTGAGCCAGCTAAAGACTATGTACCCGAGGCAGTCACGCGAGGACGTCAAGCTCTGCGAGCGTTACCTCAACTATTTAAAGAGCAAGGGCGCCGATGCTCGCTTCAGCGCCCGTAACCCATGAGGAAAGGCCGCTCAACGCGGATGACCTGCTGGCCGCCTCAAGGACTTCTTATACCTCTTCGAGAACCTCTTAATGCCATCAATTCGTCCCACTCACCGGGCTTCAGCGGTCCCATCCAATCGCCTAGAGCTGAACCGCCCAACTTGGCTTTGAAGCACTAGACCTCGCCGTCGTGCTCAATGCGATAGAGTAGGCACCCGCCTAAGAAGCGCTGCTGGACTTTGGACTTCTCCAGGATCGATATGTGAGCTTGTCGCCTTCAAGCTTGATCCTCGGCTCCCTGTCGCCCTTGGTGAGCCCTCCGAACCTCAAGAGCATGAATTAGCCCTCAGCCCCTACGCTGTTTCGGCCCTCAGGCTTTAAAGCTATGCTAGCAGAAAGTGTGATTAGTCCTAGGCTGTTAGTGGGCTAAATAGTTTTAAGGCCTCAAGCGGGGCTATGGCCTTGGAGAAAGCGAGAAGACGAGTCGATGACTCGAGCTCGCCCGACGAGATCCTCAGCTCCATCCAAGAAGAGCTAAAGAGGTGGGACCTCGGCGACCTCGAGGTTATTGTTGTCAGCGGCAGGCAGCAGGAGGAGCTGGCGAAGTACATGTACCAACTGGCCGAGGAGCTCAGAGACCCCTCATGCAAGGAGTACGTGAGGGAGATCAGGAAGGCGAAGTGGGTCCTCTTAGTGGGCTTAAGAGATGGAGGTGACGTCGCTAGGATGAACTGCGGGGCGTGCGGCTTCCCCTCTTGCGGAGATATGCTCCAAAACAGAGTGGCAGGCCTCCTGTTCCCGGGGCCTACGTGCGTCCTCAGAGCTTTGGACCTCGGAGTGCTGGCGGGCTTACTGATGGGGACGAAGCCCGTCTTGAGCAAGGATAAGAGGGTCATGGTCAGGATAGGCGTTGCCGCTAAGAGGTTGGGGCTTGTCAAGAGCGACGTGGTGCTCGGCGTGTTGTTGGGATAGCGTTGATGACCTTAGCGGCCCATTCACGGGCCGAGCCCGTCGAGTCTCTGCGCTGAGTGGCTGAGCGAGCGAGGAGTATAAGCGAGCCGACAATATGTCATCAAAGAATGATGAGCGGTTACAACTGAAAGCTTCGCCCTTTAGGGCGGAGAGGGGGGAGGAGGTCAGCACTAAGACGTTGTCGATCCTTTTAACCCGTCAGCGCTTGAAGGGCGTCTCCAAGACCTCCTTGACCCTCTTGACTATGGTCTCTCCGATGCCGTCGACCGTCTTCGACCACCCGTCGACTCTCTTCAAGGCCTCTATCGGCGTCCTGTAGACCCTGAGTATGGCCTCGGCCCTCTCCCTTCCTATCATGGGCAGGCCGCACATGAAGAATAGCTGCTCTTCGATTATGTCCTCCATCTTGGGGGGCTTGACCCTGACCTTGACCTGCTGGCCAGCCTTCCTCTCCTGCTTCGCCAGCGAGGCTATCAGCCTAGCCGTCGTGGAGGGCGAGGGCGACGGCAGCACTGAGACCCCCATTCTGGCTATCGAGGCCAGGGCGCCGAGGACTGCGCTCATGCTTATAGAGCTCATCATGGGGATCGAGCTCACGTCGCCCTCCAATATCAACATGGGCTTGCTGAAGGCGCTCTTCAGCTTGTCCACTTGCTCGAAGAGGTTCCTCCTCGTCAACGTCGAGACGAAGTCGCTCACAGTCTTCCGCTCGACGGCGACCTCCCTCGAGATCACGTAGTCTCCGACGTCCAAGAACTCGACCCGCACGCTCACGCCGAGCCTCTTCAGCTCGTCGACCACGTGCTTCGCGGTCGTGGCCTCTCTCGAGTCCACTACGACCTTTAGGTAGGCCTTTGAGGGTGTGTACAAGCTCATAACTTCTACGTATTGAAGCCCTTGTCGCGAGCTATTAAGCTTGACTTCAAATAGTGAGAGCTCGTATTAAGGCCAACTGACACCTTAAGCAATAGAGCACGTCCTTAAAGTCCGTGTCGAAGATCGTGTTGCTGAAGTGCATCACGCACTTAGGGTTGGAGCAGTGCCTCAACCCGAAGGTGTGCCCGAGCTCATGGACGACCTCCTTGCACGCCCTTTCCAAGAAGAGCTCCTGATCGGAGGCCTTGCCGTAGAACTCCGGCCTAAGCCTGGCGAGGTAGACGGCCGCGACGGACCCCCCTAGCAACGCCTCGCCGAAGACGAAGTTCAGGCCCAGCACGTACGCGTCGACGTCGGCCACCCCCACGACCCTTCGGCAGTCCCCGAAGAAGCCCCCCTCGTATAGCCTCGCTAGCTCGTCCAGTATCGCTGAGGAGTTGTACTGCCCTCTGCCCTTGTTGAAGGCGTGGCGGGGTAGCTCGAGGCGCCTACGAGAAACGTGGAACTCGAAGACCTCGAACAACTCGTTGAGCCTGGAGGAGATGCTGTAGACCACGTCGCTCTCTATCGGCTCTAGGGGCTGGAGGACCACTTTCACCCTGCTCTCGATGGCCAACGGCATCAAGCCTCGCGGACGCTTTGGGCTACGAAGCGCTGACCCATCAGCTCTGCCACCCTAAAGGCCCCGAGCTCCCTTACGAGCTGCGTGAAGACGTCCTCAAGCTTCACGAAGCCGCAGGAGCCGTCATCCTTCAGCACGGGCACCAAGTTGAGCTCCTCCTTGAACGCCAGCTCGAGCACCTCGTCGAACCTCCGAGCACCTCGCTCTATGAGCTTGCACTTGCTGTAGACCTTGACCAGCTTGAGGCCCTCGAAGCCCTTGGTGGCGACCCCGCCGATCACGTCGCGAAGCCTGACGACCCCTACGACCTCCTCCTCGACCACGGGGACCTCGTAGTAGTTCATTTCCGTCATGGCTCTGTAGGCCTCCGCGAGGCTGTTGTGGGCTAAGAGCTTGACTACGTCCCTTGCCATAAGCTTCCTTACGTCTAACTCGAGCCTCAAGCCTAAGAGGGTCCTCAAGAGGCACCTGTGCGTCAACAGGCCGACGGCCCTCAGTCCGTCGACGAGGACCACGTGGCTCTTTCCCTCCTCGACCATTAGCTGTAGCGCGGCCTCCACGGGGTATTCGTAGTGCATAGTCACGGCCCTCTCGCTGACGAAGAGGCCCACGGGCTGGCTAGCTATCTTGGAGCTCAGGGTGAGGGCGGGTAGGAGGCTCAAGGCCCTCGAGGCGGTGATGAGGCCTCGAAGCCTGTCGCCCTCGTCGACCACCAGCACGACCGTAGAGCCCTTCGACAGGGCACTGATGGCAGCTGCTAGGGGGTCTTCGTCCTTGACCTTGTGCTCGCCGGTGCAAGGTACGTCGCAGAGCCTCATTCCACGCCATATATCCTCGCCCGACAAATTAATATTGCTTTTTATCGATGTACATTTGTGTACAGAAAAGTTTTAAAAGTATTCAAAAATGCTGCATTTTAAGCGGAGTGGCCCACATGATGGGGATAGACCCGCTGATAATCGCAGGCTACGCGATCTCGATCGTCGCGCTCTTGACGGGAGTGCTCTACGGCGCCTACAAGGCGAGGAGGAGCAGACGATAATGGCGGTAGACCTTCTAGACGCCTCCATAGTAGTGGCCGTGCTGGCGATAGTGATGTTGATAGGGCTTCGAGGCTACGGCCTCAGCAGGTCAATGACCGGGTTCTTCTTGGCCAACAAGGAGCTCGGGGCCGTGACCCTGGCCTTCTCGCTTATGGCCACGTACTTCAGCGCCGCCTCGTTCCTCGGAGGCGGAGGCGCCACGTACCTCTTCAACTTAGGCTTCGGGGCCTGGCTCACCGCTTGGCACGTGATAGGAGTCGTGCTAATGTGGGTTCTAGTGGCCGAGAGGCTGTTCAAGTACGCCTCCAAGGCTAACATAGTGAGCATCCCAGACTTCATAGAGCACAGGTACCAGAGCAGGGCTGCCAAGGCCGTCGCGGCGGCCGTCATGATGCTCCTGTTCACCCTGTACCTCACGAGCGTCTACAAGGGAGGAGCGATAATAATCGCCACGGTGTTCAACACGAGCTTCGAGGTGGGCTTGGCGGCGCTCGCGGTCCCGGTGCTGGTCTACGTGGCCCTAGGAGGGCTCAGGGCCGCAGCCCTAAACAACCTCATACTCGGCTCCCTGATGTTGCTAGCGGCTTTCCTAGTGTTCGGACTCGTGATGAGCGCGGTGGGCGGCCCTATCAGGGGGATCGAGGAGCTCCGGTCCATGAACATAAGCGGAATGAGCGGGGAGATGTGGATCAAGTTCGACGGCGCTGGCCCTCCTCCAGCAATGAAGGCGGGCGCGGTTCCGCAACTGATAATGAGCATAACCTTCTCGATAAGCGTGGCGCAGATCGCCTTGCCCAGCCTGCTGATGCAGTTCTACGCCGCCAAGGACGCGAGGGTGATAAGCCGAGGGAGGATCTTAGGGCCCGTCTTGGTGGCCGCCTACGCCATGGCCGTCTTCTCGTTGGGGGCGTTCTGCCACTTAATCTTGGACCCTAGACTGCCCCAAGGCGAGGTAGCCAAGCTAATGAAGGACGCTGACTGGGTCATCCCCAAGACGGTGGACGTGCTGGCCCCCTCGGGCCTGAGGGGCCTGATATTGGCGGCGCCCGTGGCCGCGTCGATGTCGACCCTAGCCGTGACCCTCCTAGTGCTCTCGGCGGCCCTCACGAAGGACGTCGTCCATCTGGCCAGGCCGAACACGAGCGAGAGATCCCTCATGGTTTTGGCCAGGGCCTCGCCCATAGCCTTCGCCGTGATATCGCTGTCACTGACCTTGGCCCAGACGGGGATAATAGTCGAGATAGTAGCCGCGGCGTTCGGCACGATATTCGTCTGCTTCCTAGGCCCTGTGACCATAGGTCTCTACTGGAAGGGGGCCACTAGGGCCGGGGCCATAGCCTCCATGATATCGGGGCTCGTCGTGGGCATCTCGTGGCACGTGCTCCTCTACAAGGCGACCAACGTGCACGCCGTCATCCCGGCGTTGCTGGTCGCGCTCCCGACGTTCTTCCTCGTCAGCCTATTCACGAAGAAGCCCCCGCGAGAGGTCCTCGAGCTCCTGAGGTGAGGGGCTTGAACTTCACCTCCTTCCTAGACTCGAACGCCATATACTACGGCGACAAGCAGGCGATCGTGCACCCGAAGAGCGGGCAGGCGATATCGTACAGGGAGCTACTGGAGAGGGTCTGCTCCCTGGCCAACGGCCTGAGGGGCCTGGAGGTCGGGAAGGGCGACAGGGTCTTAGTGTGCCTCGGCAACAGGCCTGAGACGATAATGAGCTACTTCGCCATCTGGAGGGTGGGGGCGATAGCGGTCCCCGTCAATCCGGACTTTAAGTCCGAGGAGCTGAGCAACATAATAAGGGACTCCGAGCCGAAGGCCTTGATAGCGCTGGACGACGTCTGCCTGAAGGTGCTACCGAAGGTGGAGGCCGACTTGAGCGAGGCGGTGGTGTCACTAGGAGGCGTCGAGGGGACCATCAGCTTCAGAGAGCTCTTGGAGGGCCCTCCGTCGAATTGCCGCCCCGAGAACTGCTCGTTCGACGACGTCTGCCAGATACAGTACACTTCCGGCACTACGGGGAGGCCCAAGGGGGCCATGCTGACCCACGGCAACTGGATGGCCGCTGTCGAAGCCGAGAGGTGGGTCTTGAGGCTTACCGAGAACGACGTGTACCTCGGGATATACCCGCACTTCCACGTGGGCGTCAGCTGGGGGATAACTGCTCTGAGGTATGGGGCCACCTTCGTGGTCATGGAGCGCTTTAACCTCGAGGAGTACCTGAAGCTGGCGAGCGATTACGAGGCAACCGTCCTCTCGGGAATGCCCCCCGTCCTCTACTCGCTGGTCCACGCGCCACCGGGCTCCGAGGAGATGCTCAAGAGCGCCAGGTGCATAATAACCGGCGGCGCGACGACGCCCGAGGAGACCTGGAGGAAGTTCGTCGAGAGATATCCCCACATAGAGGTCGTGAACGCCTACGGGCTCAGTGAGACCATAGTGGTCGGCACGGCCACGGCGGTCCCGGCATCCTTCCGGCACTTGTCGAAGGGATACAGGAGCGTCGGAGCGCCCGTGGGCTACTGCGAAGTGAAGATAGTCGACTTACAAGACCCCTCTAAGGAGCTGGGACCGGGGGAGATCGGCGAGATAGCCCTCAGAGGGCCCGGCGTGGCCAAGGGCTACTGGAGGAACCCGGAGGAGACTGCTAAGGCCTTTCTGCCGGACGGCTGGTTCTTGACTGGCGACTTGGGCTACTTAGACGAGGAAGGGGTCCTCTACATAACCGCTAGGAAGAAGGACGTCATAATAATGTCGGGCTGGAAGATATACCCGGCCGAGGTCGAGAACGTGTTGCTCAAGCACCCCAAGGTCGCCGAGGCCGCGGTCTTCGCCAAGTACGACGAGAGGAGGGGGGAGGTCCCGGCCGCCGCCATAGTGTTGAAGCCGGGGGCTCACGCCACCCCAGAGGAGATCATAGAGTTCTGCAGAGAGAGGATGGCTGGCTACAAGGTGCCCAGGCACGTGATCTTTTTCGATAGCCTGCCCAAGATGAGCGGCTGGAAGGTCCTCTACAGGGAGCTCAGGGAGAGGTACGGGGGCTTCCCGAAGGGCAAGGATGCGAGCGCCGTCGTAAAGGCCGTTGAGAGGTCTTAAACAGCCCGCGCAACTCGCGACCTTTTCTTTCGTGGCCCTTTCATTAGGCTTTCACGGTAGCGACAGGTTTGAAATCGAGGCCAGACTGAGAGATGTGGGGGAGGTCTTAGTTGAAGGAGGCCATGTTGTACTCCCAGCTCGCCGATGGAAGCGTTGAGTGCTCACTCTGCCATAGGAGGTGCCGAATACCGAAGGGCTCTACAGGCTTTTGCGGCGTCAGGAAGAACGTCGACGGCGTCCTTTACAGCTTGGTCTACGGGAAGGCCATAGCGGCCCACGTCGACCCGATAGAGAAGAAGCCCCTCTTTCACTACCACCCGGGATCGGCTGTGATGAGCATAGCGACCGTCGGCTGCAACTTCAGGTGCAAGTTCTGCGACAACTGGGTCATAAGCCAGAGCAAGGAGATAGAGGGGATCGACTTCCCGCCGGAGAAGGTGGTCTCGGCGTCCCTGAGGTACGGTTGCCACGGCATAAGCTACACGTACACCGAGCCAACGATATTCTTCGAGTACGCCTATGACACGGCGAGGCTGGCCAAGGAGAGGGGGCTATTCAACACCTTCGTGACCAACGGCTACATGACTCCCGAGGCCGTCAAGGCCATAAGCCCCTACTTGAACGCCGCCACCGTGGACTTCAAGGGCTCCGGGGACCCCAAGTTCTACGGGGAGCTCATGTCCGTCCCGGACCCCGAGCCCATATTCGAGACGCTGAAGGAGATGAAGAGGTGCGGGATATTCGTCGAGATCACGAACCTCGTGGTCCCGAAGTACGGCGATGACCTCGAGAAGCTCAGGGGGCTGGCGTCTAGGATCGTCGAGATACTGGGGAGGGACACGCCATTCCACGTGCTGAGGTTTCACCCGGACTACCAGTTCTACGAGGTGTCCTCAACGCCTGTATCGACGTTGGAGAAGGCCGCCCAAGTGGCCATGGACGTCGGGCTTAGGTACGTCTACGTGGGCAACGTCCCTGGGCACAGACTCGAGCACACGTACTGCCCCAAGTGCAAGGAGGTCTTGATAGAGCGGTTCTCCTTCGACATACTGAAGTGGAGGCTCACGGCCGACAACTCTTGCCCTAAGTGCGGCGAGAAGATAAACGTCGTGGGGACCCTCCAGGGAGGAGGGAGCAGGTGGCTCTCTTTGATATGATCAGCTTAAGACCCGACGTCACAGAGGACGCGGAGCCACGCTCGAGGGTTGCGCGCTCAGTTGATCGTGGTCTGACCACGAGAGCGGGCTCGCATATTGAAGGCCTCATCACTCATCAGGCGCGGCATGCTAGCTCACAGCCCGATAAAGCCATTTGGAGTCCCGAGCTATAAGGTTTGGCGATAGGCGTGATAGTAGCCAAGACCTTGCTGGGCATGGAGAAGGTCGCAGCGGCTAGGATAAAGGAGCTCTGCCCAGAGGCCGAGGTCCAACCATCCCCCCAAGGGTTCGCGGGGCTCATCTTGGTCGAAGCGCCGAATGAGGAGGAGCTGCTGAAGAGGATCAATGAAGAGGTCGTCGAGGTGGAGAGGGCTATCAAGTCCATAGCCGAGTGCAGGGCCGATCTAAGGGAAATAGCCTCCGTCGCCGTAGAGGCCGTGAGGGGCCTCATAGGGCCCGACGAGACCTTCGCCGTCAGGACTACGAGGCGTGGGAGACACAACTTCACCAGCATAGACGTGAACGTCGCCGTGGGCGCCTTAGTCAAGGAGGCGACGGGGGCCTCCGTGAACTTGGACAGGCCTGACAAGGTCGTGGCCATAGAGGTAGTGGGCGATAGGGCCTACGTGGCCCTTTACCCCGGGAGCGAGGAGTACAAGAAGCTGACCCCCCAGAAGAGGCCGGTCCTCAGGTTCCTGAGGAGGATGTCCGTCGTCCAGTTGCCGTATCTAGGGGACGAGGAGGCTTCCAGGACCATGGGGGTGAGGATAGGCAGGGCCGTGCAGACGTTCGAGGTCGGTGAGCTGGTCATAGCCATCATGGGGTCCGTCGACGCCAAGCAGCTCAGAGACTTCATAGACGGGGTCTACGAGGGCATAAGGACTAGGTACGAGATACAGCGCAAGATCTACGGCAGAGAGGTCTACAAGGTCCCGGTCCTAGTCCAAGACCTCTTCCAGCTGGTCAGGGAGAGGTCCAGCGAGGTGATAATAGTCTTCGAGCCCGAGGGGGACTACGTGGGCTCGAGAGGCGACAGGCTCAAGTCGCTTTTGTTAAGCGGCAAGAGGGTCAACGTCTTGGTGGGCTCGAGAGAGGGCATACCGAAGGGCGTCTTCAGGTTCGCCTCAGCGGTCGTGGACCTGTGCCCCGGCGTCACGATAGCGACAGACTTCGCCGCCTCGAGCGCCATCATAGCCTTGGCCTCGCTGCTCCAACAGGAGGTAGAGGGCCTAGAGAGTCAGAGCGACTGTTAAGAGCCCAAGAGCTTGAGTAAGGCCTCGAGCTCCTGGGCTGGCACTTGTAAGTGGAGCCCCGCGACCTTCAATGGGTCGAAGCCCAAGGCTGTGGCAACGAACTGGGAGACGTGGAGCGTCGGCACGATCTTCTCAATCTTCTTGAGCTTCTTGAGCCTCTGCTGGACCCTATCGAACGTCCTCAAGCAATAGGGGCACATGGTCAGGATAACGTTAGCCCCTACCTCTATTATGCTCTCCAACTTCCTCCTAGATATGGAGGAAGAGACCGTTCTGAACCACTTGACGATGGTCCCCCCGCAGCAGCTCCGCCTCTCTTCGTAGTCGACCACGCTAGCGCTAAACGCGAGGGCTATGTCCTCTAAGATGTCCTCTCCCTCCTCTCCCTTTATGATGTCGCCGTGAGGGTAAAAGAGGTAGTGGCAGCCCACGTGGACGGCGACCTTCAACTTATCTAGCTTGACCTTCACCTTCTCGGCGAGATAGCGCCTGTTGCGCCATGTGATCTCAGCTATGTGGGAGCACTTGGCCCTGACCTCCCTGTCCTTTTTAAGATCGTCGGCCTCGAGCGCTCTGCGAAATGCTAGATAGCAGCCATTGCACACCACCACGATCTCGTCGGGGTTGCCCATGAGCTTGGCCATGTTGAAGTGGGCGAGAGCTCTCGTATGCTCTTCTTCTATAATCCCTAACCTCTCGAGCGGGCGTGAGCAACACAGCATGCTCGTTGGAAGCCTGACTTTAATGTTTAGGAGCTTTAACACCTCGATCGATGACTTCACGATCCCGGGGTACTTGTTGAGGGAGACGCAGCCCGGGTAGAGGACGATCTCTTTTATGCTATCGCTCCCTTTCAATCCCCATAACCTCTCTCAGCCTGGCCTCTAAACTAATCTTCTTTAAGAACTCGTGGAGCTCCGACTTCAGGGGCTCAGTCAGCGTCGGGATGTTCAGACCGCTCTCCGACTTGAAGTCCTCGACCCTACTGCTGGTGACCAAGGCTATCACGCCGATGTCGAGCAGGGCCTTGACCAAGCTCGAGTAGAACTCTAGGACTCTGTCCTCGCCGTGCTTCTCCAAGACCTTCCTCCTGGCGTCGAGTATTAGGTCCGAAATCTTGACCGAGTTGGGGCATCTGGCCTCGCAGATGTGGCAGTCCAAGCAGAGCCATATGTCCTCGCGCTCGGTTATCAGACCCTTCTTGGCCTCGTAGACCAGTAAGCGAGGGTTGAACCTCTTAGTCGCTCTAGAGACAGCGCAAGCAGAGGTGCAGGTGCCGCATTGAACGCACTTGTTTAGCTCCGAGGAAAGCTTATCTATGGTCACCACCCCTTCTAATCGAGCTCGTCATGAAGCCAGAGCTTAACCTGGTCCTAGAGAGCTTCCACGACTTCGAGAAGGCCAAGCGGTTGGGATCCTTAAGCGAGGAGTACTTCAGGGAATCGGCTACGATATACCTAAGCCAAGATGACGCCTCCTCCATAGGGGTGAGAGAGGGCGATGTCGTGGAGGTGTCCTCTCGACAGGGCTCTGTGAAGGTTCGGGCGAGGATAAGGAGCGACGTCAAGAGGGGCCTAGCCTTCATGCCACCCGCGCCGCACGCGATGGCCCTTTTCGGGCCTAGCGAGCGACCCTCGGTGATAAGGGTCCAAGTCTCCAAGTCGAGCGGGGAGCCAACGAGCCTAGCCACCCTCTTCACCTCTTAGCCTCAAGAGCAATTTATCGACCTCACGGCGCTCGAAGAGGACCCTCCCCGGCACGCTGGATAGCAACCCCAAGACCTTGTCGATCCCCTCAACGGCTTTAGCGAATCCCCTCGGAGGTGGAGGGACGGGCTGGGGTTGTGGAAGGGGGACTAGCGCCTCCTTCACCTCGATGAGCCTGTGGTAGATGCTCGGCTTGAGGGGCCTGTAGCCCCATAGGACTCTCTTGAAGTGCTCGTGACTCATCTCGAGCCAAGGAGATCTCGAGCCCTCAACCCTCATTCCATTCCTGACCACCTTGATGGCATCCACGGGACACGACTTCTCGCAAGCTCCACAGAATATGCAGTAGTCCTTCACGAAGAGCATCTTCTCCTTCGACGGGGGCTTGGCGACGTAGACCACCTTCGTCGGGCATATGTTGATGCAGTTCTTGCAACCCGAGGGGTCGCACTCGTTCGGCTCTATCATGTAGGCGTCCCCCTCGAACGGCTTCTCCACATCGATGGCCTGCACCGGGCACACCTTGCTGCAGAGCCCGCACCAGACGCAATCCTCGCCGACCTCTATCGAGCCCTCTACCTTGGGCTCCCCCACCTCCCTGGGCGCCGACTCCGTGCACTCGACCTCTATCGCCCTCACGGGGCAGATCCTCTCGCAAAGGCCGCAGTAATCGCACTTCTTCTCGTCGACGGTTATCGAAAGCCCCGGCCTGAAGTCGGGGGGCCGAGGATCTGCCCACTCTATTTTTATCGCATCGCAGAGGAGCTCGCAAAGGCCGCAGAAGCAACACTTGTCGACGTGTATGCTTATCCTCCCCTTGGCCCAAGCCTCTCCCTCTCTGAGGTACTTGACGAGGTCCTCCTTCTTCCTGACCGAGACATTGGCCTTTACGGCCTTTTTGGGGCACACCTTCTCGCAAAGCAGGCACGGGATGCACTTGTCCCGCCGCACCTCTATGCGCCCCTTGACCCTCGGGTGCTCGAAGTCCGACGGCACCTCTATCCTCAAGGCCCCTGAGGGACATATGGAGGAGCAGAGCGGGCAGACGACGCACTTGGTCTCGTCGATTATTATGTAGGGGGCCTCGATCCTTCCGGACGCTATTTCCCTAACAGGACCCATGGATATCGCCTTCACGGGGCACACGGCCTCGCAGAGGCCGCAGCCAAAGCACTTGCGGACGTCGTAGACGAGCTTCTTCTCCAAGACCGGGGCCTTCCACTTATAGCTCAGGGCCTCTTCCCCTACCTCGACCTCCATCGCTGGCTTGAAGGACTGCAAGACCTACACCTCAAACTCCGAGCCTATGGGCCCGAGCCCGGTCACCTTCTCCGTAAACGACCTCACAAGCTCGACCACCTTCTTGCCTTCCGATGCAGCCACTCCGTCGATCAGCAGCCTCTCTGGGTTTACGCCGACCTCCTTCAAGAGCTCCTTGAGGGCCCTAACCCTCTCGTTGGCCCTAACCCTCCCGACCCTGTAGTGGCAATCTTGCTCACGGCAGCCCACTATCATCACACCATCGGCCCCCAGCCTAAAGGCCTCTAGGACGTGCTGCGGGGAGACCCTCACGGCGCAGGGGACCCTGATTATCCTGACGTTCGTGGGGTATAGCATCTTGTTTAGGCCTGCGTTGTCGGCCGCGGCGTAGCCGCACCACATACACATGAACGCGACTAGCAAGGGGTACTCGCTCTTCCTCGATAGCAGGGCCCTCAACATGGCCGATATCTGCTCGTCGCTCAAGTAGCCCGAAGGGACTAGTGCCCTCGTCGGGCACGCGGCCGCGCAAGCACCGCACCCCCTGCACGCTATCTCATCGACCTCCACGACCCCCTTGCCGACCTTCAGCGCGCCGAAGGGGCACGCGCGGGCGCAGTTGAAGCACAGCTTGCACTTGGCCCTGTCGATGGTTGGGGCGTGCACTTCGAGCTCGACCTCTCCCTTCCCCAAGAGCTCCGCGACCCTCGATGCCGCTAGGCCGGCTTGGGTCACTGTCTCGGTTATGTCCTTGGGGCCCGAGCAAGCGCCAGCCAGGTAGATCCCCTTAATGAAGGTGTCGGCCGGGTTCAGCTTGAGGTGGTACTCCGAGAGGAACCCGTCCTCGCTCAGAGGCACCCCCAGCATCGAGGCCAAGTCCTTGAGGCCCTCTGGGGACTCCATCCCCACGCTCAAGACCACTAAGTCGAACTCTTCCTCCACGAACTCGCAGCTCAAGGTGTCCTCGTAGAACATCTTCACCCTACCGCTCCTCGCCCTCTTCAGCTCGCCCATCCTCGCCTTGACGAAGTTGATCCCCATGTCCATTGCCCGCCTGTAGGCCTCTTCGGCGAGCTTCCCCGTCGCCCTCACGTCCACGTAGAATATCTTGACGTCGGCGTCGGGGATCATGAGCTTCGTCTGAATGGCCTGCTTTATTGCGTTGTTGCAGCACACCCTGCTACAGTACCTGCGGCCTATCCTGTCGCTCCTACTACCGACGCACTGTATGAAGGCTATCTTCTTGGGCTCGCTCCCGTCCGATACCCTGACGACCCTTCCCCTCGTGGGCCCCGAGCTGTTCAGGAGCCTCTCGTACTCGGCGCTAGTGATGACGTCTGGCACCTTGCCGTAGCCGTACTCCTCGAGGACCTTGGGGTCAAAGGGCTTGAAGCCCACGGCCACCACTATTGCCCCGACCTTGAGCTTGACGACCTTGTCCTCCTCCTTGAAGTTTATGGCC
>Ga0185307_1001316_pt1 | contig 13954 bp, 14 predicted proteins | sample LHCtaG_FD_128010 | JGI IMG/M metagenome (GOLD analysis project Ga0185307, IMG submission 128010) | Hot spring microbial communities from Little Hot Creek, USA to study Microbial Dark Matter (Phase II) - LHC4sed_matched (SPADES... | ecosystem: Environmental > Aquatic > Thermal springs > Hot... | reverse complement strand
CTGAAGAAAGCGCACGCTATCCCTAGTAAACACGTTTAAGACAGTGTTTCCTCCACCTATTTGTTGGCTTGATGCGGCTATTCTCCCCTATCCTTTCACAACCCCTAGGGGTATTAGTCTCGCAACCTTCCTAGAAATATTCGCCTTATGAGTTACGTCGACAACGAGATCAGGATCCTTATAGGCTCCAGGTGCTTCCTCAGCCACCAGGTTCATGTCTGCAACCCTCAGGTATACGCCCCTCTCCTCAAGCATGTTTCGAATCTGCCTGCTTGTAAATCTTCGCATCGCCTCGTTCCTACTGAGCATTCTCCCAGCACCGTGCGCGGTTGAGCCGAAGCTAGCCTCCATCGCCCTCCCCGTCCCAACGAGAACCCAGCTGGCTGAGCCCATTGAACCAGGTATTAGAACCGGCTGGCCGTAAGACCTGTATTTTGAGGGTATCTGGTCGTGATTCGGTGGGAACGACCTGGTAGCACCCTTTCTATGAACCACGACAGTCTTCCTCTCTCCATTGACCTTATGATTCTCGATCTTAGCGATGTTATGAGCTACATCATAGAGCACGTTTAACCCTAGTTCGGAAGCATCTTTATGAAATACTTTTGAGAAGCTTTCTCTTACCCAGTGAGTGATAACCTGCCTGTTGAGAAAAGCATAGTTGACGGCACAAGCCATAGCGGCAAAGTAGTCCCTTGCCTCAGGGCTCTCAACAGGCACTGCGGCAAGCTCCCTATCAGGAAGCCATATGTTATACTTCCTGCTAGCAGACTCCATGATCTTTAGGTAGTCGCTACAAATCTGATGCCCGTATCCTCGACTTCCCGTATGGATTAACACAACTATCTGGCCGACTTTTTCTATTCCAAATCCTTTTGCAACCTCCTCGTCGTGTATTTGCTCTACAAAATCTACTTCAAGGAAATGGTTGCCACTGCCTAACGTACCCAATTGCGGTAGGCCTCTCCTCTTGGCTGTCACACTAACCTTGCGAGGATCTGCACCATTAAGGCAACCATTTTCCTCTATGAATTCAACATCCTCCTTCCAACCATATCCATGTTTAATAGCCCAATTCACACCCTGCTGGACAGCATTATCTAGCTCATCCATGCTCAGCCTAAGCTTCCCTTCAGAGCCTAAGCCGGAGGGGACGTTTCGGAAAATCTCGTCCAATAATTCCCTCAGAACAGGCTTCACATCTTCTATCTTCAGAGTAGTAACCAGCAATCTCACGCCACAATTGATATCGTAACCAACGCCTCCCGGAGAGACCACTCCGCTCTTAACGTCGAATGCACCCACGCCGCCTATGGGAAAACCGTAGCCCTCATGACCATCGGGAAGAATTATCGAATACTTGTATATGCCGGGAAGAGTTGCAACGTTTAATCCTTGCTCTATCGTCCTATCCTGAGTCATTTTTTGTAGAAGAGTTTCGTTAGCATAGATTCTCAAAGGGACTCTCATGCCTTTCTTAGCCTCAGCACTTACTTGATATTCAGTATCCGAAACCCTTTCAAACTTGTAACTCATTTCCTCGGGATCACCCTCTGAGGCTTTTTGCTTCCCCGGGTGACCCCTTCCCAGGGAATTCCTTGAATAACTCTAGTAGGTTAGGAGACACCTCACTTTTAAAACTTTCCCCTATAGAAAAGCTGGTTTGTCACTACTCTTTAGTCTTTCAAGAATAAAATAGCCTGCTCTTTCATGAGCGCGATTTCTCTTATAGAATACTTCTCCCTTCTCCTCTCCTCAAATCTTTTAATAATTCGTGACCAAGAAATAACTAAGCTTGGGAAAACAGTGGTAGCGAAGTGCTGGAATAGATGGTATGCAGGCATCGGCTGCTTCGATAACCATTCTGTATTTCTCATAACCTAAAAGAGTTTAACAAACTTCCGTGGTTTGGACGCCTTAGGAGAGTAATGTTCTTAAATTGTTTTCCTCTATCCTCATTACGAATGAGCAGGATTAGAGATTACAAATGGCTCTACTTGACACTTATCTTTTTCACAATCATTCTCACAGTACTGGTTTTACTTATATATCGTACCCCCGTGCCTCAGTCTATGGAGGGATGGGAAAAGATCTCGCTCAGGGATGTTCGAACGCCCAGCGAGAATCCCAAGGTTTACGAGCTTGTGGAAATTAACATTTATTTGTCAGGTGAAATTAAAGATCTTTTTGACGAGAATGAGGTTAACGTGACTTGTAAAATTAATCTTCCAAACGGTGAGGAATGGAGTATTCAAGCCTTCCCTTATCAAATGTATGAGAGAAGACTAGTAAGGGGAGAAGAGGTTTTAACACCTGTCGGAGAGCCTTTTTGGAAGCTTAGGCTAACCCCACTCTTAGAGGGCAACCATATAATAAACATCTACCTGTATTCTAAGGGAGAGCTTGTTGATTCACGCACCGTATCAGTCAACGTGGAGAGTTATTCTCAGAACCTGGGTTTTGTAAGAATCGATGGTAATTACTTGGTTTGCGACGGCGGCTCGGACCTTTTCCTAATCGGCCAAAACGTTTGCTGGTATACGACTTCGAAGAAAACCTATGATTACGACGATTGGTTTGAGAAGATGGTTAAGAACGGGATGAATTATGCTAGGATATGGATGGCACCGTGGGCCTTCGGCATAGAGTGGAGTGATAAAGTAGGTAGATACGATCTTAAAGAGGCCTGGAGGCTGGATTATGTTCTCCAGCTTGCGGAGAAGAAGGGAATATACATAATGCTCTGCCTAGTCAACCACGGGCAGCTTAGGAGGAGTGACGATTGGAGTGGAAACCCGTATAATAAGGTTAGGGGAGGACCATTATCTTCACCCGAGCAATTCTTCACAAATCCTGTTGCAAAAGATTATTTTAAGAAGAAGCTTAGATACTTAGTTTCAAGATATGCTTATAGCACTCACCTATTAGCTTGGGAGTTTTTTAATGAAGTTGATTTAACAGACGGGTATAATCCTTCTAACGTAGCGAGTTGGCACAGGGAAATGGCGGAGTACTTACGGAGTATAGACCACTATGGTCATCTGATTACTACAAGCTTTTCAGACCCCAGAGGGGGAGACCTTATTTGGAAAACATCCGGTTTAGATTTTACGCAAACACACATGTATGGTCCCGGCATCAATGATCTTGGAAAAGCGATTTCAACAGAGGTAAAAAGAAAGCTATCAGTATATGGAAAACCGACTTTATTCGGCGAGTTTGGTGCTGATTGGAGATGGTTTGACTCACCTTTATACTACAGGGATATAGATGGCGTTGAGATTCATGAAGGCATCTGGGCCCCGAGTATGAGTGGCTCCTTTGGGACGGCGATGACATGGTGGTGGGATGTTTACGTCGATCAATTCAACCTGTACTACCATTATGGGGCTTTGAGAAGATTTCTGGCGAACGTTAGCTTCAGCAGATCTGGGTTCACGGAGCTTAATTACAGGGTTGTTGAAAACGGGAAGGTTAACGCGACTAATGTTAACTTCGAGGTTTTAGGTCTCAGAAACGAAACTTTCGCAATGGGTTGGGTTAGAAACAAGGATTACAACTGGTTTAACGCCATTAACAACTATAGTCTTAGAACGGTTGGAGGAGTCGATGTCGAGCTTTCAGGTTTCAACGCAGGGAGCTACTTGTTTGAAGTCTGGGATACATATTCGGGAGAAAAAACCTGGGCTACTAGGGTAGAATCCTCTAACGGTAGGCTTGTAATCGAGGTCCCTTCTTTTCATAAAGACATAGCTTTTAAAATAATCATGATTGAAAAATAAGGCGCTTCCTCACAAGCTTTATAATACTTCGAGAGGTTTCATGCTCTACGGAACATGAAGCAGCTTGTTGTCTATTATTCTAGAACAGGGACCACGAGGAAGATTGCGAAAACCATTGTGGAAGTTTTAAAATGTGATATTGAGGAAATCCGGGATTTGAAGAATAGGGCAGGCATCTTGGGCTGGCTGAGTTCAGGCATGGATGCGACTTTAAAGAGGCTAACCAAGATAGAGAAGCCTGGGAAGGCTCCTGAGCTTTTCGACATTACAGTAATCGGCACTCCTGTATGGAACAACACATTGTCCACACCCGTTAGGACGTACATACTGGAATACAGGGATTGGTTCAAACAAGTCGCGTTCTTCTGCACCCAATACGGTTCTAAGAGCAATGCGTTGAAAGACATGGAATCTCTTTGCACCAAGAAACCAGTTGCAACACTTATGCTGAGGAAGAAGCAGGTGGAAACCGGTGAGTACATTGACATGGTTAGGCAATTCTGCGCACAGATAGCTCGATAGGAAATCACCCCATAGCAAAGAGATTCCGAGTAGTTGGCCACTGACCAACGTTCTTCTAAAGACAGTATTTATTTGCTTACTGCCCGTATTTTTCCATCCTGTATTTTTCAATAGCGTTTATTATGCTCTCCCCTAACCTTATAGTTTGTTGTACTGCCGTAAGCGGGATCACGTATATTTTGTTCGGATCCTCCGAGTCCGCGAATAGAACTATCTCTCCGTCTGGGTCTATGATTCTGAAAGGATATGTCCATTCTACGATGCGAGTTTCTACTAGCATACCAAACTGGTCATAAATATTCTCTATCCTACTATCCTTCTCCTTGACTAGGAAGCCGTATTCAAGACATATCTCCTTCATCCTTTCAACGTCAAGTTTACTCGAGAAAATAATGCTGAAGCATTCAAAAGTCTCTCTAATAACCTCCTTTATACCCTGGGGAAGAGCCCCAACATATTTTGCTTTCTAGCGGGGAGCCTGAAGGAGAGCCTCCAATGCTTGAAGGAGTAGTATAATTTATTATAGGGCAAGGAAACTCATATCTATTTTGGTCATAAGGAAGAGGATTGATAGTAAAGTATTTTTAATCAAATCAAGCCTTTCCTTAGCCTTATAGTCTGTTGAACAGTTATGAATGAGAACACATCGTGTCTACAGCATCCGGTTGATAAAAAGATTCTTGATAGATTTAATAAGACAGCCCTGGTATCTAAAAAATACTACGGTTCAAGCGAGAAATACGCGTAAATTCCTTCGATATCTCTGTTCGGCTTAAATGCAATCATATTATCATAACTGCTGAGATCGATAGTGTTCCAACCCGGCTTAAGCTCCACATCGTCAAACTCTGTATAGTCAACAGCACCCAGTATGTAGTTTGCAATTCTTAGCGTAGTCTCTGAAGGTGTTTTCACTTTTAGCTTCTTTCTGGTAAATCCCCTCACCGGTATTCCTCCGACCCAACCGTTTAAACCCATCGACGACTTGTAGAGACCATGTAGAACACCAATCCTAACACTGTTTAACGGCTTTCCTAAGACTGTTTTAAGCTCAAGTATGAATATGGTGCCTGTATCGCTTCTCCAGGTTAGGATAGCTTCATGATTAACACAAGAAGCATGCATATAGAGATACTTGCCGTCAAAAGCCATCCCGGATAGGTAGAATGAATGCATAAGTATTTGAGGCGAGAGAGAATCGAATCTAAGCAAGACCGGCGTGTTTAAAGCATCGTCACCAATCATCTCTTGAGTATTTACTGGAAGCAATACTGAATTGTTTATACTAATAGGCTTCTGCATCCTTGCACCCGACCTAGTCCATATTCTGTCCAGCTTATAGCATGCGAAAAACGGATACGCCATCATTTTTTTAGATGAGCCTACTCTCCATTCTTGGACGGAAACTATTGCAGGTCCTTGAATTAAGAAGGGGAAGCCGCTGACTCTGAAAGATGCTCCTCCAAAAGTAATCGGGATTTCCCAAGTGGAGCCGTCGAACGCAGGGATTGTTGAAACCGACTCATGTTGTCCCTTCTGAGGATTGTAAGCATAGAGTGCCTTGTCATGCCAACTACTCATCAGAATCGTATCTTGATATACGATCATTTTATACGTATTTCCGAAGAGCATGTTTTCCATTTTTCCACTGGACAAGTCGAACACGTACAGTCCTTGATCACCGCCCCAGTTAACGTCGCCACGAGCAACCCATAAAACTTCTTTCTTAGGATCATACAATAAGTCTGTTACTTCAGCATACCAGTAGTGCTTCTCTATCTTCTCATCCCATCTTTTTATCCATAGAAGCTCAATCCTCCCGTTCTCATCTATAGCGTGTATGTGGCTGAATTTTCCACTTCTATCTGCATACTCAAACTCTTGCTTATCAGGATTTCTCCTAGTGGGAGCTTCACCCCAGCCTCCGAAGAAAACCCTGTCTCGCGAAACCTCCATTGCCCCATGAGTATCGCCGGCTGCACGAGGCTCTGGGCCGCATTTCTCATACTTGTAGACGAGTTTACCGCCAACATAGAGTTCAGCACAATTACCGTCATGGAAAACAAGTTCTCTCAGCTTAGGGTGTATAGCCAGATATCCGTGTCCGCCCGCAGCCGTAATAGCTACACCCAGCCTAGGCAGTATAGGGATTTGTTCAAACAATCTTGAGCAAGCACCCATATGATTCACTCGCGTTTACATTGTTAAAAGCCTTTAAATAATTTTAGAGTCTGAATATTCCCGGGCTAGAGCAATATTTTTAGGCTTAAAAAATAGGGATGTAAACTATGAAGAGTAGAGAACGCCTAGTCTTAGCGTTAAAACACGAGGAGCCTGATAGAGTCCCCATCGACTTCGGTGCGTTAAGAGCCTCGAGCATAGATGCTTTAGCATACTGTAGGTTGAGGAAGAGCCTCGGGTTGCCGGAGAAGCCGGTAAGGGTTGCACCCTAGACTTTCATAAATACTGTGGAATATGGCTCAAACATAGCTGAAGTAGAAAGAGAAGTATTGGATTTATTTCATGTGGATGTTATAAATGTGAACAGGGTTTTAGAACCGCGCGGCCCGTTAACTGAGACTTCTGACGATTGGGAAAAAAATGGAATGTAGACGATTATTTTTTAGAAGTCCAGAAAGATGTGGATATTCTTAAAGACGAAGAGGGGTGGGTTCTAACCCTGCCGGATAACCCTCTAGTCCCAGGAGGCAAAAAATACAGAATGCTAAAGAAAGATTTTACCTGCGTTGAACTGTGGCGTAAGAGTGCACCGCTTAAAGATGCAACAAGCATCGAAGACATTAAGAAGTTTGATTGGGATCTGTTTAAAATCAGAGATGAAGTCTTAAACGGTATTAAGAAGAGAGCAGAATACCTTTACAACAAAACTGATTATGGATTAGTATTATTCGACGTAGGCTCATTGCATGCTAACATAGGACAAGTACTTCGTGGCTGGACCCAATGGTTAGTCGACCTTAAGATTAGGAGACCTTTAGCTGAAGCAATACTAGACAGAGCAATGGAAGTTCTGAATTACAATCTACATAAGTATGTTGACACGCTGAAGGACTATATTCAAGTAATCGGGTTTGCAGACGACCTTGGGACTCAGGAGGGCCCGCAGATTTCGCCCCAGCTTTTCAAAGATGTTTACAAGCATAGGTATGAGGAGCTTTTTGGATATGTGAAGAAACACTCCAAGATGTTCGTATTGCTTCACTCCGATGGAGCAATAAGTCCTCTACTTAAAGATCTTCTAATAGACGCTGGGCTTGATGCCATAAATCCTGTTCAATCCACATGTAAAGGTATGAATCCTGAAAGGCTTAAGAAGGATTTCGGAGAACAGTTAACGTTTTGGGGAGGAGGAGCGGATACGCAGGGTATTTTACCCTATGCAAAGCCTGAAAAAGTGGCTAAGCATGTCGAGAAACTGGTTTCAATATTCTCGCCCGGCGGCGGATACGTTTATGCAACAGTCCACATAATACCCGGTAACACTCCGCCGGAGAACATTGTATCTGCGTTTAAGGCAGCTTATGAAAGCGGCAAGTATCATTGAGTTAAAAACCAAGTATACGTGTTTAAACTTGCTTAAATCAAGCGGAACAGTTTTGCAACCTTCTCGACCAAGGATATCACTGTTTTCAAAGAATATTTTACAAAGGGATTCATATCTTTCAAATACCATTTAGCAAGGTCTTTTATCCAATAGATGTCGTGTTTCAAACAGGCTTTCATTATTTCAAGTTGTTCCTCGGATGGTTTCGCCTTATACCATTCCTTATTTTTAAGAACACCCATCGGAACGAAGTACATCGGCACGATTAGGCTTCTGAAGGGCTTAAGCTCGTCAATCAATTCCAACGTCTTAACTAGGTCTCTACTGGTTTCTCCAGGAACCCCTAGGATTAGCGTTGCAGCCGGCACGATCCTTACATCATGCATTATGGAGAAGGATTCTCTCACTATCTCGGGCCAAGACCTCGCGGAATACGGTGCGGCTTTCGCAGGCATCATTTTCTCAGCCAATTCCGGGGATCCTGTCTCAATACCGACTTCAACGCCAATGAAATCATTATCGTCTCTTAAGATTATCTCGGACAAGCGCGATATCAGAGAATAGTTTTCCTGAGCATACTTTACTGCTGAAAGACTAACATGGCTCCAACCAACTATATTAAAATAGCTTCTAGCCATCTCATGAAGCTTTATCAACGGTTCTGGCCTAGGCTTAATCCCATTAGCCCCGTAGAGAAGAATGTCCTCAGAATGTATGAGGCATCTGTCTAGCCCCGCATTCTTGTTTACCTGGAGCTCCTTCTCAATCATCTCCAAGGGGTAGTGTCTTAATGGTCTGAGAGTTACTGAACAGAATCTACACCCTCTTGGGCAACCTCTCATTATCTCTACGAGCCCGTTGACAGAAGCATTTTTTATGAGCGGGATCTCTTCGACTTGCGGCACGTCGTTAATACCAACGTAAACATATTGCGGCAGAGGTTTACCGTCGAGAGCGTTTTTAACCAGGGATACGATTACCTTTTCTGCCTCCCCCTCGACCACTGTGTCAACACCCCATTTCTCAAAATACTCCGGCATCCAGAGCCATTGCCAAGCCGCGGGCCCTCCCACGATTATTCTCAGCCCGTTGTTTTTAGCCGCTCTTATCTCAGGCTTCTCCATGAACCTTTTGAAGTATCTTGAGTTAACCGGCTCCTTTCCAGTGAGGACCCACCATTCGCTACTTGGAGGACCCAATGCGAAATAATCGTGGTGCCCTATTCCAAGCACTTTAGCATTTTTCAAATGCTTTCCTAAGTGATCCGGGTCGATTACGGCGGCTTTTATTCCAGCATCCAGTAATGCAGCCTCAATTTTCCTAAGACCATAAGGAGCCTCCACGGGTCTTCCAATATCGTCAACCTTTACCTTCGGAGCTGCGATTGCCATCCAGACCCTTTCGGGAACCATAACGGGCGGGCCGGTGGCCATGAATCCGAGAAACTCCTTACCATGGTGGTTAGTCATAAGAGTCCTGTCGACCGATAATACTACGTCAAAACGTTCGCTCAACATCTCAACCTATTATGAGCTTCTCCTCATAATCATCAGAATCCTCATATTTACCATTGTGAACTATGAGTGTTGCTGAAATGTTTCTGATTGTTAAAGGTCTAATAGTTTCCAACAGTTCTCCGCACTTAAAGCCCTGCATATTTATAACTATATGGTTATATTTGCTAAGCATTGGAATAAGTTCCTCAAGCTTCGAGTTTAAACTGTCAGGATTGCCTTTCTTTATGATAGTTATGTGAAGCTTTCTATTTGATCTCATTCAGCAACACTCTCCAAGACTTTTTCTAAGCGATTCAGTGTTCTGTATTTGACATATTCTCTCAGGAAAGGATTAGAAATATCCTTAGTCAGTCTCCTGTATTCAATAATGTATCTCAACGTTATTTCAAAAGCTTCCTTCACGCTTATTTTACCATCCCAGTTTCTCTCTCCCATTCTGTTCAGTATGCTAATTATAGAGTTTCCAACGGTGATTATTTTACGCTGCTTGTGCTTCGGGTCTCTGGAAACTTTTAGAAAACCCTTAACAGACATATTCTTGATCTCCCTGGAAAGAACTATTCTTGAAAGCTCTCCCCTAAGTCTATCTGCCAGTTTGTTAAAAGATGCTCCATCTGGATGACTCGCTATCACGTCTATTATTTTTCCTCGCAGAGGAGTGAATTCCATGAAAGCCATGAAAGAACCAGTATACTGGTGAACCAGTATATAAATTTAACCGGTATATTTTAAAACCAGATTATTTGCAAGCCATGTGGATATAACGTGAAGGAAATCGTGGAAACATGTAGAGTAATATTAAAAAACCCGCTTATACTTTTTAGTTTAGTCGTAAAAAACTAAAGTATTTATTGAATGAGGCTTCAACTCAATATTAATCGCATCGCTAGTTAACTTTACAGTTTCCTCTTCTGTTTTAACCTTGTTGGGGTTTTCAAAGGTATTCTTATCTTCCACGGACTCTCCTGAAACAAAATAATGGAGGCAACTTTTAGGCTGGGAGCCCTTGAAGTGGATTTGTAACTCTACGCTATCGCTCTCACTCCTGTTTAAAGCATGAGCATAGAGCACTCTACCGTCTTCCGAAATAGTCGACGAAACGTCGACGAAGGGCACGTATCCCCCGGCCTCATTAGACTTATAGAAATCAGTGTCGACGAGCGTTCTTAAAACGTTTGAACCCTTATTGTTACAGTACATTTTGAAAACAAGGTATTGAGGTGTTAAAACTATACGTCCATCGGAGGAAGCTATTATGAGAGGCAGGACGTTTACTGTCTGTGCGAAATTGCTTATTGGCACAATGTTACAAAGCCTCTGAAGCATGTTCAACACACCCGCTGTGAATACAGCATCCTTAACGCTTGTTACTTGCTTAAGCAACGGTTCCTTAGCCTCAGGATACCAGACATTCCACTCGTCGAACGCTATCCTTATTTCGCGCTTTATCCCATATTTTCTTCTAACGGCTTTAATTAGGCTGTAAACATCCTTAAGCTTCTGTTCAAAGCTTAACGGGACCGCAACCAGCTCTCTATACGGCTTATCGTCGAAATCGTATAAGTGTATGGATAAATAGTCGAAGTATTTCCCAGCCCCCTTAACCATTTCAATGTTCCACTCAGGATCCTCACACCCTACTGCAACAAGCTCTATGCTGGGGTCGACCTTACGCATCTCGTTAGCAAACTCTACTGTTCTTCTCGCACATTCGGCACCGTCTTTACAGAACCCTATCTGCCATTCGCCCCATAGCTCGTTACCTATTCCCCAAAGCTTAACGCCGTAGGGCTTATCATGACCGTATTCACGTCTCAGGGAAGCATAGTAAGTCCCTCCTGTGGAATTGCAGTATTCAACCCATTGGGCAGCTTCCTCCGGAGTACCGTTTCCAGCGTTGACAATTATGAAGGGCTCCGCGCCTACCAGCCTACACCACTCTAAAAATTCGTCAGTACCAAAATGATTCGGCTCCTCAGCTCCCCAGGCCATGTCGTAGCACCTAGGCCTCTGACTCACAGGCCCCACGCCGTCTCTCCAATGGTATCCGCTTGCAAAATTACCGCCGGGCCACCTTACCAGCTGGGGCTTTAACTCCCTTACTGCTTGAAGAACGTCTAAGCGAAACCCTTTCTCATTAGGTATTTTAGAGTCTTTTCCAACCCAGATTCCTCCGTAGATACACTCACCCAAGTGCTCGATAAACTGCCCGTAGCATCTTCTGTCAAGAGTACCAATGGGGGCGGTTGCATCCACAAGCACTCTACATTTCAATCCGATTCGCCTAGAATATTTAGTGGTCATTCACGTAATAAAGTTATCTTTCTATGAAACAATCTTTTTCAGCACCGTTTATTAAACCTTAGGGGAAAACCGGTATTCTTCAACCTAGTTCTCCTCGTCTATGAATGTTAAACCGTCTCCAAGCCTTGATGGAGCAGGTCAAAAGCATTTCCAAGACTGCTCACGACATTGATTTCCAAGGTATTCTCACCCATTTTTACAACTAGAACAGAAAGGTCTGATGAATGTTCTTCCAGAGCATTTTTCTAAAACTCTTTTACAACGAGTTTTTAGCCCTACACTCCTCTTTTAGCCGGAAGGATTCCGCAAGTCGCTTGGCTATTTATCCTCATCGTAAAGCCATGAGTAAACCCCCTGTTTTTCACCTTCCTCAATACGTGTCTTAACGCACTCCATCCATTCCTCAGACAAGTAAGTTACCAGACCGATTTCATGAGTGCATAAGTATCCGCCGAAACCCTTTTCTGTAAACTCCATAAATTGCCTGCGTAGTTCATTTGCATCGAGAAGATTGTTCCAAGAGCAGAATGGCGAAGACCTATATTCTTTCGAAGGATCCTTAAACTTTTCTAGATCCATAGAGTCATCAAAGTAAAACAGGATATATAATTTTAAACTGTCTTTCTGACTGACAGTTTATTCTATTCTGAAGGTTCTCGACTCAAAATATTTCTCCAAAAGCCGCCGTATACCGCCTCTAAGTATTTCTGAAAAAGTTGAAGGAACTATCCCCAGCGTTCTCGCCAACTCCTTAGTACCTATCTTCCTTGGATAGTCGAAATACCCCATTTTAAGGGCGAGCCACAGCACGTTCTCCTGTTTCTCCGTTAAAACGCCCTCCTTAGGCTCATGTTTATACAGGCTTAGTACCCGTGGTTTGAAACCTAGTGATTCCAGCACCGACAATATTTCTTTGAAAGCTTCATGCTCAGGGACTACGAATTCATAAATCATCCTGTAGCCTTCTACATGCCTTCCCGAAATTAAGAATGCTCCTTTTGAAATCAAAGTATTGCATAAGTTGCAACCTTCTGTTTTAAAGGAGGCGAGAACACTAGAACCCTTTGAGCCGCTGTGAATCTTAAGCTTTTCACCAGAAACCTTATCGATCTCGCTGAGAGGAAAGCTTATGAGGTGTCTTACTGAACCCTCCGGTAATCTTCTAACATCTATCAGCCTGCAATTGTTTATTCCAAGCCTGGACGTTAGCTCGAGACCCTTGCATTGAGTGTTTTCAACCTCAATAGTAACATGATACAGAGTTTGTTCAAGAGCCATTATGAAACGCACCCTAATCATAAGGTCGTTGAAGACGTATTAAGCTTATCGGTAAGAATTATTCTTAGGAAAAACATTTAGCTTAAATAGTTCTGGGAAGGCTTAAGATAGGAAATGCGAATGAAAATCCTTCTCTTGCAACAGATTTTAGACTGGATGGAGCAGCTCGCCCTCAATTACAGCTACTTTGGGATTTTCATCCTGTCTTTTATAGGAGCACTTTCAATAGTTTTTCCAATACCTTATACAGTCGTGATCTACTTTTTAGGAACATTTCTTGATCCATACTTAATAGCTTTCTCAGGAGGGTTCGGTTCCGCAATGGGCGAGGTCCTTGGCTATGTCTTAGGGTACTCAGGGAGAGTGTTGATAAGCGAAGAACGCAAGAAGAAGATGTATTACATGGTTAAAATATTCGACCGTTATGGCGTTATTGTAATATTTCTTTTTGCCCTGACCCCCCTGCCAGACGACCTGTTGATAATACCGCTGGGCATCATGCGTTATAACCCAGTCAAGTTTCTAACACCATGCATTCTGGGGAAAACCTTGATGTGTCTCATACTGGCCCTCGGAGGAAGGTTTTCAATAGGCCTGATTAGGAGCCTGTTCGGCGGAGAGGAGGGGTGGATTGCAACCATAGTCACTTTAATGCTCCTTGTAGGAGTAATAATTCTGATCTTGAAGATAGACTGGGAGAGAGTCTTCTTCAAATACGTGGAGAAACACGGAGAGCCAGAATCAAAATGATTAAATAAGGGGTTTACAAAGTAGTGGTTGATGGAGGGCTTTGTAAAAGAATACTGGCTTGAAGTCGAACTGCAACACCCCAAAGGATGGCTGTTAACAGCAGAGTATGGAGGCACAAGGGAGGGTTATTTAAGAATAGACTCCGAAAACGCCGTTAAGACTGAAGTTAAATGGGAAAAACTAGCTCTTGAAAGAAAAACTAGGGCTGAGGTGCAACCGGTGGTCGTGATAAACAA
>Ga0185307_1001313_pt1 | contig 13970 bp, 15 predicted proteins | sample LHCtaG_FD_128010 | JGI IMG/M metagenome (GOLD analysis project Ga0185307, IMG submission 128010) | Hot spring microbial communities from Little Hot Creek, USA to study Microbial Dark Matter (Phase II) - LHC4sed_matched (SPADES... | ecosystem: Environmental > Aquatic > Thermal springs > Hot... | reverse complement strand
TTTCCTCTTTTTTCTCCTGAGCCATACAGAATGTTATCCCTATAAGAATTATTAACAATTTTTTCATAAAACCTCCTTTTTAAAGCAAAAAAATTTTAAAGTTTTTAAAAAAGAAAAGTCAAATTAATCTATTCTTTAATATTAAAAAAAATCTTAAAGGATAATATAAAAAGAAAAGTTTTTCGGGTAATAAAATATAATTTAAAACACTTTCATCAGGATTTAATAAAGTAAATGTATAATAAATTTTTTGGGGAAATGAATCAATAAAAATAAAGGATAATAAATCTTTTTTATATCCTTTTGGATCTTTTTCTTTAAAAATTAAATCCTTCAAAAAATCTGGTATTTTTTTAAATTTTAAAAAATCAGGTATTTCTGTATCAAAAAGGAAATGGGAAATTGTTAAGGAGATTTTTATAATTTTTAAAAATTTTAATTTATTTCCTATTTCATAAATTTTATGAAAATCAATTTTAAATTTTTTAACAAATTCATGAATATCAAATATAAATTTTAATAAACTGAATCTATGGAAAAAGGAATGAATTGAAAATGAGATTATTTGCCATTCCTTTGAAAAAATTAAAATTTCCTTATATTTTTCAAATTCAATAAATTTTTCAAAATTCTTAATTTTTAATCTTTTTGGAAATAAAGAAAAATGCAATTCAATTAAAAAATTATTTTTATAAAGACGATATTCATTATAAAATTTAAAATGAAATTTTTTATAGAATTTTTCCTCAATTTCCTTTAAATTAAAGGAAAAACCCTCTTTTTTTAAAACCTCAATAATTTTTTCCAAATCCTTTTCAAAAACAAATAAATCTATATCCTTAAAAACCCTTGAATAGGGATTCCCATAAATTAATTCTGAAATTAAAAATCCCTTAATTGGAATTGCAACTATTTCATTTTCTTTTAATTTATTTAAAATTTTTATTGTTTCATTTTTTAAAATTAAAGAATTTTTCTTATTTTTTTCATAAAAAATTTCAATTATTTTAAAAAATTTTTGAGGAAAATCTTTATCTTTTAAAAAATTATAAAAAAAGGGATAAATTTCTTCCATCAAAATTAAATTTATGAATTTTTGAAAATCAATTTTATGAAAATTTTCTATTTTCTTACCCTTTAAAATATCAATTATTAATCTTTCCTCTTTTGAAAAATTAAATTCCTCTAAGGATCTTATTGCCATTAGAAATTAAATAATCGATGTCTTTATAATAAATTCTATAAAAGGGTATTTCAAAAACAATTCTTTTTAAATCATTAAAACCATTTTTTTGAACATATTTTTTTCTATTTATAAATATTCCCCATAAATATAAAAATGATTTCCTTTTATCCATAACTTCAAATTTATTTATTCTTGAAGGAATAGGAAAAATAAAGGATTTTAAAGTTAAATATTTATCATTTATTATATTTTTTGGAAAAACAAATATTTTTTCAAAATTTTCCTCTTCAATTATTTCTTCATCAGAAAGATATTTTTTAAAATCCTTATGAATTGAAATTGGAATTGGATAGGGAATTAAATAAATCTTATCTTTTAAAAAACATGGTGAAATATCATCTGATGTATAAAAAAAATTTTTTGAAAGAAAAATTGTTAATAAACTTTTACCAACACTTGTTCTTCCTCCTATTAAAAAAACATTTTTTCCATCTGAAATGCTTGATGCATGAAAAATTAAAAAATCATCTATTTTTGGAAATATTTTTTCCCTTATATAAAAATCCACATAAATATAATCTTTTAACTTAATTTTAAAATCTGGTTTCCCTTTAAAATCTTTAAAATATCTATAATATTTTCTTAAAAAGGAATTTTCACCTTCAATTTCAATCTTTTTCAATAATACCTTTTTTAAGGAATTCATTTAATATATTTTTAACATCTTTTGAAATAATTTCCTTAGGGATTTTTAAACTATCAGAAATTATATCTACAATTTCTTTAAAGGTAAAATTTCCATCACACATATCAAATACAATCTTTGAACTTTTATTTAATAAAAAAATTTCATCATTTAATTCATTATATAAAATAAAGTCATCTTCAAGTTTTTCTATTTTAAAATTTTTTCTCCTTGGCTTAAAATCAAAATCTATTTCTTTCAAAAATTATCCTCTTCTTCAAAAAATTCTTCCTCTTTCTTTTTTCCAAAAGGAGTTCCTGCCCACAATTTCTTAGATGTAAAGGCAATTATAATTGGGATAGACCAAATACCCATCTTTATTAAATTCCTCCTTATTTCATCTATTTTTTCCTCTTTTTTCTTTTTTTCCTCTTCCATTTTAACCTCCATTTTGAAAATAATATTTTAAAGTAAAAAAAATTAAATTTCAATCAAAAAGGAAAAAATTTTTTTATAATCTTTAAAATCTTCAAAAATATAAAAGGGTTTATAAATTTCAAGCTGCTCCTTTGTAAAATTTCCTGTTGCAACTGCAATTGATATAAATCCTGCTTTTTTTGCTGCAATTATATCAAGAGGTGTATCACCTATAACAATAACTTTCTCAATTTCCCCTTTATTTTTAACATATTCATCTGCTCTTTTTTTTGCAATAATAAGTATTTCTTCTCTATTTGATGAATCTGATGCAAATCCTCCAATTTCAAAAAAATTCCATAAATTTGAAGGTAAAAGTTTAATCTTTGCTCCCTCATATATATTTCCTGTTGCAAGCCCAATTAAAAATTTTTTATTTTTTTTAAGACAAGTTAAAAGTTCTCTAACCCCTTCAAAAACTTTATAATCCTTATTCCAAACAGTTTCCTTTAAATTTTCAATATATTCCTTTAAAATTTTTTCCATTTCTTTTTCATCTGGTTCCCTTTTCAAATTTTTTCTAAATATCTCCCTTATTATATCAGGATCTGTCATTCCATCAGGTCTTATTCCCTTTAAGGGCTCTTTTATTCCATAAAATTTTTCAAAAGTTCTTTTCAATGCATTACTCCCAGCATATCCTGAAAAAATTAATGTCCCATCTATATCAAACAAAACAAGTTTATATTTCATTTTATAATCACATAATCTTTAATTTTTTCAAGTTTTTTCTTTCCAATCCCTTTTATCTTTAAAAGGTCTTCCATTTTTGAAAATTTTTTCTTCTCCCTTTCTTCTATTATTCTTTTTGCTATTCTTTCACCTATACCTGGAATTAAAATTAATGATTCAAGGGGAGCTTTATTTATATTTATTTTTACATTGTCCTCATAATAAAAGGAAACTTTTGCTTCCTCTTTCTCATTTTCATTTCCCCTTAAATTTTTATAAATTTTTCCTGAAATAAAAATTAAAAATATTCCAAAAATTATAAATCTTTCAAAAGGTGTTAATGAAAGATTATACCTTAATTTCTCTAAAAAATTCATCCTTTAAAATTCCTTTTGTTATTTCAAGATAAATCTTAAAAAAATCTCTAAAATTTTCAAAAATGTATTTTTCATGTAAAAAAATTGTATTATAATCCCTTCTTTTTGCAGGTCCTGTAATTGATTTGTGAGTTCCTTCTTTTTTCACATTTTCAAATGTATTTTGAATTAATGGGAAAAGTATTTCAAGATTCATTTCACCTTTTTTTAAAATTTCTTCTGCTTTTTTCAATAAGAATACAAAAAAATTTGATGAAACTGTTGAGGCAACATGAATTAAAAATTTCTGCTCTTCATTTACCTTTATTATTTTAACATCATTTTTAAATAAATCCTTTAAAATTTCATAAATTTCTTCATCACCTATAAAACTCGCATATATGTTTTTAAAATTTAATGAAGAAGGTAAAGGAAAAGTTTGAATTGGATGGAAGGAACCAATTTTAAAATTTTTTTCTTTTAAGGGATTTAAAATGGAAAGGGGTAAACTTCCTGATAGATGAACTGAAAATTTTTCTTTATCTAATTTCAAATTTAAATCCTTTAAAAAATTTTCTATTTCATCATCTTTTATAGATAGGAATATGAAATCAGCATCTTCAAATAGAGAAATTGGCGAATCCTTTGCCTTCCCAATTAAATTTTCAAATTCCCTTTTCTTATTTAAAGATCTTGTCCACCAAAAAAAATCTATATTTTTTTCCTTTAAATATAAAGATAAAGATAAACCAACTTTCCCTAATCCTATTATTCCAAATTTCATTCAATCTCTTCACCAGGATTTAAAATTATAATTTCAGTTTTAACATCATAATTTTTAACCCTTTCTAAAAATTCTTGTGGAGTTCCCGTTAAAGGAGGAAATGTTCCAAAATGCATTGGAATTGCATATTTTGGTTTTAAAATGTTTATTGCAAATGCTGCTTCTTCAGGTCCCATTGTAAATAAACTACCAATTGGAATTAAAACAAGGTCAGGTTTATATAATTTCCCTATGAAATCAATCCCTCCAAAAAGACCTGTATCACCCATATGATATATCTTAAAACCATTTTCAAAATTTATTATAAATCCACATGGTTCTCCCCCCGAAATAATTCTTCCTCCTTCTTCTATTCCTGATGAATGTGTTGCATCTGTCATCGTTATTTTTATATCATTAAAATTAAAGGTTCCTCCTTTATTCATTCCCTGAACATTTTTAACTCCCTTTGAGTTTAAATAAACTGAAATCTCATAAATTGAAAGACAAAGGGCATTTGTCTTATTGGCAATTTCAATTGTATCACCAAGGTGGTCTCCATGACCATGCGTTATAAGAATTAAATCAACCTTATTATAATCCTTACCAGGTGATTTTGGATTTGAAATCCATGGATCAATAAATATAACTTTGTTTTTTGGAGATATAAATCTAAAAGCAGCATGCCCATAATATTTAACTTTTATCCCTCCAAACCTTTTCATTTCTCCTCCTAAGTTAAATTTATTTAAAAATATAATTATAAGGGAATTTATTTTAAAATTAAAATAGGAATTCTTTTCCCTTTAATTTCTAAAAAATATTTTCCAGATGTTTTTATTTTATAAGAATAAATTTTTCTACCTGAAACATCATAAATTTTAAAATCTTTATTCTTTAAGGATTCTTTTAAGATATTTTTGAAATTGTAGGAAACTTCATAAACATTTGTAAAATAAAATTTTTTAAAATAAATTTCAAAATTCCCATCTCTTCCATCTTCCCATACTGCATAAATATAGTTATCCTTATAAGAAAATCTTGGGAATAAGGAAAAATCCTGCCATGAGGAAATTTGAAAGAAAGGGCTCCATGTCCTTCCTGTATCATAAGAAAAAACACCCCCTATACACCATTTGTCTTGGTAAAAATCATAATTTGCCCATATACATATTAATGTATTATTCCCTATGTACTTTATAGATGGATAAATACCTATAAAGGGATAAGATAGATTAATTCCTTCTGTCCATGTATTTCCATCATCATAACTTTTCCTATAAAATATTTGCCAAGAATTACCTTGAGAAGTATTTAAATGGGAATAAACAAGATGTAAATTTCCATATTCATCTTTTTCTAAAAAAGGGAAATATGAATATTCATCATCAAGATTATTTGTAATTTTTCTATAATTATTTTGACCAAATGGCTCTTTATCAAACCATATATTCCATCTTCCATGCTCCCAATTATTTGCAATCATTTCTTGCCAAACACAATATGCTATCCCATTTTTATTTATTACGCTTGGAGAATATGAATATTTGTAAATATCCATACCAACAAGATTTGGTGGTAAAAATGTATTTCCTGTATCTATGCTTAAACTATTTACAATTCTTGGATGAAATTGCTGATAATAATCCATTGAAATACAATTTATTTTATTTTCTTTTATACTAATTGCTGAACGATGCCCCATTTCTCCTGATGTAAAAACATTAATTTCGTTGCTCCAATTTTCACCATCCTTTGATTTTTTCCCTTTTAATTCCCATACATATGTTTTCCCATATTGAGTAATTGTATCCTTAAATCCTTTTGCAATTACATATATTAAACTATCATAACCAGAAATTGATGGATATAAATATTCCTTATCTAAATTTCCTGAAAAAATTATAATTGGGTTTGTCCATGTATTTCCAAAATCAGGACTTTTTGTATAATAAACTTCATAAAATCCACGAGTATTATCTGAAAAAACAACATGGATTCCATCTTCATTTATAAATATATCAGGATAAATTGTTTTTCCTATTGAATTACTTAAATTCATTTCATCCTGATAAAAAATTTTCATATTTTCTTTAAATTTAAAATTTATTAACATTTCACTCATTATCTCACCATAAAAGGTAGGTGATGGCAAATTCAATAAATATGAAACCGTTGGGGCAATATCAAGATAATCCCTTCTCAATTCAATTACTGTATCAACTTTTATTCCAGGTCCAATTGCTAAAAAGGGAATATGTCTGCATCCATGGCAAAAATCACCATGTCCTTGATATGAATAACTATGTCTTCCATGGTCTGTTGTTATTATAAATATTGTGCTATCCTTATAAAAGGGATCATTTTTAATTTTTTTATAAACTTCAAAACATAAGGAATCTGCCTTTTTTATTGCATTTATATAACCATTCCATCCACCATGATGACCCATTTCATCAATTTCTGGGAAAACTGCATATACAAATACTGGATGGTCTCTATCCATTATTGTTCTTAGTGAATCCCATACTTCAATATCGTTTTGTCCTGAATTTGTTAAAACAATTTTTGGAGAATAAATATCACCAAATCCAGGGAAAAGGGAAGTTGGATATTTCCATATTGTATTTTTCCCTGAAATGTAATAAACCTTATTTTGTGGCAAATTTTTATATTTTATCAAATATTCACCAATTGTTGGATAAAATCCCCTTTGAATTTGTGAAGTATATATATTTAGAAGTAATATTTCATGAGAAGAAGATATTATTGCTGAATGGGAAGCAGTTGTATATGTTATTCCTGTTACAAAGAAATTTGTATAAATTACACCTTTTGGTCTTAATGAATCCCATATGAATTTTGTATATAAATTTTGTGCCTCAAAACATTCATCATTCCTTATTCCATCAATGTTTAAAATTATGCAATTTTTTGCTATGAATAAAATTATTAAGAATTTCATATACCCTCCTTTTTAAGTTAATAATTATAAATTATTTTGAGTTTAAAAATCATTTATCTTTAAAATTTAAATTCAAAAAGGAGTTAAAAATGGAAAAATTTAAAATTTTTGATGAGGAAATATATAATCTTTTAAATGAGGAATTAAAAAGGCAAAGGGAAAATATAATACTTATTGCATCTGAAAATCATGCACCTCTTCATGTTCTTTATCCAATGGGGACATGGCTTTCAAATAAATATGCAGAAGGTTATCCCTATAAAAGATATTATGGTGGATGTGAGGTTATGGATAAAATAGAAGAAATTGCAATTGAAAGATTAAAAAAGCTCTTTAATGCAGAACATGCAAATGTTCAACCACATTCAGGAACACAGGCAAATCTTGCAGTTTATCTTGCACTTTTAAATACAGGTGATACAATACTTTCAATGGAACTTTCTCATGGAGGTCATCTTTCCCACGGTCATCCTGTTAATGCATCAGGAATTTATTATAATGTTGTAAGGTATGGGGTTAATAAGGAAACAGAGACAATTGATTTTGACGAGGTTAGGGATTTAGCAAAAAAACATAGACCAAAAATAATTGTTTGTGGTTACTCTGCATATCCAAGAATTATAGATTTTAAAAAATTTAAAGAAATTGCTGATGAGGTTGGTGCATATTTAATGGCAGATATCGCCCATATAACAGGACTTGTTGCAGCAAATGTCCATCCAAATCCATTCCCTTATGCAGATGTTGTTACAGGAACAACTCATAAAACATTAAGGGGACCAAGAGGAGGATTTATACTTTGTAAAAAGGAATTAGCAAAGAAAATTGATAAGGCAGTTTTCCCAGGAACACAGGGTGGTCCTTTAATGCATGTTATTGCTTCAAAGGCAATTTGTTTTAAAGAAGCAATGAAAGAAGAATTTAAAAAATATTGTGAGCAAATTGTTAAAAATAGTAAAAGACTTGCAGAAAAATTGAAGGAAAAAGGGGCAAGAATTGTATCAGGTGGAACCGATACACATCTTTCATTAATTGATTTAAGGCCATTAAATATAACTGGGAAGGAGGCAGAAGAACTTTTAGGTAAGGCAGGTATTGTTGTTAATAAAAATACAATTCCTTTTGATGAAAAACCACCAACAATAACAAGTGGGATAAGGGTAGGAACTCCTTGCGTTACAACAAGAGGGATGAAGGAAAAGGAAATGGATATAATTGCCCACTTTATATATGAAGTTATAACAAAGGGTGAAAAGATAGTGGAAAAAATAAGAAAGGAGGTGATGGAATTTTTAAAGAATTTCCCCTTATATGAAGAAATTTAATTTTTTTTTAATATTTTTTATTTCATGTGTTTATTCTTTTAAAGGATTTTTTCCAAAGGAATTAAAAAATGTTGGGGTTGAAGTTTTTGAAAATGAAAGTGAAAGATATGGAATTGAAATAAATGTAACAAATAATTTTATAAAGGGAATTGAAGAGGATAGGAGAACTCAAATTGTTGAAATAAATAAGGCAAGTTTAATTATAAGGGGAAAAATAAAAAGTTTTTCAAAAAATCCCCATTCCTTTGATGAAAATGGAAGAGTTTTAGAATATAAAATTATAGTAGATGCTGAAATTGAATTTATAAATAAAATTAAAAATGAAGAATTTTTACCAAAAAAAATTTTTTCAGGATGGGGAATATATAGTGCTTTGAATGAAGATGAAGAAATTGGAATTGAAAGAGCTTCAAGAGATTTAGCAAAAAAGGTTATAACATATCTCTTTTTGTCATGGTAAAGAAAAATTTTGAAGTTGAAATAAAAAAGATAACAAAAGAAGGATATGGAATTGGATTTAAAAATGATAAAAAGGTTCTTGTTCCTTATTCTTTGCCAGAAGAAAGGATTTTAATTGATGTTGTAAAGGAAAGTAAAGATGTTATTTTTGGAAAAATTAAGAAATTTATAAGAACAAGTGAAAATAGGATAGAACCACCATGTCCATACTTTGGGGAATGTGGTGGATGCCATTTTCAAATGGCGTCTTATAGTTTTCAATTAAAAATAAAGGAGGAAATTTTAAGAGAAATTTTAAAGGAGATAGGAAAAATTGAGAACTTGCCTTTAATGGAAATAGAACCTTCAAATTCTGATTTTTTTTATAGGGTTAAGGCACAAATTCCTTTAAAAAGGATAAAGGGCAAAGTTTATATGGGATTTTATAAACCAGATACACACTTTATCGTTGATATTGAAGAATGTATAATACATAAAAGGAAAATAAATGAATTTATTAAAAAGATTAAGGAAATATTACAGGAGGAAAGGATAACGGTTTATGATGAAATTAAAAAAAGGGGAAGATTAAGATATTGTGTTATTAGGTCAGATACAGATGAAAAAAATATTTTAATAATATTTGTAACAAATTTAAAGGGATTTCCAAAAATACTTGCAAATAAAATTTATGAAATTGATAAAGAAAGTATAAAAGGTATAGTTGAAAACTATAATCCAAAAGAAGGTAATAGAATATTTGGAGAAGAAACAAAAGCAATTCTTGGAAATGATTATATATTTCAAAGAATAGGTAAATATACTTTTAGAATATCTGCAACTTCATTTTTCCAGGTAAATCCTGAAACTGCAAAAAAATTGCTTGATTTTGTTAAGGAATTAATTCCTGAAAATAAAATTTTAATTGATGCCTTTTCAGGTGTTGGCTTTTTCTCAATTCCATTTTCAGAAAAAATGAAAAAAGTTATTGGAATTGAAATAGATAAATCTTCTTATAAAGATTTTTTAAGAAATATAGAGATAAATGATAGTTTTAATGTTGAAGCAGTAAATGCAGATGTTTTTGAATACATTAATGAAATTGAAAAGGCAAATTTAATAATTTTTGATCCGCCAAGAAAAGGACTTAGTGAAAATATATTCAAAAATTTAAATAGAATTAAGCCAGAAAAAATAATTTATGTTTCCTGTAATCCTGAAAGCTTTTTAAAGGATTTAAAAGTTTTAATTGAAATTGGATATGATATAGAAGTTATAAAACCCTTTGATTTTTTCCCACAAACATATCATATTGAAATATGTTCAATTTTAAAAAGAAAATGAAATGGATAATAAAAGAAGTTCCGGAAAATTTTCCCCTTTTAAAAAGAATATTAATTTCAAGAGGTATTGAAAATCCTCTTGATTTTATAAATCCAAAAATAGAAAATCTTTATTCGCCTTTTTTGTTTGAAGATATGGAAAAAAGTGTAAAAAGGATAATTGATGAAGCAATAAAGCATGGAAAAATAGGAATATTTGGAGATTATGATGCTGATGGAATTTGCGGAAGTTCATTTTTATATAGAAAATTTAAGGAGATAGGAATAAAACCAATTGCATATATACCTTCAAGAATAAAAGAAGGTTATGGAATAGGAATAAAGGGAATTGAATGTTTAAGAAAAAGGGGGGTAAATCTTATAATCTCTGTTGATTGTGGAATTGGAGCCTTTGAGGAAGTTGAATATGCAAAAAAAATTGGTATTGATATAATAATAACAGACCATCATGAAAAAAGTAAAAAAATTCCAGATGCATTTGGAATAATAAATCCAAAAATTTCAAAAAATTATCCCTTTAAATATCTTTCAGGAGCAGGTGTTGCCTTTAAACTTATGGAAGGAATTTATGAAAAATTAAATTTTGATAAAAAAGAACTTTATTGGGATTTAGATTTAATAGCAATTGGAACAATTGCAGATCAGGTTCCTTTAATTGATGAAAACAGAATAATCTCCTATTTTGGTTTAAAGGTTATTGAAAATACAAAAAAAGTTGGAATTAAGGCAATTAAAAAAATAGCTGGAATTAAAAATAGAGTAAATGAATGGCATGTAAATTTTTTAATTGCACCAAGATTAAATGCATCAGGAAGAATGGAACATGCAAAAAAATCTGCAGAACTTTTAATAACAAAGGATGGAGATATTGCAATTTCTATTGCAGAATACCTTGAAGAAAAAAATAAGTTAAGGCAAAAAACACAAGACCTTATTTATGAAGAAGCAAAAAAATATTTAAGAGAAGATAGATTTGTAAATTGTTTATGGAATAAGAATTGGCATGAAGGAGTTATTGGAATAGTTGCATCAAAAATATGTGAAGAAACATATAAACCAACATTTTTATTTAAGATAGAAGATGGAATAGCAAAGGGTTCTGCAAGAAGCATACCGGAATTTGATTTAATTTATGCCCTTAATAAATGTGAAGAATTATTTATAGAATATGGAGGGCATAAGCTTGCTGCTGGAATAAAGATGAAGGAAAAGAATTTAAAAATATTTGATGAAAGAATAGAAGAAATTGCAAAAGAAATTTTGGATAAGGAAAAAATTGAAAAGAAAATATATGTTGATACAAAGGCAAGTTTAAAGGAAATAATAAATGAAGGAGAAGAAGTTATTGAAAAACTTTCGCCTTTTGGAGAAAGTAATCCAGAACCAATTTTTTTAATTCAAAATTTAAGGGTTTTATCAAAAACTAACAATTATTTTTACTTAGGAGAAGAAAATTATTTTATAAAGTCATATTTTGAAAATGATAATTTGAATTTAAATAACGAAATAGATGTTGTTTGTAAATTAAAAATAATGAAAGGAGAAAAAATATTAAAAATTATTGATTTTAAAGTAAAAGGTTAATGAATAAGAAAATTTGGAATTTATCTTTAATTCTCTTATTCTTATTAATTTTCTTTTTATCTTTAAGGAAAATAATGGACCTTGATATTGGTTTTCATTTAAGAGGAGGGGAATGGATGCTTGAAAATAAATCCTTTCATAAAAAAGACATATTCACTTATACTGTTAATAATAATGAATACATTGCAATGTATTGGCTTTATCAAATTTTAATTTTCTTAACTTATAAATTATTTGGATATGGAGGTATAAGTTTATTAAATTCATTTTTAATAATGGTTTTATTCTTTTTAATTTACTTAAAAATGAAAATAAATAAAATTCTTCCTTTTATCTATTTGCCCTTAATTTTTTTAGTTATATTTATTATGGAAATAAGATTTTCAGTTCGTCCTGAAATATTCACATATATATTTATTGCCTTATTTTTAATTATACTTGATGAATATTTTTATAAAAGCAAAGATCTTTTATTTTTAATTCCATTTTTACAGATTTTATGGGTAAATATACACGGGCTTTTTATAATTGGATTGATTTTAATCACAATTTATTTTTTGAGTTTTTGCTTTCATAAAAAAACATTTGATTCACATTTTTTTAAATATGTTTTTTCAAGTCATCTTTTTTCCTTTTTAAATCCATATAATATAAAAGGTTTTTTATTTCCCTTTTATCTTTTTACAAGACTTTCTGAAAGTAGCATATTTAAAAATTTAATTTCTGAACTTACTTCTCCTTTTTCAAAAAAAGCACTTATACTTATGCCAAAAACTCCAATTATACTATTTTATATTTTTACATTTTTAACTTTTTTATTTTTAATTTTTAAAATAAAAAAAAGAAAAATCCATGAAATTCTTATAATTTTATCATTTTTTTATCTTTCCTATAAGGCAGTAAGAAATATACCGATTTTTTTAATACCATCTGTATTTATACTTGCAAATTGTCTTAAGGATTTTTTAAAGAGTTTTAAAATTCCAAAATTAATTTTTTTACCAGTTTTAATGATAATTTTAACAATTATTATTATTTTAAAATTATTCACAAATTCCTTTTACTATGAAAGGGGAGGGGGTGAATTTGGAATTGGTATTGATGAAAGAATTCATCCAATAGGTGCATCTCGTTTTATTTTAAAAAATAATTTAAAGGGAAAAATATTAAATGATTTAAATCATGGAAGTTGGTTTATATGGGAATTAAGATATCCTGTTTTTATAGATGGAAGACTTGAAGTTATGAAAGAAAAATTTTTTGAAAAATATCATAAAAGTTTTAGGGAAGGTGGAATTTTAAAATTGATTGAGGAATATAAACCTGATATGATAATTTTTGACTATTCTTATCCTGAAGCACTTTTCTGGGATAAAGATTTAAAATCAAATCCATTATGGAGAATAATTTATTGGGATGATAAATCTGTAATATTTGCCCATAAAGATTTTGCCCCTTTTATTGAAAAAATAAATTTTATGAAGGTTATAAAGGAAATAGGAATTGATACAAATCTTTCTGAAGAAAAAGTATGGAGTATATTAAAGATGAAAAAAAAGAATAAATTTATTGATTATATTGAAGGATTTTATAAAAGAAAGGAAAACAATTTTTATTTATTAAAAATGGCTTTTTATGCTTATTTATCACTTGAATTCAAATGTTCAGAAATTTTATACCTTGAAGCATTAAAAAGAAATTTAAAGTTTAGAAAAAGCATATATTTTAATCTTGGAAGCATTTATCTTTTTACAGGAAGATATGATAAGGCATTATATTGCTACAATATGGTTTTAAAGGAAGACCCAAAAGAAAAAAGAGCAATTGAAATAATAGATATGATAACGAAAAGTAAAAAGAATTTCTAATTTCTTTTGAAATTTCCAAAAATTTTTTATCCTTTCCTTATTTCCTTTCTCAAACTTTCACCCTCAATTTTTACAAGCTCTATAACATATTTAAGAGTTTCATCAATTTTTTGAAGGGTTTCATTAGTTCTTTCAAGGTTTTTATCAATTCTTTCCATGCTTTTATCAATTCCATTATCTCTTTTTGAATTGGTCATATCCTTTAATTTCAATTTGTTTTATTTCTCCACTTATTTTTTTTAAATAAACACCTTCCCCCTTTTCAACCTTTCCTATAATTTTTACATCAAAATTTTTTATCTTTTCAA
>Ga0185307_1001312_pt1 | contig 13972 bp, 8 predicted proteins | sample LHCtaG_FD_128010 | JGI IMG/M metagenome (GOLD analysis project Ga0185307, IMG submission 128010) | Hot spring microbial communities from Little Hot Creek, USA to study Microbial Dark Matter (Phase II) - LHC4sed_matched (SPADES... | ecosystem: Environmental > Aquatic > Thermal springs > Hot... | reverse complement strand
TTATCTTTGCTCTCTTTATTTTGTATTAGTATATTTTTGTGGTGCAAATTAAGTGCTACTCAATAATTACTATTTTGGCTTATTATATGTTCGTCCTAGTCCTACCGCCATAAACTTAAGTTTTCGATCAAATAATTCCACATTGTAAATTCGTCTGCCATCAATTATAATTGGTTGCTTCATGTTTTGAACGAAGTCTTCTGGTTTCAGCGTTTTAAACTGGTCCCATTCGGTGACGAGTATGCAACAATCGGCGTTTTTAATGCAATCAAGTGGCGAGGGAGCGTATTGGATGCTGTTTTTAAATTTTTTCTTTATGTTGGGCGTTGCGACAGGGTCGTAAACTATGATGGATGCTCCTTCTTTTAGAAGTTTTTTAATGATTTTTATGGAAACTGCGTTTCTTACATCGTCTGTGTTAGGCTTGAAAGCTAAGCCGAGAATGGCTATATGCTTGCCCTTTGAGGTTGCCGAGGGCTTTTTGCATAGTTCAATAGCCCTATATGGTTGAGTTTCGTTTATTTTGTTGACAGCTTTTAATAACATAGGTTTATATCCTAATTTCTTAGAGTGAGCTATGAGTGCTTTAACATCTTTTGGGAGGCAGCTTCCTCCGTACCCTAATCCTGCCTGAAGGAATAATGGTCCAATACGCTTGTCTAAGCCTATTCCTCTTGCTACAACTGTTACGTCTGCGCTTGGAATTTTTTCGCAGATGTTGGCAATTTCGTTTATGAAGCTTATTTTAGTGGCTAAGAAGGCGTTGTTAGCGTATTTTATTAGTTCGGCTGTTGGAATGTTTGTTCTTATAAGCGGTGGCATTTCATTACCGTAAAAGTCTTTGTACAGGTTCTCAAGCGTATCACCGGCTTTTTTGTCAATTTCGCCTATAATGATTCGGTCGGGATGCAAGGTATCATGAATACCAGAACCCTCGCGTAAAAATTCCGGGTTTGCGCATATGCCAAATTCGTCGCCACAGCCTTTGCCCGAAAATTTTTCTATTGTAGGCTTTACTGTGTTTCCGTTGTTCCAGGAACCACTGTGCTTTTGAGACAACTAAATGATACGCTTCTTTCTCCTTTAACGCTCGTCCGATTTCGCGAGCAGCATTTTCCACTTGCGTTAAGTTAATGCTTCCATCACGCTTGCCTGGAGTGCCAACGGTAATGAATGTAATGTCGGATTCAAGAATTGCCTCCTTATATTTTGTTGTGCATTTTAGTTTGCCCTGTTCCAAAGCCTTTTGTAACAGCGTTTCTAAGCCAATTTCGTAGAATGGTGAAATACCCTTGTTTATTAATGTCACTTTTTTAGTGTCGCGGTCTACGGCAATAACTTTATAGCCTTTACTTGCAAACCCTATAGCAGTGCATAAGCCAGCGTAGCCTGTTCCAATAATTGATATCTGTTGTTTACTCAAGTAAAACCCCGGAAGTATTTCAATTTATATCGTCTTAACGTTTTAAGATAGTTTTCAGCGGTTCCTATGTCTATTCGCACTTCCTTGTCCAGCAGCTTCACGCCGTAGACATTACATTGCCAATTTATCAACAATTGAATTGCGTCTGTTAACTGTATTTCACCATTTTCATCAGGGGCGGTGTTTTCTATTGCCTCGTATATTATGGGTTTAAGAATGTATAATGCAATTATCGCTAGTTTAGAAGGTGGTTTTTCGGGTTTCTCAACAACATTGGTGACCTTATAAATGCCTTTTTCAACTTCGTAGCCTTTTATAACGCCGTACTCTCTGGGATTTTTAACTTCTTCTATCAAGAAGACCGCTTCGGCATTATAATATTCAAAAGTGTTCACGAGTCTTTTAAGGTGATTATTGTTTGGAGATATAATTAGATCGTCACCAGCATGTAAAAGAAACGGTTCATTTTGAGTAAAAATTGATGCACGGCGGACGGCGTCTCCAAAACCATGCGGTGCTGGTTGATTAACAAAAACGATAGTTGAACTATTTATTTTCTCATAGAAATCTTGCAATTCTTCAGCAAGACCATCTTTATTTTTGTTTTTAAGATATTGTATAAAATCGTAATCTGGTGAAAAGTAATCTTCTATAGCTCTCTTGCCTCTCCCAACTACAAAAGCGAACTCTCTGAAACCTTCACTGTAAAGCTGTTCAAAAACCGCGTGTAACATCGGCTTCAAGCATAATGTCCCGTCTTCTCTAACACTAATTATTGGAAGCATTTCTTTTGGAGTTTCCTTTGTAGCAGGCAGTAATCTAGTGCCAAGTCCAGCAGCAGGAATAACAGCCTTCTTAATAATCATCCAATCACCATTTTAGAAGTTTTAAATAATTCTAATCTTCTAACAATCATTTATACACAGTTAGGAGTTTTTGTGTTACAACTTCCAAGGAACATTTTCCATAACTAATTTTCTCCCGTACCTTCCAAGCCTTCGTCTAACATCTTCGTTGCTTAATAAATAATGAATTGCTTCCGCAAATTTAACAGTGTTGTTAGGTGGAAAAAGGATTCCGTTTTCATAGTTGCTTATTATTTCGGGAATTCCGCCGACGCTTGAAGCTATTACTAGAGTTTCACAGGTCAACGACTCCAAAATCAATTTCCAAAAGATTCATCAAAGGAGGCATAGCAAGAACCGACGCAGATTGAATAGTCCTATAATAATATTTAATAAAACTGTAATAATTCATAATCCATGAGATTTCTTTGGTCCCAAATACACAACTTTATGAGCTGTTTTATCATTTGTCTCACCTATCAACCTAATTATTTTTGGTGGTAGTCCGGTTCTCCGACCATTGGACAAATATTTCCCTATCTTTACATTTCCCTATCTTTACTCTTTTCTCTTTTTCATAACAAGGTAAATAATTATACCGACCACGATTAATTGTATACTTGCTGCTACGGTAAGAGCTACCGAGGCTAACCACTCTATAATAAATTGTGTAAAAGGTTTCGGTGTCCACGTAATAATTATCGTGTTTGATTTAAAGGCTGTTAAGCCATATGTTTCTTCTTTCACGCTTCCTATAGTGTACTGGTATGTGCATGGTATATTACTGCTATCTGTGAAATTATTAGTTGCAAAGAATGTTCCATTTTTGAGAATTTCTGCCGTGAATTTTATAGCTGTTTTATCGTCATACGCATATTTAGCTCTAACTTCGAATTTGACTACTTCATCTACTGGTACTATAGTTTTGTCTGCTATTATTGTAATTATTAGTTGGTCCCACACTATTTTCTGTTCACCAACAACATCCACTATTGTAGCAATATTGTACTCACAGTCAACTATATATGAAACCTTATAGATATATTCTCCAACCGAATTTTGCACCACATTTATTTTCCAATATTTGTTTGCCTCGTCCCAGTTTGCTTTTATATTATTAATGTAAACTATTCCGGAGGTTTCTTCAAAGGGTTTGTTATCGAATTCTCTCGTAATTTTAAAGTAAACCGTAACATCATTTCCTACGCTAGTTCTATTGGCTGTGGCTTTCTTGTCGGAGATTATAAGTCTATCAACTATTATTATCGAGACATCGCTCCATTCTCCTTCTGTGTCTTGGTTATCCCATGTTTTTACTCGCCAATAATATAGACCAACTTCGCTCGGTAATTTTTGACTAGATTGCGTATGTGATTCCATGACTTTTCCAGTGTCCATAATAGGTGACGTAAACTCATAGTTTTGGGAAAGCTGAAATCTATAGGCGAATTGAGTATCTCCAGTGTCTGGATCATCAAACTTCCATATAAATGTCACATTTTCATATGGATTAAAACGTCTCAAAGGATCTGGTGAAAGCAGTGTCGGTGGATTCGGAGGTGCTTTAGCCCAATCAATGTCTACAATTTCTAATCCGTTAAGTGTTATGTTAAAAGAGCATATTCCCGTAATAGGGTTATACTTGAAGCCCACTAGACTTCCATTAACGCTAACCGATGCTGGTTGTTGCAATCTCGTACAATTTACCTTAATATTTATCGTCCCGGAAACGTTCCATAATTGAAGATGCAGATTTTTGGGCTTATATTCTTGAGATATTTTTTCTAAATATCCTGAGAGCTGATGAATGTGTGGGCTATTCCCATAAACGGCTTCGATTTTTTCATTATCTCCCTCATTGAACTCTATGTAAACGTATTTACCATCAATGTGTTTTATCTTGCCAAGTGTTCTGTTGTCCAGAAAACCGTTGAAATATTTACCGTTGTACCTAATTGGAAATTTCCAAACATAATCTCTTAATGTGTTATTCGCTTTATACTCCAAAATTATCTTGTTATTAGTTGCATAAGCGTTGACTGTGTTTCTCTTCATGTATCGTGCATTAAACCAGAATTCGAATGATTCATCTAAGTGGGCGAAGACAAATTTATCGCTGTAAGGCGTGAATGAGTAATTCAAATTGTATGATCCATAGTTATGTCCTATGATAGTGAAATAAGGATAAAGAGTATTAATTAAGTCTTGGTATGCGTGTAGTTTCTGGTCAGACATATCATCTCCACAAAGGAAACCAGGGCTTGCCGGTTGCCATGGATTACATAAATACCATCCAATTTCTTTCTGGTCTCCTTGATGGTATGTTAGGTATATCCATGAAAGGTTTCCAAGGGCATTATATAGGACATCATGATATTGTGCTCCGGCGACTGAATGAAGGCATTTATCAGCTTCAAATCCATAGCCGCTGCTTCCAAGACAGTAAGCTAGTTCGTTCCGAGCTTCTTCATATTTCAGCATAATCCATGTTTGATTCATGATCCAGTTTCGTCCATTCCACATCACATAAGAATCTGCTCTTGGGTCTACTGTTTTGTTTCCGCATATTTGATGGTGCCAACTGTGAAATCCATATCGTAGGTATCCATGTTTGCCCATTTCCCTCCACCATGTGAAATCTTTTATACGATCTCTTAAGGGACACCACCAGCCGAGCCTGCATCTTGTTGGATCTGTTTCGTTATCTATGTAACACCAATAATACGTTCCTAAAATCCCTGATGCCTCTGTGTGGTTTTCCCAGTACGTATGGGGGACGTCATCCTCGAAGTTAAAGTTCTGGTTCCAGTCAACTTTCATCGTATCGTAAGGACCATCTACCGAACTATTGTATACAATAAAGGCTCGTTTTGTAAAAACTATTTCTGGGTCGATTTTTACAACTATTTCTGAAAATACTCCATGTTTAACTTTTGAACTAGGAGCCCCCGTATAATTTTCCGGCATACCCTCTGAAAGAGTCCCTTCCCGTGTTAAATATCCTAATGGGCAAATAACCACATCATAAACCCAACCAGCTTGTAGTGCCGTTTCGTCGATTTTTACTATTCCACGAGTTGTATCTTGGTCAAGTCTGTAAACGATGGCACCGTTCCACCGTTTATAATTTAGAAGTTTGACCCCAACTTTCTCAACGTTATTGAACATGAAGTTTATCGCGTGTCCAGCAAATTTCCAATTGCTATCTTCCCATCGTCCAGCCGTGCCACCGGGTTCTCCTCCAAGAAACTTATCGTGATGCGGACTAACAAAGTTAAACCAAACATTTCCTTTACCGTATGTTGTGTTAAACATTCCATAAAACCATAATTTTTCCGGACCAGTTGTTATGTTAAACCATACTGTTCCGACACGCTTTTGTATTATGGTGTTTTCAGTGTAGTAATCAGTCATTTTTTCAATATCTCCCTCTTTATACTCAACTAGACCGTCATTGAATGTTTTTAGAACTGTACATTCAAGGTATATGTGATTGCCAGATGATTTTATTATTACATCTTCCTCCTTTAACCCGAGAAGCTCTGGAATAGATTTCGCTGCAAACCCAAAAATGATAGCGTTTGTTCCGTTTCCAACGGCCCATAGTATATATTCTTTGTTAGTTACTCTGGGAGATGTTCCCCACTGAACTAACACTATGACTTGATATCTTATGCTTCCATCCGCGTTCTGTAAGGGGTATTTTCCAGGTGAGGGGTTGTTGGTTGGAGCTTCAATAAGGTCGTCTGGAAACTCGTCATAGGGAACACCTCTACTTTGAATCCAGTTTTCAGTTTTCTGTGTTGGATTAAATTGGGGCAAACGGTAATAGTAGTTATAATCTCCTAAAGTTATTAATGCCCATTTAATTGGGATTTTATTTTCAAATGACTGCCCAGCACCCATATTAGAAATTGGTGAAATTGAGTTGGCTACTGTTGCGGGGGGCAAGAGTAATGTTACCAAAAGTAAAATTAAGTATATCAGTGAGCACTTTTTCGAAATCAAATGCAAAGAATCCATGTTTTTTATCACCCAAAGCTTATGTTAAAGTTTAATTCAACAGACTATTGTAAACCTTTAAAAGTTTTCTAACGGTCGATTCAAAAGAATACTCCACTGCAAGTCTTCTTCCATTATCTCCTATCTTCTTTTTTACATCGTGGTTATCCAGCAAAAACTGAATAGCCTCGGCTAATTTTTTGTAATCTCCTGGTGAAACCAAGATTCCATTTTCCCAGCTACGTATTATCTCGGGTATTCCTCCAACATTTGAGGCAATAACAGGTGTTCCGCATGCAAGCGCCTCTAAGACTACATTGCCAAATGACTCGCTCAGTGAAGGCACCACAACAATCGATGCCAATCTGTAGAAATCTAGTACCTCGTGAGGCTTCTTAGGTCCTAAATAAGTGATTTTATGGATGGTTTTCTCGTTTATTTTTGTAATTAAACTGATAACTTTTTTATGATAGCTAGATTCCCCAACAAATGGTCCTATAACCACTAGTTGTATTGGCTCATGTATGTATTCCAGAGATTTTAATAAAACGTGAAGCCCTTTATATTCTTCAATTCTTCCAACATATAAAAGCATATTTTCCACTTTTTCATAATTCCCAGGCTTAAACTTGGAAACATCTATACCATTAGGAATTACTTTAATTCTGCCGCTTGGTATACCCAAGTCCATAAGTAAACGCGAAACGTAATTTGATTGCGCTATGTATACATCTGCAGCTTTTTTGAGCATATATCTGCACACAAAATTTCTTTTGAAAATGGAGTAAGTTACGTTTAGACATCTAAGGTGAAAAATTTTCGGTTTCTTAACATTGTACGAAAAGAAGGGAAAACTTAGGTCCGTTTCATTGTGAAAGTGTATTATGTCGTATTCGTCAAGTATTTGATTAAAGTTTCTTGGAATAAAGTTGACCATAAAATTGGTTTTGTTATGATGTAGTTTTGAAGGTAATGGGTAGAAAGCTGGTATCTTAATAACTTTCAACCCGTTTATTTCCTCTATTTTCTTAAAAAGTAATGGTTTCCCCTTTTCATTAAGATTGAAAGTCATGATGTCCGTAGGGGTACCCGCTTTATTGAGTTTTAGAGAAAGATTCTCTATTTGAGTTTCGGAACCTCCGAGAACTGGATAATAAAACGGTGTAACCATTAATACTTTCATTGAAACACCCTTTATGAAATTTATGAAATGTCGATTTGTTTAAGATACTTAGAGAAAATTTCACTAAACCTTTTGCGAAAGTTTTGTTCCGAAAATTTTTGAACGATGGAATTCATCTCTTTAGCCTTCTTTGTGGACCATAAATCGATGGCATTTTCAACTTTCTCTGAAGCCTCTCGTATATCTGTATAGACATATTTTTGAGGGACAAATTCCTTTGCACCTCCAACTTCATAAATTACGGGTATGCATCCCATAGCCATTGCTTCAGCTATTGATATTCCAAAATGTTCGACTGTGGGTGGATGTACATAAACTTTCGCTCTGCCCAAAATTTCAACTAATTCTCTTTTTGAAATGTTCGTTAGTACTTGGAATCTATCCTGCAAATTGAACTCTTTAATTTTTGTGTTTATCTTTTCATAAACTCTATGGTCGTGAAGGAATCCAACTATAGTAAACTTAACATCTTTCCTGCGCATCATATGCGCGATTTGAGGGATCATCCAGAGCTTTTTATCTGCAGTTATACGTCCCACGGTTACAACCAAATTTTCTCGATGTTCTTTTCCGTAAATTGACAGCCCTTGTAAAAATGTAGTCGATATTGAGGGATAGATCACTTCGGCGTTGACCCCTAAAGCTTCTTTTATGGCTGTCGCCGTGAAGTAGCTGTTTGCAATTAACAGTTTTTGATTATATTTTTCGAAGTTTCTTTCAAAGAAAATGTAAGGTATATTGATTGAATCGCTTAAAATTCCTCTTCGCTTGATTATGTATGGAAATCTTTTTTTAAAAGAAAGATTGTTCACGTATGGAAAGTGGATGTAAGCGATGTTTGTCCACGGGAAGATATAGCATGAATAAGTATCGATTGTCAAGTCGCATTTTAGCTTTAGAGTTAAAAGCTTAAAGGCATTCTCGTATAGGTTTACCAAATTTCTAGATCGTAGAATTGAAGGTTTTACGATAACCATTATACCTTTTGAAAGGGGTTCGCCCATTATTTTTGATAATTTTTCTTGGTCTGGCTTTTTGCGGGTGTAAAGAACAACTTTGTATCCATTTTCAGCTAGGGTGTTCACTATGGAAATAGTTACAGCTATTGAACCACCAAAAGATTCAAGGTGCATTGGTGGGTGGAAAACACCGATAATCAAGTTTTGTCCCGTTATGGTTTGAACATATAGCCCTGAAGAATTGAGCACTCACCATTAGAGTAAATTTGGTTCTGGTTTCCTAACATTATGAGTAGGTCTGTTGTGTTTAAAATGCAGTAGCCTACATTAACAAGTTGAGTTTCAATTTTTCCATCTATTACGCCCATATATCCGAGGTACACAAATTCGTTGTTGTTTAGTACAGTTTTTGTTGAGTTTGATAATAAGAGTATGCGTCCTCTCTCTATAGTTCCATAAGCGGTTAAAACTTGATATTTTGATACAATATCTGAGTAGACGAAAATTTCGGATGACGCAACATATTTTGAGAGCCACGCAGCACCTAGTACTTCTTCTGTTTCTGTAATGGATTTATGAAGTTCAAGGCGGCCCCATCGGTACATGCTTAACGGCATGGATTCGTTGCGGACTTTTGCGATTTCATATATTAAACCTGTTTGAAATAGGAACAATGGTATCAGTATAACTATGGCTAGAATTGAGGCTGATAGCTTCTTTAGATTTATTTTTAGTATTTGTTCAGTGAAGGTTTGGCCGCCTAAAATTCCGACTGGAGCAAGTACTATTAGGGTTGTTTGGTAGAATCTGCTCATGAGAAATGTGTCTGCAAGTCTTGGCAATAAAAGGTTTGCAGCTATTATCGCCAGATTTAAGGTGCTAAGTATGATGTATTGTCGGCTAAATCCCGTCTTCTCCCTTTTAGTTATCATTCTTAGGAACCCTATTACTATGAAGGATTCTGTCAAAAGGAATAGAGCTGCGCTTATTTGATGAAATATTGTTGGTGTTGGAACTACCCCAAGTCCTGAGAGGGCTGTTCCTCTTGATTGGGGCTCAAAGAATTCATTAATATGGCGTGTAATGGTGTTGATGGAGTCTAAGAGCAAGTTGAAGGATTCTGAGGCGTTTATGTATATGCCCCAAGAGAAGACGATAATTAGGTGAATCATCGTTAGACTTGTTAGTGTTTTGAATTCGTTTGTTATTGGTGTGCCGCCTCTAAAGTAGTTTAGTAGGAATGATAGTATGAGGAACGAGATTATCATGAATGTGAATATGTAGGATAGTGCGTAATGTGACGTTACAAGGGCAAAGCTGAATATTATAAACAGAATTTTTCTTTTCTGGGGTGATATTTTCTTGTTTATAAGTAGGAGTAAAAGTAGGACGTAGAATAGTTGGGCGATCATTTGTTTTGCTGACCCCCATCCTTTTCCAGTCGCAATGGTTATGAAGAAAAACGTTGCAAGAAATGCTGTTTTCTCGTCTGTTTGTGTTGTATATAGCTTGTAGGTTCCAAGCGCCATAAAGGAAACTATAAAGGGGTATATGATTTTGAATGTCCATGATTCGTCTAGTTGTGTTATTTGTGTGAAGATTGTGGGTAGTGTTGTTACGCCTAGCATCGAGTACGTTGGAAAAAGCACATCTGTGTACTGTGTTGGGGGTAGAGTGGAATTCCAGTGAGAGTTGGTTAATGTTAGTTTGAATGCTTGGTATTCGATCCATTGGTCTCCCTTTCCAATGATATATTTAGTTATTAAAGCTGTGTCGTTGAACACGAAAAATAAGATTGAAGTGCTAATAGCGAGTAGGATTAGTGGATAAAATTTTTGGTTTATCTTTTGGGAAAGTACAGTTGATAAGAACAGGATGGTTATTGCGATTATTATGGTTAGTGCGATGGAGTTATCCATTGTGGTGTTGAGGGCAAATGTGCTGTAGATTCCTAGGATGAAGAGGGTTACAGGTATGACGAAAATTGGTAAGGCGTTTTTGTCGAACGATAATTGTGTGGTCTCTTGATTTTTTAGGCTGTATATAATTACTGCTATGAGGACTATTGTGCTTTGAGTTATCAACGTTGGGGTTAACAATAATGGTTGTTTTATGCCAAGTAAGGGGTAGATTTCATTTATGAATAGCCCGACAATCATTGAGAACGCAATGCTTAACCCCACCGAGAAAAGGATTTTTTCGGCTATGTCAAGTTTCTTTAGTTCTAATAGCTTTATGAATACTAGTCCGGGTATAAAGGTGAGGTAGAGTATTCCCATCACTTGCCTAGCTATCAAAATGTTAAAAATTATTGTAACATACAGCATGTACTGCAGAAACAATATGCTTAACAAAAAGTCGATGGATGATTTGTTTTTAGCTGTTGTGTAGTTCATTTATAGGGTCCTCATATTTTTTAATATTTTTTGTAGTTTTAATGATTCGTTTCGGTATAGTAGCCATAAGATAACGGACAAAAATTTCTCTGCTGTTGAGGTTCTCAGAATTTGTCTAATTGATCTATGCTTTAAAAGAAGATTTATAATAAGTAATAGTGCTATGATCGTTTTGTCTATTTCTTTTATTGTCACTAGACGATGTTGTAGTAGGTTTTGTTTGAAGGGTGCGTATTGTGTTTCCTCGATTATGTTATGGTTTTGTGCAATAATAAGATCCTTTGGATGTGCTGCTTCGGCGTATAATGCTTTGTTTTTGATGGCTTGTTCTATCAGTTCAAGACCTTTGTTTGTTCTGGCTATTATTATTGAAATTCCTTGCGAATCTTTCCCGATAAATTTTGGGTGCCATGCGTCGCCAGTAACTATGTCTGCAGTGGAAGCGAGGTGATCTGCGCATATGAGGCAGCCTAGCGGTGCTGAAAGGTTTAGTGAGGGCAGCAAACTCCAAAACTGGGTGTTATAGGCAATTTTGACTTCTTGGGGGTTCTGGTTTTTTGATTTGAAGACCATTTTAATTGTTCCCGGCCATCCGTTTTTTCGAGGGGTGATGGCTAGGGGCTTGGTGTTTTGTGGTAAATATTTTTGGATTATGTGTTCTATGTACCAATATTCGTTTGTGTGATTGCAGATTAAACCGATGAGGTAAACTTTGCTTTCGGAATTTTTTAATACTTTTTTGAGCGTTGCTATTTGGCATGGCAGTCCAACTATGCCCAGCTTGTTTCCTTTATTGATTTCGTGAATTATTTCTGGTAGGAGGCGGAGGGAAAACGTTTTGAAATATATGGAACCTTGAGCTGAAATAATATCATCCTTATTGTCTGTTAATAGGGGTTCCACGCGGAAACCTTTCATTCTAACTACCAGAACTTTATTGACGATTTTACGCTCCAGCATGTAGAGAAGTAAAGAGGTGACAACGCCGCCTGAAGCACCATGATAACGAACATCATTATTTGTGCTATAGCTAAAGAATACTTTTTTAATTCTTTCCAAAGTGTTACGGGAGTTTGATTTGATTGTTTGAAGATTTGAAAGAGGGGGGCACAATTGAACGCATTTAGCACAATTCACACAACGTGAGTGGTCAAAGTCTACTGTTAATATGCCATTTACACATTTGATTTGGATGGCATTTGTAGGGCAAACGCCTAAACAAAAACCGCAACCCACACAAAAACCGATCATTTTTCTTTGTTCGCTTGACACAAACATCATAACCTTACAATCTAACAAATTTGAGAAAGCAAGAAAAATCTTATAATTCTGGAGTGAGTTTCCCTAATTTTAGAACAGCTTCTCGAATAATTGGGATTCTCCGTTTCAAATACTCTCTGTACTCGTGTATGTTGTTATACATTTTTTCTATTTTATTTATCAAGTTCGTGGCAGTTAATTCATTAACATCTAACATGGATTCGCTTAGACCCACAGAATCCATTATACCATGTGTCTTATGCGAATATGAGATGGCTATCGTAGGTACACACATTGAAAGAGCCGAAATATTTGCATGCATATATGCCCCGATAAATAAATCACACTTTCCAATTAATCCTCGCAATTCTTCAACGCTATATTCACCTTGTATCACCGTAATTTGTTCCTTCGAATCAATTTTTTCTAAAAGTTTTCTAGCAATAAATCTAGGATCATAGTAATAGTAAGACGTGTCTAACGATGAAAAATGTGGTATAAAAATAATACTTGCATCCATGTTCAGAATTAAGTAATTAATCACTTTTGAAATTTCGTTTAAATGAGGATATAAATTATCTCTTAAAGCAATACCTATCAATGGTCGATGTATTTTTATTCCCTCTTTTAAAATAATCTCCGAAACTCTTTGATCAGAAACTGGGTTTAAAATAAAACTTAGATCAGGTACAAGACACAGTGGTGCGTTAATTTTCATTTTAATCAAGTAATCTTTGGAAATTTTCTCTCTCACTGCCACGATTTTACATTGACTAAGTATAAATCGGGCCAAAAAGCGGGAAAGTTTACTATTAAATGGACCTATCGATTGAGGATAGAAAACAAGAGTTTTCTTAAATAAAATTGCTAGCGTACACCAATATGCAAGATTAACGAACAATAGTTTGCTGTAAAAATCTTTCTTATAAGCGAACATATCTCCATAGGATAAGTTAATCACAACGTCCGCCTTTTCATACTCTTTTAATAGCTCATCATATAACAATGATCTCATATTTATGCAAAGGGAACGGAACATTCTCCAAACAATGGTAATAAATATATGAATAACCATATCCATCAAAAGATAAATGTAGCTCTTTTTCTTAACATCTAGTAATACTCTAATATTTTCCACGATGGTCGTCTTTATAGGGTAGTAAGATTCTACAAAAGTGTGCAGTAACGTAATCCGAGGACTTTGAAAATTATTTCGAATACAGTCTATACAACCTCGAGTTATAGCAGCTACTCCTCTATTTCTGGCAAATATTGTTCCGCCTATAATCAATATGTTCATATGGGTACTCCCTGAATATTTTTATTTCAGAAATTATGTGCTATACGCTTTTCAAGATCTGTTAATGGCGTGTAATTTGTGCCTAGCTTTTTGGCTAGTAGCCATTTTTGTCCTATGAGCTCTGAGTATAATTTACCTTTAAGCTTAACAATTTGCCGTAATTCTTTATCAATACACAATTTCTTAACACTAACCAGTGAAGAAAAAATAAGCCACGCTATTCGATGCATCCTTGAAAGTTTGCGCTCTACACCATATAGTCGGTAAAACAAAAGGTAATTCTCAACCCAACGCAATAAATCCTTCTTAACGCTTCTAATATCACGAGTTAAGCTTTCGCCATGCATAATGTGGTAAACACTTGCTTTAGGATTAAAAATGAGGTTATATCCTCTTTTCCATACGTGCCAACCCAAAAACTGTTCCCAAGCCAAACCGAGCACCCACTGGCTTGGAAACCTAAAACCCTCAACAGCTTCACGCAAAACAGATATATTGGCACCCATACCAAGTAAAGACTTAACTGGTCGGTTCCAAGCAAAACGCGAAACATCCAAATTGTATCCTACAACCCCAGCCTTCGAAATATAAACAAGAAAACCCT
>Ga0185307_1001309_pt1 | contig 13987 bp, 22 predicted proteins | sample LHCtaG_FD_128010 | JGI IMG/M metagenome (GOLD analysis project Ga0185307, IMG submission 128010) | Hot spring microbial communities from Little Hot Creek, USA to study Microbial Dark Matter (Phase II) - LHC4sed_matched (SPADES... | ecosystem: Environmental > Aquatic > Thermal springs > Hot... | reverse complement strand
TCTTTCCACAATGTCTCTTTGCGGGTAATAGTCTGCATCAAAGCACAGAACTATTTCGCCGCTTGCATGTTTTAATCCAGCGTTTAAGGCTGACGCCTTTCCACGTCCACCCTCACTTATGCCGCGTCTAACAACTGTAATGTGAGGGAAGGCTATGGAATAATGCTCCGCTATTTTCCCAGTTTCATCCGTCGAAGCATCATCAACAACTATTACTTGCAACTTATCTTGAGGATAGGTTAACTCCGTCATCCTTTGGAGAAGCCTTCCAATGACGCGCTCTTCGTTGCGGGCGGGAATCAAAATCGAAACCGTAGGCTTGTAAGCTGAATTTTGTAAATTGAGACTTGTCTTACCTTTTTGAGCGTTTTTAAGAACAGTTATGGTGAAAATGTAGTGGCGGACAAGATAGGCAACCATCAAAGCAGTTAATAGGAAAAACAACGCTTCTAAAAATTCAATAATCACTTTCCGCCACCGTCGCTTCTCTTTTTCCGGAATCTGCCAGAAGTGTTAGGCTTATAGACCAGAGGGACACAACCCATAATGAGTTCAGCAATGGACTTAGCATAATAAGCAACGCGTTAAAGCCAACCCAAACACTCGTAGCAACAGTGCCGACTAGCATGGAAAACATGGTGTTCCAAATTAAGCAAATGATGTTCCCGAGGGCGAGGACGGCTAATTTTCTTTTCAGAGAACCGTTTAATGGAAAAAGCATGCAGACAAAGAAGACGTTGAAAACAACTAATGCTTGGACAATTTCTTCTGCAACTCGTAGAAAATGAGAAAAGATAATTATAGTAGCTCCAGCAGCTAGCCCAAAAATTAAGTGTCGTCTTAAACCCTCCATTCCCCATACCAGCCTAGCCTTACGATTAATGCCAATAGAGGAAGCTTATAGAAGATTTTCCATATGCGCTTTTAAAAATTACGAAAGAATGGCTACTTTTTGAAAACCATTTTATCTAAAACGATAGTTAGGGCTTGGAAGACTTCCTCCGCCTCTAAATTTTCAGTGTCCAATATTAAATGGAATGGGGTGAAATCCTCTCCTAGGCTGAAGCCGTAAAGTTTTTTGTAAATGGCTTTTGTTTTTGACTCCTTGTTCCTCAAGGCTTTCAATGCCTTTTCTACGCTTATTCCATCTCTCTTGGCGACTCTTTCAGCCCTCTTTTGGGGAGAAGCCTCTAACCATATCTTAAAACCCTTTTTGAGAAGCCATGGCATGGTCCAGCTGTCAAGTATAACGTTGCCTTGCTCTCCCGCTTCCAAGAGTTTCTGGTCCACGGCCCTATCAAGTTCAAGGTTTTTCTCCCTATTTTCTAGAAAGGAGAAACCCTCCGGGCTTTCCCACCATCCCTTTTCAACAGTTTTATAACCTTTTTCCATGGCTAAGGCTTTGAGGGCATCTCCTCCAGAATAATACTTTAATCCATATCTTTCAGCTAGTTTTTTGGCTACTGTGCTTTTCCCACTTCCAGTCATTCCGCAGATACAGATAACTACAGGTTCTCTAGCCATCCCTTCGAACCTCAAACAGCAAGGCTTAGGGCTCTGGCCGACTTTTTTAGGGCGGTTTTCAGACAGTTATGGCATATTTGCCCGCCGTAAATCCGCGAAATCCTCCTTTTTGTACGGTTAAGCTTCCGCATCTCCGACGGCAGCAACCTTGGAATTCCAGCTAGTGAACCGCCACAAACGCTGCAGCGGTTTCTGCCTACTATTTCACGTTTAAAATGGATGCCGGTTCGTCCCCCCGGCAAAGCTTTATAGACCCGTTTTCGGCTTCTGGTTCGCAACATTGGTCTCGGCATCTCACATCACTCCACATTTATGAGGCCAAACAAATGAGAGAATAATGTGCTGAAGAGGAAGGAACACAACATATACCACCAGAACAAGGATGCTCCAAACATCGGAATGGGAAGGTTCCATCCTACACCAGGAAAATATGCAATTTTGGCTCCTCCATATATTCCTCCCAAAAAAGACCACACTGCCATTAATGGGACTATGAAAAGAAGTGTTACTTTCATTGATTGCCATGAAACTTTGGCGTTAAGCTGCATTATATACTGTTGCTTTTTCATAAGCTTCTCAATTTGCTTTTTATTCCCACTTTTTTGAGCTATGCGGAGTTGCTCGTACCAATCCGCAACTTCTTTTCTCCAAGCCTTGAGTTTTTCTGGATCCGATAAGAGGCGGTTTGCAAGGGTCATAGCGAAAGTTATCGTGGCAGCGAGCAGAAATATGAAGAGCGTTGACCCCGGAGGCCCCTCTGGCAACATTTCACAAGACCCCCTCTAGCCTCCGAAAATTCTTCTAAAGGCGGGATACATTTCAGCCACCCTCTCTCGCACTAGAATCTCGTAGTACTGGTAGATTATGCCCACTGAAAGGAGAATTCCTATGCCGGAACCGAAAACTCCGAAAAAGTCTGATAGGCCAGCAATAAGCCCAACTATTATTCCGCCAAGAACCGTGACGGCTGGTATGTAGCGTTTAAGAATCTGTTCAACAGCCTTTCCGGAACGCCTATAACCCGGAATCTGCATGCCAGCATCAACAAGCTGTTTAGCAACCGTTGACGGCCCTAGGCCGCCAACCTCAAGCCACGTAAGCGAGAAAATAACACAGAAGACTATTAGAATTGCCAGATATCCAAAAGCCCTCAGCGGTTCTGCCATAACATTCGAAAGGTTTCCTGGAGAAGTTACATAGTAAACTAAGCCCCCGGCAGGCACGTATTGATTTCCCTCCGTTTTATACCAGCCTAAGAGGTTAACCCAAAAGTTGTTTCTACCCCAAGGCTGGCTCCAAAGGATATAGGAAAAGAAGTATATGTTGGCGAAGAGAGCTGAAGCGAAGATCACTGGGAGATTGGACACGTATAAAAGTTTAATTGGATAGCGGCTTCTAAAACCGCGGTAACCAGCATAAGAGAGAGGCAATTCCACTCTGACGCCTTCCATGTAAATTATTACAAGAAAAGCGACAATGGTGGCTATGAACCCTATTAATGATGGAAAGTTTCCCCTCAACAATAGGCCAGTCACAGGTTTTCCACTCATTATTGTTTGCACTAACGCTACAAAAACTCCGGAGCTCCCGTACTCATCAACGGGCGGGGATGGGTTAAAACACTCAAGGAATATTTGTTGTGCGACGCCAGCCATTATGAAGAGGCTTATTCCGCTGCCGAAACCCCAACCTTTCTGAATAAGCTCATCTAAGAGCAAAACAATCATTCCCGCAGCTAATAACTGCAGAAAAACAATTATGGCTGTTGTGCCGTGCAGCTGACCGTACATTCCGCTTATTATGTAGGCTGAAGCTTGAACCCCAGTAAGGATTATGGCGAAAACTTTGCTTGCTGTTGTGAACAGCGCTCTGTCTTCCGGCTTTGACATGTCGCATTCAATCATGGCTGAGCCCACCAAAAGCTGCAGGATTAGGCCGGCGGTCACTATTGGGCCTATGCCAAGCTCCATAAGGGTGCCGCGGCTTGAAGCAAAAATTATCCTTAACGGGGCGAACTCCTCTTCTCTTTGAATCCCATAAAGACGGCAGGCGTCGCTGGCCATGACAAGATATATTATGAGGGCTATGGCTGTCCAGAAAAGCTTCTCGTTGAAGCTGACTCTGCGTTCTGGAGCTTTAACCTCTGGTATGAACCTTGCAAGGGGTTTGAAGAGGTTTAGAAACCTTCCAGCCATGGTTAACCCGCTACTTTTCAGCTTCTTCCGGAGATTCTAATAGAATTTGTCCTCCCGCCTCTTTTATTTTTTCAGCCGCAGACTTGGAGCATGAAGCCACCTTCACTATTAGAGGTTTTGAGACTTTCCCAGCTCCTAAAAGCTTTGTCACACCAAACTTTTCCAAGTCCACGAAGATTTTGCCCTCCTCCTCTTTTGGCTGGAATTTCTCCAGCATTTCGTCGAGTTCTCCGACATTTATGGCCTTGCCCGTCTGTTTTAGACTTCTTGGTGATGTGAAACCTTTTTTCCCAAAATAGTCGGGTTCATACCTTATGACATAGGTCCATCCGTGTTTGTGGCGTCCAGCCTTCCTATAGCCCTTAGAACCAGATTTTCTGTGCTGGCCCACCCTTCCGTAACCGCATGTTCGTGAACCGCGTTTTCTGCGGATTTTTCTAAGCTTGTGGGGCATCCCTTTAACCAGCCAATTTACTTACAGCGTTTTCTTCAACAGCCTTTTTTAGTCTTACTTCAAGCACTCCATTTTTATAAGTTACATGCATCGTTTCTGGAATAACCTTTTCTGGAAGATTTAAACGTTTATAGTATCTTTGGTTCCCTTGAGCCCTTGCTAACAGGGTTAGCTGCTGCTTTTCTATGGTGACCCTTATGTTTTCCCTCTTAAAACCCTTAAGCTCCGCAACAACAACCACGTCGTCTTCTCCATTAAAAACGTCTAGTAAAGGCTTAGGCTCCTTCCATTCAGAGGCTGCCTTCCCATCAATTCTTAGTTTTTTATACATGTATCTATGTTGGTTTCCTCGGACTTTGGAATTTTCAAATCTGAAAATTTTTGGAGCCCTATTGTTCTCAGCCTCTTCCAGCCTTCTTACAGCCTTGAACCATTTTGGGCGTCTTTCGCTTCTCCGCCATCTCATTCTAAACCTTCTCCCTTATGGCATAATGGCATCTCTAAACTGGCTATAAAAGGTATCGCCTCATGGCCATGAAGGAGAAAGGCTAAATCATTTGCTCTAGCAAGTCGTTAATCTTCTCGCCTCTGTATCCAACTTCGCCGCCCATTCCATAGCCTTTCTTTATCTTGCCCCTAAAGCCCTTTGTTGGCGGGTGCAGCCTAAAATATGGCTGGATTTCTGGAAGCTTCCAATATTCAACTTTACAATTAAATATCGCGTCTGCCAGTTCCTCCAGCGATTTGTAACCTATTTTTTGGGCGTACTCGTCTGTGAGCTCTTTATTTCCAGAGAGTCTTCCTCTTTTTTTCAACATGGCGAGCAGAGTTTCTTTGGAAATCTCTCCCCAAGTGACGAAGTTCTGCGCGGTTTTGAGCATACCGAGAAATGAAGGCCTATCATCAACGAGAACTGCATAGTTGTTCCTCTTCAAATTTAACATACGTAAGGTTTCTCTAACCTGCAGGGGCGCACTTATGGTTCCGCGAACCCTTACAACGGCAATGCATTTGCGCTCTTGTGTTTGGTCATTCAACCTATTTCACCCAGTCTGTTGGTGTTATTAGGCTGTAGGTCTTCTTTAACGCGTCGAAAACGGCATAGGCAAAAGACGGTACGGTTCTCGTGGAGCCGTAGCTTCTAGTCCAACAATCTTTTATTCCAGCAAGCCCAAGGATGACCTTGGCAACTTCGCTGGCAACCAAGCCTAAGCCTCTAGGTCCGGGAACTATAACCACTTTTACGCCGCCGCATTTTCCCTCAACTTGGAACGGTATGGAATGGGGTTTTCCGCATCCACATTCCCAGCTTCCGCAGCCTCGCCTAACTGGAACCAGGTTAAGCCTAGCATCTGCAGCCGCTTTTTCTATGGCTGTTCGCACCTGGCTGGCTTTCCCGGAGCCAAGCCCAAGGTAGCCGTCCCTGTTTCCAACGGCAACTATAGCCTTAAACCTTGACTTCTCGCCGGCGTCCGTCTGCTTCTGGACAAGGTTTATGTTTATAACCTCTTCCTGCAGGTCGGGCAGCAAAGCGTCAACAATTTGAGGCTCCCTTATGGGTAAGCCTTCCATGAAAACCTCTTCGATGGAAGTTATTTTGCCCTCCTGAATGAGCTTTCCAAGGCGGGTTTTCGGAACCCATTGTTCTAAGCTACTAGCCTTATCAATTGCCACGGCTTTTACCTCCCTCCATAAAATCGGCAATTACAGCTTTCTTAACTTCAGCAAAGTGCTCCGGAAGGTTTTCCGGTGGAACCTTGTTTTCCAAATATTTCGAAAACACTGCCATATACTTTTCAGTGTTCACCGACAAGGTTTTTGCATATTGGGCTATGTGTAAGCCTTGTATTCGCTCTTCATTGGGCAGTTTCTCCTCGCCGTGGGGAACCACTAACCCAGCGTCTAAAGCTCCCTTCAAGGCGGCGAAAACCCTTGCACCCTTTGTGGGGGAATGCAGCCCAATGTCTAACACGGCTTCGGTTATGCCTTTAGCCTTAGCCTTTAAGCCGCAAAGAAGCCCAGTCAAGTAAGCTGCTGGAAGGTTTCCCCTCGGAGCCTTCCACCCATACTTTTTTAGGAGTTCCCTGCTGTGGGCTGAGGCTAAGACTTCATCGCCATGAGGTTTAGCGGCCACCACTTGAACTATAATGTTCTTGAGCGTGCCGCGGACCACAAGCCGGGGTTTTCCGGAGATTATAAACGCCTTTCGCTTTCTATAGTTGGTTTTTCCCTCCCTTCTACGGCGGTGGGGCAAACAGTAACGGGCATCCTTTGCCATTAACGTTTCCTCCAAAGGCCATGGGCTTTTATGTAACGTTCCATATCAGCGATTGATGCGAACCTTCCACTTTTCACCATGGTGTATAGTTTTCGATAGGTGCTTTCTGTAATTATTTTGTTGGCTTTGAGTTCGCGAAGTCTTTTCCTCAAGGCTCGCACCTTGTTCATCCAAGCCTCTTTTTTAGAAATCTTCGCTTGTGCAGCTCCGCTTCTGCTTCCGGAACCTCGTCTTAAGCCCTCTTTCTTCTTTTCATGGACCACTCTTGCCCTTGCTCGGCTCACACCTTTCTCCTTTAATGGCTTAATTACGCCTTCATGGATTAGCTTTCTAATCTCCTCTCGAGTTATGGCGGCCTCAACATCCTCAACCCTATTGGGATCTATCCAAACCCTTTCCTGACCAACCTTTAATATTTGGGCTGCTAGTCGCCGCTGACTTTTTAGGCTTGTCACTGCTTATTTTCCCCCTCACTGCTTTTTTCCGTCTTCTTCCGCCTAGTTTTTGGCTTTTCTTCTTTCTCTTCCGTTTTTTCCGCTTTCTCCTCAGGCATCTCTTCCTTTTCAGCTTCCTCTTTTACTTCGCCAAGGTTGAGAACTGTTATCTTCCTTTTTCTGGCTTGCATGAGAATTTGTGCTCTCTTTCTTTTGCCGACGGTGTGGGCTATTCGCACGGCTTGAGTTTTCGGGTTTACATTTTTAAGTTCCTCGACGTTATGAACCAAAACTTCCTCGTAGCCAGATGGATGAAGCCCTCTGGCAGCCTTAGGGCTTCTATATCCAACGTTTACTGTTGGAGGCCACCCTTTGATTTTTCTCCGCATCTTGTTGTCTATGCCGCGGGGTCTACGCCAGTTCTCCTTTAAACGGTCATACCGCCAACTCTCCTGCCTAACAAAGTCGGGTTTCTTCCTTTTAATCCGCGCCTTTATACGCAGAGCCTTTTCCACGGTTGCAGCCTCTTGCTCCTTCAACTACTCCATCCCCTCACTGCGCTCGTATAGGTATATGCCGTCCAGGAAGATTCTGGGGTCTTTTCTCTTCACTTTAGTGGCTTGCTCTATGTTTGCAGCCGTTTGACTTACCTCTTCGAGGTTGATTCCTTGGACAATTATGTCATCGCTTAAAACTTTAACATTCGCGTTGCCGACGATTTTCGCCTTTCTCGGGTTTCTCTCGCCTGTAAAGTTCTCAATCAAAACTGTTTTACCTTGAACCTTAACCGAGATTGGAAAGTGGGAGAAAACTATTTTGAGCTTATATGTGAAGCCTTTCCTAACTCCAGTAATCATGTTCGCAATGTGAGCGTAAACCGTGCCTACAAGGGCGCTCTCCTTTTTGCGGGGCCAGTTAGCCCATATTCGAAGAGTTTTACCTTGAAGTTCCATGGAGATGGGGGCGTATGAAAAATCCCTTGTGAGGGTCCCCAGCGCTCCTTTAACGGTTACTTTTTTCCCTTCGAGGGTGACCTCCACGTCTTCTGGTATTTGGAGAATTTTTGAGACTTCTACAGCCCGCATTGCAAACCCCCTTTTAGTATACGAAGGCTAGGAGTCGCCCTCCAACCCTTTTTTCCTTTGCTTCTTTGTGGGAAAGAACCCCCTTAGGTGTCGAGATAATTAGCAGTCCCATTTCTCTGGATGGTAGAAACTTTTTCTCCCAATCCTCAATTTCTTCAACTTTCACTGCAAAACGGGGGCGGATGGCTCCACACTTGTTTATTCTACCTAAAAGTTGAACCTTAAATTTTCCAGAACGCCCATCATCTATAAATTCAAACTCTCCAAGATAACCGTTCAGCTGCATAACCCTTAAAACTTTGCCTAAAAGTTTAGAGGCTGGGCTAATCACGCATTCACGTTTGTTGCGCAACTCGTTGTTAAGGATTGTTGTCAACCCGTTTGACAGCACATCCATCGTGTTTTCCTCATCATTCATATTTTTGGAAACCAAGTTTTTTGGCTACTTCCCTAAAACAATGCCTACACAAATATAAATTATAACGCCGAATAATAGGCCCATAAGACCCGCATCTGACACATGGCCTAGCTCCCTTGCCATACTTTCTTTCTTTTTTAGGTTTCTTTTTGCCCATGACTCTCCCTTACCATGCCTTTAGACTATTTCAACCCCCAACGTGTCCTTAACGAAAATCATAGCCTCCTCGGGAGTCAAGATATGGTTGGAACCAATCTTCGCCTTCGCCCTCTGCCTATTTTTAACACGCCAACCTGGGCGGCTTAAAGAAACGCATACGTCCATGCCAAATATGCCAATCTCCGGGTCGTATTTAACTCCTGGAATTTCTATATGCTCCTTTATGCCGAAGGCGAAGTTGCCATATTCATCAAAACTGGTCTTTGGAATCTTATAGTCAACCACGTGTAAAACTTTTTTTAGGAAATCTATTGCCCTTTGCTTTCTAAGCGTTACCACACAGGCCATTGGTTCGCCTCTTCTAATTCCGAAATCCCTTATCGTCTTCTTAGCCTTTCTTTTGCACGGATTCTGGCCTGTTAAAGCTTTTAGAACTTTTGAAGCTTTTTCAAGGGGTTCGCCCGATTTTCCTACACTTACGTTGACAACAACCTTCTCTATTCTTGGCTTAAGCATGGGATTTTCTTCCCATTTGCGGCGAATCTCATCTTCAGACATGGTGGGGCTCCTCCGGTAGCGATATTAATGGGCGTGTTTCGCCTATGGCGAAGACAAAGTTTAGGATGGTTTGGTAACGATTCCCCTTTTCGTCTTCTACGGTTACTATTGCGTCTTTGCGTTTTTTCCCCTTTGCCTCTTCGATTCCAACAATTTTGCCGTACTTGCCCACGTTTTTGCCACCAGTTATCATTACAAAATCGTTCTTCTTCATCTTTATATGCCCAAGAATCTCCCTGTCTGGAAGACTCAGCTGCACCGTGTCGAATACGCTGTAAACATCTCCTTGGGGATTTTTTGGGTCAGCCACCTTTACAAGCACGTTTGAACCGTCATGGAAATTTAGCTGTATATGCCCGTTCTTCACTGTTGTTTTGTTTTCTATTCGGCAAAGCTTGAAGCTTGCTTCCTCTTTGGTTATTGGGTGTAGGATTAACCCCTTATGGGAGGGCAGTATTCGAAAATATTTATTTGCCTCTGGTAGGGAAACAACATCCATAAGCCCAACTGGGAACTTGTCTTCTCGCCTCACTCTTCCATCAACGTAAACTTTTCCCTGCGAAGCTATTATTTTGGCTTCTTTTCTTGTCTTTGCAACTCCGAGAATGTCACGTAATATTATGGTTAGCGGCAAACAGCTTTCAAGAGAATGAGGACCCGGTGTGGGTTTCACAATCCAGACAAACTCTTTCCTGTGAATTGGCCAGAGCCTTGGCGCTGGTTTACGCTTTAAAACTGTTGAGCCTCCTTTCTTACCCAAGTTTAGATTCCTCCGCAGCTTTTCGTTTTCGTGGTTTAGTTTCAGCTCTTGGTTCTTTTTTATCCTCCTTTTTCACAGCCCTCTTTTTTGTCGCTCTTTTCCTCTTTTTTGGTTTTTCCTCCTTCGTCGGCGGAGGCAGCTCTTCCGTTACGGCTTTTTCCTCCATGGGCTTTTCCACAGCTTCTACAGCTTCTGTGGGTTTCTCTGCCTTTTCCACGGTTTTCTTTCTTCTTTCCAAAATTTTCTTCCGCCATTTATCGTCTAGGTTAAGCTTTGTTATCATAACCTTTGATGGATGAACTGGAACGAAAATCGTTGTTCCATCAACTTTTTCCCTTGTCAAGCCCTCAACATAAATTCTATATTTTTTCCGGTCAACGCTTGAAACTTTCCCTTCAAAACCTTTGTGGTCGCCTCGCATAACGCGGACGGTGTCTCCGCTTCTTACGGGAAGACTTCTTGTTCCGTAGCTTTTTCTCAGCTCAGGTGATAGTGGAGCAGCAAAATGCTTATAGCGTATGTGGTCTGGCGCTTGAAACAGCATTTTCCTCTGTTTTGAAGGTTTTGAGGTTTTAGCCACAACCTGCATTGCTTTTACCTCGTTACGCTATATTATTATGCTGGCTGCGCTGGCTATTCTCGGCCATCTTTCAGCAGCCTCCTTTGCCACTGGTCCACGGATTTCGGAGCCCTTCATTTCACCTTCTGGAGTTATGATTACGGCGGCGTTGTCTTCAAATTGAACCCAGACGCCGTCCGCCCTTCGGAAGGGCATCCTCTGGCGGACTATTACCGCTTGGAAAATTTTTCTGCGCATGTCGGGTGTCCCATGTTTTACTGAGACAGTTATGCGGTCGCCCACCGCGGCAGATGGCAAACGCCTCAATCTTCCTTTATAGCCCATGACTTGGATTAGGCGCAGTTCCCTTGCCCCAGTGTTGTCAGCGCATTTTAGTATTGCGCCGGTTGGCAGACCCCTAGAGATTTTTGGCCTCTGTCCGATTACTCCCTTTGCAACGAGGCCCCTTGTCTTTGCCTTTGCCGCCATTTTAACTTGCCTCCTCCTTCTTCTCAACAACAACGAAGGAAACGGTTTTGCTTATGGGACGGCATTCGGCTATTACAACGCGGTCTCCCTCTTTTGCATCTATGCATGGTGGGTTGTGGGATGGTATTCGGCTGTGTCTTCTCTCATACCTCATAAACTTTGGAACATAGTGCAAGTAATCATGCCGCACTATAACCGTCTTATCCATTTTGGCGCTGACAACAACACCTTCAAGTATACGCCCCCTTATTGGGAGACTCCCATGGAAGGGACAGTTGCGGTCGTTGCAGGCTTTCTTAGGCTTCTTAAATGTTAATGCCATCACCACAACCTCTTAACATGTTTTTTGAGGCGATCTTCGGGTCTTCCAACAAGAAGCTTACCGTCAATCTCCACAACAGTCCCATCGGAAAATTTGAAATGAAATATAGACGAGTCCTTTACAATCATTTTCCTTTTCCCATTATGGAGAATTGTGAAAGTGTTCCGCGTTTCATCAATCACCCTGCCGCGTATTCCCACGCAGCTGCGATTTGTGCTTTTTACAACTTTAGCTTCTGTCCCAATAAACTCGTAGCGTATTATGTCTGGGGCTACTTTCATTTGCCTTCCCCTCCCTTCTTGGGTGTTTTAGGCGTTTTCGCTTTAAGGCTCTGCTCTTTTTCCACCGTCAATATTCTGGCGATGGCCCTCCGCAGTTCTTTTATCCTCGCAGGATTCTCCACAGTGCCGCCAGCCTTTACCATAGTTTTAAGCCTAAGCAGTTCTGTTCTAAAATCATTAAGCTTTCTAGCTCGCTCTTCTGGAGACATTTCTCTTATCTCTTTAACTCTGATTATGGGCATTTACTCAGACGCTCCTTCACCCTCGCTTGTTTCCTCAGTCTCTTCTCCGGTTTCCTCAGGTGGGGTTTCTGCACGCGCCTCCTCCGATGGAGGTGCTTCAACGATTTGGATTTTATCTGGAAACTTCGCGTCTGGAGGCATTATTCTAACTTTAACGCCGTATATGCCCGGTTTCAACTGCACGTGAACCTCAGCTTTCCTCATGTATTTTAAGGCGGGGTCGCCACATTTCGGAAGATAACCAGCTTTAAACTTTTCATATCTGGCCCTCTCTGTTCTCAGCTTTCCACTAATGATTATCTCTACGCCTAGGGCTCCAGCCTCCATAACTTGGTTTAAGGCCCAAAAGCCAGCACGTCTAAAGTGAACGCCTCTTTCAAGGGCTGAGGCAATTCGTGTAGCAACAATGTATGGATTTAACTCTGGAACTTCAATTTCAGAAACTGAGATCTGCGGGTTTGAAACACCAAAATTTTCCTCTAAGATTTTAGCAAGCTCCCTTATTGTCTCGCCGCTTCTGCCTATCACAAGCCCGGGACGCATGGCATAAATCACTATGTGTGTTCCAAGGGGGGTTTCTGAAATGTTCACTCCGCCGTATCCAGCTTTTTCAAGTTTTCTCTGTAGGAACTCGTCTATTTCCGCCCTTTTCCTAGACTTTGTAATAAAATGTTTTACAACAGCCATCAAGCTTCCTCCACGGCTGTTTCTGGCTGTTCTTCTAGGGCTAGCTCAATGTGGCAGAGGGTTTCAAATTTCGGCGTGGCCCTTCCGAAAGCCCTTGGCGTATACCTTTTAATCTTCATGCCGGGATAAGCCGAAGCGTGGATTATTTTAAGCCTTTCAGTGTCTAAACCTTTATTTTCAGCGTTGGCCTCGGCGCCCTCAAGAATTTTTAGAATTTGTTTAGCTGCTTTGACTGGGTATCTGCCCGCATACGCTTTTTCAAGTCCATGGCGGTGTCCCGCTTTTTTCTTAAACCTTGTAAAGGGAACAGCCTTCTTTTTCGCTATGACTTCGCGTAAATATTTTTTAGCTTGAATGAGCGTCATTCCTTTAATTGCCTTGCACACCTCACGGGCGGATTTATGGGATACCCTAACCTCTCGCCCGCTTGCCTTAACGGTTTTCTCAGGGTCTAACGCTTCTTCAGGTATGGAGTATCCCCACTTTGGCACTCAGTAGACTCTCCAACTGTGCAATTGAACAGCTACATGGCGATTTATATGGTTTTCCATTCAGTTAAAGCTGTTTCAGACAGGCTACAAGCGTGAAAGCACACTTAAACCGCCTGAAAACCGAAACCGCCACACAAAACTATAGAGGGAGGACACTATTGGCTTGACGCACAGCCAAAAAATGTTGCGATTCATTTATTTCCAGCCACAACCTAGTATCCGAGGCTGAAATGGTGAGAAAACTTGACCGTGAATAAGGGCGTTATAACCATGCTGCACGGCGCCGGCGGGACGGTGATGCATGAACTCGTCAAAAACTATGTCGTGAAATATTTTAGCGGTTTTGATGGCGCAGAAGTTCCTTTGGAAGCTTTAGACGATGCGGCGGTTGTTGGCGACATAGTTTTGAAAAGCGACTCCCACGCTGTCAAGCCAATATTTTTTCCAGGCGGAGATATCGGACGCTTGGCGGTTTCCGGCACCGTTAACGACATCGCGGTTCTAGGGGCTGAACCCTACGCGCTGGCATGTGGCTTCGTATTGGAAGAGGGACTAGCCCTATCCGACTTTGAAAAAATTTTGGCAAGCATGAAGCAGACGTGCCTAGAAGCAGGCGTCGGCATAATTACCGGCGACACAAAAGTTGTGGAAAAGGGAAGCCTAGGCGGTTGCGTTATAAATGTTTCGGGCGTTGGCAGAAGAACAGAGGCCTTAGAAAAGAACTTGAAGGTTGTAAGACAGTTTAGAAGCAACTTCAAAGCACGGTGGATTCTGGACTCCAACCTCAAGCCCGGAGACAAGATTATTCTGTCGGGAACCATTGGCGACCATGGTTTGGCGGTTTTATCCGCCCAAGAAGGATTAAGCTTCGGAAGCGGCATAAAGTCGGATGTTAAACCCCTAAACCGCCTGATTAAACGTTTGCTCGGCGAAGTGGGCGGCATAACAGCCATGAAAGACCCCACCCGAGGCGGTTTGGCAGACGCCCTCAACGAGTTCAGCGAAAAATCCCATGTTGGCATCCTAGTTTACGAGGATAAAATCCCGATAA
>Ga0185307_1001307_pt1 | contig 13999 bp, 10 predicted proteins | sample LHCtaG_FD_128010 | JGI IMG/M metagenome (GOLD analysis project Ga0185307, IMG submission 128010) | Hot spring microbial communities from Little Hot Creek, USA to study Microbial Dark Matter (Phase II) - LHC4sed_matched (SPADES... | ecosystem: Environmental > Aquatic > Thermal springs > Hot... | reverse complement strand
GATTTAAGCATGATACCTCAGAAGGAGATTAAAATAGGCGGTGTATCCATAACGATCTATGGCGGGTACGGGGGAATCGGAGGGAACTGCGTAGTTGTTCAAGAGGGCGATAGAAAGCTCATTTTTGACTATAGGATAAGATTTGATATCATGAGGAGGTTTTACGGTGGTCGTGTTGAGCCTTTGGGACCAGTAGAGATGATCCAGCTCGGCCAGCTCAAGACCCTGCAATAACTGAGGGTTCACAGGCTCTTTACTTGTCCCACTTACATTTGGACCATATAGGCTTACTATCAACTGTTAGCTCGTCAACAACTATAATATTGCCAGATAAAGATGTCGCTAAAGCGACGATCGGAACATGGTATGAGAGGTCGCCTCGGTGGCTAGCTTATGTACTACCAAGATCCTGGGATGTGACGAGATCGGCGAAAGTAATGTCTGAAGATGAGAACTCAGTCACAGCACTACTTGTTAGTCACAGCGCATATCCATCTGTGGCATACCTTTACATTGGTAAAACTTCAACTATCTTTTACAGTGGAGATTTCCGGTTACAGCGGCTAGCGGAACCAGTATCTTCATTAGAGGAGAGCTTGGGGAGGTTAGGTATAGACACGGTTGATCTAGCAATCGTCGAAGGAACGAACATGGGAAGTACAGCATCGATGATGACTAAGACTGGGTTTGAGGAGACCTTAATTAATAGTACGAGCACTTTTGAGGGCATAATAGTCTCTATTGACCCATTAGACTTAGAGGCTGCGTTGTTCCTATACAGTGTTGTTGAGCAGAGTCAAAGAGATGTAGTCGTGGCCTCCGAAAGGATTTTCTGGGTGCTTAAACTGTTCCACGAAAAGTGGCCAAGACTTCTAAATAAAACACTTGTAGCAATAGAGACTTCAAGACGTACCCCGCCAGTACCTATTAGCAGCATAAGCTTAGTAAATGAGGTATTTAGGGATATTAAGAGGTATATTATAATTGCTGAACCCACTCAGCTCTTAGAACATTTAAGGAGGCTTAAAGTTCAGGGGAGAGAGGTTGACCTATCAAACACAGTAGCACTACTCCTAGATCCAGAACCAAGGGAGGTCGTTAGAGAAATAGAAGAAGAGGTTTTAATACGGTGGCTTAAAATGTTCGGAGTTCATACACAACGAGTTTGCTTATCCGGCCATTACCACCCCTACGACTTCAAGAAAATAATACAGCTGATTAAGCCAAAACAGCTACTTCCAATCCACACAGAAGACCCCGACTTAATGCTAAAACTATTTGAAAAGCTTAAAGCACACGAAGCAAAATAACAATCATATTCTACATCGCAGATTATGGCCGTCACTGCGCCAGGGAGTGACGGGGATTGTAGAGTTGGACCCCATAGGTAGCTTAAAGGAGTAGTAAAATTCCTCTCCAAAGCTGCTAGAAGCAAGCATAGAGAGTGCATCGATCTAATAGTGGCTGAAAACGCGAGGAAATCCGTAAGATACGTTGTGCCGGCAACGATATCGTCGCTTCTTTCGGAAATACATCATAGGTTAAATGCTAGTGGTATGTTCTATGTTAATAATGTTCAACTACCATTAGCACTAGCTGTTAATAGAGCTTTTGGAGGGCTTAGGAAAGGCGTATCAGTAAAGTTCCTAAGCGCTGGCGGATTAATCATTATAGACGCCCATATATATCTATTATACCTAATTTAGAGACGCAGGACTCTTAAGCTGAGTGCTATAATATACCTTACATGAGCGCACTACTTCTAGTAGTTAATAAGTGTTTTGGAGGTGTAGCATTTCATTGCCAATTCAAGTAAGAGTTTTAGCTAATTCCTTCACGTTTTACAAAACATTAATTATGAATATATTGTGCAACTAGGGAGTTACAATCGAAAAGTTCTTAATCCTTGCGTCGCTACATATTTCGGCTACTAGCCTAATTTATACTTTGTCATATGGTTATATGTTGAGGTATCCACTCTGTTGGCTTACTCTAATTTTCTCACTAATATTCTTTTTGAGCTCTTGAGACTCCTTGTTATTTAGTTAGACCTTTATTCGTATTCCCATGGATAGCATGTAGGATAATATATCAGCCATTTTTATTGGTAGAGCTAGTTTTGATGCTCCAGTTCTAATATTCCAAAAGTCAAGTCTCGTTAGAGCTAGGTACTCTTCTGCAATGTTCTTCACCTCCTCGATACTATATGGTTTTAAAAGCTCATAGATTCTCAGAATAATTGGCCTAACTGTTCCTGTCTTTTCCTCTTCTTCGCCTTCTTCAGGCTTTGATGCGACAACTAAGATCTCGTGTGCATTGTAACCAAAGTGCTTTAGCTTGTAGAGGTATGTGTAGGTCCCCTGGATTGGGTTGACCTTGGTCTTCCCATCGCTACCAAAGATTCTAACAGTAGAGTGCTTAATCACAGCAACATAGTCTAAAGCAGTTCTATACTTAAGATCATTAGTAACTTTGTCAAAGGCTTTTAAACAATCGTTAAGCTCTAGAGGAGTTCTTGAAATGCCATCCCTTAGTATAACTATTCTCTTCAGCCCCTGCTCTCTAGCCTTAGAAACCATGAATCTTAAAATATCGTAGTATTCCTGATAACTAAGAACCTCCGACTTTAGCTGAATTATCTTAGCATCTATTAGCTTTCCATAGGGATCGAGCAGTACAAATGCAGCTCCAGACACACCCCTCTTAGTGGAGATGTCTAAGCCAACATACATACTTTGACCATTTCCATCGGCTGGCTCAGCCAATATCCAGGTAAGAGGGCCTGAGATCTTACCCAAGGCTTTGCTCTTCTGAATTAGGTACTCGACATATACACCCCCACATATATTGACGATGAGAGACCTTAGAGCATTCTCAATATACTGCTTGGCTTGAGCATCTATGCTAGAATCCTTTATCTTCTGAATGTACTCTATAGCCCTGTTAAGGGTTTCTAACTTAACTAACTGTGTATGGAAACCTCTACTACTCGCCACATCTTTGGATAGCCTATAGAATTCCTCGTTATCAGGGATTATAACTAGAGGTAAACATTTTTTGTTTGAATGAAATGAAACAGCCTGCTGCAAGGTTTTTTCAAGTGAATTTAGACTTTCAGATAAGTTTGCTGGGTCATAGGTATAACCATAATAGTTATGACCTGTTATACTACCAAAGTTAAACTCTTTGAATAACAATGATAAGTAGTTCACGAACTCCTTTACCTCCCACTTACTTAATGTTGATGGGTACACCACCAACAATTCCAACTCCTGTTTACCTGCATAAGGCATAGAACGATACTGACTGAATGCGTATAGGGATGATACAATGTAAGACTTTTCATTGCCTTTTTCATCTCTATACCTCAGTTTCACAACAGTAGTCCGAAACGGCTTTTCATTGTCGGAACCAGTATAGAAGTTAAGTCTTATACCAACATGATGCGAACCAATATCGTATTTAATGTACCTAAACCTGAGCTCTTCGCCTACCAAATCCTTGTAAATCCTCTTGATATTCTCTTCAATTACCTTCATTACCTCCCTTATATTGTCCCATCGAGTTGCAGGATCTGGTCGAACTGGAACCTCTATTAATTTCAGTAGTGATGGTGGGTAAATAAGTGGTCCTCCCGAACCACCTTTAACCTCTACCTTAAACAACGGGAATTCCCATTCACTAGGCTCTATCTCAATGAACGACCTTGCCTTCTCATCACTTCTATACCTCTCAATCCATAAATCATAGATTGATTTACCAGTGTCTAACTTCTTCTCACGAGTAAATGTTGCTTCTACACCCACTATCTTACTATATAAATATCTGTACTCTGCCCCTCTCCTAACCAGTGTTAAAATGTTTTTCCCGATATAGGAATTTGCTATTTCTAGTGCTTTGAGTCTAAGATCGTTATTCTCTTTTAACAAGGCAAAATCATCTACTTCAAGCTTCTCTAGCAATTCATTGGCTAGCGAGCTCTTGCTAATAATGCTGTAGTCGATGAATAGAACTCCGTGATAAACTGTATTGCCATAACTATTCTGCTCAATTATTATTATTGTGCGCTTCTTTATCATTCTCTGCCCATCTCTATCAAGGTACACTCCTCTACCCTTAACCTTCTCAAATCCCGCTTTTCTAAAGGCAACATCAATAAGTAAATCGAAGAAATTCTCAGTAGCAGAGTACGAAGGGTTTACCATGCCTACATATGTAAATGGGTTCTGTAAGATGTCAGAAAGCTTGTTCCTCACTATATTAACAACTTCCTCATCCTTAACATAGATGTTGACTAGGCAGCTCTCTCGCGACTCTTCTCTCAGTTCATATGTAGCCAAATGTTTGTTACCAAGAAGGTATGTGAAAACACCATAAAGACGACGCTTACACACATCATAACTACCTTTCAACAAAGCTTTGTAGCACTTTAACTGACCGATATCCAGGGGTTTAACAGTGTATATACCATTGAGTACGAGATTCTCATACATTAAGCATCTCACCCATCAATCATCAATCTCTTGCTTAGCTACATTTTAAATACTATACTTACTATACTATAAAATCTATAACCTATGCAAATCAAACATTTCTGATCTGAGCGTGGTAAATGGGAAGACCCGGTTTTGGAAATTGAAGCAGGAGTAGAGTAAAGCTCATTTCACATAAGTTTAATTCTAATGAATTGGAGATGCCTAAAGATGTTGTTGCCAAAGCTATTGCTCCTTATAGAAATTCTCACAATGCTTATTAAAGGATAGTGTTGATAATGAAAATGCTTACAAAGTTCTTTCATTAATGGAGGCGGCTGCAAATCCAGCAATTTGAGGAGCGCATTTATAGCTTTAGGAACTATACAAAATGCGTAGAAAAAATACTAGCGCCAGTCAATAGGCTTTGACAAGGCTTAAAGCTACTAGTACAAGTATTGAACCTGTTCTTGAGGCTTTTCAGCGTGAGCCAACAAGTCTCTATCCCTAGCAATAGCTCTATCACTAGAATCGTTGATGGGGTTCCTAAACCGAGTCAAGAGCTTTGCAGAGAAGATGAACAACGCTATTGCGATGCATTACATCGATAGTGTAGCTCAAGCTGTATATGACGGCCAAGCTTAGATTCGCGAAGCTTCAGCGTTGTGGGCTATAGAAGGCTATGCATATACATGAAGAGGCGTACCAGTAAGGTTCCGGAGCACGACGGATCAATCGTTATAGATGCAAAGACCGTAGGCGAGTTCATAGAGAAAGTCCTTCATCTTGCAAAAAAGCTAAGAATAATACGATACGAGGATTAGCACCTCGTCTGCTGACTAGATTGTATACCTCGCCAGAGATCGATCTGGAACATACCTACTATGGAATGCCATGTCACGATCGAGCGTACGACATGCATGCGAAGGTAAAAATAAAGAACAGGATATAAAAGTTATGCATAGATTTTTATAGGCAGGCCATATAAGCCGTTAAATTGCCTCTCAATTTCCACGAAGTTTTCTTTCAGCTTATTAAAGAGTAGCAGGAGACTGGCTAGCCCGTGCTTTTCGAGAACCTCCTCTAGCTTATAGTATGGGCGTGGCTCTAGTGCTTTACGCGCTGCCAACTCGTAGGTAAACCTATCTCCGTAGGGGAATCTCACGTAGTGGTTGATCGACCTAAAAACCTCGTTAAAGGCCTCTCTATCGTTTCCAAATAGCGTTACGGCTCCATTTAATAGCTTAACGAGCATGTGGGTCTCGGATATGTATCCTTTGGCCCCACCTGCTAGACTAAGCGCTAGCTCATTTAAGATCTCAAAGGCAAGTCTCTCAAGCCCGCGGTATTCCTCGGGCATCTTAACCTTTATAGCTGTGTAGAAGTTGTGATAGCTCTCTCCGAACTCATAGTACAGCCCATAGATTACACGCATCTTTGTAGAAAAGGGGAAGCTGGCCAGCACTAGAGCTAACGCCTTTTCAGTATCCGAGATCCCTTCTTTCCCTATATAATCCCTTAAAATAGCCCCTAGCTGTGTTAGTGCTACTATCCTTCTATTGCCTAAATAAAATATTTCAAGAAGACCTGCTCCTCTTAGTAAGCGCATTGCGATCAATAAGTCGCCTTCTTTAACGTCTGCCTCTTTCGCTAACTTCCTTATCCGCTTATTTGAAAGCGGGAAGATTACTGCTTTGTCTCCTAATATTTTATTGACGGCTTCAATGGAGTACAAAATAGTGTACTCAGGGGGGATTGGTTGTTTATCAATTGATAGTAGTAACGTGAGCATAGCTTTTCGCACTTTTTTGACTATTTTACTCTCCTTAGCTTTCTTACCCTTTTCCTGCTTCTCCCTGATTATTTTGAATAAATCCTCGAGAGCTCCTAAACTGGTTTGAATCCCTTTTATCTTAGTTACATAACCTAACTCTGGGAGTCTCACAACCCCACCCGGTAAGTAATTTACTGGCTTCACCTTTTAAATTTTTGACTGTCTGTTTTTGTCATTGACTGCCATAAGACATCTATTATAAACGTATATAAATATGTTTTGTCAATAACTATCATGGGGGGTCGGATAATGTCTACTGTTAGATTAGAGCTCTATCCTAAAGCAGAAGATTACACACAGGATGCACTAGCTAAAATTGATATTAATATTGGTCCTGTGGGTGCTGCATATAGAGGGATGAGTGAAGAAATCTCAAGAGTAGCTAAAGGTAGTAAGATATTTTCTTCAATATATATTGAGGGTCTTTATGGTAGTGGCAAGACACTAGTATTGAGGAAGCTAGTCTACGACCTAGTATCTGGACCCGAAAAATCCGAGTTTGAGAAGGTAATACCGTTATACTTCTTCCTTGGAGAGATGGACTTCAGACTTCTCGACGAGCTCGGGAAATATGTTAGTGATGTAAAAGCATATATTAATGGTGAGATCACATACAAGCCGAACATAATTGGCAAGAGAGAAGACTGGAAAGCAAAGATGTCTGCAATTGAGTTGATAGAAGAGACCATTAAAAACATCAAGAGTAAATATAGTAAGGACGATGAAGAAAGACATGTGCTTGGATTCTTTGAAGTGTTAAGAGGGCTAAATAGAAAGGGTTACTACCCGCTAGTTGTCTTTGATGAGTTTGAGCGTGTAATCTACACAGGAGATGGCCTCAGAAGCGGTGTTGGAGTGAGTTCATTTGTACTATTTACTATGAGGTATTTGGAGCTTACAAGGGGTCACATCTATAGTGGAGTCTTTATAATAGCCACTACAAAGTCTATAAGTGAACTGGTTGAAGTAGCGGTAAAAGAAAATAGGCCCCACATTAGTGGGATCTTTGCACGGATAGGGATTAGTAAAGCAAGCGATTTCCCCATGACAAGAGCGCATATCGTGTATGATCGTGAGTACGTACTGGGATGGCTCAGATCAGACTTAGAGTTTCTGGCTAGGAGATATGGTCTACTGCTCCATGAGGGGCTTTTAAATTTGATATCAACGGTGCTACCTACACCCAGAGCTATTGTTCAAATCTACACCAAACTCAGGGAGATCCTACCTCCAGAGAAAAAAGCCGATGTAATCACTCCGATAGAGTTTTACATGTTGATAGAGCCGAGGATCGTGGAGCTTTTGGAGAGGTTAAAGAAGGAGAGGATTGATGGAAAGTACCTCATAGCTCCTAGGGCGCTATGGCCCGAGAGGTTTGTGAAACTGTTATCAAGCGGGTATTTCGCGATCAAAAGTGTAATATACGAGGAGATCGCGAAAATCCTTGAAATCTCTACATTGGATGTCCGAAAAGACAGGCAAAAAGTTAGCAATATAATGCACACCCTCGCTGAGCTAGAGCTATTTGAAGCTGTAGGGGCTGGTGAGTACAGGCTTAACCCAATAATCTTGGCTTATGCTTTGAAGATTGAAAGACTGCCAGATGGCTCAGTAGCAACACTCAATGAGGTAATTAACAAGATCAAAAGCGCTATCAAAGAAAAGCGGGAGAAACAAAGGAAGTATAGAGAGCGAGAGAGGAAAGAGGAGGAACAAGGGCGAGTAGAAGGTTAAAACTATTAGTTAAACTAGTCTTTTTTTGTTCACTCGTTTTTTAATCTCAACGCTTCCGATACTACAAATGGTCTGTTCAAGCCGAATTTTCTCAAGTAAAGCTGATTTAAAACCTGACTGCTTGATAGCTGATTTACTAGTTAACACTTGCAGATACCCTTAATGAACGAGTAGACGCTAATACTCTTCATCCTGCCTTGTTCTCTGAAAGTGCTTCTAGGATTAATTTGGCGGCCAATATTGTACCGTACGGCTTCTCAATCGTTCTGGTGATTACTATGAGCTTTCGTGCAAGTGCTTCGCGGGGCTCTTTTGGATCCCACTTTACTCTCTCTAGGATCTCTGCGAGCGTGTACCTTTTACCATCAACCTTGACTACCACATGCTCCTTTATAGCCTCGATATACTTGCTAATAATATCTCTAAGGATTGAACAAGCCCTCTTCGCGTCTTCATAGTGCCTTGATATGCTTGGAAAGCCCTCTTCAACATGATACTCCCACTGAAATCTTAGGGCTACAGTGTCTTCCTTACTGACATCAACTGTGCAGCCACTGGGGAGTAGCTTTATGAAGGTCTCTCTATCGTGCTCGAGGATCCACTTAAACGCCTCGTAGAGAATATCCGACTCGATCTCTGCTTCAAACTCTACACTCATAGTCTTCGCGGGCACATCATAGGTAAACTTCAGTATTGCTGGCACCTTTACACCCTCTTTCAGCGAGTCCGTTGCCTTGATCTCGTACTCGACTACATCGTAGTCTGCACCATGGTAGACGTCGTTGTCATGGAGCTCAACTTTTAGGACTACGCCTACATAGGGCACAAGCCCCATCTCCCTCTCCACGAAATCTGCAAACTTAGCCACCTCCCCCTCTAAAGCCTCCTTAATGAAGCACATAGCCCAGTAAACATCCACGCTCTTCAACCACGTCACGGGCTCTAGCCTAGTCACCTTCTTAATACGTGCTTCAAGGTCTAACCTGGGTTTTGAATACATTGCTTTAATAGTGTTCTCATGAAAGTTCGCGTCGAACAAAATATCATCATACTCAATTATAACACTCCCTTCTCGAGACCAAATCTCCAATATCCAATCTTTCAGCTCGTGGTATAGGTCAACAACGCCCAGCACATAGGCGAGTGTCTTGAGAGTCCTCCTATCCAGGTTATATAGGTTTTCAAACTCGTATGGATCAAGCACCTTGTCGCCAAGAGCCCAAAACCATAGAAGCCTTCGCCTCTCGGGAGCCCACAGCACACTCTTCTTCACAAGCTTAAGCAACCCAGCATCAACTAGGTTCTTAACCGAAACCCTGATGACAACCTCCTGATCACTAGAGCTTACAACATGTTTCTCAATAAACCCCCTCTCCTCAGGAGTGAAAGACTGCAGCTCCTCCTTGCTAATACTAACCTCCACTATATACTTCAAGCCACGCCCACTCTCCAAAGCACGCCTTGCCAGCTCACTAACTAGCTTTAGGAACCCAGGAGATGGATTGTACATTGAAGTTCATCCCCAATTACAAATATCCGAAAGCCACAGAAATAAATACCCCACATAATACCACAGCACATCGTCACCTACAATTCAACCCCAGTAGCAGGGTCCGTGAACACGGCTAATCTCTCGACTCCACCCCATATAATTTGAAGCATGGAGGCCCTTAGGCTAAGTACACTAGATACCTTACATGAGTGCCTCGCATCTATGGGGCGAGTGTCTTGTAGACACGATAATTCGCTGCCAAGTTAATTCAAATAGGGATATTAGCTAAGAGGGGCCCTTAAAGCGAGTTTAAGCTGAGGAGGGATTCAGAGCTGAAGAAAGAGGTTTACAGCTAGTTATTGGTGATATTACGCAACGTAAACAGGTTTTACGTAGCGTAACATAAGATATACTATGTTGTCAAGTGTGTTCAGCCTCTCATTACAGACAGCTCTTGCCCATAGAGAAGGCACTATAGCATCATGTGAGCCACGTATTCCTTCAGCTGTATCCCTCACCACGATGCTGGGCAGGGTGCTGAGGGATCCAGCGCTAAGCCAGCTCAAAGCGTCACAGCAGCTACGAGTAGTAACTTAGCTGTAATAGGTGCAGGTGATGAGGCGTATTTCCCTGTTGTATTCGCGACGTGGTTCAGGCGTCAAGACGTCTCTTGGCGCAAGAGCCCGAGTGTTTAATTTGTTTTCCTTCAGGTTTCTATCGTTTAATGGCCTTCATTAGCTCTTTAAGAGTGTCTTTGATGTCGCTCTCATAATCAATAATTCTTTTGACGACTTCACCCTCGTCTACGGTAAGCATCTCTCCGTCTTTTAGAACGAACCTGCCGTCTATAATGACATCATTTACGCTATCTCCCTCAACATAGTTCACCACTAGATCTACTGGGTCGTGTATGGGGAGGTTTCTAATGTTCTTCAAGTCTAATACTACTATGTCTGCCGAGTACCCCCTCTCTAGCCTTCCAACACGCTCTCCTACTATGAGCCCCCTGGACCCTGTTACCATGTTTAGAAGTGTTTGGGAGCTGAGCCCGGCTTTATAGTACATGATAGCGTTGTCTAAAGCTTTAGCTATAGCTTTAGCTACTTTAGCCTCGTGTAATAGATCAAGGCGATTCCACGACGCTCCGTCACTACCAATGCCGATCACGACGTTATCTACATCTTCGAGAAACGCCCAGTGAACCCCCATAAGCCACGAGTCTACAGTTGGACACCAGCATATACCGAGCCCATACTTTTTAACCATGTTGATCTCTCTTGGCGATAAGAACACTCCGTGAGCTATGACCATGGGCTTTATGTCATTAAGCCCACACTCAAGCATGTACTCTAGAGGTCTTTTACCGTGCTTGGTAAGGGTATAGTCTACCTCTCCTTGATATTCAGCTAGGTGGAGTGTTAAACCGGTGTTAAATCTCTTAGCTAGCTCTATAACCCCGCTTATTAGCTTCTCTGAAGCCATCATCACTTGCCTAATGCTCATCCACACACGCACACCGTTTTTGCCATTCCAGTCCCTATGAAGCGCTTCAGCTCTCTTCAGGACTTCTTCAGCACTCCAAGATCTACCCTCTAAGATGTTATATGTAGCTAGTGTAACTACGCCCTTAATTCCTGATCTAGCAATCTCTTCAGCCAGGATCTCAGGGTAGGGGGCGCCGGCCTCTATGAAAAACGTTATTCCATTCCTCAACATGTTAACTATGCTCGCCTGAGTAGAGATCTTGACGAGATGAGGCTTTAGCATGTTCTCAAAGGGCACTAAGACCTTAGTCCATATAGGAGGTAGCTGAAGCATCTCATCAGATATAGCAGACCTTAACAGGAACTGCTGTGTATGTGTATGACAATCAACTAGACCGGGCGTTACTACGTGGTTCTGCCTCTCAACAACCTCCTCGGCCTTATAGCGGTTCTTGATGCCATCGTATTCGCCTACATCAACTATGACCCCATCTCTAATAGCTACAGCGCCTCTGGGAATAACTCTATTGAAACTGTCAAGTGTTATAACGTATTTCCCCAATATGATCTTGTCTACATCCTCCACGGAAGTGCACCTCACCCTATTACGCCAACTAATATAGCAAAAGTCAAAAATAATCCTAACCAGTCTTCTCTACAACGCTTTAGTAGAAGGGGCTATAAGATCGTTCTTTTAATTCCCTTGAGCTCCTAGCTTTAATGATTTATACGAGCTGATTAACTTTATTAATTATATACGCTGTGGTCAGCAATGCCTATAGGTATTAGGGGTGTTCTTTACCCCATAAATCATTTCATCTACTAAGCGAGGTAGCTGAGGATCGTAATTCTTAAATAGGAGAATATATCCATAAATAGAAATCGCTTTCTCAATATAACTCCTAACTATAAGCCCATAGCTTCCCGGCTTTAATTGAGACCATCCATAGATATTTTTATAAGTCTATAGAAATCACCTCGGAAAAACTCTGTGGTATTAAGTTCTGTTCTAAAAACCAATAGCAACCTTCATAAACAGCAATTATCGTATTGAACGTTTCCTTTAGGCTGTAAAACCATCCACCTTATATAGCCCTTTTCCATTGATTTCTGAATGAACAACTATCAATGCTTCCATGATACATAACAGAATTACAGGAAGATAGAGCAGGTCTTCCTCGAACTCGATCTAAAGCGAGTTATAAGCGAGAGCACATGGATGAGATTAGCCAGGAGTAAACAGCGGTGCTAGCATGTTGTGGTTCTACACCCATGTATGCTTTTGCACTCCATAGCCATTCAGTGGTTTCCCAGTATTCTCCTTAGCAAATATTGAGATCGCTGACAAGGATTATAAGCGTGGTTTTCTGCTTATATGTACGGAGACGTATAGTGTGAGAGGCGAAATACAATGCCACTTATCGTTAAAAGTGTACTACGTGAAGGTATAGCGTTGCGTGCAGATGTTACGCCCATGTATATTATGGTTGAAAGTAAGTACTTATCTAGACAGTACCAGGTACGACCACTTACAAGCTGGTGGGTTAAAGGCGAGATCCTTCGCGTAATCAAGATTACAGGCATGCCGAGCGAGGAGGAAAAGAAGGTGTTTGAGCAATACGTTGTGGGGAAACATGTTAGGCTATACTTGGTACCCGCCCTCCTATTGCCATATGATTACCTCTACTTCGATAGTGACTCGTGGGCTATACTTAGAGATGCTGGGGTATTTCCTGGCGAATATGAGCTAGAGGTCAAGCTATACGAGCTGATAAGCGAGCAGGAGGGAAAGACCATCAAGCTCTACCCTTACAGAGATGTGTTTGCAGGTTAAATGGTGCCTCTCGCTTTGAGCACTAATAGAGATCTTATAGAGAAGATTCAACACAGAGTAAACATCATTAGAAAGTATTTTGAAAACTACTATAGGCATTTGGATGCACGTGACTACATGAAGGCTTCGGAGGATCTATGGGGTATAGTCAACAACCTTGCCTCAATACTAAGCCTACTGTCTAGAGGTAAGCCCATAAGCAAGCATAGCGAGCTACGGGAGCTCATAGATCACTTGATCAAACTGAAGCAGAACCCAGAACTCAAGGAACTACTACTTGCTTGCGAGAGGCTTCACGCTAATTTCTTCCACAACTTTATGGACGAGGAACAGTTTAGAGAACACAGGGAAAAGGCTGAAAAACTCATAAGAATCCTTGAAACCTACATTAGTGAAGAATTGTCAAAGAGAGGACTCTACATGTTAACTGATTAGCCATTTTACAATAATTTGTTTGCAATTGAGAAGCGCCAGCAACGATAACAGCGTTTTCCATATCCAACTAGCCTTTCCCAGCTTAAGAATGCTGTGTTTTTCACAGGGGTTATAGCAGTTGTTTATGAGCTGTACGATCTAATGTAGTTGCTGTCTCTTTGAGAGGCCGCTTTATTGTCTAGCGCTTTAAGCAACCCTACAAACAGTCTTAGAGCATTTACACTTAACGGTTGATCTAGGGTTGAGCTTCTATTAAAGGGCCTTGACCGGGTTTAGGAAAACCTAGAGCCCTAGAGCTCTCTTAACCTCCTCGATGAGTTTGCACGCGTCGTTGAAGTGCTCCTTGAAGGCGTTGATGTCTAAATGTCCTTCGTAGAAGTGCTCGTGTAGCACATTAGCTACTTGTAGAAGCCTCCTAAAGGTCCCTCTCAGCTCTTTCTCTACGGAGCTGCTAACGTAGTTGTAGAGCTTCCCGTGATCCCAGTGCATTATTGCCACCCCCTTCTTAGCTGCGTGAAACTTAATTAAGGCTGTTACAGCTCCCCAAATCTTCTCGCCAGCTTGTCGAGTATCACCATCTTTAGCTAATTGCAGGGCCTTCCCATAATACTCCTCGAAGAGCCCTCTACATCTTTCAGCCCTAGTCGATGGGTCAACGCTGAAGCTCTTAAGATCCTCGACTAAATCATCTACATCCCACCCGCAAGCATCAGC
>Ga0185307_1001305_pt1 | contig 14005 bp, 15 predicted proteins | sample LHCtaG_FD_128010 | JGI IMG/M metagenome (GOLD analysis project Ga0185307, IMG submission 128010) | Hot spring microbial communities from Little Hot Creek, USA to study Microbial Dark Matter (Phase II) - LHC4sed_matched (SPADES... | ecosystem: Environmental > Aquatic > Thermal springs > Hot... | reverse complement strand
AACGCTTCCTTAAGGGGTCTTTGATCAAAGACAATAAGCGTCATCCACAAACCACCAAAGGATGATTCCCAAATTCTCTCGAGCCTCCCTCGGCCTGAAGTTTGTTTTTCTGCTATTACAATTGCCTTTTCCCTCTTCTCAGCAAGTTCCTTAGCTACATCCATTGTAGATGAAACTTTAAATCTGTAGAGGATTTTTTCCCAAAGTTTTAAGTTAGCCAAAAGTTCTTTAAACCTTAAAGGTAAAAAAACATCTTTATAACTTAAGAGATAGCCTTTTTTACTTGCGTGAATTTCGTATCCTTCTTTTTTAAGGGTCTGGATTGCCTTCCATACCGCGGTTCTTGAAACACCGCAAGTCTTTGCCAAAAACTCACCCGATACTTCAGCTTGAGAGTCGACCAAGATTTCTAAGATTTTTTCTTTAAGGCTCATTTCTACCAGAAAAGTTTAGCAAAGGAGAGGAAATCCTTAAGAAGTCCTAAAAATCCCCGCTTTTTTCTAAAAAGTGATATAATTTCTTTGATTACTTCTCTTTTTAACTTTCCTTGAGCTGAAAAGAAAAGAGACATAGCCTCGTAGAGAAGCTCAGGATAGGTAGAAAATAGATGCTTGTTTTTCAGGAATAGGTTTTTCATCCTCTTTGCCAAAGCTAAATCTTGATAGAAATAGCTTTCTTTAAGTTTTTCTTCATAAATTTTTAAAGTTTTTTTAGAAAAATCGCCCTTTTCTAAGGCAAAAAGGGCTGTTTCACCTGCAAGGAGACCTGAATATATAGCAAGGTTAGTTCCCTCACGGAATAGTGGATTTACAAAACCCGCTGCATCTCCACAAACTAAAACCCTGTCTCCATAAAACTTTGGGAAACCTTCATACCCCCATTCTGGTATAAGATGAGCACCATACTCTAAGACTTGAGCCCCTTCAAATAGCTTTTGAAAATAAAGATGTCCTTTAGCTTTGTCTAAAAGCTCATATGGTTTTAGGTTGTTTTTAGCAAGCTCTGAAAGGAAGACTCCTAAGCCAAGGGAGATGCTGTTTTTATTAGTGTAAAGAAATCCTAAGCCAGGCAATCCTTGAGTGATAAAACCGAGTATCTCAAGGGCTAACCCTTCATCCTCTCTTAGGCCAAGCCTTTTTTCAAGCTCGCCTTTCGGAAGCTGAAGAACCTCTTTGACCGAAAGAACAACCTCCTCGGGCTGGAAATCCCTAGAATAGAGACCAGCTTTTTGGGAAAGGATCCTGTTTACTCCTTCAGCAAGGATGACCACTTTGGCTGAGATGGTAGAGGGTGCGTCGTTAAAGAAAGACTTTGGTCGATCAACGACTACTCCAGAGATGAAACCTTTCTCATTTCTCAGAAAATCTATAACCTTTGTCTTTGGAGCAATGTCGATGCCTAATTTTTGAGCTACATCCGCTAAAAAAGGATCAAACTTTGCTCTAAAAGCAGTAAAAGAATGAAATTTGTCTTTCTTTGAGTGAGTAAGCTTTACAAAGCCTTTTTCTGTTAAGATCAAGTATCCTTCTTCAGAGACTGGTCTTTCGCAGGGGAAGGGTTCAACATTTGGGAATTCTGGCACAAGTTTTCTTATAGAGTCTGTGTATACTACTCCACCAAAAAGATTTTTTGCCCCGCAGAACCTTCCTCGTTCAATGAGAAGAGTTTTTACCCCCTTTTTCCCAAGAAAGATGCTTGCTGAAAGGCCAGCAGGTCCGCCTCCCACTATGACCACATCGTAGTCCAAATCAGCCTTGGTGTTAACCAACACCCTTCTCCTTTTTTATTCTTTCGATCAAAGCTGGGATAACCTTTTTCCAGTCCCCGACGATGCCAAGGTCTGAGATTTTGAATATGTCTGCCTTTGGATCAATGTTAATGCTGATTATACAGTCAGAGTTTTGCATGCCTGCTCGGTGTTGTATAGCTCCAGAAATACCTACTGCCAGATAAACTTTTGGTCTAACTGTTTTCCCTGTTTGCCCTACCTGATGTTCGTAAGAGATCCAGCCAGCTTCAACAGCAAGCCTTGACGCTCCAACCTCTCCATTAAGAAGCTTTGCAAGCTCAAAAAGCTTTGAAAATCCTTCCTTTCCACCTATACCTTTTCCACCTGCTACTATTACTTCTGCAAGGTCAATCTTGACCGTTTTTTCCTTAGGGATAAAACCGATCCTTTCTACGCCAATTTCCTCTTCGGATAACTCTACTTTGACCTCTATAATTTCTCCGATTTTTCCTTCCACCTTTTCAGGTATAGGGAATATCCTTGGCCTAACAGTCGCCATTTGGGGAAGATGCTCTGGGCAGATTATGGTTGCCATAATGTTTCCACCGTAAGCAGGACGGGTCATAAGAAGTTTTTTTGTGGTCTTGTCAATGGAAAGCTCGGTAACATCAGCAGTAAGTCCAGTTTCCAAAAGGGTTGCAACTCCCCCTGCAAGGTCTCTTCCATGTGGAGTGGCAGGAAGGAGAAGTATCTCAGGTTTATACTGCTTAGCAACTTCTGATAAAGCCTTAGCATAAGCTCTATGTCTATAGTATGACAAAGCTTTATGAGAAACTAAATAAACTTTGTCAGCTCCATAGGCAAAGACTTCTGAAGTTAAGTCTAAAACTTCATACCCAAGAAGCACCCCTGCAACTTTCCCTTCCAAGTCCTCAGCAAGTATTCTTGCTCTGCCTAAGAGCTCAAAGGATACGGGATGAATTACTTTATCTTCCTGCTCTATATAAACCCAGACTTCCTTTGTAGATTCTCCCCTCACAACACTCCCTTTTCTTTTAGGATCTTGACAATCTCTTCTACAGCATTTTCAACTCCCACTTCCTCAAGGTATAAAATTTTCCCTTGTTTTTTAAGCTCCGGGGTGTAGACACGGTGGACACGAGTTGGCGAACCCTTAAGCCCAAGATGTTGCGGTTCATAGGGTATAGGACCGTCTGCGCTGAATACCTCTGGTTCAGTCTTCTGAGCTTCAAGAATAGTTGAAAAAGGGGATAATATAGGATGTCCAGCCTCTTTTTCACAGGTCAAAAGCACAGGAAGCCTTGCAGAAAGTATTTCTATACCTTTTTCAGTCTTTCGATGGACGATTATTCTTCTTTTTTCTAAATCAAGGTCTTCAATTTTTATGGTATAAGTGACAACCGGGATGTTTAGCCTTGCAGCAACTCCTGGTCCAACCTGGGCAGTATCCCCATCTATGGCTTGCTTACCAAAAAGAAAAAGGTCAAAAGGTTTATCCATTTTTTCTAAGTATTTTATGGCTTGAGCTAAGGTATAGCTTGTAGCTAAAGTATCAGCGCCTGCAAACTTTCTATCCGTCAAAAGGATAATCCTGTCAGCAAAGTATTCTACTGCCTCTTTCAAGGCAAGTCGTGCCTGAGGTGGTCCCATAGTGATGACAGTTATCCTTCCGCCATAAGTCCTTTTTAGACGGCAAGCAAGGGCTAACGCTGAGACATCGTAGGGATTTATGATAGCAGGGACCCCTTCCCTGATTAGGGTCCCAGTCTCAAGGTTTATGCGAATATTCGTTGTGTCTGGAACTTGCTTAACAGAGACGAGAAGGTTTAGCATTAAAACAAATTATAACATCTAATCCTCTCCCAGCAACTCTTCATAAACATCGAAGGATTCTTTTACCAGACATTCCTGGTCAGCAAAAAAGCAATTCCCCTCTTTTCTCTGTGGGATTGGCTTTTCTGGAACCTTGATCTCCGAAAAAAGCTCTTTAGTTTTAGTGTAGAGATTTTCAAAAAGATTTGGTGCGTTGGTTTGAGTAAAAAGTCCCTCAAGCTTTTCAAACTCTTCTTTTACATCCTCAACAACTTTAACCCTCGATTTGCATACCGCACATCTTGGATCTTTTTGCTGATTGACTAACACACCAACGATGAAGTGCAAGGCCCTAATACGGTTTATAACCTCCCTTTCCTCCATCATTACCCCCTTCAAATTTAAAAAAATTTTTTACTAAATAATAATTGTATGATATTGAAGATTGCCACTTAAGGAAAAATTTCACATTTTAACCCGACACCTATTGTTTGAAGGGTGCCCAAAACGCCCTTTTTCTCACGCGGGTAGTAGATTTCGAAATACTTTTCATCAAGAAGGTTTTCGCCAAAGAACCGCAGTGAAAATCCCTTTAACCTTTTTTCAAGCTCAAACCCCAAAAGATAAACCTCACTTTGGTTGTATCTCTTTTGAGGATTAAAGTAGAGTTTTAGGCTAAATCCAAAGGGGAGGTCTCTTTGAAAGGCAAGCTGAAGGGTGTGTCTAAGATAATTTCCGTGATAACGGGATAGTTTTATGTGTTCTCCCGCTAAGTTTACATAGGTGTAACTGAAAAAGAGGTTCCCCAAGGGTAAGCTCTGCGAAAGGGTTATTGTGCTACCAAAGGCCGAAACATTAAGGTTTTCAGCAAAGGTTCCAGCAGGCTTTGCTATCCAATCGATGAGATCTTGTCCACGGCGTATAAAAAGTGTGAGAGAAGTAGTTCCTTGAGATAAAACCTTATCAAGCCCAATCTCAAGGTTTAGAGCCTTCTCTGGGGATAAGTTTGGGTTTCCTTTTATACCTATTGAACTGTATTTTAGCTCGGTTGCCGAGGGCATCCGATAGGATAGGTTTGCTTGCGCCCTAAGCTTGAGGTCGTAGTTTAAAAGATGGCTTATTCCGCATCCAAAGGTAAAGAAATCCTTTTCATTGAGGTAAAGGTCGTATCTACCCCTTATATCAAGATAGGTTTTTTCAAAAATCTCAAAGTTTACCGCTGTATAAACTCCGATTGACCTTCGTAGAAGATGTCCAAGCCTTGTTGAGTTTAAAGTTTCATAGGACCCTTCAATGCCAAAAGTATATACGCCTTTTCCTTCTTCAATGGTGAAGGGAAAATTAATCCTTAGAAGCTTTGAAGTATGCTTGTTTTGATAGAAGTCTGGATTGTTTCTGTCAAGAAGATAATGATCTTTGTTAACTCTTGCGATAAGCCCAGGTTCAAACAAAAAGTTTCCAAAGCTAAAGAGCCTTTTTGCAAGAAAGACCTGAGTTTTCGTTTCTTCCCATTCGCTATCAAACCTCGGTGTGTAAAAGTTTCTTGCCCCAAAGTCTTTTTCCACAAACCCATAAAAGATGAACTTTTTTGCGTCTTTGGTGAAAAGGTTAAAGGTTCGGATGTCAAAATCTCGGTTCCAAAGGAACCCGTTTGATTTTTTTTTGTTGAAAGCTTAGTGAAAAGGGAAGATGAGTGGATGGATAAGAAAGGTTAAGAGCGTAGTCCTTGTAATCGTAGGAAGCAAGGTTTGCTGAGGCAGAAACTTTAAATTTTTTGGGTTCATCTAAGATGTAGTTTATGGCTCCACCAAAGCCAGATGCACCATAGATTGGGCTTGCTCCACCTGTTAAAACTTCAATAGAACGGAGGTTTTGATTTAAGATGGGGAGGTTCATAATATGATGTCCAGTTTGCAAGTCTGATATTCTTAAACCTTCAATGAGCACAAGGTTTTGCTCAAAGTTTGTCCCCCGAATGGATAAATCTTCCTGAACCCCATACCCTCCTCTCTCCCGCAAGTCTACAGCAGAATGTAGCCCTACGCCTCTTTCAAGAAAGATTTTAGGGATGACGCTAATTTCCTGAGACACCCTCTCAAGGGGATACAAAAAAGCCCTTCCAGTAATTTGAACTTTCTCAAGGACAATTTCATCTTCAGTTTGAGAAGCAAAAACAAAAGATCGAAAACCAAGGAGGATTAAAGTCACGAGAATTTTTAGGCCTATCGCAAACATCATATTAATACCCAGTTGTTAAAATTTTTGTTAACCTAAAATTGTAATTTAGTTAACGAAAAAAGCAACCAATCTTTGCAGACTTAAAAATTTTTTTATTTCTTGACAGGAATTAAAAATTGTCATATTTTAGAATTATGGTGCAGGCTCATATTAGTTTGGAAGATATCAGGCAGGTTGTTGCATCTCTTCTTCCAGACATCCTTTCTCAATATTGGAAGGAAAAAGAGAAGGAGCTTTATCAACTTTCTGTAATTGAAAGGATAATCCGAGTAGAAGAAGAGCTAAAAGCCTTAAGAATAGAGATGAACGCAAGGTTTGAGGCAGAAATTAGAGAGAATAACGCTCGTTTTGAGGCTTTACTTCGAGAAATGAACGCTCGTTTTGAGGCGGTTCTTGCAGAGCAGAGGACAATGAGGGAGGAAATGAATACAAGGTTTGAGGCGCAGGAAAAGGAAACTAATGCCCGCTTTGAGGCATTGATTAAAGAGACAAACGCTCGTTTTGAGGCGGTTCTTGCAGAGCAGAGGGCAATGCGAGAAGAGATGAATACAAGATTTGAATCGCTAATTAAGGAGAACAACGCAAGGTTTGAGGCTTTTATGCGAGAAATGGACCTTCGGTTTGAGGCTCAAATGAAAGAGAACAATGGAAGGTTTGAGGCGGTGCTCGCGGAACAAAGAGCCCTTCGGCAGGAGACAAACGCCCGCTTTGAGGCGATTCTTGCAGAGCAGAGGGCACTACGGGAGGAGATGAACGCAAGGTTTGAAGCGCAAGCAAAGGAGATGAATGCAAGGTTTGAGGCTTTAATTGCAGAACAGAGGGCTCTGCGACAGGAGATGAAGACGATGTTTGAAGCCTTTAAAATTGCTTTTTCCACTTTAGAAAAGCGTTTTAACTTTCTTCAATGGTTGATCGTAGGTGGCTTCACCTTCATTTCTGTCCTTATTACTTTAATCAACTTTCTAAAACATTAAATTCCAGCTATAGTAATATCCAAAAAGGTCGAGGATGGATTAAAGTTTCTAAAACATAAATGCCTTATCCTTTGGTTTCGGTGATCATCCCTACTTATCAAAGAGCTAACTTTTTAGCTAAAGCAATTGAAAGCGTGCTAAATCAGACCTATCCATACATTGAGCTAATCGTTGTAGACGATGGCTCAAAGGATGCAACCCCCTACTTAGTCAGCAAGTATCCCTTGAAATATGTTAAGCTTCCTAAAAATTTTGGAGTGTCCTTTGCCAGGAATAGGGGCATCCTTAAGGCTAAGGGTAATTTTATAGCCTTTCTTGATAGCGACGATGTGTTTAAACGAAGGAAAATTGAAAGACAGGTTGAATTTTTCCTTAAGCATCCTCATTTTATGGCTGTTCAGACAGAAGAAATTTGGATAAGAAATGGAAAAAGGATAAATCCTAAGAAGAAGCATGCCAAGGCAAGTGGCTATTTTTTAGATCGAGCTTTAGAACTTTGCGTTGTTTCTCCTTCAAGCGTCATGCTAAGGAGAGAGGTGTTTGATGAAATCGGTCTTTTTGATGAAACTTTGCCTGTTTGTGAGGATTACGATTTTTTCCTCAGGTTTGCTCTAAAATATCCAATGGGCTACATTCCTGAGCCCTTAGTTGTAAAATACGGTGGTCACGAAGGGCAGCTTTCTTCAAAATGGGGCCTTGATTTTTACCGAGTTAAATCTTTGATTAAAAACTACATAAAACACTTTTCCATTTTAAAGAATGAGGAAAGGATTTTGTTTTTGTATCACATCCGCAAAAAGGCAAGCATCTTTCTTCAAGGCGCAAGAAAAAGAGGAAATTTAGCTCAAATGTTTGAGATGCAAAGCCTGCTTTCAGCTCTAAAAATGCCTTATATGCTTTAACCTATATTAACCTATAAAAATAAAACTATATGGAAACAAGAGAGATTTTAGAGAGGCTTAATCATATAATTGAAGGGCAAATAAAGAATAATTTTGCCCTTCTTCCCAGGACCAAAAACTTAGAAAAAACCGTTTTAAATTTGCTTTCTCTTTCTGATACCATCCCTGAGGTTTGGAGAGAGCAGCTTAGAAGGTTGTTTCAGTGCTTTGATAACTTGACCCTTCCCGAGAAGAAGGATCGTCTTTTGCTGGTTAAAACTTTACTTGAAGATTTTAAAAAAGATTTTAAAAAATGGGATGAAAAAGTTTTCAAGGAACTTGATGTCAACTTACCATCTCTTGAGGAATACAGGCTTTCTCGTGAAATCCTCGAAAGGTGTATTGAAACTGTTAAAGGGATAGGTCCAAAGCTTGCTAAAAAGTTTGCCAAAAAAGAAGTCAAAACTGTTGAAGACCTTCTCTTCTTTATTCCAAGAGATTATCAAGACAGAAGAAGAATTACCCCGATTTCTGACCTCTTTGAAGGGCAAAGCTTTATTGTATATGGAGAGATTATAAAATCACGGATAGTTAATTTTGGAAAAAGAAAAATATACGAGGTGATCCTTACCGATGGTTCAGGCTATCTTTACCTAAAATGGTTCAATTTTAATGAAAATGTTTGGAAAAAAATCTATTCTGTTGGTAAAAAAATCTATGCCTATGGTGAGGTATCGCGCTATGGACGAAACTTTGAGATGATCCATCCAGAAGTGGTGGAAGATAACGAAGAGGGAAAGTTAAGCCTTGAGATCGGCAATATCGTTCCTGTTTATTCTTCTATGGAAGGTGTATCAAATAAAGTGCTAAGAAGGATCTTGAAACAAGCTCTTGATGAATATCTTCCTTTCATTCCTAAACTCATACCCACCAAATACTTAAAAAGGGCGGGCTACCTCTCAGTAAAAGAGGCTTTAGAGAAGCTTCACTCTCCTGAAGATAATGCCGATATCTTAGTTCTTCGGGATGGAAGAAGCATCTATCACAAGAGCCTTGCCTTTGAAGAATTTTTCTTCCTTGAGCTTGCCCTTGCTTGGCGAAAGGGAAAGATCAAGGAAAAGACGGGAATAGCCTTTAAGGTTGACTTAAATCTTGTGCAAGAATTTTTGAACAGACTTCCCTTTGAGCTTACGAACGCGCAAAAGAGGGTTTTTGAAGAGATAAAGCAGGATATGGCACGTCCTGTTCCGATGAATAGGCTTCTTCAAGGAGATGTGGGTTGTGGAAAGACGGTTATTGCCTTTTTAGCTTCTCTTATCGCCATTGAAAACGGCTATCAAGTGGCTTTGATGGCTCCAACTGAGATCCTTGCCGAACAGCATTACCACAACTTTAGACAGTACAATCAACTACTGGGGCTAAATGTAGCCCTTTTGACAGGGGGAATTCCCTCTGCAAGAAAAAGAGAGATCTACTACGGACTAAAGACTGGTTTTATTCAACTTGTTATCGGAACGCATGCCCTTTTCCAGGAGAATGTTGAGTTTAAGAAGCTTGGTTTGGTTATTATCGACGAACAGCATAGATTTGGAGTTTTACAAAGAGCTGAGCTTAGAGCTAAGGCTAAGGACCACACGCCCGATACTTTAGTCATGACCGCAACCCCTATTCCGAGGACCCTTGCCTTAACCATCTACGGCGACCTTGATGTTTCAATAATTGATGAGATGCCAAAGGGTAGAAAACCGGTGATTACAAAACTCTTCCTTGAGCATAACAAAGACACGGCTTATCAGCTTGTTAAAGCAGAACTCAAAAAGGGCTACCAAGCCTATGTGATCTTACCTTTAATAGAAGAATCAGAAGCTTTAGACCTTAAGGCTGTGCTAAGCTATGGCGAAGAATTAAAAAAGAAGGTTTTTCCAGAGTTTAAGGTAGAAATACTTCATGGTAAAATGTCAAGCTATGAAAAAGAAAGAATAATGCAAGCTTTTAAAAAGGGTGAGGTGGATGTGCTTGTTTCAACTACAGTGGTTGAGGTTGGCGTTGATGTGCCTAATGCCACCGCAATGGTAATAGAACACGCAGAAAGATTTGGGCTTTCTCAGCTTCATCAGTTAAGGGGTCGCGTTGGAAGGAGTGATAAACAATCATACTGCTTTCTTATTGCTTATAAAGTTAAGTTTGGAAGCGATGCCTTCAGACGCCTTGAAATTTTAACCAAAACAACCGATGGTTTTAAGATTGCTGAGGAAGATTTAAAGATCCGTGGACCTGGAGAATTCCTTGGGACAAAACAATCTGGATTTTTAGAATTCCGAAGGGCTGATTTGATAAAGGATTACGATGTGCTTCTTAAAGCCAGAGAATGTGCCTTTGACCTGATAAAAGAAGACCCAGAGCTTAAAAAATACGCTGTTATAAAAGAGGAGCTCTTCCGAAGATGGCAGGATAGGCTTAAATTGCTTGAGGTAGCTTAAAAAGATGTAAAAAGGATTGGTAAAATGGAAGAAAATTTTAGGATTGGGATCGTAGGCGGAAAGGGCAAGATGGGTAGCTTTTTTGCTAATTTTTTCAAAGAAAAGGGTTATGAGGTAGTGATTAAGGATGTAGACACCGGTCCTACTTATGATGAGCTTTGCAAGACCTCTAAGGTTATACTTCTTAGCGTGCCTCTTGATGTTTTTCTGCAGGTTGTTGCTGAACTTTCGCTCTACATTCGGGAAGAGAACTGGGTCCTTGACATCTGCTCTTTAAAGTTAGAGCCAGCTAAGATTATGAAAAGGTATTTAAAAAAGGGAGAAATCCTTGCTACCCACCCTCTCTTTGGTCCATACGAGAAGAGCTTAAAGGATAGGATAATTGCTTATTATCCGGTAAGAGGGGAGGGAATAAAAGCATGGTTTATCAAAGTTTTTTCTTTGGCAGGGGCAAAGCTTGTTTATGTGCCACCAAAAGAGCACGACAAGATGATGGGCTTGATTCAGGCTATGAACCATTTTTTTCTTATGCTTTTTGGTAACATCTTGGCAGAAAGTAGGCTAGACGTGAAGCGGATAGTTGAACTTTCTACTCCAAGTTTTGAAGGTTTGCTTCAAGTCTTTAGGAGGCTTGCTTGGCAGGACGAAACTCTTTACGCAAGGATCCAGCTTGATAATCCCTTTAGTCGTAGATTTCGTAAGCTTTTTCTAAGGGAGTGTAAGAAGCTCGTTAAAGCCTTAGATTGTTCTGACGATCCGAACAGAGTTTTTAAAGAAAACTTTAACAGAGCTAAAGCTATAGCTAAGGAGTTAGACAGGCTTTTGCCGAGAAAAGACTAAGTAAAGCAGAGTTATCCCAAAGCTTACCATAAGAATACAGAGCACCTGTCCCATCGTCATCCAGCCAAAGAAAAGAGGGAAACTCTGAGCAGGCTCTCTTATGAATTCAAACATAAAACGAAAAATTCCGTAAAGAACTAAAAACAGACCAAATTTAGCTCCCGCAGGTAAGCTTTTATGTCTAATACTATACATAATCAAAAACAAAAAAAGACCTGTAGTAATGGACTCATACAGCTGAACAGGGTGCCTTGGAACAGGCCCTCCATCAGGGAATATCATACCCCAAGGTAAATCAGTTGGTTTTCCGTAGATCTCACCGTTGATAAAGTTTCCGATCCTGCCAAAAAAGAGGCCAAGTGGTGCTGGAATTACGACTACATCAGCCCAAAAAAGAAAGTTCTCTTTACTTTTTTTAATGTAAGCAAAGCCTGCAATTAAAGCCCCAATCAATCCTCCATGAAAAGACATACCCCCCTTCCAAACCTTCAAGATTTCTAAAGGGTTTGCAAGAAAATAATCTGGATAGTAAAAAAAACAAAAACCAAGCCGAGCTCCGATGATCAAACCAAGAAAGCTGTAAAAGAGGAGGTTTTCTAAAAAATGGATCTTTTCATCTAAGCCAATTTCTTTAAGGTAGCGCTTTGCAATAAAGAGAGCACAAAAAAAACTTACGATATACATCAATCCATACCAGCGTATTTGAAGAGGACCGATGGATATGATTACTGGGTCAAAGTTGGGATAGGTAAGCATCGCAGAGGTCTTTTAATGTGCATTCAGGACACTTTGGTTTTTTGGCAAGGCAAATGTTTCTTCCATGCTGTTGAAAGAGATAGGTAAGGTCCTTCCATGTATCTTTTGGGAAAAGCTCCATCAGTTCTTTTTCTATCTTTTCTGGGTCTTTGTTTTTAGTAAGGCCAAGCCTTTGGGAGAAGCGCTGCACATAAGTATCAACTGCTATCCCCTCAACTATCCCAAAAGCGCTTGTAAGAACAATGTTTGCCGTCTTCCTTGAAACTCCTGGTAGCTTAAGCAGATCTTCCATCGTGCGTGGAACCTCTCCACCAAACTCTTCAACGATCATCTTGCAGGCTTCTTTTATATACTGAGCCTTCCTTTGATAGAAGCCAGTTGACCTTATATCTTGAGCTAACTCTTCAAGGTCAGCTTTAGCAAAATCTTCAGCTGTCCTATACTTTTTAAAAAGCTCAGGAGTAATCCTGTTTACCCTCTCGTCAGTGCACTGTGCAGAAAGAATCGTCGCAACAAGAAGTTGCAAGGGATTTTCAAAGTTTAAAGCAACCTTAGCTGAAGGATAAAGCTTTTTAAGCTCATTGTAGATTTTAATCGCCTTTTCCTTTAAGTCCATATTGTTTAATTTAACCTCCTTTTTAGTGGTTAGCAAACTTCAAGCTGTGATAATCTTTTAGTGGTAAAGGTGGAAAAGCATTCTAAGATCTCATCTTTTAAATCTTCAGGTCTTTGAAGAAAAAGGGCTTCAAGGGTTGGATCAAGTTTTTTACAGGCCTTTTCGGCTCGGTCAATGAGCTCCGAACATCTACTTGGTCTTAATGCCTCGGTTCTAACAAAGAAGTTTACAAGTCTGTTAAATCTTTTCTTTTCCTCGTTGCTCAAATCTTTTTTCTCTTCAAAGGCTTCCTCAAAGCTTTGGCATAATTTTTTTAATTCATCAAGAAGGGGGATCTGGATTTGCTTCTGCACGATCTCTTCAAGTAGAAGAAACTCCTGAGCAAGCTGATCGTAGGTTCTTTGAGAAAAATCTCTATGCAGGATCATCTCTCTAAACCAAAAGGAAAATTCCTTTCGTAAAAGGTCAACAAGATGCATAAAATCAAAGCGCTCTCTTAGGGAATTTAGCATCTCTTCAATAGGCTGAAACCTGTAGAGGAGAGACCTTTGGAAAATGTGAAGGAGAGCCATGGCAAAGAAAAGAGGCTTAAAATTGACTTTCTTATCAGCAAAAATTATAATTTCCTCTTCTCCGTACTCTCTTTCATAATCCTTCAAAATCTTTTCTAACCACCTTAAAGTATATAGCTCCACCGTTTTTAAATTAAACCCCGAGCCATATTTTTTTCAAGCTTAATACTTGAATTCAAGCTCTAATAATGGCTCAGGTAAGAAAAGAGGCTCTAGTTGATGTATACCAATTTCACTCTTCTCTCTATCTCCTTCTTCGAATACTTTAAATCCTCTCCAATTAATCCTCCATCCTTTGCCTTTATCTGATTCAAACATCTCCTTACAGTATGCAGCACGCATATCTGCCAATTAAAAGTCGGATAGATCTTTTTGTAGCATATTATATTACTGGCCAGTCAAACCTTCCTTCCAGTTCATGGCACTTTCCCCTTGCAAGCAGTATTTCTCTCCAAGCAGTATTTTTCTCCAAGACTTTACCTCTTCCTCGTTTAAAATCTAAAATTCGTCCCCGCTCTCCATCTGCTCTTCAAGATAGATTCTTCTTGGCTGTGTCTCATTAATTGTGTAAGATTTGGAGAGGTAAAAAGTTCATGGTAGCTTCACTGATGGTTAATACACAAAAATTACCTTTCTATTCATCAGAAGAAATCATGAACTTTATCCACGAAGAAGTAGAAAAGCTTGTTAGAAATCTTCTTGAAATCCTTATGTTTGAGGAAAGAAAAATCTATCTTGAAGAGCAAGAAGACAGCGGGAACGAATTTTATACGAGAAAGAATAAAGGCTTGGAAAGAAAGACCGCTTTCAGAGGAGTATTTTGCGATAATTTTAGACGGAAGTTATTTTGCTATTAGACGAAGCGGGGTGAAGAAGGAACCTCTTTATTTAGCCTTAGGGATAAAGCCTGATGGGAGGAGGGAGATACTTGGATTTTGGTTATTTGGGGCTGAGGGAGAAAGCGCCAAGAACTGGGAGGAAGTTTTAAAGGATATAAACAGAAGAGGGGTCAAAAAGGTTGAGCTTTTTATTAGTGATGACTTGCCAGGGATAGAAGATGCCATAAAGAGGATTTATCCTGGTTCT
>Ga0185307_1001300_pt1 | contig 14030 bp, 11 predicted proteins | sample LHCtaG_FD_128010 | JGI IMG/M metagenome (GOLD analysis project Ga0185307, IMG submission 128010) | Hot spring microbial communities from Little Hot Creek, USA to study Microbial Dark Matter (Phase II) - LHC4sed_matched (SPADES... | ecosystem: Environmental > Aquatic > Thermal springs > Hot... | reverse complement strand
GGAGGTCGTGGACCGTCGTGACCCTTAGGGTCTCGTCCGTTATGGAGCCTACACTGCTCCAAAGCTTAAACTCGATGTCCGAGTAGCCCGTCCCCTTGCCCAGCCTGTAGCCCTCCAAGTCCACGGCCACTGAGCCAGCGACGAAGACGTCGATCTCGTAGTCGCCGGGCTTGACGGGCCTCCCCAGCTCCATGAAGCCCCTGATCGTCGAGGCGTAGGCGGGGTCCTTCGGCCCCTCGATCGCGACGAAGCCCCTCGAGAGCCTGGGCGTGGCGACCACGAGCACCTTCCCGTCCCTCAGGACGATCTCCCTCACGGGCCTCTGAGGGGAGTCTGGGTTGCACAGCACCACTTCGGCCTTCGAGTACTCCTCGACCGCTCTGAGCCTAAGGGCCGCCTCCTCGGCCCCCTTGAAGTTGGGTATCCTCCCATATATCGGGAAGGGAGGGAGGGCGACTCCTTTCTTCAAGAGCTCCCTCCAGACCCTCATCCTAATGTCGTCTTTAGACGACAAGCTACTCACGAAAAAGAGATTGTGTCGCTCATTTAATTAAGGCTTAGGCCTTTCGCTATGGCATCCTTAATGGCACTTATTCTAAGAAGTCTCTGCCCTCTGGGCTCTGAGACTATTGAACTTGTCTGACGAGCGCATGCCTTTTGCTCGCGGGGACGGGCGAAGTCATGATCATGAAAGTCCGCTTATCCAGTAATAGCGTCTGCCTAACGGAGATCTCATCGGTATCCCTGTGGAGAAGGTGAGATAGCTCGAGGAAAGGCGGCCCTTCTGAGGGCTTAGCGGCATTGGAAACTAGCTTAGAAGGTGCGCTTCCCTCAAATGCGTGCGTGGAAGAGTCTATGCAAACCGAGTCCATTCCTCATATGGGAGGATCAAAAAATTGGAGACCTTAAGGTGGAAACCTGCCCGAACGTCCGATGTGGCCAAGAGGTTTTCGAGTTGCAGTGAAGATCCCTAAGCTCCTGCATTTCCCTCGACATACCCGTTATACCACGTTCGAACCCAGGCCCAAGCATGGAACCTTTGCCATACTTCGCCCCAGTACTCATATACGAAGTCCCCCTCAGCCCACGTGTATGAGTACAGGCTTTGAGCCTTCACTTCCGCATAGTGATAGAAGTTTTCACACCTCCACGCTGGGAACCATGGATTTACCCAATAGTAAGACTCGTCGTTAACGCTCAATACCACCACCCAGTCCCATACGTAGGTCGTCGATTTCGCTGCAAGGCGCCATAGGGTCCAGCCCACGAAGTTCTTTGTCTCAACGCCCACCTCGGCCGTCACTGCGTACAAAGTGGCCAACGGGGCGAGCTCAGCCTCCTGTTCTGGCCTGAGCTCGTAGACCTCGTAAATGCGTTCCTTCACGAGCTTTGCTACAGCGGCCTCTACGTTAAGGGCGGAAGCCGAGAGGCTCACGAGCTCTTCCACGACCGCGTCTCTCTTAACCAAGACGGGCTCGAGGCGTGCGTGAGCTATCGGCCTGTCCTCACTCAGCTTCACGAGGAAGTAGCCCCCGTCGACTCTGATTAGAGCCTCGCCCACTTCAGAGCCCTCCTTCAATCGGTAGACGCATACGACCTCAACGCTTGGGGCTCTTAGGGTAGCCTCTGCATAGCTACGAAGCGTGTCAGCGTAGGCATTCTTATCCTCGACCACGATCTTGGATCTAGCCTCCGGGATGGTTATGGGGACTTCCTTGACTTCATATTTAGAGTACTTCTCAAATGAGGAAGCCCTGAAGTGATCAGGCGTTGCGAAGGCGCCCCTTCCCAGGGCTATAAAGGCCATCGTGCTCACTACGATTAATGAAAGGACGACTCCTAAGACGTGCAATTTCTTATTCGCCCTATTCATCCTCCTAGGACCACCACCTTACTACTCTCTTTCCTTCCTTATTTTTTTCTGAGACATTTGACCTTTAGAATGAGCCCCTCTTTGATTACGATAATGATAGTGATTTACGTCAACTGCTTTCTTCGCCTTAACCGCCATGCACATGGTACAAGACGCCACCTGTGCAAGAATGTGATTGTTATTATTAAGATTGTGTAATAATGGCCCTCAGCACCTCTACGAGGTTCGTTCAAGCGTTTTGCATTCGCAGGCTTGTAGTAAAGGTGGAGAATTGGGATGAATGAAATGCGATAAAGACCGTCGAGAGAGTTAGTGGAGAAGGCCCTCGGAGCGGACTAGAGGGCTCATGTCGCCAAAATGCGAGGCCCTCGGCTGTAGCAACTACTCGATTTGAGGTCAGCCACCTCTGTAGCTGCGTAGCAGATGACTACGAGCCCGTTTGGGCTCGCACGACGACTGAGCGTAACGAGGACGACGGGCACCGTAAGTTTAAAGCCTGGCTCTAAAGCCCATGCGCTGATCTCTGTCTACAAAAAGCTTATATCGATGTATACATAATTGTCTACACATGTCTGAGGTCATAAGCGTACGCGTCAGAAAGGGCCTCAGGAAGTACTTAGAGGAGAGGGGCATCAACATAAGCGAGGCCGTTAGGAGCTACCTAGAGGAGCTGGCTTGGAGGATCAGGCTAAAGGAATCGCTGGAGAAGCTCGACGAGGTCCTCCGAGAAATGCCCCCCGCCCCTCCGGGCTTCGCTGCGAGAAGCGTGAGGGAGGATCGTGATAGTCATTGACTCCTCGGCCCTGACGAAGTACATTTTAAGGGAGGAGGGGTGGCGAGGGGTCAGGAAGTACTTGGAGGAGGGTTGCGTAACCATCGACCTGGCCATTAAAGAGACCATCAATGCCTTATGGAAGCGAGTCGTGATGGGCGACATCGATGAGGGCTACGCTAAGGAGGTCGTGAGGTCTTTCCTTGAGTCGGGCGTAGTGAAGGTCGAGGAGCAAGATCAGCTCCTCGAAGAGGCCTTCTCTATAGCCGTTAAAAGGAGGATGACGGTTTATGACTCGGCGTTCATAGCCTTGGCTAAAAGGAAGGGGTTGCCATTACTGACCTCTGACAGGAAGCAAGCCGAGGTAGCGGAGGAGGAAGACGTCAAGACAATTCTCGCTTGACTGAATGTGAGCGTGGGCAAGGGAAACGAGCTTAAATGCTCACGCTTTATGTTCCAGGGATTAAAGGCGTCGGGCCGCTCGCAATGTATCGCCATGACATAGAGATCACACCTTAAAGCACGAAATCGAGTAGAACAAGGTTTATTAAGTTGCATGGCTTTTTCTTGTTCTCGACAAGCTCTATGAGCGACGAGCTCATGTTAACAATTTTACCTCCCGAGCTCTCCGAGGAAGTAGAAGGCTTGATGCCCGCGATCTTGTCGGAAGAGGTGCTATCGAGTGGTACTGAGGCTGAGAGTTAGGATGTGCTATGGCGAGAAGTGCGCGGAGGGCTTAGGGATAGCGAACAGCGGCTTCGCCGGGAGGGAGCCAGAGGTGACGCTTCCGCAGGGGCTCGTTAAGGAGCTGCTGGGGGAGGAGCCTAGAATGGCCCTCGTGGAGAGGACATTGGCCGATGGGAGCAGGACTCTCTTCCCCAAGCTCATAGAGCCCCTCGACGTCTACGTAGTCACTGAGGATAGGGTTGAGGGCCCTGTAAGGGCTTACGCCTACGTCACTCGAGGGAGGTTCATACTGTTGAACGACGCCCTGCTGAGCGCGCTGCGCGTCGTGATAATCGACCCCCTCGAAGGGGTTTGGTGCTTTAGGGACGAGCTCGGCAAGAGGGAAAGAAGAGGCCTCTAATGTAAGCTATAAAAGCGCATTAAATGACTCGAGGGCGCCTTAGAGGGCCACCTAAGAGATCTCGAGGGCGCTAAAGGCATCAAAGTCGTGAGCCAGCGCCGAGCTCTAGTAATGCTCAGCGGTGAGTAGCCGACTTCGTAGGTCCTACCTCGCCCAAAGGGCTTGCGAGTCCCCTTCATTGAGTTCTTGGGGGCGTGAGAAGGCGCACAATCGCCGATAAGCAGAGGTGTCGTACAATTCCTCAAAGGAGCGCTTTGCCCTGACGGTCGCGTGATATTACTAAGACCTTGTATTATTATTAATTGAAGTTATTATTTAACAATAGCAACCTCTCGCGCATCGCGACGGACGTCGAGAGCGCATGAGTTTGGGTCCCTAAACGCGGTTTGTGGCGTTGTTAACCCTGTGATTTTGGCTCATCCTAATGTCCAGAGGCCTCCAGCGACGGGCTAGCCGACCCTCTTTACACGATCATTGGCAATATGATGAGTAAGGGATGAAGTAACTTTAAAAGGTTATAGAAAATTAATTATAGAACTTTGATATAAATGCTGTCTAAATTAACGTCTATTAGATGAACTATATAGTTGCACTATGCATTTGTATCATATATAATAGGCAATGAAAAGCCAATCGGTTAAAGTTGATCAGCTCTCTCGCTTGCAACGCCCTTCAAAGTCTCGTTGAGGTCCAGCAACTCCGAGTAGCGCTTGAAGAGGGCATGGTAGGCTTCGTCGTGGTCGCCGTACACCAGCCTGCCCTCCTCAAGTATCGTGAGTATGATGCTTAGGGGGGCCGTGTCGAAGTGGACAAGATCCACCAAGTCCTCGTGGACGCCGAGGGCCTCGGCCACGTCGAGCAACAGCCTCCCGAGGTCTAGAGCGCTCTTGACCTCGACGGAGACCGCTATGTCGTAGTCCTTGCCCTCGCCGCTCCTAGCCATCGAGCCGAAGAGGAAGGCGAACTTGACTTTGTGGCGCTCGAAGACCCCCCTCAGCCTCTCGTCGACGTTGGGATCTGTGCCTGCGCGCTCGAGGTACTTCTTGATAGCTTCGATGACCTTGGGGAGCCTCCTCTCCATCTCCTTGAAGGCCTCTTCTTCCAGCTCCTCGTCTATAGAGACGTAGCCGTGGACTAGTACGTTTCTAAAGCCCGCTAGCCCTTCTAGGAAGCCCCTCTCCTCGGCCAAGCCTAGGAAGTCGCACATGAACGAGGCTATCTCCCTGTAGGACTCGGGCTTGCGCCCCTTGGCCCTGACGGCTATCATCGCCCCAAGGTCTAAGAGGGCTTGTATCGATAGCTGAGCGAGCCTCTCAACTGCGTAGATCGACTCCCTCCTAGCCCTGTGCTCGAGGAACTTTTTGAAGTAGTCCTCGAGGACCTCGAGCTGCCTCTTGATCTTCAACGTCTCGCCCGACTTATAAGCGAGCTAGATAGCCCAAAAACTTTGAGCTGGTGTGGAGGGCGTCTCTCCTAACGAACCAATAGGGCTCTTTGATATCTCGGATCATATGGCCATAATAGATGCGCGTGTAGTAGCTATGTCCTGACCCCCTCCTCCGCCCTTCAGGGCGGGCTTTCAGTTGTAACTGTTGTGAGTCCTATTAGTCGGTGCCCCCGCTTTTCCAAGCAGAACATCAAAGCTCGTTTCTTCCATACCGATAGGAGCGTGATAAAGGACATGTGGACCTTTGTCTCTCCGTGAGTCATAGTGTTCGGCGACGACGCTTTGACGTTCCTAGAGGGTGAAAAGTCAGCAGAGGCTGATAGTCACGGACGATACAATAGAAAGAAAGTTAGGCTTAGTCTGTGAGGTCAAGAGGAACGTCAAGACCGAGAAAGTGGAAATATTCAGCGAAGTAGGGCCAGAGCGCATAGACACTGCGCTTAAGTGGCCAGGGTGGCGAGAGAGTTTCAACCTAGCTTGAACAGCGCGTAACCCGCACTTTACATTATATTGATTAGTCGTTTCCTCAGAAGGCATGTAAGAAAGCCTTTCACGGCCTCGAAGTTCATGAAATGCTCATTGACTGAAAGTAAACCCCGCTGTTTAGCTTTTAAACGTGAGGATGGGATAGGATCAGCCTTTGCGACTCTCGCCAGCATGACCTCTAGACTTAGGGACGCAATGGTGCGAGGTAACGTAACGCACATATCGAGAAGTCCATGTACATGCATACACATAGCGCTTCTGTTATGGATAAACTTTATGTGCACTCCAACACTCTTTAAATAAGCGTGGGGATGTAGATGAATTTCTTGGACTTAGAGGAGTTAACTGAAGACGAAAAGCTACTGAAAGAGGAAGTGCATAGATTCGCTGAAGAGGTGATACGACCGGCATCAATAGAGCTAGACAAAATGCCCGCCAAGGAGAGAGTAAAGCCCGATTCTCCATTCTTCAAAGTGATGAAGGAGATGAAGAAGCTCGGCTACCACAGGACCCACCTTCCGCCTCAGAAGGGCGGGATCCCCATGACCCCTCGGCAACGATGCATAGTCTTCGAGGAGCTCGCATGGGGTAGCCTCGGCTTGGCAACGGCCTTGGGGGTCGACATGATTCCCTTCACCGTTGCGGCCCTCTTCGGAGACGAACGGGCCTATCAAGACCTCGTGGTCCCGTGGCTCGAGGGGGACGACTTCATCGGTTGCTGGGGAGTCACGGAGCCGGAGCACGGGAGCGACTACTTGATAATGCTGAGGGAGGATGAAAGCGCTCTGGAGAAGATGGGCAGGGGTAACGTGGTCGCTGAGAGAGACGGCGACGAGTGGGTGATAAGGGGGCAGAAGTCTGGGTGGGTGTCCTCGGCCCCCGTCGCCACGCATTGCGGGCTACACGCGCAGGTAAAGGGGGCAAAGACTTTGGCCCACGGGCTCTTCTGCGTAGTTCCATTGAACCTCGACGGCGTCACCAAGGGAGAGCCTCAAGAGATGTTGGGGATGCGCGACGACCCTCAAGGCGAGCTCTTCTTCGATAACGTCAGGGTCCCTGAGCACTACGTCGTAGTGGCCCCTGGGCCCTTCTACGGCATCTTCTGCGACCAGCTACTGTGCTTGACTAGCGTGGCCATGGGGGCCTTCGCCGTCGGGCTCGCAAGAGCTGCCTTCGAGGAGGCCTTGAAGTACGCGAGGGAGAGGATACAGGGCGGGGTACCTCTCGTCAAGCACAAGAACATAAAGTTGAAGCTCTACGAGATGTTTGAGAAGGTCGAGACCGCGCGGGCGTACGTGAGGAAGGCGATGGAACACGTCCACAAGAGGACCATCGACTCTCAAACGTGGGACGCCTCTCCTAGGCACGCGAGGGCTGCACAGATATACGCGAAGAAAGTGGCGTTTGAGGTGGCACACGACGCCTTGCAGGTGTTCGGGGCCTACGGGTTGCACAGGGACTACATAGTGCAGAAGTTGTTTAGGGATGCGAGGTGCATGCTGATAGAAGACGGCACGGTTGAGGTCCTCAGCTTGGAGGCGAGCGAGGACATAATAGAGAATTACGAGAAGGACTATTACGACGCCCGGCATATAACCAGGCTCTTTCACGATTATCTTAGCGGAGAGGAGAGGTGATGTGGTGACGATTAAGGGAATACCGTTTGACTCCCCCCTCTACGAAATAGACGAGGAGAGAGGGATAGAGTATAGGGACTGCAAGGCAATAGCCGTGCTCTTCACATTGAAGAAGGACCTCAGCAACCTGATCCCCGAGGGCCTGAAGCCTACTGGCAACGGGGCTGTGTGGATCTCCCACTACGGCTTCAGCACGCTTGGAGAGTACAAGGAGTTCATAAGCGCGCTTCAGGTAGAGGACGAAGTCGGCGACAGGGGCTACTACATACCGTACATTTACGTGACTAATGACGCGGCCCTCGCCGCCGGGAGGGAGCTGGCTGGGGCCCCGAAGAAGCTGGCGAGGATAGAGCTGGTCCAAGAGCTCGACGTGGTTCAAGGCATTCTCGAGAGGCCAACAGGCAAGAGGCTCGTCACCGTTACCATAAAGCCGACCGCGAGGGCCTTGGGGAAGGAGCTCATAGACTTCGTCCTGCCGAAGCCCACGTACCTCTACTCGATAAGACACCTCCCGCCAATAAGGGGCAGGGGCGGCGCTACGCAGTTGATAAAGTGGTACGCCGACATAGACTTCCACGTGGACCCTCGAGGGGAGAGAGTCTTGTTCACGGGGCCCGCTAGCGTAACCTATGACTCGCCCTCAGCCATCGACCCCGTGCACAAGCTCGAGGTCGACGCGATACTCTCGGCCCTCTACTTCGAGTTCGACATGAAGCTCAACGTGGTGGAAATATTCAAAGAGCTTAAGGTGTAGGAGGTAAAACGGGGCTAGGCCGTAGACGCGTAGGTGAGGGCATGGAGACCATAGGGATAGCCGGCGCCGGGACCATGGGCTCCGCTATCTCAGCGCTCTTCGCGAATGCGGGCTACGAGGTCGTTCTCTACGACATAAGCAGAGAGGCCTTGGAGAGGGCTAAGAAGAGGAACGCAAGGGAACACCTGCTCGAGCTCGAAAGGGCCGGGCTGAAGAAGCGCGAGAGGCTCGAGATCAAGTACACCACGGAGCTCTCGGACCTAGGGGGTTGCGACTTCCTCCTTGAAGCCATAAAGGAGGACCTGATGACAAAGGTAGATTTCTTTAGAAGGGCGAAGGAGGTCTGTAGGAGAGCCCTCTTCGCGACCAACACCTCTTCTTACATGCCATCAGAAATCTCCAAAGGAGCTGGCGTGAACGTTTTCCTCTTCCACTTTTCTAACCCGCCCATCGAGATGCCCTTAGTCGAGATATCGGGCACTGGCGACCCGAGCAAGTATGTCGAGTATGCGCAAAAAATCGGCAAAAGGCCTGTCGTGTTGAGGAAGCAGTGCAGGGGAGCGGTCCTCAATAGAATGCTCTGCGCCCTTGGATGCTCTTTGGGGTACGCCTTGAAGCTCGGGAGCCCCTATGAGATAGACGCCACCGTAAAGCAACTCGGGTTTAGATACGGTTTCTTCGAATGGCTTGACAGGATAGGGCTCGACATATGCCTCGACGTCCTCAAGAGCATGGGGGAGGTCTACCAAAGATTCTCTTCAGACGCGACGCCCGTCGTGAAGTTCGCCGAGGAAGTCCTGAGGACTTTCGTCGATTCAGGCAAGCTTGGAAAGAAGAGCGGTGAGGGGTTCTACAAGTGGTCGGGCGAAGAACTAGTCCCAGAACCAGCTGAGAACTATGCTGACATCACCTTATTGATCGCGGTCACGGTCAACGAAGCCCATAGAATCGTAGAAGACGGCATAGCCGACAAGGAGACCGTAAATGAGGTGTGGAGGCTCGCGACGCTATATCCAGCAGGCCCATTCGAGCTCGCCGAAGCCATCGGCTACGAAGTCCTCATCGAGAGGCTTAAGGAGGCCTACGAGGAGACGGGGGCCGAGCTATTTAAGCCCGTTATTCGCGGCGTCAGCTGAGAGTCTTTGGCCTTCGCCGACCCTTTAAGATGATTTTGAGGCTCCTCAAGCCCGTCAGCTGAACTTGACCGGCTTCGAAGGATCGGTCAACGCCCGATGCGAGGGCCTAGGGCTCCAAGCCCTTAGCCGGACTGGAGGCTCCGCTACTCTAATGCCGTCCTCCGAGGGGCGAGCGCGCCTTAACGTCGTTCTAGCCCCACGCTCGCTCACGACCCCACGCGCCCCATCCTGAAAGCCACACAGAGCCTTACGCGCAACACTTAAAAACTCCTTAAAGCAAAACGCCTTAACGAGGCGAGGCCTTGTGTCTTCTATGGAGAGACTTGCCGAGATGGGCAAGAAGGTTAAAGAGGACTTGGCCCTGCGCACGCACCCCTTGGGGGTCAAGTTCTACAAGAGCAAGGAGCTCGACGAAGAGCTCGAGAAAGCTAGGAGGCCTCTAAGAAACTTCAACGTCAGAATGCCCATATGCCAGCTGGTCAACATATCCAGGACCTATGGGTGGGCCGTCGCCACGACGTTGGAGGACTCCTATTGCATCCTCGGCGCTCGCGTGATGGGCTTAATCGACGAGGTCCCCGAGTACTTATTCGAGGACGTAGCTCGTTTTCACGCTAAAGACGGAGAGACTGGGAAGGCCATTTGGGAGGGCTTGGAGAAGAAGTGCCTGCCGCCCGGGAGCACGCACAGCATCTTGATATCTCCTCTAACGAGGATGAAGGTCCAGCCGGACGTGATCGTGATGTACGGCACGCCGATCCAGGTAGCCAAGTTGGCCAAGGCGTTCACGTGGCACGGGATCTTCCCGGAGGCGGTGTTCATCGGGGCAGCCGCGTGCTCCTCCATCTCCAAGGCCCACTTGTCGGGCAAGCCCCAGCTCAGCGTGCCGTGCGCTGGCGAAGTGTTCTTGGGGCGGTCCGAAGAGGATGAGATGTCGATAGCGTTCCCGGCAAAGCTCATGGAGGACTTGGTGACTGGGCTAGAGGGCACGAAGCTCATGTTCCCCTATCCAGCTAAGTTCATGATATACGAGCCTCGCGTTCTAAGCGGCTACAGGATAACCTACAAGGATTATGAGGAGTGGAAGAGGAAAAGGGGTCAAGAGGCCTCCGCCAGTTCTAAGTGACTTGGTGCTCTACCTTAGGCCTCATACGCGAGATACATTGACACCTTCTTTTCTCCTTCACTTTTTTCTAAGTCCAGTCGCTTGAGGTCGCAACCGTTGCGTGGCGCGGGCGACTGATGTGTGGGTCCCTAGTGAAAGCCGTGGCGATCGCTAGGGCAAAGTCGCAAATCAAGCTTCGTACCGTGAATCACGACCTTGTGCTTAAGCTGTAAGCGCCTTTCCCCGACATTCTGGGGTTGCTGATGAAGACGCTGCTGGCCACCACGTACAACAACGACCCCTCGCTCGTGGGCCAAGTTACTAAGGGATGGCCGAGGCTGGGCCAGCGGTCAAGGACTTCATCGCCCACTACGCCGGGGAAATGAAAAGGCCTCGGTAGAGATTGAAGAGGTGAGGGTGATGAAGGGCTTAAGGACTACGTGGCCCGTTGCGACGGGTGGGACGGGAAGGTATAAATGCGTAGTGGAAGAAACGGTAAAACGGTGGCTTCTCTTGAAGGCTTTGAAGTATTTGGGCTTCGAGAAGACCGACAAGATCGGAGTGATAGTGTTAAAGAACCCGGAGAAGAGGAATGCCCTGTCCTTCGAGCTCCTAGCAGAGCTTGAAGAACTTGTAAGGAAAATCGCGACCGAGAGGGAACAGAGGGTCGTAATAATAAAGGGAGAAGGGGAGTGCTTTTCCTCGGGGCACGATTTGAGAGAGATACTGTCGAAGCATCCTCGTGAGGTGGAGAGGCTTTTCCTAAAGTGTTTCGACGTTATGAAGGCGATAAGGGAGGCACCACAGCCCTACATAGCTCAAGTGCATGGAGTTGCCACCGCGGCAGGTTGCCAGTTGGTTGCGGCCTGCGATCTAGCGGTGGCGGCAAGATCAGCGAGATTCTCACTACCGGGCGTCAACATAGGACTCTTCTGCTTCACACCGACGGTCTTCGTCAGCAGAAACGTCCTTCGCAAAAAGGCATTCGAGCTCGCGATCACGGGGGAGATGATAAGCGCTGAAGAGGCGTTTAGGATAGGACTCGTAAACAAGGTCGTCGAGGACGAAGAGCTAGAGAAGGAGACCATGAATCTCGCGAGAAAAATCTCTAGGTTCCCCCTAACGGTGCTGGAGTCCGGGAAGAGGTTCTTCTACAGACAACTATTCATGGAGGACTTTCAAGCGCTGAGCTATGCGACTGAGACGATAGCCCTCTACAGTCAAGCCAAGGAGGCCATAGAGGGGATCTCGGCCTTCCTCGAGAAGAGAGAACCGAAGTGGGACTAGGAGGGCCGAGACCTCAACGGGGCGAGACCCGTTTACGTCCCCCTAACGTGAGCTATACATACCCCTTCTATGTAGCGTTTAGAGCTTCATATACAGCTAGACAGCTAGGCCTAGTGTTACACCATTAGCGAGGGGTCTTAAAACGCCCCTTTAACTAGGTTGATAATAGCGCTGGCGTCAAATAAGTACGTAGCTAACCCCTTCTCTCCCTATCCTCACGTATCAGAGAGGCTACTTCTTCATCGGTTACAACGACCATCGGGACTCGTTCGCCCTCAGCCCCCAGCGACAAACTCCTCAGGCGTCTCCGCGCGATGGTCGATGACGCGATGAACGAGAGGCTATAGCCATTAAGGGTCATCGCAAACAAATGATAGGACTCTCTACATGACCTCAATTAACGACTGCAAACTAGAATTACTATATGTGTAAGCTTGGCATAACTGACAAGCGGTACGAGAACTCGGCTCATGCGATCAAGCAAAGCCCGCGTATCGTAGTCGCATGATAATGAAGACGTAATCGTCAACGTTAAATAAAACGGTTTGGCGGCATTTATGTAAGCGCGTATAATGGATCAATATTAGTCTGGAAGTCAATTAGCTAGTAATATCTGTAAAACAAAATGGCTTAACGTGTCTGGACATCAATTTAACTAGCAATTAGCGTATTAATACTGAAAATGCATAGCGATTTATGATAAACGTTATCAATATTGTATTATGGTGCAATACTATAAATGCGGAAATCTAAGGCAATATCTTGTATCCCTAACTATATCTCATATCGGTTGAAATCGCCATAATTTAATATCATATTTATCATTTATTCAGATGCATGGTTTAATTATTGATTGGCTTTCTATTATTTGTAGCACGACCATCTCTAAATAGTTGCAAAACATGGTGGCAATTACGTGGCGCCCTCGGGCCCAAGTGAGACTTGTTCGAACCGGTGGGGCTCAAACATGTGGGTTGATGGATCTTGTGCGAGGGGACCTCCCCTCAGACAACCTAGCCATCAAGTTTATAGTGACCTCTATGTAATATCGAGATCGATAAAGTCATACATTTTGCAAACTGTAGTGGCAATATAATCGTTTAGCTTTGTCAGGTATTTTATAGCTGAACTTTACAAATTTTGTAAAAAGCTGGTTAATATTTGTTAACATTGATCGATCTTTATAAAAATGTTATGTATTGTAAAAATTATTTGTTTTATAGTTTCACTCGTATGTAGAACCTGTCTAGTTTCATTACCTTATCCCAGGTCTCGATGAAGTCTTTTAAGAGTTTCCCTTTGGCGTAGTCACAGGCGCAGACCTCAGCAACGGCTCTCAACTCGCCGTGATTGCCAATTGTTAAGTCGATCCCCGTGGCCCTCCGCTTAAGCTCTCCGCCCTCTACGTCGAAGCCATTGAAGGCGTAGCGATAGCTGTCCGCAGGTCTCCGCTCATACCTCATGTCAGACAAGTTGACGAAGGGGTCGTTCATCGCGAAGACGTGACGACATCATCTCACGAGGTCATAAAAGCGCGCCCTCGATTTTTGGCCAAAGGCCTTTAGCAGTCGACGACTTCTCGGCTAGGAAGTACTGGTTGAGCGACCCTTCGTCAAGGATCGACGATAAGCACTAGTAACGAATAAGTTTGAAACGGCCATTATGACTAGACAATCAATGGTTTCAGTTAATTGAAAGCCGAATAAAATTTTTGCGCAGAACTATCAAGGACGTCACGAATAAGCCTGGTATTTATCGTGCCCTCGAGGCCCCTCGTCTATGCCAAAAGTCGCCTTGCTCGCCTCGCAAAGAGTGAGAGTTCCCCCCGTCTGGGGAGAGAAGTTTATGGTGACTCCATGTAAGCGGCCCCTCCAGTTGATGTGCCGCAATACTCGCTATCCCTCATCCCACGGAGCCGTCCAAGGAACGCGCACCTCGACGTTCGGAGCCCCTTGCAAATGAGTGGGGCTAATCATCAAATGACATCACGGTCTTTCTTCACCGCTGAAGCAGGCGCCCTCGACGTGACGCCCGCAAAGCCGTCGAAGTCCTCAACTCGAGATCGGAGGGCCATCTTAACTGTTCGAGGCCTCAGCGCCCCGCTGGTCTTAAGGACCTTGAGACGAGGCTTCGTCTGAGCGCAAGTCTTAATTTAGATAATATTGCAAAATATTACACTGAGCCTCGAATGTCGTTTCACCTCGCTCCCTCTAAGATAGAGGGCCTCGACGAGCTCTTAGGAGAGAGCCTCTCGAGGAGAGGCCTGACAATCCTAGCCGGAAACCTGGAGACCGGAAAGACCATGTTATTCGCTTAGCCCCTCTATCGAGGAGCGGTCGACTATGGAGATGGTGGAGAGGCAAAGGCCATCGAGTGGTGAGCTCAAGGCCAAGATGCTCGAGGCTATAGACGAGTGCCTAAAAGAGCTGCTGGGGGAGTCCTGCGC